>Ga0116176_10000378_pt1 | contig 36468 bp, 47 predicted proteins | sample AD_STIC08_MetaG_FD_89803 | JGI IMG/M metagenome (GOLD analysis project Ga0116176, IMG submission 89803) | Active sludge microbial communities of municipal wastewater-treating anaerobic digesters from USA - AD_STIC08_MetaG | ecosystem: Engineered > Bioreactor > Anaerobic > Digestate | place: USA...
AAACACTCCCGTTTGCATGTCTACAGACGAGAGTGTTTTTATTTCTTTTATTGCTCCCTTCTCGGTCGCATCAATGGAAATATTTGGGTTTCTCGGACAGGTTTGTCCACCATAAAGGCAAACAACCTCTCACCGAAACCAAAACCGAAGCACGGAGGCATACCGTACTCCATCATCTCCACAAATTCAAAATCAGGCATCATAGCTTCTTCATCTCCGCGCTCGATAAGTTTTCCTTGCTCTTCAAACCGCTGAGCTTGATCAAGAGGATTATTTAACTCTCCGTGGGCACGACCCATCTCTGATCCAGCCATGATAATTTGAAGCGTAAGTGTTTTTCGTGGATCATCGGGGTGTTCTTGTGAAAGCGGGGCAACGATTTTTGGATGATTAACAAGAAACGAAGGGCCGGAAATACTCTTTCTGCAGTACTTCCACAACGAGTCAATTAGACGCTCTCGTGTTTCACCTTCAAACTGCACTCCAAGTTCTATAAGTTTATCTTTTAGTTCCTTTTCCGAAGATTCAAAAATATTTACTCCTGTCATATTCTCAACCGTTGAGACATAATCAAGCTCTTCCCATTCATCTGAAAGGTCAAAAGTATGTCCTCGTGTTTCAAACTTTGTGGTTCCAAACACCTCTTGAGCAATGGCGCGATAAAGTTCTTTGATTAATTCTTTCCCTTCTTCAAAACTCATATACGAAGCGTACAACTCCATATTTGTAAATTCCTGCAGATGTTCAAGACTTGAACCTTCGTTTCTATACACACGACCAATTTCAAATGTCCTAGGTATACCAGCTGACATGAGTCGTTTTTGCCATAACTCGCCTACAGATATGCGTAGAAACACATCTATATCAAAGTCATTATGGTGTGTCTTAAATGGTCTCGCTTCGGCTCCGCCTGTGGTTATCTCCAAAGTTGGAGTTTCTACTTCAAGAAATCCCCTATCTTTCAAAAACGTACGCGTCACGTCCCAAAACTTTGCCTTCTTTTCAAAAAGCTCTTTAAGCTCGGGGTGTGAAATAAAATCAAGATATCTACGACGCAAGCGTTCTTCTGAATCAGTCAGACCAACCCACTTTTCAGGAAGTGTGCGCAATGACTTTGCTAGCATTATCCAATCACGCACAACTATACTCTTTTCTCCTCGTTTTGTAGTTCCTGGATTACCTGAAATGTCTATAAAATCACCGACGTCTACTGTGTCATTGAAAAGTTTCATTTTTTCTTCGCTAAGTTCTTCTGTGTGAAGATATCCTTGAATTTTTCCTGTTCCATCCCAAACATCACAAAAAATAATTCCTCCGTGCCCGCGAATTGCCAAAACACGCCCTGCCACCGTCACAGTACGCCCATCTTTTTTAGTATCAAAATCTTTTAGTAAATCACTAATAGTGGTAGTGCGCTGTGATGCAGGAGCGTATGGAACTAAGCCCGCTTTTTTTAAAAGCGTTAATTTCTTAATCCGTTCGTTACGAATATCCTCTAGAGTCATATAAAAAAATTCCTTATTGCAGTACCCTCCATGCTACACGAAGTGTCGTTCTTTCGCTAGGAGATTTTAAGAATAGTATACTCAACAATCTTTCCTGATGGAATCGTAAAAGAAAAAGTTTCTCCTTTTGATTTACCTAAAAGGGCACGTCCGAGTGGTGCGTGTGAAGAAATATAACCAGAAGCAGTATCTGCTTCCTCAGAACCAACCACTGTGTATTCTTTTTTTTCTGATTCACTTACTTTTTGAATTACTACAGTAGATCCTACCTCAACGGTATTGCCATGGCGCGCTTTCACAATTTCTGCTTTCTTAAGAAGTGTTACTAAATACTTAATCCTATTTTCCACTTTTCCCTGTTCCTGACGTGCTTCTTGATACTCTGCATTTTCTGAAAGATCGCCTAGTGCGCGAGCAGATTCAAGTTGTCGAGCAATTTCATTTCGTTTTTTCGTAATTAAAAAATCAAGCTCTTGCTTGAGCTCGCTATATTTTTTTTCAGTTAAATACTGTTTATCTTCTACCATACAAAGAGCAACTATACACGTAAAACAACTTATACACAAGCGAGATTCTAATTCGATGCTGTATTAGAAAAATATTCTGGTGCGTAAATATGAATCCAGTCAAAAAATCTACGCATAACCGAAGCTGATCCAATAAGATTTGTCACCGGGCCTTTTTCCATAACCATTACAAATGCATATCTAGGATTTTCATACGGCCAGAATCCCATTACCCACGAATTAACTTTTTCTTTTGAAACTCCTAATTCTGCAGTTCCTGTCTTTCCGGCAATAGAAACATACGGTACATTAAGAGCTCGTGCAGTTCCATCTAGTACCGCTTCACGCATCCCTTCTCGAACAACTCCAAGAAATTTTTCACTAAGTAATAAAGTTCCTACAGGAACTGCCGACTCATCAGCTCTAATATGAGGAACAACTTGTAAACCTCCATTTGCAAGAAGTGCTACAGCTCGAACCATTTGAATAGGTGTTACCTGAAACCCATACTGACCAATAGAACTGTTATAAGTATCTCCAAGACGCCAAGGATCATTTGGAAACATCTCTTTTTTCCACTCTATGCTTGGCACAACACCCTCCACTTCACCGGGAATATCCACTCCAGTAGACTCTCCGATACCAAACATATGTACATACTTATCAATATTGTGTATTCCAAGACCCTTCTGGTCACCAAAACCTCCTCCTATAGTCATAAAATATACATTAGAGGAAACAGCTAAAGCTCTACGCATATCAACCCATCCGTGAGCTTTCCAGTCGCGAAACACTGTAGGTTTATCGGGGTTATACGGATTAGGAACCCTCAGAGCTCCGTCACTGTAAAACTCTTTTTCAGGAGTAACTATATGCTCGGCAAGCGCGGCAAATGCAAGAAACGGCTTAATTACAGATCCTGGCGTATATAGGCCACCAACAGCTCTATTTAAAAATGGCAACTTCTTATCTGAAAAATATTCTTTTGTCTTCTCTGGATTTGTTCCACCCAAAAGATCGTTCGGATTATATCCTGGCATACTCATCAAAACGATGATCTCGCCGTTGGTCACATCCATCACTACTCCTGTAGCGCCTAAAAATCCTACGTCTTTTGATAACTCTTCAGAAAAATCATATAGAACCTTCTGCAATCGACTATCTATAGTAAGTACTAGTGCCTCTCCATCTACGGGAGTTCTTACAGTTGATTGCGATATAATCTCTCCTATTGCATTACGTTCAGTAATCATATGTCCAGTTTCTCCCGACAACAGAGCATTATATTGCAACTCAAGCCCATCTACTCCTTCAACAGTTGTTTGAAAATAGTATCCATTGCGATCTTTTTGAGGATAGCGAACATAACCGAGTATATGTGAAAAAGCTGGGTGCGGATTGTATCGTCTAAAAGGAAAAGTGTCTTCTAGTGAAGTAGTTATTCCTGAACGTGATTCATTCCACGCAAGCTCAATTCCTGTTCGGTCTAAGATTGCGCCTCGCTGAGGAAACAATATGTCTTCGTCTAAACGATTGTTGTTTGCATATTGTGCATAAGAAGTTCCTTCAACTATTTGCAGAAAAAACACTCTGCCTATTGCAACTATACCCAGCACTCCTAAAAATAATGTGAAAAAAAATAATGCCCTGCGCGAAATAGGCATTTCGATCTTACCTTCAAACTGATCTCGATTAAAACGAGGAAGGTTATGAGCATCAAGAAAAATCTCATCCGGCGCAATATCGCGCACTGGCTGTTTTTTACGGTACCAAAATTTCATAACGAATATAAGTACGTATATACGTCATCAACACGATAAGAATCAACGACACCAATGTTGCTATTCCTGGAATCCCGAACAAATTATGAGTTCCGTACATCAAATCTATAAGTACCCCCGCACACAACGCTTCTATAAACCAACGAAATCGAAGAGTGCCGTAAATGGAAAATCCAAGAGCAATCCACCAAGGGAACACGATTGCCCCAAGTAACACGCCCACTCCTACAAACAAACGATGCGTCATAGATAACTAAAGAGACGGTGTTACCACAACGTCTTTGATTTCAAATAACGTAACTGGTATAACAGCGTACGCAAGTACAAATGCGTCTGTTTCATTCGGTTCTACACGTTCAATGCGAGCTATCAGCTGTCCATCTGGCAAAAAAACTCCTTCTCCACGAGAAACTGCTTCCTCCTTTAAAACAGATATAAGGAACGCTCCTCCGCCAACTCCACGAGCAACAACAAGGTAATCGCCATTTCCGATTCGAACAGGTTGTTCTGAGCCCGGGGACGAAAACAATCGCACACGTGATGTTCGCTCTGAAACCAAATCTACAACCCCAAGCGCTACGGCACCATCATACGAAACAGAATCTCCTTCTGATATACCTAATAAAGATCCACCATCAAGAATAAGAGTATCATATGGGGAAAATGGCGGTGACGACAATACTCGCGCAGAAAATCTGTCTATATCAGTAGTCGTTGAAGCTGAAGAATTTAAATATAATTCATCAAAAAGTTGAGCTTTTATTTCCGCTTTTCGCAACTCTTCGACTAATCGTTCATTTTCCTCTTGCATAGAACGATGTGATTTCACTAAAGTAATTAACATTGAAGATTGCGATTTAACTTCTGTTTTTAAGATGTACAAAGGTCGAGTCACAATCAACACAAATCTAGACATCCACGGTGGACGCAACACTCCTATTGCCACAAGAATAATAGAAAAAATAATTCCCACTATACTCAGACCATTTAAACGCTGTCGTTTATAGTTGCGGTGGGAGTACATGTTCTTCGTCGATAATTACTTCATTGAAACGTAATAAATCCTCAAGCACAATGCCTGTGCCACGAGCAACAGAAGTCAGAGGATCATCGGCAATGTACACTGAAACCTTGAGCCATTCGCGCAAAAATTCGTCAAATCCACGAATCAACGCACCACCACCGACAAGATAAATACCACGTCGCATAACATCAGCTAGTACTTCAGGAGGAGTTGTTTCTAGAACCTCTTTTATTGCCTCAACCAACGCATCTATTGACGGTGCAATAGCCTCACGTACATCAGCATCTGTTACTACAACCTCACGTGGTAATCCGGTAACTAAATCCCTCCCACGTATTGTAACTTCAATTGGAGCTGGACCGGATATAATAGCTCCTGCATGTATTTTTAGATCTTCGGCAGTACGTTCACCGATAAGAATTTTAAATTCATCTCGCACATACGAAATAATATCGTTATTCAGACGATTGCCCGCCACTTTTATATTTTTTCCGTTAACGACACCATTGAGTGACATGACAGTAATGTCTGTCGTTCCACCTCCGATATCAACCACCATGCTTCCAGAAGCATCATCAACCGGAAGCCTTATACCTATAGCAGCAGCCATCGGCTGTTCAACCACATGCACTTCGCGAGCTCCAGCATTTAGTGCTGCATCTCGTACGGCTCGGCGCTCTACGTTTGTAGTTCCAAACGGTACACCGATAACAACTCGCGGACCAAATAATTTTTTCTTTCCCTCAGCAACACGACGGATAAGATACGCAAGAAATTCCTCAGCAACTTCAAAATCAGAAATAACACCATCTGTTAGTGGTTGAACTGCAGTAATGTGCTCTGGAGTTCTTCCCAACATTCGCTTTGCTTCAGAACCGACAGCCACTACTTGTCCTGTTTTCTGATTTACAGCCACTACAGTAGGCTCATTTACTATAATCCCTCTACCACGTACATAAACAAGCGTATTCGCTGTACCAAGATCAATGCCGATGTCATCAGACACCAGGCCCCGTACTTTTTGTCGGAGTTTTTCCCACATTTACACACAATTTTATCCTTATTTCCCCAAAGAGCAAATGTATTTAATTAATCCTAAAAAATCATGAGCACTTATCGCTTAAGTAGTGAAACTAGTTCTTGGTATGAAAGCATTTTTGCGTCATTCTCTGTTCGTAGTTTTACTTCAAATAAATCTGTGCCTACATTCTTTGAGCTTATTACAATCCGTACTGGAATACCGATCAAATCTGAATCTGCAAATTTTTCTCCTGCATGAAGATTACGATCATCATATAAAATGTCAAAACCTTCAGATTCCAGTTTAATAACAAGCTCTTCCACTCGACGCGAGACGTCCGATTCTCCTTCTTTTTCCAAAGAGACGATATGCGCGTCAAAAGGAGCTACTGTTGCTGGCCATGAAAGTCCTTTTTCATCTCCGTACACTTCCGCAATAACCCCCATAACACGTGTCGGTCCAAATCCATAGCTTCCCATTATAACTGGATGTTGTTCTCCTTTTTCATCGCGAAACAAAAGACCTAATCCTTCTGAAAACCGAGTACCAAGCGAAAAAATATTTCCTGTTTCAACTGCGGTTTTCTTTACTAACGTATCTCGCGAAAGTCCTAGATCTGCAAGAACTTCGTCATTGAGCACTTCTTTATTTACTGCAATTCTTTTTTCTTCATCTACAAAAATAATATCTTCACCTGTATCGCATAAAGTTTGAAATTCGTGTGAATATTTAGAAAACACTCCCCCTGATGCAAAAGTCAGATAAGTTCGGTCACCAAGACCTATGCGTGTAAAAATTTTCATATACGCTTCCTGTACAAGTTCATAAAATGCGTCCTGCTCTTCACGAGTTTTACAGAAAGAGTATAGATCTTTCATCAAAAACTCTCGTCCACGAAGAACTCCGCTTTTTGCTCGAGCTTCGTTCCGAAATTTCGTTTGAATTTGGTAAGCATATTTCGGTAAATCTTTATAAGATGATATGTGATCTCTCATAATGTTAGTAAGCGCCTCTTCATGAGTGAATCCAAGCCCCAATTCTCCACCTCCTTTTAACTGTGTTCTAAACCAAATTTCGTCTGCTTCACCAGCCCAACGATCTGTGCGCTTCCACAAATCTGGATTTTGTAAAACAGAAAGATAAACCTCCTGTCCTCCGATAGCATTCATTTCTTCTCGAATAATTTTATTTATTTTTTCAATAACACGGAAACCGAGTGGCAACAAAGAATAAACCCCTGCCACTTCCTTATGAACAAAACCAGCTCGTATCAGTAAGCGCGCATTTTTCGCAACCTCGTCAGACGGCGATTCCTTTCGTGTTTTTGTAAACAACTGTGATTGTAAAAGCATACTGTTACATTATACGGTTAACGCCCAACACCCACAACTTGTCTAAAACAATCTAACTAAATCATTAACAGTAACTATAATCATCAAAAGTATTAGCAAAGCAAACCCAATAATGTTGAGAGTGTTAGCAACTATCGGTTTAATAGGAGAACGTTTAATCATTTCTATGAAAACGAATAGTATACGTCCTCCATCAAGCGCCGGAAATGGAATCAGATTAATAACAGCGAGATTTAGAGAAAGTATTGCAGCAAATGAAAGGAGAGCAGAAAATCCTTCGGATACCGCGTCTCCTGTAAGACCTGCTATACCAACCGGTCCTGCTATTTGAGAGAAATCCGCGCGGCCTGTCACAGTACGTACTAAAAATCCCCATAATCCTACTGATACGTTACGTAAAGCATTCAGAGTCATGCTTCCGCCTTCAACAACAGATCGCCACAAAGGAAGTTTTACAGTTGCTGTGGTATCAAGTACAACACCTATAACTGCACGCTCTTTACCATCTATCTCACGCACCTCTGGGATTACTGAAAGAATCTCCTTTGTGCCTCTACGATTAACCTCTACCTCCAAAATTTCTTTCGGACGTTCTGAAATAAATGACATCACTTCTTCAATCGTTGGTTGTGTAACACAAGTGTCTGTAATATCACATATACGCAAAAATGAATCTCCTGCAACAAATCCAGAAAGTGCAGCTGGTGAGTTGTTTTCAACGTGAAGCGCTATAACTGAAGGAGTATCTACGACACCTGGTGTGGTCTCATCAACTGAAACCTGTAATCCAACAGAAAGACCGATAGATGTAAGTATCCACGCAAGCAAAACATTAAATAATACACCCGCTGACAGAACCCAAATTTTCTGCCACCATTTACGAGAATCTAAAGTATAAGAAAAATCCTCCGATGAAAGCGTTCCTGTATCTTCATCCTCTTTAAACAGTTTTACAAAACCACCGAATGGTATCAAGTTAATTGAATACGTTGTCTCGCTTCTTTTTGGTTTTCTTGAATACAAGCGAGGAGGAAATCCAATACCAAACTCTGTTACTCGCACACCAACAGAGCGAGCAGCCAAAAAATGCCCTAGTTCATGAACAAACACGAGAACGGCCAGAACTACAATGAAAAGTGCGACTGTCATGTATTATCCAAGAATATCTGTTTCTTTTTTCTTTGCCAATGTTTCAAGTTGCTCGTTTCCCTCTTTAATATACTTTTCCATTTCATCTTTATAGCGAAATTTATCATCCTCACTCATCTCTCCTGCTTTTTCTCGCGCCTGAATATCACCCCACACCTCTTCTCGAATTCCACGAATAGAAATACGAGCCTCCTCAAGTTTCTTCCTAACGATTTTTACATACCGTTCACGGCTCTCAGTAGTCATCTCTGGAAATGAGACTCGAATACCTTTTCCGTCAGATCCTACTGATACCCCCAAATTCGCCTCTTGAATTGCTTTTTCGATAGATCCTGAAACGCTCACGTCCCATGGGGTAATTCGCAAGGTACGTGCATCCTCTACTCCAATATTTGCAAGCTGATGTATCGGCATCGTACTTCCGTAAGCAGATACTCGAACTCCATCCAACAAAGCCACACTGGCACGGCCAGTATGAATAGCTGAAAGCTCTTTGACTAGCCACTCCTGTATTTCTTTCACCTTTGTTTTTAGATTTAAAAAATTATATGCCATACAAAATAATTATAACACGACTCCTTCTTTTTTCAGTATCGAACGTTTTTTCATGGAACCACCAAACGCGTATCCTCCCAAACTCCCATCAGCTCGAACCACACGATGACAAGGTACTCTAGTATCTAGATTCTTGTTCAAAGCGTTTCCAACCGCTCGAGCAGCCTTGGGATTGCCAACACACCTTGCCACTTCCCCATATGACATAGTGGCTCCTTTCGGAATACGGGCGACAACCGAATATACTTTTTGTGCAAACTCAGATTGTGCACCTTTAAAATAGGGTTTCTTTAATACTTTCTTTTTTGTTCTTTTCATGAACCATCGTAATATGTTTCTTAAAAGCATTCCCCGCAGATTCTCTGTAAGCACAAAATTCACAAGGACCGCCTCCAAATCCAGAACCAGAAGGAGGAATTTCATCTGACATTAGAGTTTTTTTCATTTTATATATTGTGGGTTCAATCCATGAATCATCGCCTATATAAGGAATGAGCTCTACATCAAATTCAAGTTTTGCATCAAACGCTTTAAGATCTGATTTTCCATTCACATACACGAAGTAAGCAGTCGTAGACACTTGAAAACCATTACGTCTAAACAGCCACTGATAAATCTCAACTTGACGTTTATAAGAATCATATAAATCATCGTGTGTTTTTGGACCCTCTTTTTTAGAAGTTGCTTTATAGTCTGCAATAATCAGCTCCCCACTTGATTTTCTCCATACATCATCCACTCCACCACGTAAAATTAAATTAGTTTCTTCATGGAGTGTTGATATACCTCTTCTTAAAGCATCTCGCCATTCGTTCATACGCGGATCATCAAACGGAATCGCATCTATTCCATATTTTTCCAAAAACGGATGTTGCGAACCTTCTGCGCGATGTGCATCAAACTCACGTTTGAGAAGCTCATCTACTGCATTATTAAGAGTAAACGGAGGTCCCGACACGCGCTTAACTCCTAGTCGAACGTCTAGATAAAAACAACGGGGGCATTCTACAAATAGATCTATTTTGCTCCGCGAAATTTTAAACGGCTCTTTTGATTCAGGATCAAAAATTTTTTGTCGATATCCAGCCATGACCTACAGTGTAACACAACAACCCCCCTTCAGACGGAGCAAAGTGGGTATTGAGCACTTCAGAAGTTTAACTTCCTTAGAAGTTAAACTTCTAAGTTCTTTATCTTAGCTTCCTTTTATAGAATCATTCTTATTAAAAACTTTTAGCTCAAAAGACCAAAGCAGAGTAAAAATTACAAGCGTTAAAATAGCAGCAACAATCGCAAGAGAATATAACTCAAACGCAACTGCTACACCCATACCTGCAGATACCCACATACCAGCAGCTGTTGTCAAACCAGTAAGTTCTTCACCTCGCATAATGATTGATCCTGCTCCCAAAAACCCAATACCAGTAACTACTCCAGCCACAACCCTCATAACGTCAGCATCCGATACTGTCACACCAGGATAAGAAATAACTCCTATAGCAATAAGAGCAAACAGACACGAGCCCATAGATACAAGTCCATATGTACGTAAACCAGCATTTTTCCCAGCTCGCGTGCGTTCTGCGCCTATAGATACCCCTAACAGCAAAGAAATTAACAACTGAAAAAAATGAGCCTCGTTCAACATTGAAAAAATATATTCCATAGAAGTTTTATTATATACACAAACGATGTGCCTCTTGTAAAACTTTATCTACTTTTGACCCTGTAACACCAGCATTTTCTAGTACATTAGGATCTTCTGTTACGTCTTTACACAATACATAACCTCGTTGATACATGCTCTCTCTTTCTTTTTGAGTTAACGTGGTAAGACACGACAAAGGGTGTAACTTAGTTTCTTCTATCAAATTTTGCAGATTTCCTTCATTCGGATACCCCCAACCTATTAATCGCATGCCCGTACATTTTCCATACTTAATTGCGTTTTCAGTAAACTTTGTATTCGTTACAAGCCATGACGAGCACGTACCTCCTGTCGGACAAAGACCATCGTAATGATTGTCCCGTAGGTCAATCATTCGTGCATAAACATACATAGCTACCTTAACATCAGTTTTAAAACCTTGTGCATTATGAAATTTTGCTTCAACCAAAATAAGTTCTCGTTCTTTGCGCGCAACTATATCAACTTCGTGAGATATGCACCTACCTTGGAGTGTCGTTCCTACAGTGGTGTTGTAACCCTTTAAACGAAACATTTCACCTAGCAATTGTTCAAACGGGTATCCTGAAGGTCCTAAGTCCAAAACGGCTCGTCGTAATGAATATCGTGCTGCGACAGGGGCTCGCGACATCTTACGCAACAAACGAAGAGCATAACGATAAATGTTTGTCGTAGTCATGCCCTCAGTAACCTTTTTTTCTATGAGAGATACTATATCGTGCGCTTCCGAGTCAGAGGCCCCCGCTCGTAATAATGACTCGTATAGTTTACGTGGCTCAAAGGGCTCACTCTCTCCATCTAGTTTTGTAATTAGCATACTAATATCGTAACACACTATAAAATAGCGTTAATCACACCCCCACCAATTACCTCGTTTTCTTTATACAGTACAAGAGATTGCCCTAGGGCAATTGATTTTTGAGGTTCATCGAAACGAACACACATCTCATCTGGATCATACTCACATGAAAACAGTTGTTGGCGATAACGAAAACGCGCTTCATATTTTCCTGTAATCGGAATAGTTCCCGAAATCCAATTACATTCTTGTAATTTCACTGAAGATACACTGAAGGTATGTGTAGTTTTTAATCGAGAAGATACTGTAATAGTATTGTGAACAACATCTTTATCTACAACATAAAACGGCCCATCTTCTGGAGTTTTTTTAGTAACTGTAAATCCATGCCTCTGTCCTAGAGTATATATATGAGCACCTTCGTGAGTACCTATTGTCTCTCCACTCTCAGACAGCACATCACCTGGTACAATAGTAATAAATTGTTTTAAAAAATCCTTTAAATTGAGATGCCCTAGAAAACATACCCCCTGACTATCTTTTTTACCTGCTACTGGCAAACCTAGTGAGTTAGCAATATCACGCACCTCACTCTTAGTAAGATCTCCTATTGGAAATAATACGTGTTGCAAAACATCTTGTTTAACTCTCCACAGAAAATAAGATTGATCTTTGTTTGGATCAATTCCTGCGTACATCTTTACTTTTAAAGCATCATACTCATAGTTTGATATTTTATGTTTATTTTCTGATGACTGTTGTTTAGTTTTTGGTGCTTCTCGTTTAAGACGTGCATAATGCCCTGTAGCTATAAATTCGGCTCCTTCTTCTCGTGCCATAGAGAAAAACGCACCGAATTTTATTTTATCGTTACACATGACATCCGGATTTGGCGTTCGTCCTTCTGCATACTCCGAAATCATGTAATCAACTACTTCTTTTTTATAACGTTCTTCCAAATCAAAAGTACGAAAAGGGATACCGAGTTTGGCACACACAGACATTGCATCACGACGTTCATTTCTCCAATCGCATTTCAAAAATGGAGGATGCCACGCCTTTATAAACACCCCTGTAACATCGTGTCCTTCTTTTTTAAGGATTGCCGCCGAAACCGCACTATCAACTCCCCCTGATAATCCAACAAAAATCTTACTCATATATCTAGACTACCACAGCATCAAGTTTGTAAAGAAACAAAATATTACTCGAATCTGAAAATAGGTACTTAATTTATACTCTCACAGCGTCTTATCATCCTAACCTCTTTATTGCAATAATCTAACTACACAACCTCGACTATCCAAGAATAACTTATCTTCTTATAGAAAAATCGGTTAAAAAATGTATACTCTAATACATGGTTAAGATTGTTCAACAAAATAACCTCGTTCTACGTGAGAAGGCTAAATCTGTTTTAAAGAAAGATATAAAAACACCTTCTATATCTAAAATTCTTAACGACATGAAAAAAGCGCTTGAACTTGAAGAATTCGGCGTCGCTATTGCAGCTCCTCAAATAGGTGTCTCGTTACGAATTTTCATAATTTCAGGAAAGGTGCTTGGCAAAACACTCGGAGAAAAAGCACCTGATCGCGTTTTTATAAACCCTGAAATTATTAAGATTTCAAAGAAAAAAGAATGGATGGAAGAAGGGTGTCTTTCTGTGCGTTGGAAATACGGAGAAGTGCATCGCGCAACAAAAGCAACGGTACGAGCGTTGGATGAACATGGAAAACCTTTCACACTTGGAGCTTCAGGGCTTATTGCTCAAATATTTCAACACGAAATCGACCACCTTGAAGGAACACTTTTTATAGATACTGCTCGGGATATACGTACTATTCCCGCACCTAACAATGTCGTTGGATAACATTCGCTTTATTTTTTTTGGCACGCCTGATATAGCGGTCACCGCACTTGACGAACTATACGCACAGGATCTTTTACCTTGTGCGATAGTAACTGCTCCAGATGCTCCTCGTGGACGAGGTTTACAAATGTTCCCTTCGCCCGTTTCTATGTGGGCAGAAAAACACGCTTTACCAGTCCATAAGCCGACTTCCTTAAGAGATCCTTCATTTCTTGAAACAATGCGTGATTTACAACCTGAAGTGTATGTCGTCGTCGCATATGGAAAAATTCTTCCCAAGGAACTTCTTTCAATCCCAAAATTTGGGGCATTGAACATGCATCCCTCTCTACTACCGAAGCACCGCGGCCCTTCTCCAATTGAATCACAAATCCTCAAAGAACAAACAGCTGAAAATGTTGGCGTAACAATTATGCTACTTGATGAACTTATGGATCATGGACCCATCCTTGCGCAAGAATCAGTTGCTGACAGTGTTGTTTCTTGGCCAATTCCGGCTTCACAACTACGACCCAAATTGGCACAGGTAGGTGCTAAACTGCTTACACGCGTACTTCCAGAGTACTTACAAAATTCTATAACTCCTATTCCTCAAAACGATAAAGACGCAACCTTTTGCCATATTATAAAAAAAGAGGATGCTCTAATTGATTTAGCAGACGATCCGTATACTAATTATCTAAAAATACTTGCGTATGATGTATGGCCCCGTGCCTTTTTTTACACAAACAAAGGGGAGCGTAAAATACGCGTCATAATTACTGGTGCCACATACAAAAACGACACACTTACCATTACACATATAATACCAGAAGGGAAAAGGGAAATGACGTATAAAGAATTTCTAAATTGATTATTCTTTCACGTCTTTATCAAATCCAAACCTGCGTATTAACTCCTTGAACAAACGAGCACCACGACGTGTATTTTTCGTTTTTTTATCCTTGTGTTTTCTTACCTCATCAAGCAACTCATCTTTTGCAACATCTATTGCCGCATATAAATCTTCTTGTTGTGATACCGCGCGTATAAGATCTCCCTGAATCGTAAGATTCACTTCACATCTGAAAATATTTCCCGACTGATGACGATGCGTCGTCTGTCCTATTTCTACTTCTGCCTTCACCTGGTAAGACGGGTCAATAAACTTCTCCAAGCCCTTCATCTTGTCTTCAACGTAAGAACGTAATGCCGGTGTTAATCCCATGCCGGTCGTTTTTAAGGAGATGTTAATCATATGACAAATGTGGTTAGGCGAATAATGTTTCTATATTATTCTAACACTTCTAATCGTTTTTTTCTTCCACGATGCCCAGTGATTATACGCACTAAGCGCACCGGAACCCTAAAATGATTCGCTATCACTTCACGAACTCTATGGTTTGCCTGATTGCCTTGTGCTTTTTCTCGTACCAAAAGAGAGTATTCACCGTGACCCGTTTCCGTAAATTCTTCTTTCCTAGAATTTGGTGTAACTCGTACGATAACTTGTACCATACCAACAATATACTCAAAAAAATAAAAACCCCATAAACGCGCAAACGCCCCCACTTGCGTGGAGACGTTTACGAGTACGAATATACACTACCCTCAAAATCGTGCAAGTGAGTTATCCACAGTTCTTACTTTCCTAAATATTCTCTCCTCAAATGTAAACGCCCCCACTTGCGTGGCGGCGCTTACGAGTATGAATATACACTACCCTCAAAATCGTGCAAGTGAGTTATCCACAGTTCTTAAAAGTCCTTATATTTTAAGGTTAAAAACACTAAATCTAATCAAACATTTCTAAAAGGTACTCATCTATAACCCTTTGTTCTACATCATAAAAGTATTTATTCTTCCTATGCAAAAAACGAGCTAAATCTCTTCCAACGAATCTCCAATGCCAAGGTTCATATTGATAATAAGCATTTCCCTCAGGATAAGACATTATAAAACCATATCTATATCCATTTTTAAGCAACCATTTATATTCTGGAGTTTTTTCAAATCCATCTAACACACCCCCCAATCCTTTAGTAGTAAAATCTACGGTAGTACCTAACTGATGCTCGGAATAACCTTGATCAGCTGAAAAAGCATTGGCCCCTGATCCATAAGTTAAAGTATATCCTGACTTTAAACTAGCTTGAGTTCCAAATGAACGGTACGCAGATTTAACGTACAAATCAACTCCTTCATCTTTAGCATCTTCTATCATATCTTCTAAAAATGGTCTGACTTCCTTAAGTATCTGTAATTTTGCATTTTTATCATAAACAAAATCAGAATTTATATTCGCTAGTTTTTTAGGAATATAATGCTCGTTAAGAAAAAATACTTTTGAGTATTTTTGCAAAAGTTCAGTATCCATTTGGCTTAATTTTTCAAGTTCCCCTACTGTACCTGTTACTTCCTCAACTAACTCCTGTAGTTCATCTACCCTACGCTCCTGAAATCGTAATTCATCACGCAAATCTTCCTTTTCCGCCTCCGTTCGTGCAAGTTCATCTGAAAGCTTCAGTACAGTACTTGAAGCGGAAACAAACTGTTTATTAAGCTGAAAGTATTTATACGATCCGTAACCCAATACAACAACCAGAATCACTACAATAGAAGACACTGCAACCTTTATTGTGGGTACATTTTGTCGTTGTTCCATAAGAAATTAGATTGTATCATCTTTTCATCCTATTTGAATGTTGAAGGCCCCGAGAGTACTTACTCGGGGCCGTTTTCGATAGAAGGAGATGTCTGTGTCAGCTCATGTAGAAGGCGCTGACACCCTCCCGCTCCCTGTAGGAGCAGGAGACGACCTTGAGGCGCATGGGCGCCTCCGTCGGGACGACGTCGGGGCAACGGACCCCGACGATCCGCCGAAAGTCGTCGGCGGGCTTCGTGTTTTCCTTCGACGGCCGCGAAGGACCGCGGTGATCGAAGTACGACGCGCCCCGCTTCCTCTTCCAGATGTGCCTCATGCGCCCTGCCGCCATCTTCTCCTCCTTCCAAGACTAGCACCCGTCCATTCGGGTGCTCCATTTACTATGGTAGCATATTCTAGTTATATTGTCAAGTTTTAACACATATACAAAAACATCAACTAAAACCTTATTTAAAAATACGATATACTATTTTTGTATGTTTAATATTTCTTTTAGAAAAACTTTATTTTTGTGCGTGACACTTTTTCTATTTAGCTTCTTCCCTGCCCCTATTTCTGCCAAAACCTCAAAACTCGAAGTGTCTGGATGGATTCCTTATTGGGCTGAAAAAACTGGAACTAAAGACGCAACTAAGAATATAAAGTCACTTTCAGTTATCTTCCCTTTTGCTTTTTCTGTTAAAAGCGACGGCTCTCTTATCGCTCTGGCAGACATTAAGAAAGACCCTTGGAAAAAACTGTTTGCAACCGCTCGCAAAAAAGATGTTCTCGTTATTCCTACAATAATGTCAAGCAACACCTGGCTTATACACTCACTCCTCAGCAATCCTCAAACTCGCGAACAACACATACAGGAAATTACTTCTCTAGTGAAAAAAGAGAAATACGATGGCATAGACATTGACTACGAAGGAAAATCAGCCGATACATATGAAGCCTTTGCTTTATTTCTTAAAGAACTCAAGAAGGCACTGGGTAAAAAAATACTTTCTTGCACCATTGAAGCGCGCACACCCCCTGATTCTTTGTACAAAACAATACCTACCGACCTTCGCTATGCAAATGATTTCTCAGCAATCGCAAAGTATTGTGACCGAGTCAATATCATGACTTACGATCAGCAACGAGCAGATTTAAAACTAAACGAAAAATATAAAGGAGAACCTTACATTCCTTTATCTGATCCTGCGTGGGTCCGAAAAGTTATTGAGCTTACACTACAAACAATACCGAAAGAAAAAGTGTCGCTAGGCATCCCTACATACGGGCATGAATATGAGGTGATCGTCTATTCTGATACATATCAAGATTATGGTAAAACTGGTGCATTTAATCCTTCCTATGGAACTAAAACTGCGAAGGAACATGGAATAACGCCTGGGCGCACACAAGCAGGAGAACTTTTCATTTCTTTTCCTGTAAATAATCATGCGCCACAGATATCATTTTCCATACCACGTGATACTCCTGATGCAAGCGTAGCTATCGTTAAAAGCTTCGCATATACAGCTTCAACCAAAAAACCTTCCGCTTTTTACTATGCAACTTGGAGTGATGCTGAAGCTGTTCGACAAAAAGTAGATCTTGCACGCGAATACGGATTACTCGGTGTGGCTCTGTTCAAAATTGACGGTAACGAAGATAAAAAGCTTTGGGAAGTATTTAAATAGAAAAAGACACTTTTTATGCCAACTCCACTTCCCAAAAAATACCGAAATATTGTACGTGCTCTTCGAGTTCGTCGCTCGTCTGCAGGACTCGGACTATTTACAGAATTACCAATAGAAAAAGGTGGTTTTATCATAGAATACACGGGCTCTGTACACACACGAGCAGAATCAGATACTCGTGGAGGTAAATATTTATTTGAAACCAGTTATAACCGGTTTATAGATGGAAGTTCTCGTTCCAATACAGCAAGATATATAAACCATTCATGTGCGCCTAATTGTGAAATAGACATTCGCAGAGGCAGAATTTTTGTTTTCGCAAAAAAGAATATCCCTGCAAATAGCGAATTAACTTATGATTATGGAGAAGAATATTTTGATGAGTATATAAAACCAAACGGCTGTAGATGCAATAAATGCAAAATCTACTCTTAATTTTCAACTAAAACCATTGGTTTAATTAAAAGAGCTTAGCCTGTATGGCTCTAAACTTTCCCAATCCAAGGATATGCTAGAAATCCCACTTGCTCCGATAGTTATTTCGTATTTATTAAAGTAGAATGTCAAACCTTGATTCGATACGACAAAGTTTTGAAGATTTGAAGCATAAAGCCAACCATCACACATACATTTTTCATGATCTAGAGTTACTCCGTCTGGTTTAAGATACGATAGACCCAAACCTTCATTTAAAATTTGTTCAACTGGAAACTCTTCTGGATTGGTTAGCGCTTTTTGCTGTAGTTTTTTGGTTAGTGCCAAATCATTATATAGAGTATTCCCGTTTTCGTCTTTAACAGATCCTGCGAGATCTAATATTGAATTTATATCTACAAAACCGTCTTTATTAAAAGTAAAAGTTTGTACTTTCGCATTACCATTTGCTCCTCCCGTATATTCCTCAAGAATAAGCACATAAGACACAGTACCAAAATCAGTCGATTCAAACTTTTGATAATTAACGTTAAATAAATAAGTCATCTTTGGACGGTCTGGAAATTGTTTTTCCACCTCTTTTTCTTCATTGTAAATTTCCCCTCCCTCTTTCCAATCCTCTTTCTTTTGCTCAACTTGGTAATCAATAAATTGTTTAATTAAGTTCTCTTTGTCCAATTTTTCAACAGGGTATTTTGCAGTTATTTCATAAAAATCAGTTTTTATTTCTATAGTTTTTTCTGTAGTTTCTGTTTTATCTGTATCTATTGGTAAAGTACTTTTATTTTTTTGTACCTGAAAATTTTTAAATCCAAAATATCCGCAAACAATAAGCATAAGCACTAATATTGCAATACCTGCAATATTTAAAATTTTCTTTTTATTCATAATATTAATTTACAATTTTAAAAACGACTCTTTAAATCTACAGAAATATTATAGAACAATAAGCGCTAAATCGCACTAAAAAGATGTTATGTTTTACCCCTTAAACCTCTACCATCCCACTTCCTTTTCCGCCACGCCCCCACGCTTAAGATTCGCAAAAATTTTTTGGTGGCATTTATTTTTTTGAACCTTGCACCTTTTTCAAATCTTGCCAAGAATATTGCTTCACATTTCCTTTTTCATCGCATGAAAAAACATAAAGTAATAATTTCTTGGCAACTTGCCACGGCAAACGGCGCAAGGCAATATTTGCAGATTTTTCTGGCAAACCTAATCCATAATAATATCTTGTAGTCCCGCCAGTTTTCATGCGACTTATAACTTGTCCGAGAGAATAAACAAAAGCAACTTCGTTAGACCCGTGACCAATTCCTTGTCCCTTACACTCAATTAAAAAATAACGTGCATAACGATTATGACGGACTTTTATATCAACACCGCGATCGTGGAGAGCTCCAAATTGTAAATTTGTGCCCCATTCTTTTCGGGAGAGATATTTAATTATTGCTCTTTTTACAAATTCTTCTTTTATAAGATTATTTCTCTTTAATTCTGAATTTCCCAGATTTTACCAATTTAATGCTGTTGTAATTATTCGGATCAGTAAATTCAAATTGCCAAATTGAATATACATTTGAGCCCCGGGCCTTATCGAAAAAGAGAGTAACAACCTTTTTGTTTGTATGTTCTTGCCATTGTCTATATGGATAATAAAGCTGACGGATAATTACATTTGTCGCGCTAAAATTTTTTGCTTCAACAAGCACAACCTGATTTTCCCCCTCATAACCAGCGTCCACCTCTGTTTGAACACTTGAAACTTTAATTAACTGCTTGCCAACATAAAATTCAAATTCTGAAGTATATTTTCTACCCCGAATTGTTAAAACTAGAGACGGATCCTCCGTAAATGTTCTAATCAAACTTGCGGCGTAAGTATAATCAAATTGCATTTCTGAATCACCAATTTCCGTGTAATATCTATAAACATTTTATTTTTTTCAAATCTTCGAATGAATATCGCTCGATTATTTTATTATTTTCCCAAACATATAAATTTTCTCCATCCCAATCTAAATAATCGAAATATTCTGTTGTATTTCTAAAAAAGGCATAAATCTTGTTATATTGAATTTGTAAATCTTTACAAATCATAAGAGTCGATAATAACCACGCGACATGAATCTTAGATAACCCCTGTCGCGCAGAATTTGTAATTGCTGGCGAATTTTATCCTTTACATATTTGTTTTCTGGATGTAGAGAACTTAACTCTCCTTCAAATACGTATACATCATCCAAAGTAAATTCTGGTTTGCCTATTTTCTCGATGCAACGCATCACATCGAGAAGCCAACCTTTTGCCGAAATTTCTTTTTCTTCGCGAAGAAAAAGTGTCCTTTTCCAATCTGCGAGAACATTTTTCTTCAGTTGAACAACACCGTCTTTAACATAAAATATCTTGCCGGATTGTGGGATATTTTTTAGTAAAATATTACAACCAATCCAGCCCGCACGTCGTGCTGTTTTAGCAAGCGGTTTTCGTTTTTCGATAATCTCCGGAGTAAAAAAGTGTTTTGGAATAACAAAGAAATTCAAAACAGAAAGATTTTGAAGATCGTAATTTAGCAAAAAGAAATTCGGGTTGTGGCTATCTTGTAGTCGTTCAAGCATTGTGCGATATGCACCGTCTACTATTTTTAAACCAACGGAATCCCGTTTGCTTTTTAATTCATAATCTTCTCGACAATTTGAACAAAAGAAATCGGCAACTGGCTGATTGTTCGGATACTTATCCATTTCCAAATGTCCACAATTCGGACAGTAGATGTAATTATCAACCCAATTCTCAGTCAAAACACGCGCTCTTTGTGAAGCATTTTTATAATTCTTCGTAACATTTTCATCAAAAGTTAATTTCATACCTACTCAAGATGAAACAAAATCTTTTTTAGTCCGTTACTCTTGTCCCACTTGCCCTTATTCACACTTACACGTCGTCCTGAGTGAACAGTGAAGCTGCCATTGGAGAGAAGATAAGGCGGATCAGCAAAAACCATATCGACCGAATTTTCGGGAATTTCAGCAAGAACATCTAGGCAGTTTGCTTGGTATAAAGTGAAATCATCTTTTTTGTAATATGGTTTTTGCATAACTATTTATTCAAATCATAGCTTTGTTTAATAAGTGCAAAAACAGTCTCAAGCTCACTTTCTTTTTCAAGTTTAACTTCATAATCACCATTACCCCAATGCCCAACTGGCTTGGGCTTTGCTAAATCGCGAGCCAACCCATCCGGATCGTTTAATTCTCCGCTTTTGACATTCAAAAATATTTTCAAACTGCCATGAAGCAAAACAACATCTACAAAATTTGTTGAGGTTTTATATGCGATATACTTTGCTTTTGACTCTTCGATTATATCTTCGTCGAGCGATGTAATTTTTTCTCTGAGCTTAAGGAAAAGAGATTGAATTTCTTTACTTGCTTTTTGCAAATGTTCATCGATAGTATAATTTTTCTGTAAAACCTCTCTTTTTTCTCTTTGCCTCTCTCCTTTTTTCATAATACCGCTTGTTGATATTTTGACTTTCTGATAATTTTCCGGCTCTATATATAAAATATCATTGTCATAAATTCTGTATCGTAAAAGCTCAACATTTATGGGCAAAATATCAGCGGTATCTATATCAAATTTATTATAACTTTCAGATATACAAATTACGCGAGGAGAATCCCAATCTATTTCAATTTCTATTTTTTTATTTCTACACAAAATCTCAAAATCAGCTTTGTGATCTAAAAGCCAACGTAAATAAGACAATCCTTGGTTTATAACATTATCACTTTGGTTTTTCTTATATTCAATAATGCAAGGAGATCCGTTTCTATCTATACCTAAAGTATCGATTCTTCCCCCAAAACTTGTCGAATATTCATGGGCTAAAAATGAAATGTTTAATATCTCGTCAAGATTATTTTCAAAAAGACTTTGTAGATTTTTTTCTAAATCCAAATCTTTTGTTACAAGCTTTTTGACTATTTGATTTTGAATTTTAAATAAAGCCATAGTATTTGTGTTTTATTTAAATAATTCAGCCACCGGCACGCCAAGGGCTTTGGCTATTTTTTCTAAAGTATCAACTGTGGGATTCGGGCTTTCGCCTGTTTCTATCTTTACAACTGTATTTAAAGCCAAATCAGCGTCTTTGGAGAGGCGATCTTGGGATATTCCTTTTTTGATTCGCAATTTGCGGATATTTTCGCTAACAGTGTTTGCCATATTGTTTTGACTTTGGTAAACTATTATAATACACTACTTATAGTGAGTGTATATCAACTTGTTTAATATAATGATATCAAAAACATTGATTTTAGGCAAACAAAAAGGGAGTTCCTTAATGTTGTGCGCGAATGGGCAGGGCGGGTCAAGCGCAACTATATTGGCGGCGCATTTTGCGAAGCAAAATACGAAATTCGGCGGCGGCGGAAAAGCGAGGGCGGGCAAAAATTCCTTCCCCCCAACCCCCTTCCTTTTTGCCCGCCCGAGCGCAAATCTTTTTCAAAATTTTACTACCCTTAGTTAGACAAGTTCAGATCTGCAAATTGGGTTAAAATAAAGGAAGATTTACAGTTTTGTGGTTTTTTAAACTGGTTCCCAAATTCTTTACTTCAGAATTAATATAACGTAGTTTATAACTAACTGCTTAAGATTTTTGTAGTATAGCTTAAACAGTTATTATAATAGAAAATCTCATACTATAACTGCATATAATTTATTTTAACTGTTTCTTTAGAAGAGCTATACCCACTAATCAATATGCTCTTTAAGAAGTTACGGGTTTGGATTTATAGATAATTTGATCTTTTCAGCTATTTCCTGAGGATTAAATACTCCGCTATTTTGAATCCTTAAGAGTGGCATGCCTGCTTGTTTAAAAATACGCTCGACTTCTATATCGCGATTTTGTCTATCGAATCGTTCGTGGGATCTGTCGTCAAGTTCAATTGCTAGTTTAGGGGAAATGTCTTCCTTATCGCATAAAACAAAATCAACAGATTTTTGACTAATGTGCCTAAAAGCCGCGTTCCAATTTTGACCCTCTACTTTATGATCAAACAACGCCGATAAACGCACTTGAGTAAACACTATGTAGTCTTGTTCAACAACCTGAATTAGAACCTCATAAAATTCACGCTCTGCCTTAGTGAGTAACCAATTGTGGCGTTTGTAATTATATTTGTAATTATATTTAGGTTTAGTATCTTCTGGAACAATATAAAAGATACCTATCACGATTATGATCAGGGTTAAAATAAAAAAGGGATTAATATTGCCAATATATAAAGACATTAACTTATTTTTTAGAAAAACCTTCTTTCTTTTCTGTTTCTGGTTCGATAGTTTCAGTTTCTTCTTTTCCAGATCCTAGAGCTTTATTAACATTTTCTTGAATATTTACAGCTATTTGGTCTATTACTTCCTCTATACTTTTACCTTCTTTTTCTGCCTTTTCCTTTAAATACTTAAAACTAAACAAATTTATATCTGTCATGATATTTCGAAAATCGAATTATTTTAACAGTTTAATTCTGGTTTCATTTAGCCCTCAAATTCAATTATAATTCTAGAGAATCAAGTTTATGCTCCGGTGGTAGGATTCGAACCTACAACCAACGCCTTACACTAACCTCTAAGTTTCCTTAAAGCGTGGACTATATCATTACCCTCGCCATATATAGCGGTTGGGTATCTCGGTATCTAGTCTCTACGGCGCCCCTACTAATGCTTTATGCACAAGAGGGTTCCCACGGTGTTGCCATACGCTTGAGCGGTTAGGGTTCACCGTTATCCCGAGATTTTCATTCCGCGATTTCTCGCGAACGCTGCCTTTTGACAGGGCGCTGCTCTACCATTGAGCTACACCGGAATACAAAAAACATCTACAAAAAAGTATACTGATTTTTATTGAAAAAACCAGTATATTAATAAATTGAACAAAATTAAAAAGAGTGATATACTCGTCAGCGTCTTGCACAAGGGGTAAGACATTTTATAAACCTAACAAAGCCAATAGATGCCGTCGCATGATAGAACATCATATGGGCTTATGCCCTTTTTTACGTTTTTATATATATGGAACAAACAACTACAACCACCTCAACAGGCGGACACACCGCGCATGTAATGGATTCTATACTTGCAGAAAGCAAAAATCCTCCTGTTGCAGGAGACATCGTTGAAGGACGAGTAGTAGCTCTTCACAAATCATCAGTTATCGTTGATATTCATCCTTTTGGATCGGGTATCATTTACGGACGCGAGTACAACAACGCCCGCGATATTATTAAAAATATATCAATCGGGGATGAGGTTTCTGGTACCGTAATTGAAACGAATAATGAAGATGGTTACTACGAGCTATCACTACGTGAAGCACGCCAAGCGATTATCTGGAGCGATGCAGAAAAAGCAATCAAGGAAAAGAAAACTTTCGTTTTGCCAGTAAAAGAGGCAAACAAAGGTGGTCTTATTATTGAGTGGCAAGGTATTGCTGGATTTCTACCGGCATCTCAGTTGGGTCAAGAACACTATCCTCGTGTAGAAGGAGGAGACAAAGAGCTGGTGTTTGATGAACTTCAAAAACTTGTTGGGGAGTTACTCTCTGTAACCATTATTACAGCCGATCCAAAAGAAGGAAAACTTATCTTCTCAGAAAAAGGATCTGACGAGAAAGAAAAAGGTGCACTGGTTGAAAAATATTCCACAGGAGACGAAGTAAACGGAGAAATCACAGGTATCGTTGACTTTGGAGTATTTATGAAAATTGAAGAAGGACTTGAAGGTCTTGCCCACATCTCAGAATTAGATTGGGGCCTTGTTGAAGATCCACGAAAACTATTCTCAGTTGGAGAAAAAATGCGAGCAAAGATTATCGAGATAAAAGACGGCAAGATTTCTTTGTCCATTAAAGCATTAAAGGAAAATCCTTGGGTTAGTGCAGGAAAGAAATATACAAAAGATGACGTCGTAAATGCTGTAGTCATTAAATACAACAAGCACGGCGCACTCGCTTCGGTTGAAGAAGGCGTTGCAGGTCTTGTTCATGTTTCTGAATTTGAATCTATTGAAAAACTGCGCGAAACACTTGAACTAGGAAAAACATATGCGTTCAAGATTAACCTTTTTGATCCAAAAGAACAGCGCATGACTCTTTCTTACGTCAGTGGAAAGAAATAACAAACAAGAAAAAACAAAAACACGATCTGCTAATCGCAGGTCGTGTTTTCGTTTTATTTCGTACTATTCTCAACCAACTAATTATATTGAGACATTGCTTTCTCCTTCCCTTCTTTAATTGCAACTACAACCGCTTCAGAAGCTTTCTTAAACATCTTCTTCAAAACTTGTAAATCTTCTTTCTTAAAAGCACCCAACAAAAACTTTAAAACCTTTTCTTCTCCTTGAGGCTTCTTAACTTTTCCTTTCGGAGTCGCCTTCGAAATTCCAAACCTAACTCGAAGAAACCCCCGCGTCTTAAGAGATTTGATAACCGACTCCAAACCACGATGTCCTCCCGACCCTCTGTCAAAAGAAACCTTAAGCGTACCTAGAGGCAGATCTAAATCGTCATATGCAACTATAAGTTGTGCGGGTTTTACCTTTTTGGTGCGCGTAAGATACGCTACTGACACACCAGATTTGTTCATATACGTATCTGGAAGCGCCGAAAACACTATATGAGAACCTATTTTCCCTTTTGCACACTGTGCATTTGATTTTTTGTCATAGTCCCATTCAGAAAAATCTTGTTGTTTACTAAAAAATTCTACAAACATGCGTCCTGTGTTGTGACGAGTGCCTTCGTATTCCTCCCCTGGATTACCTAAACCAATGATTAGATGTTGCATATGATAAATAGTGTAGCGCGTGAACATATATTGCGTCAAATTTTCATCTCACTTGCACAAAAAAAAGTTGCAACACGATAAAAAATCTTGCGTCAATAGGTTTACACGACTACAATGTATGCAAATAAAATGGAATCGTACGAACAACAACGAACGACGCCGACTCAAACACCGCACAAGCAAAGCGGTTCGAGTATTTTTTTCTCCGAACTCATCCGCTTCATAATCATTGCGGTCTTTGTTGTGTTGCCAATACGAGTATTCATAGCTCAACCTTTCATCGTATCTGGTTCCTCCATGGATCCAACCTTTAAAAACGGAGAATATCTAATTGTTGATGAAATTTCTTATCGTTTTGAAGAACCTAAACGTGGTGATGTAATAATTTTTAAGTATCCTAAAGACCCTTCAAAATATTTCATCAAACGAATAATTGGGCTACCGGGTGAACATATAGTAATTTCAGGCAACAGAGTAATAGTAAGCGAAAAAGAGGATACGGAAAGCTTGGTTCTTGACGAAACGTATCTAGCACAACCAACACTAGACAATATTGATATAATCCTTGGTAAAACAGAATACTTCGTAATGGGAGACAATCGCCCTGCTAGCTCTGATTCTCGAATCTGGGGACCGCTTGAACGCGATCATATTATCGGGCGCGCATTCCTACGATTGCTTCCAGTAAAAAAAATAGGAGCTTTCCCCGGCGAACATCGTTTTGATACTTTCTAAAATATAATGTTCAAACACGCACAATCTTCTCTAATAAACAGACACGCTTGTATCGATAACAATGATACTTCATATGGATACGAAGGGCCTCTTAAGCGAGCCATTGATGTTGCCAATCACTACGGCTTCACTCTATCCCGCCCTTTAACAATCAATAAAGAGGATCTCGCCTTCGGAAAAAAACACCATTGTCCTGCACACCACGTCGCTGCACTTAGAACTTTCGTCACAAATGATGTTCAACAAGGCAATGTGATACTTGCAGCACACACAAGAAAAGTTCCGTATAAAAAGAATGTAGAATTACGACTTGAAATCATCGGAGATAAGGAAAGTTCGGCTGAGGGTCTACTGTTTCAAACAGTACAAGCAATTTTACAAGAGTATGGCTTAAAAGAAGCTTCAGCAATGATAAATAGCGTCGGCGGACGTGAGTCTGTGGCAACGTATGTACAAGCTATTTCATCATACTATCGCTCTCACCTACATGAATTAGAACCATCTTGTCGAGAGGCATTCAAAGAAAGTGTTTTTGCTCCACTTCGATGCAATCACAATAAATGTATTGCCGTACGTAACGAAGCTCCACAAGCGATTAATTATCTCTCAGAACCAAGCCGGGCTCATTTTAAGGAAGTCTTAGAATACCTAGAATCATTGGAAATACCTTACTCTCTTGATCCGTTTCTTGTATCGCCTGAACAATATGCCTCTAGGACGATTTTTTCATTCAATCCGTCAGACAATGATTCTAATTCTAATAACCCAATCGCCTACGGTGAAAGATATGACAGTCTGTCTCGACGACTCGGACACAAACGTAGTATTCCAGCAATCCAGGCAACACTATCTCTTCCTATGCGCACCGTTAAAGAGCGATACATAATTCAAAAGCGTCAATCTAAAACTCCCCCCATATTTGTTGTACAGGTTGGACTACAAGCAAAAATTAAGACGCTTTCTGTAGGAGAACATCTCCGTAAAGCGCGCATACGAGTACATTCTGTACTACATAAAAATAGTGTGTCTGAGCAAATGGATAAAGCACGTAAACTAGGGTCCCCTCTGGTTGTCATAATAGGCCAAAAAGAAGTTTTTGACGGCGCCGCAATTGTAAGAAACATGATCACCAACCAGCAAGATGCCGTGCCTTTTGCACGACTATCTGAATACCTAAAACGTAGATCCCAACGAGCCTAAGAACCCTTGCGAAGATAACATCTATGTGATATCATCACGCTCTGTATGGCAGTTATTCACATCATACGTTCAGATCGCGAGAACAATATGGGCGTCCTTCGACGTTTCCGCCAGAAAGTAAATGAATGGGGCGGTCTTCGTAAGGTTCGTGAAGAACGATACCACAAACGTGACCTATCCAAGTTCATTGTAAAAAAGAACCGTCTTCGAGCTCTTGCAAAAAAAGCTATTCGCACACGACTGTACAAATTGGGACATATTGACCATATCTAGTCATGACTGTTTCTATTTCTTCAACTTTGAAAACCACAGCCCCTCTTTCCATTCGGAAAGAGGGCGCTGTTTTCAATAGGATAACGCGCGACATACTTGGAGATTCATACGAACTATCTTTAGTGTTTATAGGAAATACACGCTCACGCAATCTTAACAAGACTTGGCGCGCAAAAGATAAACCCACAAATGTTCTCTCATTTCCACTTTCCTCAACTATCGGAGAACTATATATAAATATCCCACTAGCTGTGCGCGAAGCTCGTTTGTTTGAAACAACACCGAGAAAGCATATATTCTTTCTTTTTATACACGGAATACTACACTTAAAAGGATACGACCATGGAAAACGCATGGAACAAGCTGAGAGGTCACTAATGAAAAAGTACTTCAAAACGTAATAAAGCCTTTTCCACATTACACACCGCAATAATTCACTATATTATGCGGTTTTTTGCTATACTACTTATAAATGAGCAGGATAATTTCTACAGGTCTTGATGTCGGTACAGCAACCGTCCGCGCAGTTGTATCTGAATACACTCGCAGTGAACGAGGCGCTATTCGTCGTATCATAGGAACTGGATCATCTGAATCTACTGGACTCCGCCATGGATACATAGTTGATAATACAAATGTCACTCGAAACGTCCGTCGTGCACTACATGAGGCACAAAAGAGTTCCAAAACTCCAATACAAAGAGTTTCGCTTTCAATAGGAGGAACTGGACTTGAATCTTTTGTTACAACTGGTGTTTCTATGATCTCACGTGCTGATCAAGAAATCACCGAATTGGACGTGATGCGTGCTAATAAAGCTTCTGAGGAAGCACTTCCCGACTCTGCAAAATTAAACCGTCGCACCATTCATATGATTCCGCTGTCCTATAAACTAGACGGTAAAGAAGTGTTAGGACGAGTTATAGGAATGAAAGGTCTCAAGCTCGAGGTGAAAACTATGTTTATCACCACTCTTGAACAACACCTAGCAGACCTCATTGATTCAGTAGAAAGCGCTAACGTTGAAGTTTACCAAGTTGTTGCTTCTCCTATTGCTTCTGCTGTCGCAGTTCTCTCAAAAACACAACGAATTGCTGGTTGTGTACTCGTAGATATAGGAGCAGAAACAACTTCTTTAATCGTATATGAAAATGACGTACCTATTTCTCTAAAAATATTTCCTCGTGGCGCACATGACATCACAAAAGATCTTGCGCTTGGACTACGAATTTCTCTCGAAGACGCAGAAAAAGCTAAACTATACGGAGATTTTTCAACTTTTACATCTTCTAAGAAAAAGTTTGAAGAGATTGTTAGTGCTCGTATGAAAGATATTTTGGATCTCGTAGAAACACATCTTAAAAAAATAGGAAAAAATGGACTATTACCTGCGGGCATTGTATTAACGGGAGGTGGAGCACTTACTGGAAATGCACAAGAGCTAGCAAAGAACGAGCTTTCACTTCCCTCTCGAATCGGAGAAATTGAAATTAATAGAACAGCTCATGGGCAAGTGTATGATCCTTCTTGGACTGTTGCATATGGATTATCTTTACTCGGCCTCTCCCCGGATGTAAATGCAGGCACAATGCTTGCCAATCTTTCTGGAGTGAATTTTAAGCTATTTAAAAATATCTCCACAGCATTTGGGAATTTACTCAAAAAACTTATCCCATAATTCGTTTGTATAGCAAAACGTATTTTGTTTTTCGTCAATTTTCCAGTTATACCCGCTACTGTGGCGCAGAGGCCTAGTATCTGGTACGATTACAGTATTACGGGGTTACATTAATTAGGCGTGCAGAAATTGCAGGCCATTCTATAGTCTGTATGGCAACAAAAATAGAACCTGAGGTAGAGTCATTCGCTCGAATTAAAGTTGTAGGGGTCGGCGGATCAGGACTCAATGCAATTAATCACATGATCAACCAAAAAGTTCGTGGGGTTGAATTTGTTTCCATAAATACTGATGCCCAGGATCTGCATCACTCAATTGCTAAGAAAAAAATACATATCGGAAAGAATCTCACAAAAGGGCTTGGTGCTGGTATGGATCCAAGCATAGGGCGTCGTGCCGCTGAAGAAACTAAAGAAGAAATGCAGGAAACTCTTAAAGGTGCAGACATGGTGTTCATTGCAAGTGGTATGGGAGGAGGAACTGGTTCGGGAGCATCACCCGTTGTTGCTCAGGTTGCACGCGAGCTGGGTGCACTCGTTATTGGAGTTGTTACTAGACCGTTTTCATTTGAGGGTCTACAGCGACAGCGAATCGCACAACAAGCTATAGATGAGCTAAAAAAAGAAGTTGATTCACTTATTGTGATTCCAAACGACCGACTTTTCCATGTAATTCAAAAAGATACAACGCTCCGTAACGCATTTGCAATGTGCGATGAAGTATTACGTCAAGCTGTTGAAGGTATTGCCGATCTCATTACTATGCCAGGTATAATCAACCTAGACTTTGCCGACATTCGAGCGGTTCTTCAAAATACAGGTTCTGCCCTTATGGGTATCGGGGTAGCTGGAGGTGAACGTCGTGCCGTTGAAGCAGCTCAACTTGCCATAAACTCACCTCTTCTTGATGTGTCGGTTTCTGGTGCAAAGGGTGTTTTGTTTGCAATTGCTGGAAGTGATGACCTTACAATGATGGAAATTCAAGATGCCGCAAAAATAATAACCGAAAATGTCGACAAAGAAGCACGCATTATCTTTGGTGCAGTACGTGATGATAGGTTGAAAAAGAATGAACTTAAAGTAACAGTTATTGCCTCTGGCTTCCCAGAAGGTAATGCAGTCTCCCCTTCTCTATTTGGATCTTCTACTCGTAAGGAAAAAGAAAAAGAAGAAACAACAGGTATCTTCAACTCATTCAGTAAAACATCAAACAATGAACTTAAAAAGGAAGACAAAAAAGATGCAAAGAAAGATGAATTGATTATTGAAGAACAAACAACTCCTGAAAAAGTAGAGCTTAAACCAAAAGCAGAAGAAGATGACGATGACGAATGGGGTGCAATTCCTGCCTTCCTTCGCAGAAAGAAATAATATTCTGTACTTTTTTAAGAACGCGTAAGCGTTAGTATAAGAAACTTTTTCTTCGTGCAAAATATTCTGTTATACTAGTTCCCATGTATGAACTTATTATAATCGGAGCAGGTCCCGGTGGCACCGCAGCATCTGTGTATGCTGCACGAAAACAATTAAAAACGCTACTTATAACAACAGATTTTGGAGGGCAGAGTGTTGTGTCCTCTGATATTCAAAACTGGATAGGAACTCCATCTATCTCAGGTAATGATCTTGCACTATCGTTTGAAAAGCATGTGCGTGCATATGCAGGAGAATTTGTTGAAATACGAATTAAAGAACGTGTTATCAAAGTAGAACAAAGAGAGAAAAAATTTGTGGTAACAACTGATTCTGGAACATACGAAACAAAAACAGTACTTGTTACTACTGGTTCTTCACGAAAAAAACTTGACGTTCCTGGTGCCAATTTATTTGAAAACAAAGGTATCTCTTATTGCGCTTCTTGCGACGGACCAATATTTTCCGGTCAAGATATTGCTGTTGTAGGTGGTGGTAATGCCGGCTTTGAAAGTGCCGCTCAACTATTGGCATACTGTAAATCAGTAACACTACTTCACCGATCTAATGCCTTTAGAGCTGATGAAATAACTGTAGAAAAGGTGACCGCTCATCCAAACATGAGAATACTAAAAAACGTTGCTATAAAAGAAATCATAGGCAATACCTTTGTAACAGGAATAAAATATGAAGATAGTTCAGGAGAACACATTTTACCTGTATCAGGAATATTTGTAGAAATCGGTATGATTCCAAATACAGATTTTGTCCGCGGACTTGTCAATACTGACGAGTACGGACGAATCATAATTGATCCGAGAACCGGCAAAACCACACTAGAAGGAATATGGTCTGCAGGAGATTGTACAGATGTGCTCTATCACCAAAATAATATTGCAGCCGGCGATGCTGTTCGCGCACTTGAAGATATTTATCTTTTTCTTAGAGCCCGGAATTAAACGAAAGAATGACTATCGATAGTTATCCATACACTTCGTAAACTCTTCTGTAGCCGTCCATCCACATTCTCCGTTTGTTTGCACTTCACATTTAGTTAACTTGTAGCAATCGTATTCATCCAGATACACACATAGAGTCAAGAAATCGTCTAGATTAGCATCTACACATAACTCTCCACTACAGCCAGTTTTCTTACATTCTTTTACAGCAGATACTGGAGGTTGTACTGGTACTTGAACAGGAAGCATCGGTTCTGGAGTACGTTCTTCAAGCCCACCTTGTTCTATAGGTATAACTTCAGTAATTGTTTCATCAAACAAAGATCCGTCTTCTAATTGGCATTGCCTTGGATATATTTCTCGAATAATGCCACCCGAAAAAACACACTCCTCAAAATTAGTTACTTTAACTACTTCCTCTGTAGTATTCTTTGTACCCCAAACGATTTCTATTATCGCTATGGACAATAATACGATTAAACCAATAAACCAAAATATTTTTGTTCTTATCATAAACTTACTATAAAAGTAATTTGTGTTTCTATTTTGACTCAAAACTAACGCCTTGTGGGCGATACAGGACTCGAACCTGTGACCTTCACAATGTCAATGTGACGCTCTAACCAGCTGAGCTAATCGCCCGACACTGCAATCATAAAACGAAAATTGGCTTTTTTCAACTGAACAATTATGTGCTATAACAGCATTAAGAAAGGTCGTTTTATCAACCCACCACATTATATATGTCAGAAAAAGAAATCGGCATTATCACACACTGGTTCGACAAAATCGGAGTTGCTGTAATCAAACTCACAGATACTCTATCTGTTGGAGACAAGATAAAGATTAAACGAGGCAATGAAGAATTTGAAGATACCGTTGCGTCAATGCAAATTGATCACAAAGAAGTTTCCAGTGCTCAAAAAGACGATGAGGCTGCTTTAAAACTTTCAAACAAAGCGCACGAGGGCTCGAAGGTATACAAGATTGAATAAACCGTTTGATACATAATATATTTAATGCCTTATGAAAAGAAGGTGGCTTATTGTTTGTGTGAGTATATGTATTGTTATGGTAATACTACCGTATATAGTACATGCGCCGTGCTTAAATCATTTAGAAAACATTTTTTCAAATAAAAACTCTAAACCAATAACTATCGGCTTTGGAGGAGACATGATGTTTGATAGGTACATACGCACTCGAGGTGATGAGATTGGGTTTGAAGAGCTCCTTTTTCCTCTTAAAGCATTATTTTCAAATCACGATTTAGTTGTTGTAAACCTAGAAGGACCAATTACCGATTTTTCCTCTGTAAGTGTTGGTTCACAGGTACTAGAACCAAATAACTACATTTTTACATTCCCTTCAGTGGTTGCAAAAACACTTAAAAAAATTGGAGTTACTCATGTGAGTTTGGGCAACAATCACATACTAAACTTTGGAAATTTAGGACTTTCTCAGACAAAACAATATCTAAATGATGCTGGTATTAAATACTTTGGAGAACCGTTTACCGAAACCCCACACATTAAAACTTTAAACGGTATAAGTATAGGATTTATAGCATTTAATGAATTTGCTCCCCCTCCCAAAGACATAATTGTGAAAGCTCTGCACGACCTTGAAGAAATAGTTGATTTTATTGTCGTATATTCACATTGGGGATACGAATACGAACACGAACCTAATATCATTCAACGTCAACTTGCGCATGAATTTATTGATGCTGGCGCAGATCTTGTGGTTGGATCACATCCTCACGTTATCCAATCAAGTGAAGTATATAGAGATAAACACATTTACTATTCCCTCGGGAATTTAATATTTGATCAATACTGGGAGGAAAGCGTTCGTTGCGGTTTATTTATATCTGTAACCATCAATCCAAAAGATTTTTCATATACAACACAAGAAACTACTGTACACCTAGAAAAAGATGGATCTACAGTTATAGCGCCTTGTAATCGTTAATCTACATCGCCCAAAAACCACTTTCATAAAAACGCTTTAATAGTTTTTGTGTTGGTAAGCGTAAAGGTTTTTTACTACCCTCGAGATAGTTAAAATTGACAGACAAAAGATTCAACTAAAAGTAGAGTTTGATTTTTTATTCAAGAGAACGAGTAAACGTAATGGTACCTTTCTCTGCTCCTTCAATACCCAACTCCATCTGATCTCCTGCTTCATTCACCTTCACTGTTTTCGCATCTACCAACATAGCTGTATAAACTTCTTCTTGAGTTTGCTCGTCTGGACAAGCCATTTTAGTAGAAGCCATTTGGCCAAAACTCAAACGATCTTCTTCCACAGCATAAGTTCCCATAACTGTGTTGCAGTCAGTTTTAGATGAAAATCTGCCTTCTTCCATAAAATACATTACAAACTCCTCAGGTTTATTTGGATTGACTGTCTTCCCATCTTCATATTTTGTTTCTTTCCACTGCCATTTAGTTCCTTCCAAAGAAAAGCCCGTAGATGTTATTGTAGAATTTTTATTTTCTATCAACTTTGCTCCTTCAAAAACCACATTACCATCTATTTCTAAAATCGCTTCTCGCTGATGTTCCCAAAATATAACCGATTCTTCTTCATTTGCATATTTAGCTCCTGAAGCTGAAATGACTGAAGGAAGCTCATATTGAGTTCCATTAAACGTTACTCTAACCCAACTACCATCCCCATTGTACTGAACTGTAAACTGTTTTCCCTCTTTCTCAAAAGTGAAAACTTCACTTGTATATACGATAGATTCGTTTTCCCCAACTTTCGAATCTATTTCCGTCTCTGCTGGATTTTGCGTATTCTTAAAAACAAGATAACCTCCCAAAACCAAAATAACGACTAATAAAATTATGTATGATTTTTTCATAAAATTTTATGTTAATTAAAGCTAATTTATTGCGACCATTTGTCATTATAACTTTTTTAAATAAAAAAGGAAATAAAAAAACCCTTATTACATTCAATTAAATCTCCCAATTTTGAATGCTTTTTTTAATAACAACACCCCTGCACCAGCTAAAGATAGCCCAATACCACAGTATAAAACGCCAATTACTGAAGAAGGTAAAAAGTGTCCTTTTCGAATCAAAAATCCACCAGAAATCATAATCACCATAATCAAGTAACTTCTTGTATCAAAGAACTTATAAAAAGAGGTTCTCTCTTCTTTTTTCTCTTTGATGCGATTATAGTGTTTATTCACCAAAGGATAAAAAATAAACATCATAAAAATAATAAAAACCAACAATATTGCGAAGATATATGCTACATGTCCTTGCCAATTAGATATAAATTCTAAGTAGCCTATGTAAAAAACATTAACACCTGCAACAAACCAAACTAGCCCTGCAATCACAAGTAGATTTTTTGGAGTCACTTTCGGCATAAACTTTTTTGGATTAAGTATGCTTTTTCTTCACTTTGCCTCGATCAAATTTACTAAAAAATTAATCTGGTATGTTTTCAGATAGAGCTATGTGAGTTATTTGATTTGCCATAAAAAACCATTTTAATTTTCTTATGCAAAAACTCTCTTTCAAAGCGCCCCCTGTTTCTCATTGCGGTGATTACAAGTTCAGTATCAAACAATAAAACGTTATAAGTATTTTTATATATTTCCAGGGTTTAAATTGAAATTAGAGAATAAAACTCTAATTATTGATTTTTAGCTACCAACTCCCTTACCAGTTTCTCTACCTTTTTATAAGTTTCTTCTGCTATTTTCTGATCAACATAAACAGGATTTTCAACGTCCCACCAGATTACATTCTTATCCTCTCTTAAGAAATCAGGAATATATGGTTCTTCAGCCATAGAAACAACGATGTCATATTCATCAAGCATAAATGGCTGTAGTCGCTTCGTAGTGTTATTTCGAACATACATACCGTTCTTCTCCATCAATTCGAAGAAATGAGGAGTATCGAATCGATTTGCTAGAATATCACCTTCTGGCTCATCTGGAGCTCCGGTATAAGTTCCAACAGAATCAGCACAATTTGAATTAGTAATTTTATTGTAAATAGCCGCAGCCATCTGGCTTCGGAACCAATTGCCTTTACAAATGAATAATACTTTTTTAGGTTTGTGAGTCATATATCTAATAAGTTTTTGGTGGGCCATATAGGTATGGTGCCCACGACTTAAGGCATTATAGGGTTTTATAAAGAGCTACGCTATTTGGATTTTGAGGTTTATGGGTCTCAAAACTAACTGGTTGTCGTGGCGGTACCTTTTGGACAAAATCCGAACTTTTTTTGACGAAAATCCAGATTTTGACTTTTAGACCCGCCCCAGCGTTTCCGCCCCGCCGAATTTCGGCGAGCAAAGCAAAACAATTTTCTTT
>Ga0116176_10000380_pt1 | contig 36426 bp, 34 predicted proteins | sample AD_STIC08_MetaG_FD_89803 | JGI IMG/M metagenome (GOLD analysis project Ga0116176, IMG submission 89803) | Active sludge microbial communities of municipal wastewater-treating anaerobic digesters from USA - AD_STIC08_MetaG | ecosystem: Engineered > Bioreactor > Anaerobic > Digestate | place: USA...
TCGTCATGCATCTGCTGTTTCGCAAAGAAGAAGAAGCCAAGGCGGCGGCCCAGATGCTTATGCCAGAACCGGATGTAAAAAGATCTCTCTGGCAGGATTCATTCTATTTTGCCTCGATGGTTTTTATTCTGGTTTTCGCCAACTGGGGTAAGCCACAAACGGACACGGGGCTATGGGCCAATATCTATGAGCAGAAATGGGTGCTAACATCAATCTCAGGCTTTGCTCTCGGCGTCATGCTGGTGGGCTGGTTCGGTCTTAAAGCATGGAAAGCCATATTTACCGGCGCTGCCGTTGCCATTGCCGCTTATATGGTTCCCGAAGCGCCTCTCGTTGCTTTCACTGTCGGCACCCTCGGCCTTACAATTTTCACCAGCACCGACGAAGGTGAGCTTGGCGAATGGTTCAGCTCGTCTTATGGTTTTGCGAAGCAGATTCTGCCGCTGCTGCTCGCTGGCGTAGTCGTTGCCGGGGCACTGCTCGGTCGCGTCGGCTATGAAGGACTTATTCCATCTGAGTGGATATCTGCAGCAGTTGGTGGCAACTCTTTCATGGCGAATTTTCTCGCTTCGTTTGTCGGCGCTTTCATGTATTTTGCGACCCTGACCGAAGTGCCGATCCTTCAGGGTCTTATCGGCAGCGGCATGGGAAAAGGCCCGGCGCTGGCGCTGCTGCTGGCCGGCCCGGCCCTGAGTCTGCCGAACATGCTGGTTATCCGCAGCGTTCTCGGAACAGTTAAAACCGCTGCTTCCGTTGCGCTGGTCATAATTTTCTCGACCATTTCCGGAATTATATTCGGAACTTTTTTTGGCTGACCCTGTCAAAACTGTTAATCCACTATCGGAGGTTTTCTCGACATGAAGATTCACATTCTCGGAACCGGTTGCCCGAAGTGCCAGAAACTTGCTGCAGACACCGAGCAGGCAGCAAAAGAGCTTGGCCTCAGCTATGAACTCATTAAAGTCACTGATATCAACGAAATCATGGGCTTTGGCGTCATGATGACCCCGGCCCTGGCAGTTGACGGCAAGATCAAGTTTTCAGGCAAAGCTCCCGGCGTTGAAGAACTCAAAGGTTATCTGAAATGAAGCACAAAGCTACCTTCCTGGCACTTGTCGCCATCGCTGCCTTCAGCGTGAATCTCTTTGCCCAACAGTCAGTCTTTGAACCATCTATGGCAAGCCAGACAGCAACAAACGTCGTTTCTTCAGCTGCAGATGCACCGGCAAATACGATCGCCACAGTCACAAATGGGCAACAGCTGCCCAGACTCATCGATTTCGGGTCGAAGCAGTGCAAAGCCTGCAAAGCCATGGAGCCGATTCTTGCAAATCTGGCACAAAAGTATGCCGATAAGTTCAAAACTGAATTTGTCGATGTCTGGGTGCCCGAAAACGAGGCCCTGGCGAAAAGTTACGGTATAGAAACCATACCGGTTCAGGTATTTCTCAACGCCGAAGGCAAAGAAGTTCATCGCAATACCGGCTTAATTTCAGAAGCAGAAGTAATCGCCAGATTTGCCGATCTTGGCCTCATCTCTGCCACTGCTGCCCCGGTTGCCGATGAAGTTTCTACGGCCAGCGGAACTCCTGCAACTTCTGCCCCGGCAGTTGAACCGGCCACGGCCCCAGAAAAAGCAACCGGAAAATAAAATCATGCAATCAGGCGAAGCCCTCAAAAAGCTGATTACCAATCTTTTATTAGCCTTTGTGCTGATATCGGTCGGCTTTTCACTCGGAAAACACAGCGTGGCTTCGCAAACCATGAACAGCGAAATGCCTGCCGCCAGCAATGGCGGCACGGTTTCGCCCGAGCGGCTGGTGAAAATTTTTTACATGCACGCGACTTTCCGTTGCATGACGTGCAATGGCATTGAAAACCGCGCCAGACAGCTTGTCGAGCGTGAATTCGCGGAGCCATGGAAAAGCGGCAAAATCCTCTGGGAAGAAATCAACTTTCAGAAAAACACGGCGCTGGCGACAAAGTTTGATGTGACCGCCAGTTCGATTGTCGTTGCCGTCATGCAGGGCAATGAAATCATGGAATTCAGAAGACTCGACGAGGTCTGGCCGCTGCTCGAAAAGCCTGCCGAATTCGATGTCTATGTTGTCGATGCCGTTAAAAAAGCTCTTGAAAAAACCGCAGGAGAAAGCATATGACCTGGGTAAGCATCACTACCGCTACCTGGCTGGGCATTCTCACTGCCATCAGTCCCTGCCCTCTTGCATCGAATGTGGCCGCGATCTCGTTCATAGGCCGACAGTTGCAAAGTCGTTCGGCAGTAATGCTCTCGGGTCTGCTTTACACCTCAGGGCGCACCGTTACCTACGTCGTCCTAGGGGCTCTTCTGTCGTCGGGACTGCTTGCCGGCGGGGAGCTTTCACGTTTTCTGCAGAAATACCTCAACGAAATTCTCGGGCCTCTGCTGATTCTGCTCGGCATGGTGCTGCTGAATCTCATTGGCGGTGGCATCAGTATTCAGATGGCTGGCGAAGGCATTCAGAACAAGGTCCAGCAGCACGGTATTCTTTATGCGTTTCCGCTCGGCGTTCTTTTTGCCCTTTCGTTCTGCCCGGTTTCAGCCGGTTTATTCTTTGGCGCCCTTATACCTCTTGCTGTTAACAATAATTCAGCCCTTTTTCTGCCGGCTTTATATGGCATTGGCACCGCAATTCCGGTCGTTATTTTTGCGGGTCTCATCGCCTTTGGCGGCAAGTGGCTGGGCAAAACCTTCAATGCCCTCAATCGGGTCGAATATTTTGTCAGAACCGCCACCGGCATTATTTTTATCATCGTTGGCTTTTACTATGCTTTTACCCATATCTACGGCATAAAATTTTATTGAGACGTTGCTCTCTGTGAGAAAGCAATAAAATTTGAAAAAGACGAAAAACTGAATTAAATTTAAAAACGAAGCTCAGTTCATATACTTTACAAACAACAAAAAAATTCAGACGACTGAAAAACTGTCGCCATGAGAGTTTGGTCAAAGCAGGCCCTATTCACAGATAAAACACCGGATTTTTGGGGAGAAGCTCGCCGATGGCTCATCATACCGTAAGAGCCGGCTTTGCAGAACTGGTAGACAGATTGAACCGTTACCCGCAGGGGGCGCATGAATCTGATCTGCTCTATAAGATCCTGCAGATCCTGTTCAATGAGAAAGAAGCGGGTCTGGTCGCCGCTCTGCCGATAAAGCCCTTCACAGCAAAAAAAGCTGCACTGATCTGGCGTTTGCCAGAAGCGAAAGCCCGGAATTTTCTGGAGAATCTTGCCGACAAGGGCTTGCTGGTAGACATGGCACACGGCAAAAACACCCTTTACGCGCTTCCCCCGCCCATGGCCGGATTTTTTGAATTTTCTCTGATGCGCGTGCGTTCAGATATCGACCAGAAGGCGCTGAGCGAGCTGTTTTTTCAGTATCTGAACGTTGAAGAGGACTTTATCAAAGAGCTTTTTACCGAAGGCGAAACGCAGCTGGGGCGCGTTTTTGTTAACGAGCAGGCCATAGCACAAAAAAGCAACCTGATGGTCCTCGATTACGAAAAAGCCTCAGAAGTGATCGAGACCGCGTCGGCACTGGCAGTCGGCATGTGCTATTGCCGGCATAAAATGCTGCATCTAGACCGGGCCTGTTCTGCTCCGATGGACATCTGCATGACTTTCAACGTCGCTGCCGAATCTTTGATCAGGCATGGAAACGCCAGAAGAATAGACAAAAAAGAATGTTACGATCTTCTGCAACAGGCCTATGACAACAATCTGGTGCAGTTCGGCGAAAATGTCAGGGAAAAAGTAAACTTTGTCTGTAACTGCTGTGGCTGCTGCTGCGAAGCCCTGCTGGCTGCCAAAAGATTTGCCATTCTTCATCCGGTTCACACAACCAATTTTCTGCCTGAAATTATCAAAGACAAGTGCGTCGGTTGCGGCAAGTGCGTCAGGGTCTGCCCGGTTGACAGCATAAGCCTGGTGCCTGCTGGCGATCCTGAGGCGCCGCTACGGAAAATCGCTCAGATCAATGTGGAAACCTGTCTTGGCTGCGGACTTTGTTTTAAAAACAGAGCGCGTGACTGCATCGACCTGAAAGCCAGAGACCAAAGAGTGATTACCCCCGTCAATGGGACACATCTAAGGGTTTTGATGGCCATTGAAAGAGGCAAGCTGCAGAACTTCATCTTTGACAATCGCGTTTTATGGCATCATCGAGCCCTCGCCGCCGTTCTGGGCGCGATTCTAAGTTTGCCACCAGTAAAACGGATTCTCGCGAACAAGCAGATCAAATCAAGATATCTGGCATTTCTGTCTGAGCGGTTCGAAAAGCAATATTATCGCTGATAATCTGATTTGCAGAAATAGCGGTTGCAGATCCGCCTGAACTTTCATTAAAACCGACAATTCATTCAATTTTTCTGCTATAATTCCTGTAGAGTTGTATTCAGGAGAAAGTATTGCAGTATTTTCGTCGCTGGTGCCGGGTTTTTGCGTCGCTGCTGCTGGTTATAGCAGTGGCAACGCTGTTGCAGTGCGTCGGGCATGAAATTTTTCACGGGGCAGACAACCTGCACTCTCATGCCGAAGCTGAGGCCTTTGCCTGCGGTTGCCACACCGAAGACTGCCATTCTGACCATCACGCCTGCTCAAGTCTCTCATGCAGCCAGGGCACCAGCTTTATCAGCACTGCCGGCTTAAATTTTCTTCACATCGCCAGAATTGAGTTTTTCAGGCCTGACAGAAGCACATTCGCTCTGCCTCTGGTCTCCGAAGACTTTTTCAAACCTCCGATCGACCCCGCCTGCTGACTCAGAACCACTTTATTCACTGAAAAGCAAAGCGGAGGTATTTATGCGCGTTTTTCTGCGCTGTTTCATTCTTATTCTCATCCTACACGCTGTTTCTTCGGCTTGTCAGGCGCTGACCCTGTCTGAAGCGCTCGATACTGCTGAGCAGCACCCTTCATTGAAACTGCACGGCCTGAATATTGTTGCCCGTGAGCTTGAAACGGTCGACGCATCGGCAAAAGGCCCGAACAGCCTCGACATTTCAACCGAAAACTTCGGCGGCAAATCAGGCTTTAATGATCTTGAAACCACAATTGAATTTTCTGTGCCGCTTCAGAATGCCCGCGTTGTCAGGGCAAAAAAAGCTCTGGCACAAGCACAGGTCGGCCTCAGCCATCTTGAAAAGGGTGCTACCCGCTGGCTGATCATGAGCCAGGTTTCGCGTGCCTTTCACCGGACACTGGTCATGACCAGTCTGGTCACAGAAGCCCGCGAAAATATCGAAAATGCTCAAAAGCTGCTCGACGCGGCAAAAATCATGCACGAATCAGGCTCTGTTGCCGAACAGGAAGTGTTTCAGGCTGAGTTGGTTCTGCAGCACTCTGAACTTGAGCAACAGACACTGCAGGGCGATCTCGAAGATGCAAAAGCTGAGCTGACAACTGCCATGGGCCTCGCAACTATCGAAGACTTCGAAGTGGTGGGTTCGATCACCACCGAACTTGAATTTCCGGATTTCGAAACCCTGCGCAGCATAATCGCCAGCTCGCACCCCGACCTGGCAATGCGGGAAAACGAAATAACCAGAACCCAGGCTCGTCTGAACCTGCTGCGCGCTGAAAGTCAGCCGAGCTGGAGCCTGGTCGCCGGAGCAAAACATGCCCGCGAAAACGGTTCCAATGACTTTCTGATCGGGATTTCAGCCGAACTGCCGGGTTCACGCGCCACCCGAGGCGAAAGGGCCGCTCTGAAAAAGGACGCTGAACGCATTGAACTTGAAAAAGCCAATCTACTCAGAGAGCTGAGCCTGAACCTGCAGAGCGAACTGCAGCGTTTCAGGCGTCTGCAAAGCCAGATCACCAGACTGCGTGACCAGATTGTTCCCGGAGCAATGCACCTGTTCGAGCTTGCGCTGGCTGGCTACCAGCTTGGCAAAACTGACCAGATCGTCGTTCTGCAGGCACAGAAGGAATATCTCAGCCAGAAGCAGAGCTATCTGCAAAAACTTGAAGAACTATACCAGTCTGCCGCCGTCATCGAGAATCTGACCAGCTTTCATGGGCGTTCCGCCGCCTCTGAAAGCAAATGAACATTAAAGCAGGAAACACCGCCATGAAAAAAATACATTTCAGTCTGATAATCGTTCTCATCGCTTCTGTCGTCATGATCTTCACGCCGGCCGACCCTCTTCTCAGTCAGGCACACGAACACGGCGAAGCATGCAGTCACGGGCACGGCGCCGCCGCCGCTCCGAAAGCTGAACCGGCCGTCGATCCACACGCCGGGCACAACCATGCCGCACATGACGATCACGATGAGCATGAGCGGCCTGCTGCTGTAGACCCGCATGCGGGCCACGATCATTCAGGCCATGACCACAGCGCCCACGCTGATTTTTCTGCCATGCCCATCGAAGAGCTCTATAAGCCTGAATGTGAGCACAAGATCAAAATGATCGACTGCGACGAATGCCGTTATGAGCTCGGCGCCGTCAAAATGACCGAGCAGCTGAAAAAAATGCTTAAAACCCGCCCGCTCTCTAACACTGCCGAGAAGCACGAAGTTGCCTTCAGAGGCGAGCTCGAAAACGACAATCAGCTGTTTCGCTCGGTTTCCAGCCTGGTCCCGGGCGTAATCGTTGCCATGCCGGTCAGAAAAGGCGAAATCGTCGAACAGGGCCAGATACTTGCCGAAATCGAGAGCCCCGAACTTTCGCACACGGCTCTCGATCTGCAGAAGTTGATTGCCGAACTCGCTCTTGCCGAAAAGAAACTCGCAAGAGAGCAGATGCTAAACGAGAAAAAAATCGGTGCTCTACAGGCAGTGCAGGAAGCCAAAGCGGCCCGCGATCTGCTCGCAATCGAGATAAAATGTAGCAAAGAACGCCTGAAACTTTCAGGACTCAGCGACAGCGAAATCAAAGCCGTTGCTGCCGGTGGCAACAGCCAGTTGTTCAAAGGCCGTCTCAAGGTCGTATCGCCGATCAGAGGCCGGGTGCTGATGCTGCACGCCAATATTGGCGGTATGGTCAGCGAACGCCAGGCACTCGTCGATGTTGTCGATATTTCGCAACTGCGCGCCGTAGGTCAGATCAAGGAAGCCGACCTGCCTGCGATCGTCAGAGCATTGAAAAAAGGCGCCGTCAATGGCTATATCACAACTCAGGCCTACCCGGGCTTTCAATTCCCCGTGCAGGCATTGAGCGCTGACGCGGGTCTTAAAGCCGAAACCCGCATGCTGGAAATTCAGCTGGCGGTAAAAAACCCTGACGAACTGCTACGCCCCGGTATGTTTATCGAAGGCAGTCTGCAGATCGGTGAAGGAGCGGCCAAACCAGCACTGCCGGCTGCCGCTGTTCTCGAAGACGAAGGCAAGCAGTTCGTTTTCATCAAACATCATGATTCAATGCTGTTTCGCCGCAATGTCACCATTGACGGTCAGCAGGGTGATACAATTTTCATCGGCTCTGGCATCAAAGCCGGTGATGAAGTGGTTGTCGAAGGTTCATTTCTTCTCAAATCCGATATTCTTCGCGGCAAAATGGGCGCCGGCTGCGCTCATTAAGAGGAGAAAAACATGAACCGACTGTTTAACTTTCTGCTGACGCAGCGTTTCTTCATCTTTCTTCTGACTTTCGTTCTCATTGTCACCGGCCTGGTTTCGTGGCATCGTCTGCCAATCGACGCGTTTCCCGATGTTACCAACGTGCAGGTGATGATTCTGACAAAAGTTCCCGGGTTCACTTCGATGGATGTCGAACAGCGGGTGACCTTTCCGATCGAGCAGCACATGGGTGGTCTGCCGCAGGTAAAGCAGGTCCGCTCCGTTTCCAAATCTGAAATTTCTCAGGTAGTCGTCATTTTCGAAGACGACGTCGATATCTACTTTGCCAGACAACAGGTTTTCGAAAGACTCGCCGAAGCGAGAGAATCGCTGCCGGAAGGTTCAGAACCCGAAATGACACCGATCAGCACCGGTCTTGGCGAAGTCTTTCAATACACTCTCGACAGCGACAAGCTTGACCCGACTGAACTGCGCACCCTGCAGGACTGGGTAGTAGCGCCACAGCTGCGTTCTATTCCCGGAGTCACCGAGATCAACAGCTTTGGGGGCTTCGTCAAGCAGTATCACGTTCTCGTCCGGCCAACTGCCCTAGAAAAATACAATATCACCCTCAGAGACGTCATCGAGGTTATCGAGGCCAACAATGCCAATGCCGGCGGTTCATATATCGTCAAAGACTGGCAGCAGACCTTTATCAGGTCGCTCGGTCTGCTTAAGAACATTGAAGATATAGGCAACGTCGTCGTCAAAACCAGCAACGGCATACCGATCCTGCTTAAAGATATTGCCGAAATCACGTTTGGCACCCAGACCCGTCAGGGTGGCGTCACCCGCGACGACAAAGGGGAAGTGGTCGCCGGCATGGTCATCATGCTGCAGGGCGCCAATTCAAAAACCGTCGTCGATCAGGTTAAACAAAAAATTCCGCAGATTCAGAAATCTCTGCCTGAAGGGGTAAAGCTCAACCCCTTCTACGACAGAACCTCACTGATTCAGGCCTGTATTGCGACTGTCATCAACGCCATCACTGAAGGCGGCATCTGCGTTATTTTCGTGCTGTTTCTGTTTCTGGCAGAACTGAGAACGGCAATCGTCGTCTTGTTCTCGATTCCGCTGACCTTTCTCGTCAGTTTCATCATCATGGACTTCACCGGCATGTCTTCGAACCTGATGAGCCTCGGGGGCCTGGCCTTTTCGGTCGGCATGGTCGTCGATGCAAGCATAATCGTCGCCGAAAATGCCAGACGCCACCTGGCCAACGCAAAACCCGGCGAGAAACGTATCACCGTCATCAATCAGGCAATTCAGGAAGTGGTCAGACCGGTTTCGTTTTCGATATTGATTGTCGCCCTGATTCTTGTGCCCCTGCTGACCCTGCAGGGCATGGAAGGTAAAATGTTCATTCCGCTGGCGCAGACCATGCTTATTTCGATGCTGGTATCGCTGCTGGTTGCTTTGATCATTACACCGTCGGTAAGCGAAAGCCTGCTTCCGGCCGGCAAAGAATATGAATTTCCATTTGTGGGCTGGTTTCACCGCCTTTACTGCAAGCTGCTGAATCTGCTTCTCAGGTTTAAATGGGCAACTATCGCAGTTTCTTTCGCCGGGCTGATTTTTACCGCACTGCTGGCCACAAGGCTTGGCACCGACTTCATGCCCGAACTCGATGAGGGTGCCATCGCGATCAACAGCGTCAGGCTGCCAAATGCTTCATTGGCCGGCTCGGTCAAGGTGGCCGACGAAATCGACCGGCTGATCATGAAGATTCCCGAGGTTGAAACGGTGGTTGCCAAAACCGGCCGCGCCGAAATATCAGAAGACCCGATGGGCCCTGAGCAGACAGACTTCGTCATCATGCTCAAATCCCGTGAGGCTTTTCCGCAAAGACGCGGCAAAAAAGAAGTTATCGAAAACATCAAAACCGTTCTCGCCGAGGTCCCCGGGCTGCGCCACTCATTCTCGCAGCCAATCGCACTGCGCGTTAACGAGTTGATTTCGGGTATCAAAAGCGATGTGGCGGTTAAGGTTTTTGGCGACGATCTCGACAAACTTGCAGAAATAGCCCGCGAAGTTGCAGCTGTTCTTGCGGGCATACCCGGCGCCGATGACACCAAATCGGCGCAGCTTTCGGGCATGAACCAGCTAGACCTCGAAATCGACCGGGCGGCAGCATCACGCTATGGGCTGAATTCATCAGAGATTAACGATCTGATCGAAACGGCGGTCGGTGGCCGCACCGTTACGACCATCATTGAAGGCCAGCGCCGCTTCGCTCTGCAGATACGCTACCCAGAAAGCCTGCGAAAAAACGAAAGCGACATCATGAACCTTAAAATCAGAGCACCTGAGGGGCAACTGATACCACTCAGTCAGATAGCCAGGCTGAAACCGGTTGAAATACCGATCGAAATCAAGCGCGAGAACGGCATTCGCAGTCTGGTTGTCGAAACCAACGTCAGAAACCGTGATCTCGGCAGTTTCATCGCCGACCTGCAGGAACGTCTCGAACCACTCGAAAAGAAACTGCCAACCGGTTACTTTCTGTCGCTCGGCGGCCAGTTCGAAAACCAGCAGCGGGCAATGCAGCGTTTGAGTCTGGTAGTGCCGATCGTGCTGCTGATGATCATGATTCTTCTGGTTATTGCACTCGGTAAACTTCGCGATGCGGTGCTCGTCATTGCTATTCTGCCGTTTGCACTGGTCGGCGGTATCATCGCGCTCTGGCTCTGGAAAATGACGTTCTCAGTCTCTGCGGCCATCGCCTTTATCGTGCTGCTGGGCGTGGCAGTTCAGGACGGGGTTCTGCTGATATCTTTCCTGCGCCAGCTCATTGATGAAGGCATACCTTTGAACGAAGCGGTTAAGCAGGCATGTAATCTGAGATATCGCGCCATCATGATGACGACCCTGACATCTTTCATCGGCCATGTGCCAATGCTTCTCTCTGACGGTTCGGGCGCCGACATACAAAAACCGCTGGCGCTGGTGGTTAATGGTGGCCTGGTAAGCTCGACACTGCTGACCCTCTTTGTTCTGCCAGCACTGTTTGCGGTAACCGAAAGCTTCTTTGCCGGCAGTGACGAAAAAGACCTGGCGGCAACCGTCGAAGAAAAGCCCGGGGCATGATATTACCTGGCTGCAAGAATAACTGCGAAGGAAACGAAAATGATTACAGACAACAACCATGATCATGACCACGATTGCGGGCACGGGCACGAGCATTATCACAATCAAAGTCACGACCACAGTCACGCTCACAACCACAGCCACAGCCACGGCCATGGACACCATCACCATGGCCCGGTTGATTACAGCCGCGCTTTTGCGATCGGCGTCACCCTCAACATCGGCTTTGCCACTGCTGAAGCAGTCTACGGTTATCTTGCCGGTTCACTTGCCCTGGTTGCTGACGCCGGCCACAACTTCAGCGACGTCCTCGGCCTGATTCTCGCGTGGGGGGCCGCCTGGCTCTCGCAGAAACGGCCTTCTGAAAGGCGCACCTACGGGCTGCGCAGTTCTTCGATTCTCGCTGCAATGTTCAACGCCGTGCTGCTTCTTGTGGCTATCGGTGCCATCGCCTGGGAAGCCATCAGAAGATTCAGCGCGCCGGCGCCCGTGGCCGGCGCCACGATCATCTGGGTGGCACTCATCGGTATTGTCATCAATACGGCCACCGCCCTGCTGTTCATGTCGGGCCGCAAGGACGATCTGAACATCAGAGGTGCCTTTTTACACATGGCCGCCGATGCGGCGGTTTCGGCCGGTGTTGTTATCGCCGGTATCGCCATCATGCAGACCGGCTGGCAATGGATCGACCCGGTCGTCAGCCTGATCATCGCCGCCGTCATCTTCATCGGCACCTGGAGTCTGCTGCGCGAGTCACTTGACCTGGCTCTGCACGCGGTTCCTGAAGGGATCGATCCGCAGGAGGTCAGCACCTATCTCGCTGGTCTGCCTGGCGTTGTCGCCGTGCATGATCTGCACATCTGGGGCATGAGCACGACCGAGACGGCGCTGACCGCGCATCTGGTAAAACCCGATCACGGCAATGACGACGAGCTGATCACCCAGGCCAGCAAAGAACTGCACGAGCACTTCAAAATTGCCCACACCACCATCCAGTGGGAAAGAAGCGACTCAACCTGCCCCACCAAAGGCGGTGCCTGCGACCACTGCTGAATATTAACGCTGCGCCAGTGAAGTTCAACCAGCCTGCCGGCCCGTTATATCAGTCGGCTTGTCTTAAAAAGAATTGTGAACTATTAGATGCAAGCGCCTTGAAAAAGCACAAATCAAAACTCCCCGCCGGAGAAAGCCGGCGGGGAGTTTCTGTTTTTGCCCAAAGCGGGTTTGTCAGGCCTTGAACCAATGACGGGTGCGCAAACAGAATCTGACAAGACCGAGCATGATCGGAACTTCGATAAGAACGCCAACGACCGTTGCCAGAGCCGCCCCTGAAGAAAGCCCGAAGAGCATTACTGCGGTGGCAATGGCAACCTCAAAATGATTCGATGCCCCGATCATCGCCGCCGGAGCGGCGTCTTCGTATTTCAGGCCGAGAATTCTTGCGGCCAGATAACCCAGAATAAAAATAAAAATAGTCTGAATGGTCAGCGGAATTGCGATCCAGAGTATTGTCAGCGGGTTGGCGATTATGACTTCGCCTTTGAAGGAAAAGAGCAGAACCAGAGTGGTCAAAAGCGCCAGAATGGTTACCGGCGTGAGAAAATGCAGGAATTTTTCTTTAAACCAGGCTTCGCCTTTGTTTGCCATGATCCAGCGTCGTGACAGATAACCGGCAATCAGTGGCAGGGCGACATAAATTCCGATTGAGAGAAGAAGAGCCTGCCACGGAACCGGTAATTTACCGACACCGAGCAGAAAGCCGCCAAGCGGGCCATAAAGAAACAGCATAGTCAACGAGTTTATGGCAACCATAACCAGAGTCAGCCCATCGTTACCGCGTGACAGATAACCCCAGACCAACACCATGGCTGTGCATGGCGCAATACCGAGAAGAATAGTGCCGGCAAAATAGCTGCGCCAGAGCGGCACCTGCAGCATTTTCAGACCGTCATGAAGAACCACGGTTCCGGCACCATGTGTCGCACCCACTTCCAGATCGAGGCCAAAAGGCATTTTTACCAGATCCGTCGCTTCGGCACCAATAAAGGATTGCAGCAGATAACCAAGAAAGAAGTAAGCGAATGCATACATGGTAAACGGCTTGATTGCCCAGTTTACAAACAAAGTCAGAAAAACCGGCCGACCGCTTTTCCCCGCTTTGATGACTTCGCCAAAGTCGATTTTTACCATGATCGGGTACATCATCAGAAACAGGCACACGGCAATCGGAATTGAGACAACCGGCGCCCCGTCAACGAAAATCGACATGCCATCGAGGGTTTTAGCAAAATTGGGAGCGATTTTGCCAAGAACAATGCCGCCCACAATACAGAGAAACACCCAGAGGGTAAGATACTTTTCAAAGATGCTGCTCATCTGCCTTTCGGCCGGCTGAATTTTCTCAACAATCGTTTCAGTCATATTTTTACTCCTGTTGAACTGACGCTTTTCGTAAACTTATTTCACAGACTTACCAGGGCATGGCTTGATCAGGGTTTTATGGCTTTAATTGAGGCGGAACAGACGTAGTTCTCGGCGTCTTTGAACCAGTCTTTGATGAAATGCCGACTCTCTGGCTTCAGTTCGATGCTGATATCTTTGAAGCCGGCAGCCTGCATAACTTTTCGCAGTTCTTCAACGCTGATCGCGCCTGAAACGCAACCGCAATAAGCGTCGACATTGCCGAGAATTTCTTCGCTGAGAGGCTGCAGAGCCACGATATCGGAAACGGCCAGGCGGCCGTTCTGCCGCAGAACTCTGAAAGCATCCGTAAATACGCCAACTTTGTCGGGTGAGAGGTTGATTACACAGTTCGAAATAATGACATCGACGCTGTTGTCAGGCACCGGCAGATGTTCGATCTCACCGAGACGAAAATCCACATTTTTAAAACCAGCGTTGACCGCGTTTTTTCGCGCCTTGCGCACCATTTCGGGGGTCATATCGACTCCGATGACTCGACCAGTTTCGCCAACTGCCTTCGCTGCCAGAAAACAGTCGAAGCCGCCACCAGAACCAAGGTCGAGAACCGTTTCACCGGGCTTCAGGCTGGCCAGCAACTGAGGGTTGCCGCAGCCAAGGCCCATATTGGCACCTTCTGGAACGGCAGCCATATCTTCGCTTGAATAGCCAAGTTTCCCTGATGCCTGCGGGTCGCCGAGCGGGTCACTGCAGCAGGAAGAAGAACTGCCCGGGCAACAGGAACCGCCCTTTGTCGCGATGCCGGCATAGCGCAAACTGACCTGATCGCGAATTTCGTCATCTTTAAGAATCTTTACCTTCATTTTACGGCTCCTTAAACCAGCAATGTTTCGATGCCGCTGACAAAAGCGGCGATTTCGTCGCGAACCCGCCGGTAAACCGGCAGAATATCGCTTTCTTCGGCGAACCCTTTCGTCAACGCCGGCGGGTCATCGAACGGCACATGCACTATTCTGGCACGCCCCGGAAAAACCGGGCAGCTTTCGTGGGCATTGCCGCAAACTGTTACCACCAGGTCGAAATCAAAATTTTCGAACTCGCTCAAAAGCTTTGAATGCTGGCCGGAAATATCTACTCCGGCTTCCTGCATCACTTTTATGGCGTGCTGATTCATGCCGTGCTTGGCCACGCCGGCCGAAAAAGCCGAGAATTTATCGCCCTTGAGATGCCGCAACCAGCCTTCAGCCATCTGGCTTCGGCATGAATTGCCAGTGCAGAGAAAAAGAACCTTTTTCTTCATACGCATCGCCTTTCTGATTTGAAGCCGCAACTACTTAACATTGTGCCCAGCCACCTCAACAACAGTCGTTTTCGCCGCAGTCACGACCCTGACATGAGTCAACAGTGGTGTTTTCGGGGCAGGCAACAAAGCTGCAGACTTCATCGAGTGGCATGGCCAGGATTTTTTCAAGGCGGTCGCGGTCAGCGGCGATTTTTGCTGAATCAGCCAGTTCATCAACCAGCCACTCAGAAAGCCGGTGCTGCTGTTTCCAGGTTTTGCTTACCTGATAATACGCCCAGCGGCCAACCTTGCGCTGATCGATGATTCCGGCCTGATACATCAGAGCGAGATGTTTCGACGTGGTTGAGGCCGCAAGGCCAAGTAACACCACAATCTGGCAGACGCACAGCTCATGCTCATTCAGAGCCATGAAGATGCGCAGGCGGCTTTCTTCCGCGAGAACCTTGAGGGTATTCAAAGTTTCTTTCATTTTTTTCACCTCAACACCAAACCTATCACATTTCGCCACGCAACGAAATGAAAATCTATTTTTTGCGCTATTGACTTTGCAGCAGGGCTGAAGCAGAATCAGGGGGCGAAAAAACCGGTTTTTTTGATGGTTTTATCGGCTTCGCTGAAATGCTGTGTATCTTTTCAATTCATTTGTGGCTGCCTGGTTCCGGCTCTGGAACGACTCGACAATGCACAAGATGCTGCTGATCATCAGAACTTTTCCGGCCTCGATTCTGAGGCTGTTTTCAGCGCAGGCGCTTCTTGGCATCGGCACCGGCGTGTTTTCGGTGCTGCTCAACCTCTATCTGCGCGAAATCGGCTATTCTGAGGAAATGATCGGCAGGCTGCTCGCCGCCCAGTCGCTCTGTGCCGCCATCATGTCGATACCGATGGGCTGGCTGGCAGACCGGGCCTCGCGCCGAACCACGTATCTACTGGGAGTTCTGCTGCTCGGCACCGGCTATTCGGTGCTCGGGCTGACCCGCTCGCTTTACCCGCTGTTCGCGGCTGCCTTTCTTGCCGGCACCGGCAGCGGCGCAATGATGGTTTCAGTTCTGCCCTATCTGCAGGAAAACGGCCGGCACCGCCAGCGCAAATATATTTTCAGCGTCAACGTCACCCTGATGTGGATAACCAGCGTTTTTGCCGGCTTTATCGCCGGCTGGCTGCCCAGAATATTCAAGCTGCTCAACCCCACAGGCGCCGCCTCTGATGCCGATCGGCTGCAATATTCACTCTGGGTCGGCATAATCTTTATCTTCTTTGCCCTGATACCCTCATTCGGAATGGCCGGCAGAAGCGAACATGCCAATGAAAAAAAAGAGCCGCACCGCGACAACCACGACAAAGCCCCTCTCGAAACACCATGGCTGCTGATCGGCCGCTTTGCTTTCTGTAACGCTCTGATCGGCTTTGGCGCCGGTATGATCGTGCCTTATTTCAATCTGTATTTCCGCGACTGGGTCGGGTCGAGCATTCCGCAGATCGGCTTCGTCTTTGCCCTTGGTCAGTTCGGCACCGCCCTCGGTTCGATTCTTTCCCCGGCAATTGCCGGCCGCTTCGGCCTCATTCGCGGCGTCGTTTATTCACAGCTTTGTTCGCTGCCCTTCATGGCGCTGATGGCCTGGCGGCACGAGTTCTGGGTCTGCGCGGTCTGCTTCGTTTTCAGGGGTGCTTTCATGAATATGTGCGTGCCAATGCGCCAGGAAACGATGATGGAAATCATCCCGGCCGAACTTCGCTCGCGGGCTTCAGCCGTCGACAGCATGGCCTGGAACCTGACCTGGGCTTTTGCAATGTTCTTTTCGGGCGGGGTAATCAAAAACTGGGGCTACGATGTTTCGCTGCTGATCGCTTTTGCCTGCTACCTGGCCTCGGCTCTCAGCTACCGTCATATGTTCAACTCCTGGAAACACCTCAGCCGCAACCCGCGCCGCGCCAGGCACTGACCGGCTCAGGCCCGGCCCAGCAGCTTATACACCGCGGCCGGCTGGCTTTTTCCCTAGATCTGAACCGGTTCTGTCTTTTCGAGCTGCAGTCGTGCGGCAAAACCTGACGGAATCTGATCAACCGTGGCCTGACTCAGAATGATGTCGTGGTCTAAGTTTTTCGAAAGCGATTCCATGCGCGAGGCGACGTTGACCGTGTCGCCGATCACCGTGTATTCAAAGCGCTTTTCGGTGCCGATATTGCCGGCGACCAGATTTCCGGTGTTGAGGCCGACCCCGAAGCGAACCGGCATTTTCAGCTGCCCGGAAGCGTTCAGTTCGGCGAGACGCTGGCGCATGCCCAGGGCGGCATTGATCGCATCTTCAACATGGTTGTCAGAGCCGAGATGCGGCGTAAAAATGGCCATCACGGCGTCACCGATGAATTTGTTGATAACGCCGTGGTTTTCCATGACCGGTTCGGTGATGTAGCTGAAGTAGGAATTGAGCATGGAAACGACCTCTTCAGGCGACATCTGCTCGCTCATCGTCGTGAAATTGCGGATATCGGAAAACAGCACCGTGGCGGCAATGTTTTCGCCGCCGAGCGAAACCTTGCGATTCTCGATCAGATGGCGGGCAATCTCGATCGACACGTATTTGCCAAAGGTGTCTTTCAGCTCTTCGCGTTCTTTCAGCTGGTCGACCATACAGTTGAAGTGGAGCTTCAGGCGCCCGATTTCGTCATCGAAGAACACTGAAGTCTGCACGTTGAAATCACCATCGGCGAGGCGCTGCATCTTGTCGCCAAGAACATCGATCGGCTGCTGAATCGACTTGAACAGCAGCTGCATATTGCCGATGAGAAAGGCCGCCGAGGTGACGATGAGAATCAGACCGTTCATCTTGTATTCGGCCAGGTAGAAGTAGTCTTTGTGAATACAGGCGGCAAGAATAGCCATCGGCAGCAGCACGAGAAAAATCATCATGCTGACGAGCTTCATGTAGATACTGAGGCTCGAACGCCCGGCGGGTTGCCCGTTGCGGGCGAAAAGGCCGCTGACATAAAGAAACAGTGAAGGTTCGAGAAACAGATAGAACAGATAGCATTCGATCACCCACCAGAAAAGGTGATAACCAATGGCGACCGGCAGGTTTTCAGGCAGAGTGTTTTTAAAAGTCGATGAAATGAACCAGATCAGGTGCGCAAAGATAAAATACGAAAATACAGCGCGGTAAAAGTTGTTGTAACGTGCCTCGGCAGCAGGTCGCTGACTTTCATCGCCTTTTTTTATAAAAGCGAACAGGGGCCGCAGCCAGAAATACAGCAGCAGAATCGAGAGCAGTCTGATACCGGCCGTATAAAATTCACCCTTGATGTGAAGCTTTACGTCATCGCTCTTTTGCGAGATTGCAATTTCTCCCTGGGTGCCGGGTGAAAACATGCGGCGATCGGCAATTGCCTGCTGAATCAGCGAAGAGTTGGCTTCGCCGCTTTCGCGGGCGATCTGCACTGCCTTTGAGTTATCGACGAGAAAGGCCATGAGAAAGGAATTGGAATAGAACTCAGCAAAAATCGAAATCAGTATAAACGGCAGGAGAATTGTGTTAAAAAACGTGGCCCGCCGCGCAAAAGAATTAGATGATTTATTGCCGCCAGCAGAATCTGCGACTGGCTGAGCTGGCTGTGGGCCATATGAAGGGTCGACCTGGCTGGTTTCGCTCATAATTCTGTATTCTCCAATTCTTTATTGATTACTGTAAAATCAAATTCTGGTTGACCGGTTCGGCGGCCCGACCTCTTTATGCAACTATATATTGCGACTGCATGCCATTCAAGAGCCGGAAGAATCGGCAAAGGCAGTTTCAGGGCTTTTCTGATTCAAGTTTTTCGATGGCTTCTCTGGTGTGCAGAGGGCTCAGCATTGCCGCTCCGACGCGGCCTTTTATTGCCGCACCTTTGATGCGGTCGAGGGCCTTGCGATCAGAGCCGGCCAGAATTGCCGCTTCTGAGGCAAGACGGTTGAATTCGAGCACTGCTGCGTCGAGACGGCGGTAATACATGTCGATTTCAGTTCCGGCGTGGCAGTTGCGGCATGAATTCTGCATCAACATGCGCTTGTCGCCCCAGTTTTCTGTATGCGCACTGTGCATGGCGGCCAGTTTCCAGGAAAGGCGTTCGCCGGGGTTGTGAGTGGCGGTGGCGTTAGCAGCTGCCGGAGCGATGTGACAAACAAAGCAGTCTGGGCGCTTCAACGGAGTTTCGACCGGAATCAGCTGTTTGCGGTTAAAATCGGTGCTGGCAGCCGTAAGATGCCAGTCGGTACCGTGGCGCGAGGCTTTCCAGGATTCATAAGCCGGGCCGGTATCACCATGGTGGCAGCGACCGCAGGTTTCCGGGCTGCGGGCGCGTTCGAGAGAATCGTCGTGATGACCGTGGCAGGCAGCGCAGTTGCCGCGGCTGCCGTCGGTATTGATACGGCCGATGCCGTGATTCGGCCAGGTATGGTTCAGCGATCGGCCGCGTTTCATCTGCAGTTCGTTGCCATGGCAAACGGCACAGCTGCTTTCGAACAGCGCCGGTGAACTGGTGCGCAGCGGCTGGTTTTTTATCGTTTCGAAAGCCATGGCATGACTGGAAGAAGCGAAAGAGACGTATTGCGCCGGGTGACAGGCAGCACAGGTCAGTGGTGAAACCGGCAGCTGCACCGAGAAACCGAAATGGCCGTTTTTGGCGGCCGGATCGGCCGGATTGGCTTTATGACATTCGTAGCAGCCGACGCCGTTGCGGGCGTGCGTGCTTTTTTCCCAGGTTTCGACGAGTTTGATCTGGCGCGAAGCGTGGCAGTTGAGGCAGCGTGAGGTTTCGTCGCTGGTGACCACCGAAGAGGTGTAATTGATCTGCACCACAGGCACGACCGGTTCCGCCAGGGATTCTGCATCGGCAGGCCCGGAAGCGGTCTGGGCATAAGCCGGCGAGAAAAACACCAATGCAATGGCGACAAGCGAAAACAGCGCTATTATAAGGTCATATCTGGGCAACGGAGCCTGTTTCGAATTTCGACTGGTGTTAAGCAATGTTTTCACTCCCCTTTGCAGCTGAAGTCGCTTCAAAAATCGAACGGATCGGTAAATATTCTATCAGAGGGCAGGTTTCCCGCAACAAGAACTTTGCTGACGGCTTCCATCATCGGCTTCGGGCCACAAACGAAAGCCAGCAGCCCGGCGGCCGGCAAGGTCGGCAATTTTTCTGCGAGAATCTGGTGAATCATGCCCTTGGGGCCGGTCCAGCCGTCTTCAAGCATTGGCCGGGAAAGCGCCGGGAAATAATGAAAGTTGTGGCAGCTGCGGGCAAGCGTGCGGAAAAATTCTTCGTTGTAGAGGTTTTCGCGGCTGCGGGCGCCGTGAAAAAGAAAAACCGGGGCAGAAAAACCGGTTGCCTGCAGTGCTGCTACCATAGAGCGCAGCGGTGCCAGACCAACCCCGCCGGCAACCAGCAGCAGCGGGCTGGTATGCTGCTGTGGCGACAGGGTCATGTCGCCGAAAGGACCGGTAACTTCAATCTGGTCACCGGGTTGCATGGCGTGCAGGTGACTGCTGACCAGACCGCCGGCAACCAGCTGCACATCGAGCGAAAAGCTCTGTTTTTCGGCTGGCGATGATGAAATTGAATAGGCGCGCAGAACTCTTTCCCAGGGCTGATTAAAGACGATCTGCATATACTGACCGGGCAGAAACTGAAGATTTTTGCCTTCAGGCAGTCGGAAGCGCAGGGTTCTGATATCTGCAGCCACTTTTTCGCTGCTTTCGAGAGTGGCCACATAGGCACCGGCGCCGAGCAGGGCGGCCGCGACTTCAACTTTCATATCACCGCGCACTTTGGTCTGACAGGCCAGGCGTGCCAGTGCCGCCAGCCGGTCGGCGTGCAGCTGCAGCTTTTCAAGTGTGGTTGCCGGGCTGCCGCCTTCGGTGACCCTGACTTCGCAGCGGCCGCAGGTGCCTTTACCGCCGCAGGCGGCCGGCAGAAAAACATTCTGCTGCGCCAGGGCATTCAGCAGACTCTGCCCACATTCAGCTTCGCGGTGCTGATCGTTAATCTGCAGTTTCGCCAGACCGGTCTGCCGCAGCAGTCTGCCGGCCAGGGTCAGAGCCCCGCACAGCAGCAGCACGAAAGCATTGATAAGCAGAAGCGCAAGAAGATACTGCATCACAGGCTGCCTCCGTTAAACAGGCCTGCGAGGCCAGTAAAAGCCATTGCCATAACTGCAGCTATCAGCATGGTGACACCGGTGCGCCCGAGATGCGGTGAAACGGCCGCCAGTTCGATTCGGCGCCGCAGTGAAGCGATCAGACACAGCACCAGCGACCAACCCAGACCGCTGCCGGCGGCAAAGGCAAGCGCGCTGAACAGATCGTATTCGCGAAGCACTGCAAACATCGAGACCCCGAGAATAGCGCAGTTAACTGCGATCAGCGGCAAAAAGATACCGAAGGCGGCGTGCACGGCCGGGAAAAACCGGTCGAGAAATTCTTCGAGCAGCTGCGTTACTGCGGCTATGGTTAAAATGAAAAAGAGCAGCTGCAGATATTCGAGCCCGAGGGGTGCGAGAATGCCGTGAAAAATGGCAAAGTTCGCGGCAACGGTTAAAAGCATCACCAGGCTGACGGTAACCCCCATCTGCAGCGAAGCTCTCAGGTCTGAAGAAATCGAAATCAGCGGGCAGGTGCCGAGAAAGAAATACAGACCCATATTCTCGGTAATGGCGGCGGTAAAGAGAATGGTGAGCAGGGGTGTGGCCAGGTGACTTTCCATCAGCTTTCCCTCCCGGCGGCGGCCCGCAGGCGGTTAACCAGATACAGCAGCCCGGCAAATACAATGAAAGCGCCTGGCGGTGAGTTGAAAACCCGGCAGGCAATGTAAAAATCGGGCATTACCGACAGCCCCCAGAGTGTGCCGTTGCCAAGCAGTTCGCGAATACCCGCAATACCGAGCAAAACGCACAGATAGCCGAGTGAAACTCCGAGCGCATCGCAAAAGGCTTCGACTGGTCGGTGTGAAACCGCATAGGCTTCGAGGCGGCCCATAACGACGCAGTTGGTGACAATCAGGCCGACGTATGGGCCAAGAGCGCGGGCCATGTCGGGATACCAGGCCCTGAGCAGCTGCTCGACCGAGATTACTGCCGTAACGACGACGAGCATATACGAAATCAGCCTGAATCTGAAAGGAATGCGATAGCGCAGCAGCGAAATGGCAAGCGAGCTGAACATGGTTGTCGCTCCGACCATGACTGCCATGAAAAAGGCGTTCTCGACCCTGAGTGTGACGGCAAGCGTCGAGCAAAGGCCCAGCGCCATGACGAACACCGGGTTTGCCGGCACCATGCCCTGCCAGATTGTTCTCAAGTAATTCATGCGGCACCTCTGAGCTTTTTAAGCTCTGCGAGTGCGCGATTGATAATTTTCTCGACCGCTTTCGAACTGGTAGTGGCACCGGTTACCGCATCGAACTGGTTATCGAGGGCTTTGAACGGGGCGAGAGCAACGCCGGCTGCCGCGTTCAGCCCGGTGAACTTTTCGCTGAAATTTTCATCGGTGATCAGACTGCCAAGCCCGGCGGTTTCGTTCTGTTCTACAACCTGCAGCCCCTGCAGTCGCCCGTTTCGGGTATCGATGATAAAAACCAGCGTAATTTCGGCCCACATGCCGTTGCCGGTAGCTTCGCAGGCCCACAGTTCGGGGCGGCGACTGCCTTGCCAGAATTTGATACGACCGCCGGCACGGCGGATGAAAAGCTGGCTAAAGCGGTCGAGCAGCTGCTCTTCGAGCGGCAGGGTTTCCTCGCCTGCGATCTGCAGGATGGCATCTACTGAACGCAGGCTGATTTCAGCGCGCTCGCCGATGGCAGCACGGGTCATGATCAGCAGCAATGCGCAAAACGACGCGAGCAGCAGCATGAATTTAAGGTCTTTTCTGTCAGTGGCGGGCGTCATGGGTTGAACCTGCGCATGACAAGATCGGTGACAAGCGGCGCGGAAATCTGGGCCAGCAGAAGCCCATAGACAGGCCCAAGCGGATCGGGCGACCTGAAAACAAAAAGCAGGGCAAAGAAAGCAAACAGCAGCCCGCTGATAATCTGACCGGGTACATCCTCTGGCAGAGAATGGCGGTCGATGACCGCCAGCAGCAGGAGCGCCGGTATTATGCCAAGAAAAAGCGGGTGCAGCGGTGAGATATTCAGGCTGACAGAACCGTTCAAGATGATTACTCCCAGCTGCAGCGCCAGCACCGAGGTTACCCACCAGACGCGGCGATGCCCGGCAGCCAGGGAAAAGACAGCCGAGGCCAGCAGCAGTGGCAACCCGAAGGCAGACCCAGGGATCGCCGGCAGCAGACCGGAAAACGACGCCTGAAAAAGCGCACCGACCGGCACCATGGCATAGATATGCCAGACCGGCATTGCCACTGGCGCACCGGCGTTCCAGACCGAAAAACCATCGTATGGGCCGGGCAAGGGCCTGACTGCATGCAGACTGGCAGTGTGACCATAGCCGACGAGCATGAAGACCACGGCGACGGCGACCGGGTTGAAAATATGCCTGCCGAAGCCGCCAAAGCCATTGAAAACAATAATGTAAGTTGCGACGAGAATGCCGGGGATCAACCAGAGGGGCAGCGCCAGCGGGCAGAGCAGCGGGAACAGCAGAAACAGCGACCAGCCGAAGTGGTCGGCTTGCAGTTGCGCCGGTTTGAGGATGCCCAGGCTGGCAGGTTCAACCGAGCTGTCCTGATTACCGGAGTTGGCGGGATTAGCAGATTTTTTGAGTGTTTCTGGTCGTGATTTTGGGCCGGTATCTGGCGAAGGGCTGTCAGGCGCAGCGGGTTTAAAAATCAGTGAGAGAAACCAGCAGCAGACACCCGTCGTCATGCTGAGCAGCGCGGCGACTGCGAACTTTTGCCCGAACCTTCCCCAGATCTGGAAATAGAGAGGCAAAAGCAGGAACAGCAACAGCAGGTCTTCGTGATATGAGCCTGTTGAAACTGGAGCTGATGAATTCTGCCGCATGCGATGAGCATAAGTTAAGGGGGCGCCGGCCGTCAAGCACCTGCCTGCCGTCTGCGGCCTGTAGCCTGTATAATTTTTGCACATTTTGCAATTTGCTCTAAACTTTTCAGGGGGGAGCTGCCGATACATATAAGGGGAAGTGTTTTTTTTCGCTTTCGCGCATAAGGATGTGCAAACTTACTCAAGGAGGAGTAAACATGGCTATTGCCGCGTCAATTTTATCGCAGCGTTTCATGCGGGCCAGCCGGTTCTCACAGGCAGTCGATGCACTTTTCAAAAAAGACGACACGAAAACTGCCGCCAGACAGTCGGACCTCGAAAAAGATCTGCTCGAACTGTCGCCGATGAACCAGATGCGCCAGACCATCACCCGGTTCAGAAGCCAGACCACAGTGTCTGAGCTGAATCTGAAGCTGACTGTCAGCAGCGACAAGCCGCTCGAAACAGGCGGCGCCGACCCTAAGCTCGAACGCGATCTCGATCTGATGCTGCGTATGATCAGCAAAGACGAGAAAGAATACGAGTCGCTGAAAGCGCGCTTTGAAAAGCTGCTCAAACAGGCTCAGGGCAGTACCTCGACCGGCGAAGAAGCAGCGCCGGTTGCTGCCGAAGCATCTGTCGAAGCGTCAGCAGAGTCGAGCGCCGTGGTCAGCAGCTCGACATCTGGCAACATCGCGACCGGGCGGCAGAGTCAGGCCCTTACGACCGAAGAAATGTCGGCAAGCCTGGCACGGCGCAATTCGTATGAGCTCAACCTGAAATTCCGGCAGAATACCACTGTCGAAGAGCGTATCGGCATAAGCCTTGAAGAGCTTGGCATAAAAAAAGTCGACCCGCTGGTGCTTGATCTTGACGGCAAGGGCATTCAGCTGACCGAAGCCGGAAAAGGCGCAATTTTCGATGTAACCGCCGACGGCAAACTCGACAGCACCGCCTGGGTTAAGGGCAATACCGCCCTGCTCACCTACGACCGCAATGGCAACGGCGTCGTCGACAACGGCAGCGAGCTGTTTGGCGACCAGAATGGTGCAGCTGACGGCTTTGAAGAACTCGGCAAATACGATGCGAACGGTGATCGCAAAATCACCATTCTCGATCCGATTTTCAAGGCGCTGAAGCTCTACCGCGATCTAAACGGCGACGGCAAAATGAGCAAAAACGAGTTCAGCACCCTGAGCGAGCTTGGCATCAAGGCGCTGAATCTTAATTTCATGCGCGCTTCGGCTGATATCAACGGCAATTCACTGATACTCAACGGCAGTTTCGAGCGCGAAGATGGCTCGACCGGCCAGCTTGCCGACGTGCTGCTCGGTTACCGCACGATAAAGTGAGTTTTCCGGCTCCCGCTGCCAGCATCAGCCGGCGGCGGGAATCCAGCCGTTCTCAGCTCAGCGAAACGGCCAGACCGACAATAAAAGCCACAATTGCGGCGAAAAACAGCAGCGACAGGGCGATATCTGGCCAGAACTCAGTGTAATAATCGGCAGTTGTCCAGTCGTGGAATTCCACGATCGGGCGGTCGCCGGCCACCGGGGCGTGAGCGACCAGTTCGGGCTCGGAATTGAAAAACACGCAGCCAACAGTGCCTGCCAGCTTTTCGCTGAGGCGGTTCATTGCGTAGACCGACTTGTCACGGGCGCCGGAAATTGAGACCATTCGGCCATTCTTCAGCAGCATGACGACTTTGTAGTTCCACCAGGTATGAATGCGGGCGCGGTTGCGGATTCCTGACGTGGCGAAGGCGCTGATATCACTGAATGAAGCATATCGCACCCGGTAACTCAGCGAAAAAACATTGATTCTGAACCAAAGGGTGCGAGTATTACCGTCGAAATCGTAATGTGAGCTCAGGCCAAACATAAGAGCAACGAGCGTCGGGAGTGACAGCAAAGAGATCAGCAACAGGGCGATGCCGAAGCCACGCAGATCCTCCGGGGCGGCGTAGAGATTAACACCGCCTAAAATGACACCCAGCAGCGCAACGAACGCTGCCGGGAAGAGGAATTTCTCGAAAGTTGTGCGGTATTCGACCGAGACGACGCCCGAAAGCGGGCTCAGGTTATGCATCAGTCACCCGCAGGGGCCTGAACACTCTGCAGCCAGGTCTGTAGAACTTCTTCACCGACATTCAGAATCTGTTTATAGCCATCGGTGGTGATAATGCGGCCATCGGGGGCGACAACGATCAAAGCCGGAATCTCGGAAACACTGAAGCGTTCTTTCAGAGCCAGTCTTACCGGGCTTTCCCAGTCGACGGCCGGCCAGAGCATGGCGTATTTTTTCATGTAGTTATACATATCGTCGGCGCTGTTATCGAAGCCAACGAGAACGACTTCGAACCGGTCACTGTTCGCATTGCGCATTTTTACCAGAGTTGGCGAAAAGGCGGCACAGCCACGGCACCAGCTGGCCGAAAAATAAAGAGCAAATACTTTGTTTTCGAGCACGACCGGGTCAACATACTGCTTGTCGGCATCAAGAAGCCCTTCGGGAAAAAAGTCTTCGAGAACCGGCTTCGCAGGCATCGCTGGCGCTTCAGATGCTTCGATCTGAGCGGCGAAAGAAGTGGCGGTGGCAAAAATCATCAGCGCCAGCAGAAAAAATCTGATGGTTTTAAAAGTCATTTTTATACCTCATTGAATTTTATCGGTATTAAATTGTAACACATTTTTTCTATTTTCGCCATACCGCCCTGCGCCATATCGGGGCCTACTCTTCTTCTTCGTATTCCTCGTCGTCCTCGTATTCTTCTTCGTCTTCGAGGAGCTCTTCGGGGATTGCAAAAAGATCGAGTTCGGGGTGATTGGCGATCAGGCGCAGCGCCTTTTCTTCATCTTCGATGCGCACGAGCACCTTCGGAAAGCTTCGTTCAAGCGGGTTCCCGCCACCGCCAAATATGCTGCCAAGGTGATTTGGCTGCTCAACTGGCGGTCTGAAGCAAAAGCTGATTTTAGCGCCGTTGAGGATTTCCTGTACTTTGGTCAGCAGGCCGATATCCTGAGATTCGAGAATAACGACGCCGTCTTCATCAGTAATTTCAACGAAATATTCAAACTGATTGCAGGCGCCTTCGGGTTCTTCGGGGGCGTATTCTTCGCTCGGCTCTTCGAGAAAGACGTAGGTGTCATCCTGCAGAATGGCGCGCACGAGTTTGAGACCGCAGCCCGGGCAATGATCGAGCTCGAATTCATGAAATTCGCGCTCACATCTGTGACACAAGAGAAACTCACCCTTGATTTTTTCGGTAATGTTGTTAAGATCGGCAACCAGATTAACCTGGCAACCGGCACATTCGGTAAAGCCTTCGCGGAATTCGCCTTTACAAACCGGGCAATACATGTAACACCTCGTGTAAAATGAATTTTTTAGATTTTATCATAAATGCCCTGCATACGGCAGTCCCCTGCTGCTTCAAAATTAAAGGGTACGCTGAAAATTCCGCAGTATTTCTGCCGGATTTCTGGCAGAAGTGACGCCTGACCATTAAAAACATCGTTGGCAGTGCATTTTGTGACCTGGCATGAACATTGCTTTGAATTGGCCAGAAATTTTAACGGAGGAACAGAATGAAAAAGGTTTTTGCTCTCGCTCTTGGCGTAATGCTTTTCGCATCTTTCTCAACCGCTACTTTTGCAGCAGTTGATTCTGGCAACTATACAATCAAGGCTACCGATATCCCTTATATTCCTGATGACAACGACGGTGGCCCCTACACTGACCCCGAACCGACCCCGGATCCGGGCCCCGATTCGACCGATTCAGGCGACAGCTGGGACAGCGGCTCGAATGGCGGCGGCTATGACGGCTGCGGTGGCGGCAACGACGGCGGCGTTCTTTTCTGATCTGAAATTAAAGGACCGACGGTTCCGTAAATCCGTCTGATAAGTTTTAAAATCGGCGATAGCGAAAGGTTATCGCTGATTTTTTTATGACCTGAGATTGTTGAGATAATGCCAGATGCCACAGAGAATGTCGGTTCCGGAAGAATGGCCGTAATTGAGTATTTTGACAACATCTTTCGTTTTGATATCTTCAAGAAGCAACCGGTATAAAAATTCTTCGAAGCGCAGCGACATGCGCCCGTCGGCGGCAAAAAGCAGCTGCTGCTCTGCTTGAACCGTAGTTTTCTTTTTGGCCACGCTGGCGAAATTTTCAGGCACAGCAATCTGGTTCGCCCCGATCCAGCGGTCGGCGAGCAGCATGCCGCTGAGAAAATCATCGAATGCCGGGGTAAGCCCCTCCCCCGCCCCGACAAAGCGAAACAGAGCCGAAAGATCGGGCGGAAAAGCAAAAATTATCGCTTCGGCTCCCGAAAGAATATTTTTTTCGGTATTGCAGCCGAGAATAAGATCGAGAACGATTGAATTGCGCCCAAAAAGTTTCAGGCTGGTCAGAGCGGCCGCGAGGTTCTGGCGCAGTCTGTCGGGGTCGGGGCAAACGGGCAAAGTCTTCACTTTAACCGGCTCACAGGCCATTAAACGCTGTTCTCTGCCATTAATATCGAGAAACAAAATTTCTGCAGCGGCCACAAGAATAGATGTTTCCGGCTGAATCAGGTCACACATCGAAGCTGGCACGAGAAATGCCAACGGGTGCAGTGAGAGCGCCTCTGTGGCAAAATAGAAAAGTCTCTCTTCACACCTGGCATCGAAGCCGTGGTTGAAAACCTCGCTTACCTGGAGTTGCAGAGGGCTGGCAGACGGTATTATAAAATCACAACGTCTGGTGAAATAAGGCCATTCGATGCGGCCATCAGGATTGATCATCGGCAAAAAAATAGTCGATGAACTGCATTACTGCCGCAATTTGCGTGCCGCAGGCCGTTTCATCAGAGAGAACGAAGCCGGCAAATCGAGCCTGAATGGCATCGTAGAGCTGTACGATTTCGGCGCGAGAAGGGTTTGGCAGCGCGACCATCGAGCCAAGCACTTCGCCGGCGAGCAGACAGGGGTTTTTCAGGCCGGGCAGAGCTTTAACAAAATCGGCCTGCCAGGCGCCGAGTTTGCGCAGACCAGCTTCAGCGCCAAGATCACCACGACACAGCCAGAATTCGTCAAAAACAGCGTCGATGGCAGCGAGGTGTGAAAAGGCGGCACGCTGCTCGATCTTGGCGATCAGCCGATGTGAAATACCGACAAGAGGTCGAAACAAACGGCTTTCAGAGCCGTCGGCGACAAATGAAACAGCATAGTCGAGATCTGCAATTTCTTTGCTCATGGCGATTGCCGACGCGTCATGCTCAGTGACCTTGGCCATTTCGAAAACGCGATCTGGTGAATTCAAGCCCTTACCGCTGCTCAAGGGGCCATTTTTCTCGACGGCAGCCTGCAGGCGCCCCCCTGCCCTGCCCGTTACCCGCAGAATCACCCGCCGGTCATTTAGCAGCAGGCAATCGCCGGGTTCGGTTTTTTCAAACACGCTCTGCGTTGGCACCGGAATCATACCCGGCACATCAGACACCTCGCCATAAAAGAGTTCGACGGTTTCGGGCAGGTGGGTAACTTCAGGCAATCTGCCGATGCGCACCTTGGCCCCCTGCAGATCAAGAACTATGCGAAATCCGAGGTTTTCGCGGCGGCGCAGCTCGACCAGACGGTCAAGCCACTGCTGCAACTTTTCGGTCGTCATGTGGGCAATATTGAGGCGCAAAGCGTCAGCCCGACGCGCAATCAGAGAGAGGGTCGCAGCAGCTTCCGAGGCCGGCCCGCAGGTGAAAACTCTGTTCATGATTTATCAGACGAGCTTTTTGATTTCAGAGCAAGAAAGGTAAAATCATCCTGAAAGCGCACCTTACCCATAAAAGCATGCATTTCCTGCATAATCGAAGCAGCAAGACAATTGGCAGAACGGCATTGCAGCCTATTAAGCATCTCAAGCAGGCGGTCTTCTCCGAACAGCTGCCCGCGGGCATCGGCGCACTCGATCAGGCCGTCGGTATAGAGGAGCAGGCTTTTTCCGCCAGAGAGATCAACCGAAACCTCTGGCCACGGAATCGGCAGCCCCAGACCCAGCATCGGACCACTGCCCTCGACAAATTGCGGGTTTTCGCCCGGCTGCAGCAGCACCGGATTCGGGTGCCCTGAATTACAATAGGTGAATATCTGATTTTTAAGATCCAGGATTCCGTAAATAATGGTAAAGAAACTGTTGAAACGCGAAAACGGGAACTCACGGTCGAGAGCCTTCATGACATCGGCCGGGCCGAGAGAATTCAGCTGCACCGACATCTGCAGAAACTGGGCAACCGAAACCGTTATCATCGCAGCGCGTGGCCCATGGCCGGCAACGTCGACAACCCAGGCAAACCAGCGGTCTTCATCGTAAGGAACCAGGCCGACGAGGTCACCGCCGACCTGATCACAGGGCAAGAACTCAAATGCCGCTTCAACCGATTCAGACCTGGGCACTGCCTGCGGCAGCAGGGTTTTTTGAATTCCGGCGGCGGCCTCCAGTTCATCGGTCATTGTCTTCTGGCGGGTTTTCAGCTCATCGTTCAGCACTTTCAGCTTTTTTTCGGCTTCGGCGTAGCGCAATACCAGATTTTTCAGCAATGAATTATTGAAATCGACCGACTTCTGGTCGGCCCAGACATCGAGAAGACAGCTGAGAATCTCGCGCTGACTGCCTTCTGAGGCTGCCAGCTGCCGAAGAGTTTCGATTGAAAAGATGTTTTCTTTCTTCATTTCATTCCTCGGGCGAAAACTGGTCGATACCAATGTCTTCGAGCCTTTCAAGCTCCTGCGTCAACAACTCGGCCGAAGGGCGGTCGATTATACTGCCATGCTGTGATGCAATCATGGTGTAAGGCAGTTTCTTCACTTTTGCAAGGGCGTAGCGAACCGCCTTCGATGACGGCATGATTTTTCGATGAAAATCGAGATAGCCCGGCAGACGGCATTCAACGCCTTTTTTTATGCAAGCCTGACAGCTGCCGTTTCCGGTGCAATCTTCAGAAAAACCGAAAAACAGCTGCCAGCTGTTTTCATAAGTCCCGAAAAGATCGCCAGAAAAGAGAATTTTGCTCGCTTCGTCGAAAACCACAAAGCTGCCGCGACTGTGGCAGTATGGAGTGGTTATGAACTGAAGCTGGCGACCGCTTTTGAATTTATAGCGATAATCGAGATCTGTTAATTTAACAAACTTTGATCTGCAGCCATAGTGACGAATAAAGGTATGGCTGAATCCGCTTGCAATCAGCTGAAGATCAGGATTATCGATCATGTCTTCCAAATTTGGGATACTGCCACAAAGATCAGGGTCGTAATGATCGTAGATGAGCGCCGAAATTTTTCTCGGGTCAAGACCAGTTTCGAGAATCTTCATCATGACTACCGGAAAATCAGGTCGACTGCCACCATCGATAAGAATTGCCTCGTCGCCGTCAATTATCAGGTAAGGGTTACAGCGCAGGCCTGACTCACGATCCTGAAATCCGACCCACCAGACGCCGTTACCTAGATCAACGGCCCGGTCGCAGTCGATTGTTTTATTTTTCCGGTTGAATTCAAGCATGTGCAACCCCTCTCAGACAAGCATTTTCAGCTGGCAAACATCGACTTTATACGACTGAAAATCCCGCCCTTTTCTTTTGCCTGCGGTTTTCCGAGAATCTCTTCGCAGAAAGCACGCATGTCTTTTGCGGCTTCACAGCCGGCATCGATTTCCCATACCGATGCGCCGCGCAGCTGGGCTTCACCAAGAGCGCGCTGACCATTGGCAACGGTCAGCCAGCGGTAAGGCATCAGTTTTCGGTAGTGATCGAGGTATTCGCCCTGATCAGCCGAAAATTTGTTGCAGACGCAGAGAAACTTCTCGGCCGGGTAGTTCAGGCGCTGCAGGGTTGACAACAACCGCTTCAGGCGCGACATTGCCGACAGGTTTCCCTCGGTTACGAAAACCATCAGATCCGCGAGGTCCCACATCATTATCGAGATATCGTCGATATGACTGGGCACATCTAGAATCAGGTAATCGCAGTTGCGAACACATTCCTGAATAACCTGATTGAGGGTCGAACGGGTGACGAATTCGGCTTCCTGTGGCTGCGGCGGGCTTGACAGCAGCAGAACTCCCTGCGCATTGAGAAAATATTTTCTGATATTTTCAAAAACCAGACGGGGCTCGTTCTGAATAAGCCTTGCCAGATGCGGCTGGTTGCTCATGCCGAAATGCACACAGGCATCGCCGAGCTGCAGATCGCCGTCAAGGTAAATCACGCGCTTGCCGGAGGTGGCGAGATGTCTGGCCAGATGCGTCGCTACGGTTGTTCGCCCTCTCCCGTCTTTAGGGGCAATAAAGGCGATGATCCGCGCGCTTTCCTGGGCCTGCGGCATGGCGATGGCTTCGCGAATGTTGCGGCTGATGCCGAGCAACAGCTTGGTACCGGCGGTCATAGATGCAGACATGATTTTCTGCAGACCTTCTTTGGTGAGTTCGAGAACCACCGACGGCTCGAGCGCCACCACTGTGTCTTCGTAGAACGATTCGTCGCCGAGCAGCGCGGTCTCACCGCAGAAGCCGCCGGGTTTAACGACGCCAAGCATGACGTCGTCAAGACCGTCTTTAGCCTTGCGGATCACAATTTTCAGGCTGCCGGTTTCGACAAAAAATGTCGAAGTGGCCTTCTGGCCCTTTTCGAACAACAAGGTACCACGCTCAATTTCGCGTCTGACAAGATGGCGAAGAATTACATCGAGATCACTGCCAGTTAAATCTTTGATAGCTAACATGATAACTCCTCGACTTTACTTGAGAGCAGCTTCAACACTGTCGGCGACGCCGATAAGCTTATCGAGACCAAGCAGCTGCAGAATCTTTTTCACAGAAGGATTACAACCCGCAACGAAAAGCTTGCCGCCTTTGCTCTGCAGGCTCATGTGGTGCTTCACCAGGGTAGTGATCGCAGAACTGCAGATCATTTCAACCCCGGTAAGGTCGATGATAACCTTCTTCTTGCCAGCATCTTCAGCTTCCTGAATCACCGCGTCAAAATCCTGAACCGCATCGAAAAAGATGCTGGAAGTAACCTTGACTACCTGCGCCTGATCAAGCGTTTCTTTGATAAAGGTCATAAAATTTTGCTCCCCTGATATTTTTTCTGCAGATAAATTCTAACATAAATTGCCGACAGATTTCACTTAACTTCAGCCGCTCCTGACGCCGGGGAAAAGTGCTCCCAGTGCAACCTCTCGGGTTTCCATTTGTCTTTTGGGCGATCAGTGCCGGTCGGTCGGCCAACCGGAATTACACACAAAGGCACGACATATTCGGGCAGCATTACAACTTCGTTAACAGCGGCAATGCGGTCGGCATAAGGAAAAGCCGCGGTCCAGACAGCGCCAAGGCCCATGCTTTCGGCCGCCAGAAGGATATTCTGCGTTGCTGCCGAGCAATCGAGCATCCACATGCTTTCGGTGTCGCCAGCGCGCGCAATTTCAAGATCGCCGCAGACAATAATGGCGGCACCGGCACTGGCAAGCATTTTGGCATAGGGCAGTTTTTCAGCCAGAGACAGCATGGCCGGCTTTTCGCTGATTACCACGAACTGCCAGGGCTGGCGGTTGCGGGCGGTCGGGGCCGCCATACCAGCCCTGACCAGCTCGGTCAGCATTTCGCGGCTGACGGGCTCGCCGGTAAAGCTGCGCACGCTTTTCCGCTCATAGATGGTTGTGAGAGTCGGATTCGTCGCCACAGAAGCTGCCTGACCGGCAGCTGGAACCACAGGAGAAACAGAAACAGTCGAAGACCCTGACATTTTGTCGACCTCGCTTTTTGTCGGCTGAGTTGGCTTGAATTCGCCATTATTGCCAATTCGAGCCGGTGACATCAGCAGAATAATGATGGCAATCGCCAGAAGAACGTTTAGAACCGCATGAATTTTCATTTCGTGTGCCTCCCCGTCTGCAGGTTTCTCGTGGTGGTCGGCGACACCGACCCGCAACATTTCGACAATCTGCCCGGAAGGACAGAAATAATTGCACCATGGCCTTCGGATGACCAGAGAAAGCGCCAGAAAAACGCCTGCCAGCACCAGCACCGCCTGCGAAGCTGAGGCAAGCATAAAAGCCGAAAACGGTTCGATACTGCTGAGACTGAAACTGACGCCGGTTATCAGCAGCATTGCGATCACGAAGAGAAAAGCCGGGCGCAAATATCTCAAGATTCTGGCGGCACGGCCGGTTGGTTCGATTTTTTTCGAGCAGGCGTGGCCGAGCAGTTCCTGGGCCGCGCCATAGGGGCAATACCAGGTGCAATACCATGATCGCCCCGACAACAAAGGTATGACGATCGCGAGAGCTACCAGAGCGACCATAAACAGATGGCTTGAGAATGGTATGCCGTTAATTGCCCAGTTATATAGTAATTCAACCGAGAAAAAGCGTCCAAGCAGGAAACCCGGCACCAGAATCGCGAAAAACAGATAGATTTTGCGATATTTTGCCAGACGGGCGGGGGCAAAGCAGCCGCAAAACGCTACCAGCAGAAATACCCAGGCGGTCACTTCAATGGCCAGGGCACGGTAATCAATCTGGCGCCTGATCTGCTCAACCTTGACATATTCAGCCAGACGCAGACGCAGGCTTTCGATAGTTGCCCTGCTCGTCATGGTCGCCCGCGAAACGGCATCAACCGGCAGATTAACCGCTTCACTGGCAGCCTGGCCGTTCCAGGAGGCGAAAAAGCCGAGCTTTTCGAGGCGCTTCACAAAACCAGGTGTCTCGTCGTTCTTCTGCAGCAGCAGACCGGTAATTTTGTCATCGGCATCGATGCCGATGATGATCGGAAGATATGAACCGTAGCCGATGATGTGCTTCGCAAGCGGCTGCGTGTGCAGCAGACGGCCGATTCTGCGATTGTTGCGATCGCGAACCACCGCCTCATCGGCTGAAAGGTGTTCGAGGGTTGTGGCGTCGGTGAGAAGCTGTTGTGCCTCTTCGACCGTAAAAGCCCTTGCTGCAGACTCTTCGGCTTTTTGAGCTTCAAAAGCAACCCCGAAAAAGCGGCCTGCATGCAGAGAAGCCAGAAAGAAAACCACAGCGAGAGCGAGAATAACGTAGATCTTACCAATCAAGTTGTTTTGTTGCACTTTATAATGACCCTGAATCAGTATTATTACATCTTACATCATTTTACACCTTTTGCGAAATCAGCAGTTCGCTAAAATTTTTAACCCTTAGAACTGTCTTTTGGGGGGCAAAAATAGACCTCTAAGCGCAAAAAACCTGCGTTTTTAGAGCAATTTTTCAGTATCGATCGGCATTTCCACTGGTCCGACCCCCAAAATAAAATAAGGGCTGTTTCAACTGGTGAAACAGCCCCTGAGCGGAATCAGGTTACATTATTTTTTTGCCCGGCCGGCTGGTTTTGTGGCCTTTGCTGGCTTTTCGGCTTTAACAGACTTGGCAGGCTTTTCAGCTTTAACTGCTTTGGCCGGTTTTGCGGCTTTAGCGGTTGCTTTTTTGCCTGAGCGGCTCTGCAGGGCTTTCCAGACGTTTTCCTGGCGAATCGGCATGTGGGTGAGAACCGCACCCGTGGCCTTTTCGATTGCGTTGCCGAGAGCGCCGCAGACGGCGATCATCGAATGTTCGCCGACACCGCGGGCGCCGAACGGGCCGTCGATCTGCGGGGTTTCAATTGCGATGCAGTCGATTTCTTCAGGAATATCGAGACTGGTCGGAATCTTGTTATCGGTGAACGAAGGATTCAGCAGCTGGCCCTTATCGTTGTAGATATAGCCTTCGCACATGGCAGTGCCAAGACCCTGAATCATGCCGCCGATCGCCTGACCGCGCACTGAGCCTTCATTGATTACCTGCCCGATGTCGTAAGCAGAAGCGACTTTGATGATATTGAAAGCGCCGGTCTTTTCGCAGACTTCGACAATCAGGCCGTGGGCGCCGAAAGTCCAGTCGAGGGCCGGATTGCCCTGACCGGTTTCTTTGTCGAGATTGGTCAGACCCTGGGCTATGTAACGGCCAATGCCGATGATCGGGCCGCAGATGGCGTTGCCGTTCGGGTAGGCATAACCAACTGCCATCTGTTTATAAGTTACATGGCTTTTCGGATGATGTCTGACAAAGACTTTTTCGGCATCGTGATCGAGGTCGCACTTCTGGGCTCTGAGAGCCTGAGCGGCAACATCATAGCACTTGTCGAGCAGGTCCTTCGCGGCCAGAATTGCCGCGTTGCCCGAAAGCAGCAGACCTTTCGACGCAACCGTCTGCCAGTCATAGGGGTCACGGTCAGTATCGTTTTCGATGGGCAGGCGGATACGCTCCAGCGGCCAACGCAGAACATCTGCGATCATCTGAGCCAGCGAAGTATATGTGCCCATACCGTAATCGGTCAATGAATGGCTGCCGGTGACGCTGCCGTCTTCATTGAGCTTGAGAATCATGACGGTGCCGGTAAACGGCGGCATGGCGGGCGCCTTCTGCAGAGCCACGACCGATTTGCCGATTTTCATGCCGGTCTTCTTTTCGCGGGCCAGTTCAGCGGCGGTCAGTTTGCCGTAATTGATCGACTTTGCGACCGCATCCATGCACTTGGTTACACTACCGGTATTTGCAACGACTTCTTCACCGGTCATGGTTTTCGAGCCGGGTCTGAGAGCGTTGATTTTGCGGAATTCAAGCGGATCGATGCCGAGCGTATCAGCAACATAGTTCATGTGGCGTTCCATGCCCCAGCTGAACTCAACGTGGCCGAAACCGCGGTAAGCAGTGCCGAACGGCTTGTTGGTATAAACGGTATAGGCATCGACCCAGGCATTTTCGATTTCATAGGGGCCAGAGGCCGAGAAACCGGAAGCGCGGGTGACGTTTACGGCGTAATCAGCGTAAGCACCGGCATCCCAGTACATGGTCATTTTCTGGGCGACGATTTTGCCGTTCTTTTTGACGCCGGTTTTGATGTTGTAGATCAGCCCCGAGCGGCACGGAAGCAGGCTGAATTCTTCCTCGCGGGTGGCCTGAATGCGCACCGGGCGACCACCTGAGAGTTTCGACAGGCAGCAGCAGAGTGGCTCAA
>Ga0116176_10000398_pt1 | contig 35731 bp, 24 predicted proteins | sample AD_STIC08_MetaG_FD_89803 | JGI IMG/M metagenome (GOLD analysis project Ga0116176, IMG submission 89803) | Active sludge microbial communities of municipal wastewater-treating anaerobic digesters from USA - AD_STIC08_MetaG | ecosystem: Engineered > Bioreactor > Anaerobic > Digestate | place: USA...
CTCGACGTGGCGGCGATCGGTGCCTACTGAATCGACAGCGCCTGCCGCTGCCGTCATCCGCGTGCTGGCGGCGGTGATCGCGCGCGGCGATCGCTACCTCGTATGCCAACGACCGGCGGACAAGCGTCACGGCGGGCTGTGGGAGTTTCCCGGCGGAAAGCTGGAACCCGGCGAAACGGATGCCGAGGCCGCGCGCCGCGAGCTGCGCGAGGAGCTGGGGGTGGAGGTGACGGAGGTGGGGCGCGAGCGTTTCGGCGTGCACGACCCGGGCTCGCCGTTCCACATCGCGTTCCTCCCGGTGACGATCGTGGGCGAACCGGCCTGCCTCGAGCACTCGGCGCTGGCATGGGCGACGCCGGCCGAACTGCTCGCTTACGCGCTAGCCCCCAGCGACCGCCTGTTCGTGGAGTCCATGCTGAGCGGAGGACCGGGCGCCACCGCTGGCACCAGCGCCTAACGACCGAGGCGCACGATCGACGCTTCCCCCCGGGCATTCGCGCCGCGTGCCCCCATCGCGCGTTCCCCAACGCGCATCGCACCACCCACACTGTCCCACCCCCCATGTCCGAAAACACGCCGTCGGTTCCTGTGACGCGCTGGAAGGTGATCAACGTCGTCGTCTTCCTCGCCGTGCTCGCCGCGAACGGCGCCGCCGGGTCGGGGGCGATGAGCGGGGAGTCGATCGGCCTCATCGCCAACCGGTTCCGCTCCGACTTCCTCCCGGCCGACTACGTCTTCGGCATCTGGAGCCTGATCTATCTGTGGCAGATGGTGCTCACCGTCTACCAAGCGCTCCCGGGCGACGGCCCCGGCGACGCGGTGCGCCGCCTGGGACCGTGGTGGGTGGTGAGCATGCTGCTGAACATCGCGTGGGTAACGGCGTTCTCCTTTTCCCAGTTTGCCATGGCGATGCTGGTGATGGCCGCGCTCCTGGTCACGCTCGTCGTCCTGGTGGTGCGGCTGCAACCGATTGCCGATGGTGATCATGCGGCGGCCCGGTGGTGCGTGGCCCACCCGCTGGCGCTGTACCTCGCCTGGATCTCGGTGGCGATCATCGCCAACACCTTCCAGTACGCACACGTGATCCAGTGGGGTGGATTGGGAATCGCCGAAGCGACATGGTCGGTGACGATGATGACGGTGGCGACGGTGCTGGGAGTCGCGATGGTGGCCACGCGCGGGCTCTGGCTCTTTCCGCTGGTGGTGGCCTGGGCGGTGTGGGGGATCGGGGCACGCCACGCCGGCGTCCCGCAGTTGCACCTCTCGGCGCAGCGGCTGGTGGTGGCCGGGGTGGTGGCCGGACTGGTCGCCTGGGGGTGGCGGCGGCGCTCGCGGCGCGGCAAGTAATGGGGATGCCGATACCTCCTGGCGCGACGTCGCTCGCGCACACCCTCCTCGAACGCTACGCCGCCATCGTCGGCGCCACGCGCCTCATCCCCATCACTCGCGCGCACATCGACGGTTGCCTGTACCACGGGCCGGCCTCGCTCGACTTCGCGCGCACGCTCGCGGAGTCCGGGGCGCAGGTGTCGGTGCCGACGACGTTGAACGTCGGAGCGATCGACCTGCTCCACCCCACACTCTTTCGCGGGCGCCCGGAGATCGTCGAGGCGGGGCGTGCGATGATGCGCCACTACTCGGCCATGGGGTGCCGGCAGACGTGGACGTGCGCCCCGTATCAGCTGGCCGATCGCCCAAACTTCGGCGAGCAGATCGCCTGGGCCGAGTCGAATGCCATCGTCTTCGCCAACTCGGTGCTGGGGGCGCGCACGGAGCGCTACGGCGACTTCATCGACCTGTGTGCCGCCGTCACGGGGATGGTGCCTGCCGTGGGGCTGCACACGGACGAGGGGCGCCTGGGGCGGACGCTGGTGCGCGTGCGCGGCGTGGCCGACGCGATGATGCGGCGCGACACCTTCTTCGCGGCGCTCGGGCACCTGGTGGGGATGCGCACCGGGTCGGCGATCCCGGTGATCGACGGCGTCCCCGCGGCGACCGAGGACCAGTTGAAGGCCTTTGGTGCGGCGGCCGCCTCGTCAGGCGCGGTGGCGATGTTCCACATGGTAGGGGTGACGCCGGAGGCGCACACGCTGGGCGACGCCTTTGGAGGGCGGACGCCCGAGCGCACGCTCGACGTGGGGCCCGATGACTTGCGCTCGGCAATGCGCGATCTCACGTCGACGACCGAGACGGCGTTAGGCGCGGTGAGCATCGGGACGCCGCACTTCTCGTACGACGAGTTCACGCGGCTGCGCGCGCTGCTCGCCGGGCGGCGTGCCTCGCCGACGCTGGAGTTCTTCGTCAGCACGGGACGCGACATTCTCGCGCGCCTCGACGCCGAAGGGTGGGGGGACGAGCTCCGCTCGAGCGGAGTGCAGGTGGTGACGGACACCTGTACCTACATCACGCCGATCCTCTCCGGCCGCCCCGGCGCGGTGATGACCAACTCGGCCAAGTGGGCGTGGTACGCCCCGAACAACCTGGGCTATCAGGTCGTCTTCGCGTCGCTGGAGGAGTGCGTGGAATCGGCCGTGCGCGGTGAGGTCTGGCGCGACGACGCGGCGTGGGAGGCCGAGTCATGAGGCCGGCCGACGTGCTGGTGGCCGGCGAGGCCGAGGGTGAGGTGCTCGTGCTCGACGCACCGCTGAGCTTTTGGGGGGGCGTCCACGAGTCGACGGGCGAGGTCACCGACACGCACCACCCGCAGCACGGCGCCTCGGTAGCTGGGCGCGTGATGCTCCTGCCGGGCGGGCGCGGCTCGAGCTCCAGTTCCAGCGTGCTGGCCGAGGTCATACGCGGTGGCGTGGGGCCCGCGGCGATACTCCTGGGCGAGCGCGACCCGATCATCGCGCTGGGGGCGATGGTGGCGGAGGCGCTGTATGGGCGCTGCGTTCCGGTGCTCGTGCTGGACGGCGACGACTACGAGCGCGTTCGCACGTGGCGGCGCGCACGCGTCGCACGAACGGCGGATGGGGTCGTACTGCATGAAGGGGCGGCGGCGCCGTCATGAGCGTCGCGGGCGTTACGCATGAGGTCGTTGCCTAATAGTTAGGCACCTGCTGGACACCGTGTGGGCGGCGCAGCACAATAGCGGCGAATCCCCCGCTGAGGTTGCCCGTGCCCGCGAACGCGCTCGACGACGACGACTGGGATACGATCGTCAGCCGGATCAGCAACGGGCGCTGCACGCCGTTTCTGGGCGCGGGGATGTCGGCACACCGACTCCCCACCGGGCGTGCGCTCGCCCAGGCGCTGGCCGAGAAGCACGGCTATCCGTTCGACGACCGCGACAACCTGCCGCGCGTGGCGCAGTATGCGGCGGTGATCCGCAACGACGTGCCGCGCATCAAGGAGCAGGTGGCTCGGCAGTTCAGCACGGCCACCGACGCCATCACCGCCGCTGCCTTTGCCGATCGCACCGATCCGCATCGCATCCTCGCCGATCTCCCGTTCGCCAAGTACCTCACGACCAACTACGACCCCTTCATCGAGCGGGCGCTGGAGGCGGCGGGGACGTCGTGCGTCGTCGACCTGTGCGCGTGGAACCCGGCCACGCGCAAGCACGTGGCCGGTGAACGCGTGCGTGGCGGTGGTGGCGCGTCACCAACCACCGACAGCGACACGCTGCCGCTCGTGTATCACCTGCACGGGGTGCAGGAGTTCCCGGAGTCGATGGTCCTCACCGAGGACGACTATCTCGACTTCCTGGCCGAGATCGCGATGGACCCCCGGTGCATCCGTCCCGACGTCTCCGAGGTCTTTGCCGAGAGTTCGGTGCTCTTCCTGGGCTATTCGCTGAGCGACATCACCTTTCGCGTGATCTTCCGCATCGCGCTGCAGCAGCTGCAACTCAACCGCCAGCGCGCGCACGTGGCGGTGCAGCTGCCGCCCACCGGCAACAGCGAGCAGATCGCACAAGCCATCCAGCAGTACCTGGAGCACTACCTCAAGCTGACGATGAACGTCCGCTTCTTCTGGGGGACGGCGTCTGACTTCACGCGCGAGCTGCGCACGCGCTGGGTCAAGGTGCACGGCGATGCGGGGCGCACGGTGGCGACGCCGTGACCGCGATGGCCAACCCGTTTCCGGGGCCGCGCCCGTATGAGCGCGACGACGCGTCGAACTTCTTCGGCCGCACGGCGGAGATTCGCGAACTGCGCTCGCTGATTGCGTCGTACGGCGTGGTCGTGGTGGTGGGTCCGTCGGGGTGCGGCAAGAGCTCGCTCCTGCGTGCCGGGGTGATGCCGGCGCTCGAGCGCGCCGACTACGAGGTGCTCCCCATCGCCCGTCTCGGCGAGGCGGCGCGCGGGCGTGCGGGGCGCGGTGCGGCGACGCCGGTCTTTGAAGGGAACGTGGTGAGCTACCTCGCCGAGGGGGCGGTGCCGCAGACGCCGCATCCGCTGTTGACCGCGCTGGAACAGCGCCCGCGCCGCGCCTCGTCCGATGGCGTGCCGATGCCACGGGTCCTGGTCATCGACCAGTTCGAGGAGTTGTTCACCACGCAGCTGCAAGCCTGGCGCGAGCGCAGCGACTTCGTGGGCGCCGTGCTCGCGGCCAACCGCGGGCAGAGTGACCTGCGCGTGGTGCTGGTGATGCGCGCCGAGTACCTGTCGGCACTAGCCTCGCTGCTGTCGCGGCTGCCGGACGGTGCCAGCGCGCGCGAGCGGACGGTGATGTACTGCCACGTCGAGCGGCTATCGCAGCGCGCGGCGGGGGACGTGATCGCGTCGACGTTCGCCCGGCGCTTTCCCGACTTCAAGGCATCGAGCGCCGACAAGCTGGCGAAGCAGATGTCGCGCGAGTTCGTGCGACAGCCCGATGGCAAACTGGCGGAAGCTGACGGCGAGTACGTCGAGCCGCTGTACCTGCAACTCATCTGCCGGGCGTTGTGGGAGAAGATGGCGAGCGGCACGGTGAAGCCGGGCGACGACTCGCTCATTCCCGACGCCGACATCGACAAGGAGTTGCGCGCCTTCGTGGCGGCCGAGATTGCGGCGGTCGGCGCGGCCAACAAGATGCGGGCCGGGGCGATTCTCTCGTGGCTCGAGGAGCACCTCATCACCCCGGCGGGGACGCGCGGGAGCGTGATTCGCCAGGCGAGCGAGACGGCGGGGATGGCTAACGCGGTCGTGGAGGGACTCGAACGCCGGCACGTGCTGCGCGCCGAGGAGCGCGCGGCGGCGCAGTGGTACGAGTTGGCGCACGACCGGTTGGTGAGCGGGGTGCAGCAGCTGCGCGCCGACGTGCGCAAGCGGCGCGAGGAGCGCACGATGCGCGTGGCGCAGGTGGCGATCCTCGTCACGGTTCTCTTCTCGGTGGGTCGTGCCTTCTGGAAAATGGGCGACGGCCCCGCCGTCGACACACCAGCGGCCGAGAACGTCGCGCGTGCGACGGCCGAGCGGGCGAGCACGTATCTCGCCTCCAACCCGGAGGTGGCGTCGGCGTGGATTCGCGAGGCACTGTCGATGGGGGACGACCCCTATGTCGACAGCGTGGCGCGCGAGATCGCCGAGCGGGCGCTCGTGTCGCGTGCGGTGCAGAAGCTGACGCAGACGCCGGCCGTTGCCGTGGCCGCTGCGCCAGACTCCATCGTCGCGATCGGGACCGACGATGGACGGTTGTGGGTGATGAATGTGCTCGTGCGGACCGCGCCGCACGTCGACACGTTGCGCAGCGACACGGCGCTGGTGGTGAAGGCCGACGCGGCAACGGTCGCGTCCTCGGCCGACCCCAGCGCCGACGTGCGCGGAGTCGTGCCGGGCTGGAACGGCGGCATCGTCGGTGTAGGCTATGCGTCGCAGGCGGCGAAGCTGGCGGTGGCCGGGCGCCATGGGCGCGTGTCGCTGGTGACGCGTCCCGACTGGCGCCGCGAGCGTGACACCGTGCTCCCGGATACGCTGCAGTCGCTCGCGGTGACGCCGTCGGCACGAGAGATCGCGGTGGGGACGCTGCGTGGAGAGGTGGTGCGGCTGACGGCGCAGGGCGCAGGGAGTCGCACGCGACTCCCCGGGGCCGGACGCGTGACATCGCTCGCGTACCTCAACGAGCGCGACGTGCTTGCCGTCGACGAGCGTGGCAACGTCTATGGCTGGCGCGGCAACGGGGGCGAGGCGTCGCTGCTCTGGCGCCCGCCGGCACCGGAGGGCGCGGTCACCACGATGAGCCTCATGGCGGTGGCCTCGACGGGGCGTGACGTCGCGGTCACGGTCGGGGCGAGAGTCCATCGCCTGACGTTCCGCGCCGGACGCATCATCGACGCCGCTCCGATCGCCTGTGAGCAGCTGACGGGCGTCACGCCGACGGCGATTGCATACTCCCGCAGTGCGGCGTCGCTCATCATCGCGACAAGCACCGGACGGATGATCGTGTGGGGGACCCGGAGTGGACGATGCGACTGGTCGGCCAGCGGGCCGGAGCACCCGATCCTCGCCATCGCGCCGCTGGCCGCAGGCTCGCCGGTGGTGACGACGGGGGAGAACCTCGAGGTGCGGGTCTGGTCGCAGCCGCCGACGGCGCAGCAGGTGCGAAGCACGGTGGCCGATTGGCGCCGGGTTGCGGCGATTCGCACCGATGCGAAGGCCACCCTGCCGGCGAAGTCAGAGGTGAAGAAGTAGCGCGAACGAAAAGGCGGGCCGCACGGGCCCGCCCTTTTGTTCACGGTGCCTGACGAGTGGGGGCGCCTGGCATGGCGCCCCCGCCGTTCAGGTCAGGGCACCACCGTGCACCCTTCCGCCTTCGGGCAGTTGGGGTCGATCGCCGGGAGGTTGAGTCGGGCCAGCTCCTTGTTCACCGCGGCCAGGTCGACCTTCCAGACCTGCTCGAGCTTCGTGGTGTACCCCTTGAGCTCCGTGGAGAGGATCCCGAAGATCTCGGGCATGTTGGTGGTGGGGCGCCCGTCGCCGCGCTCGCTCATGGCGAGGAGGTTGGCGAGGCGGTTGTTGACCTTGATGGGGAAGTTGAGCGGGTCCTGGCCGCTCTGGTTGCGCACCTGGTAGACCGTTTCCTCCACGCCGCTGGCGTTGGTGCGCAGCGTCTCGCCGGCCGACGTGAGCGCGGCGTCGTTGGCGGCGCGCTTGGTGCGGTCGTCGAGCTGCGTCTTCACGCGGCGGATGGCGATGACGGCGTTGTTGGCCTCGGTCGTCTTGTCGCGCACCTGTTTGCCGAAGCGATACTGCGCCACGAGGTCAGCGTCGGTGACGTCGGTGATCCACGGGTTGCGCCTGACGGTGACCGGGGCAGTGAGCTTGGTCCCGTCGAGGGTGAGGCGGGCGGTGTACTTCCCCGGCGGGAGCATCGGGCCACTGGTCCCGGCCCCCCACAGGATCATCCCCGGGAACGACGAGATCCCCTCGGCGCGCCCATCCCACAGGAGGCGCTGGAGCCCGGTCCCCTTGGGGAGGTAGGTCGGGCCACCGCGACGGCCGCCAGCTGCAGCGCGGGTGGAGTCGGGCTTGGTGGTATCGGGCTCGAAGGAGCGCAGAGCAGCGCCGGTGGAGTCGAGGATCTCGAGCTTGGCCGTCTTGTATGGCGCCTTGAGCCACCAGCTCAGCACGACGCCCGAGCCGGAGCGCACCAGCGTCGGCGGGGTGAAGAGGTGCGCGTCTGACGCGAGGATGGCCGGCGTCGCCTGGCGCAGCGGGGCGATGTTGTCCAGCACCCAGAAGCCGCGCCCGTGCGTCCCGATGACGAGTTCGTTCCCCTCGACGATGAGGTCGGCGACCGGAACGTCGGGGAGGTTGAGGGAGAGGTTCTCCCAGTTGGCCCCATCATCGTACGAGAGGTACACGCCGTGCTGCGTGGCGGCGTACAGGAGCCCCTTCCGCGTGGGGTCCTCGCGCACCGCATGCACGTAGGCATCGGCGCGGATGCCGTTCGTGATCTTCGTCCACGTCTTGCCGAAGTCGGTCGTCTTGAAGATGTACGGCGAGAAGTCGTTGAGCAGCGGCTTCCGCACCGAGATGTACGCGGTGCCTGACGAGAAGTTCGAGGCGTCGATCTGCGACACGCGCCCGAAGTCGGGCATCTCCTTCGGCGTGACGTTGGTCCACGTCTTCCCGAAGTCGCGGGTCACGTGCACCAGGCCGTCGTCGCTCCCGGTCCAGATGACGTTGACGTCCTTCTTGCTGGGGCCTACGGAGAAGATCACGCCGTAGACCTCGGGGCCGTTCATGTCGCCGGTGATCGGGCCGCCGGACTTCTCCTGCGTTTCGGGGGCGTGGCGCGTGAGGTCGCCCGACAGGCGCAACCAGGTCTTGCCGCCGTCACGGGTGGCCCACAGGCGCTGCGACGAGACGAAGAGGAGCTTCGGATCCACCTTCGAGAAGATGATCGGGAAGGTCCACTGCCACCGTTCCTTGATCTCCTTGCTCGGCTCGCCGGAGTAGAACCACGGGTACGGATTCACCTCGCGCGACGACTGCAGGCGCTTGTTGAACTTGTCGACGTAGGCGCCGTTGTTGGTGCCGGAATAGAAGATGTCGGGGTCGAGCGGGTCGGGGGCGATGTAGCCGGGCTCACCGCCGCCGGCAATGTACGAGACCGCCATCCCGCCTAACGTGATGTCGCGCGGGGCCCCCGTGGCCGCGCCGCCGCCGCCGCGCCGACCGCCCGCACCCAGCCCGAAGGCCGAGGCGTTCCAGTTGAAGGGGACGCAGAGCGTGGAGTTGTCCTGCTGCGAACCGCAGACGTGATAGGGCGTGTGCGTCGTGGTGACGGCGTGGTAGAACTGCTCGGTGGGATAGTCCTGCGCCGTCCACTTGCCACCGGTGTTGCTGCTGACGGCACCGCCGCCGTCGTTGGCCACGACCATGTGCTCGGGGACGTCGGGGTCGATCCACAGGTCGTGGAAGTCGCCGTGCGTCCCGTTGTCGATCGTGGTCATCGTCTTGCCGCCGTCGGTGGAGCGGAAGAACGACGTGTTCTGCATGTAGACCACGTCGGCGTTCTTCGGATCGGCAAAGACGTGCGTGTAATAGAAGGCGCGCTGGCGGATGTCGCGCTTGTCGTTCACCAGCGTCCAGGTGGCGCCGGCGTCATCGCTGCGGAACAAGCCTCCCTTCTCGTTCTCGACCAGCGCATACACGCGGTTGGAGTTGGCGCCCGAGACCGCGACACCGATGCGTCCCACGAGCCCGGTCGGCATCCCGGGGTTGCGCGTGACCTCGGTCCAGGTCTCGCCGCCGTCGGTGCTCTTGAACAGCCCGCTCCCCGCGCCGCCGGACGACATCTGGTACTCCTTGCGATACGCCTCCCACAGCGACGCGTACAGCACGTTGGGGTTGTTGCGATCGATCGAGATGTCGATCGCCCCCGTCTTGTCGTCGCGGAAGAGCACGCGCTTCCACGTGGTGCCGCCGTCGGTGCTCTTGAAGACGCCGCGCTCCTCGCTCGGCACCGAGTACTTGCCGAAGGAGGCGACGTAGATGATGTCGGGGTTGGTCGGGTGGATGCGGATCTTGGAGATCCCGTGCGACTCCTTGAAGCCCACATGCGTCCACGTCTTGCCGGCATCGCGGCTGCGATACACGCCGTCGCCGGGCATGATGTTGCCGCGGATGCAGGTCTCGCCGGTGCCGATGAAGACGACGTCGGGGTTGCTCTCGCTCACCGCGACCGCGCCGACCGACGCCGCGGTGATGAGGCCATCGGTGACCGGCGTCCAGTTCTCACCGCTGTCGGTCGTCTTCCACAGGCCGCCGCCCACGGCGCCGAAGTACGCCTCGGTGGGGCGCCCCTTCACGCCGCTCGAGGCAATGGATCGTCCGCCGCGGTCGGGGCCGATGTTGCGCCAGCGGTAGCCGGCGCGCAGGGCGGAGTCGAGGGCGACCGCCGACGGGGCAGGTGCAACGCGCCCCCCGGACGTCGAGTCGGTGGCGAAGGGCAGCGACAGCGCTGCCACGGCCGGGGCAGAGAGGACGAGCAGCGAACGCAGCGAGAACATGGGCGGTACGGTTCGGGACGGGCTGGGTGACGTGCCGCGGCGCGCGACCGCCGGCACTCGGGCAACGCCCAGCGCGGCGGCAACGTTGGCGCGCGGCGCCCACGTAGGCAACCGCCCCGGCGCGCGCTACGTTATGCCGCTGCATCCCGCACCCTTTTCATGCCGTCGCCACGCCTCTCACCACCACCCGGACCTCGCGCACGCTTTCCAGGCGACGTGATGCTGCGCCTGTCGCGCGACCGGCTGGGCTTCTTTCGCGAGATGGTGCGCCGCAATGGCGACATCTCCAGCCTTCGCATCGGGTCGCAGCGCGTGGTGATGCTCACGCACCCGGACCATATCCGCGACGTCCTGGTGACTCACGGGCGGCAGTTCACCAAGGGGCGCGCGCTGGAGCGCGCCAAGCAGTTCGTGGGGGAGGGGATTCTCACCTCGGAAGGGGAGTTTCACCTTCGGCAGCGGCGACTGCTGCAGCCGGCCTTCCATCGCGCGCGACTCGAAGGCTACGCGCGGCAGATGTCCGAGTGGGCGGGGCGACTGCGCGACAGTTGGCAGGATGGCGCCAATGTGGATGTGAACGCCGAGATGATGCGGCTCACGCTCAACATCGTGGCGGCCACGCTGTTCAGCGCCGACGTGGATCGGGAGACGGAGGAGATCGCCGACGCGCTGACCGCGGCCTTCGACGCCTTCGATTTTGGCTACGGCCTTCTGACGCCAATCACCGATCGCCTCCCCACCCCCAAGCGGCAACGCTTCCTCAAGGGACGCGCGCGCCTCGACGCCACGATCTACCGCATGATTCGCGAGCGCCGTGCGTCGGGCGAAGATCGCGGCGACCTCCTCTCGATGCTTCTCCTGGCGACCGACGACGAAGGCGACGGCACGGGGATGACCGACACCCAGCTTCGCGACGAGGCGCTCACGCTCTTCGTGGCCGGGCACGAGACGACGGCCAACCTGCTCACGTGGACGTGGCTCCTCCTCGCCCGCAATCCGCGGGTCGAGGCGACGCTGCACGCCGAGGTGGATGCGGTCCTCGCCGACGGCCGCCTGCCGACGATGCACGACCTGCCCGCCCTCCCCTACACGCGGAATGTCCTCGCCGAGGCGATGCGCTTCTATCCCCCGGCGTACATCGTCGGGCGTCGTTCCATCGACACGTATTCGGTCGGGGGCTACACCTTCGCGCCGCGCACGGTCTTTCTCCTGCCGCAGTACCTGGTGCACCGCGACCCACGCTGGTGGCCCGACGCCGAGGCGTTCACCCCCGAGCGCTGGGCGGTGCCTGACGAGTCGCGACCGAAGTTCGCCTACTTCCCCTTCGGCGCGGGGACGCGCGTCTGCATCGGCGATCAGTTCGCGTGGATGGAGGGGACGCTGGCGCTGGCGACGCTGACCCGGCGTTGGCGCGTCCGCGTTCCGGGCCCCGATCCGATCCCCGACCCGATCATCACCCTGCGCCCGAAGGACGGGATGGCGGGGCGGTTGGAGCGACGGTAGGGGCGGAGCGCGCGCCTACCGCGAGACGCATCTATCCGCGGCGGCCGACCGTCGCACGTCCTAGGGCCCCTTTCCGCGCTCGCCGGGCAGCATCAGGTCGTGCAGGAAGAAGGCGGCCAGCTCGGCGCGACCGGCGAGCCCGGCCTTCTGATAGACGGCGACGGCGTGTTGCCGCACGGTCCGCTCGCTACGCCCGGTCGATCCGGCGATCTGCTTGTGGCCGTAGCCCTTCAAGAGCAGCAGGGCCACCTCACCCTCGGTTGGGGTGAGTCCCCAGGCGGCGAACTGCCGATCGATGGCCACCCCGAGCCCGGCGAGCGCGTCCTCGGCGCTGCGGCGCCATGCGTCGCGTTCCACCTGGCGCGCCGCGAGCGAGCGCTGCGTGGCGTCAAGCGAACGTCGGGCCCCTTCCAACTCGGTCGACGTACGGCGCCACTGCAGGGACAGCACCATGATAGTCGACAGGCTGAACAGGACCATCGACAGCTCGAACAGGACGTGGAGCGACAGAAAGGTCGCCGGCTTGTCCAGTATCAGGTCGACGGTCCCGCCCAAAGCGATCAGCGCCAGGATGGCGATGACCAGGAGTGGGAGACGAGACGGCGCCTGCTCGTCTGGCTCGAGCGGTTCGTCTTCGGCGTCCGCCAAGGGGTCGGCCAAGGGTGAGACGGGGGATTTCGGCACTCCGGCAAATGTCGGAGGGACACCTGCCCGCCGCAATCGCGTCACCTGTCGGATAGAGAGCGGAATGGGATCGGCCGCAGCTTGTACTCGAGCGATCGGAGCATCTCGATCGACGAGACGGACTTCGGACTGACCTCAATAGGAGAGAATCGCATGCAGTCTTTCATCCCCACTCCGCTTCATCCGGCGATCGTGCATCTCCCGATCGCGCTGTCGGTGCTCCTCCCCTTCTTCGCGATCGGTACCATGGTCGCCATCGGTCGCGGAGCGCGACCGCTCAAGGCCTGGGGGATCACCACCGCGCTCTTCGCCGCCCTCACGCTGTCGAGCTGGCTGGCGGTGGAGACGGGTGAACAGCAGACCGAGCGCGTGGAGCAGGTGATCGCGGAGGCCCCGATCGAGACGCACGAGGAGGCGGCCGAAGCGTTTCTGCTCTTCTCGCTGGGGGTCCTGGGGGTCGCCGCGGTGGGGCTGACGTCGGGGAAGCTGGGTACGGTGGCGCGTGTGGCGGGGACGGTCGGGGCGTTGGCGCTGGTCGGCGCCGGGTATCAGGTGGGGCACACGGGCGGAAAGCTCGTCTATCAGTACGGTGCTGCCTCGGCGTACACCGACGGGAACACCGTGGTGCGGGCGGGTGAGGTGACGACCGATCGCGCCACGACTAGCGACGACGACGATCGATAGCGGCGTCTTGCCCCCGGCCGACTGACTGGAGATCGAATGGTCGATCGGCGAAGTTGCCCGTGCTGAGTCGCACGGGCACTTCGTTTTTACGGGAGTTGGACATGGTGGATGGTCAGGTGCGGGCGACCCCCGCGAGCGGGGCGGCGGTACCGCCGGAGCGGCGTCGCGTCGCGATCGTCGGGGCGGGGATCATCGGGAGTTCGTGGGCGCTGGTCTTTGCGCGCGCGGGGTGGGAGGTGCGCGTCTTCGCCCGGCACGCCGAGGTACGGAAGTCGTTGCACGAGCGGGTGCGGCAGGCGGCGGCCGCCGCGCGCCCCATCGCACCGGACGTGGCCCCATCGGAGATCCTCTCGCGCATCGAGGTGAGCGTGTCGCTGGACGACGCGCTGCAGGGGGCGGAGTGGGTGCAGGAGTCGGTGGAAGAGGACGTGGAGGTGAAGGCCGCGCTCTTCGCCGACCTCGATCGACGGGCCGGGGCCGAGGCGATCCTGGCCAGCTCGACGTCGTCCATCGGGGCGTCGCGCTTTGCCGAGCAGCTCCCGGGGCGGGGGCGCGTGCTCGTCGCGCATCCGGCCACGCCGCCGCACCTGATCCCGGTCGTGGAGATGGTCCCGGCGCCCTTCACGAGCGAGGAGGCGGTGGCGCAGGCCTTTGCCACCATGCGCGCGGTGGGGCAGGTCCCGGTGCGGGTGAACCGCGAGCAGCCGGGCTTCGTGATGAACCGGCTGCAGGGGGCGCTGCTCACCGAGATGTTCAGCGTGATTCGCGACGGCGTCATGACGCCGGGTGACGTCGATGCCCTCATCCGTGACGGTTTCGGGTTGCGTTGGGCATGGTTAGGGCCGCTGCAGGGGGTCGACCTCAACGCCCCCGGCGGCATTGCCGACTACCTGGGGCGGTATGGCTTCATGTTCGACCAGATGGCGCGCGAGCGCGGGGCGCCGGCACCGGTCGTGACCCCGGAGATCGTCGCGACGCTCCAGGGGGCGATGCGGGCGGCGCTCCCGGTGGAGGAGCTGCCGACGCGCGTGGCCTGGCGCGATGCGCGCATGGCGGCGCTGCGCGCGTTGCGGGACTACATGCGTTAGGCGCGCTGACGGTGCGCTGATGGCGGGGCGCTGATGGCGGGGCGATGCGCGTCGCAGCCTGGGCCGCTGTCCGCCGATCGCTAACGCTGGCCGCGCGCGCCGACGTCGAGGCCGCCGGTGACACCGCGGCCTTCTGCCGCTGCCACCGCGGTCGTCGGCAACGAGAGGCAGAACTCGGTGCGTCCCGGCCTGGAGGATACCAGCTGCAACGTGCCGCCGTGCGCCTCGGCGATGCGCCGTGCAATGGCCAGGCCGAGCCCGGCCCCGCTGGTCTCGGTCGGTTCCACGCGCCCGCGCGCTGGGTCGCCGCGAAAGAAGCGCTCGAAGACACGCTCCTGCACCTCGGGGGCGATCCCCGGGCCGTCGTCGACCACGCGAATCTCGTAGCGCCCACCGCGCGCGTCGTCGTGCCGCGAGAGGGCGACCGAGACAGTCCCCCCACCCACCGAGAACTTGATCGCGTTGTCGAGCAGGTTGAGGAGCAGGCGCCCCAGGAGGTCGGCGTCGCCGTGAAACGGCGCGTCGACCACCGGGAGCAGCTCCACGCGCACGCCGCGCTGCTCGGCGAGCGGGCGCACGGCGCGTGTGACCGCGTGCACCACCTCGTCGAGGTAGAGGTCGCGATGCCGCGCTACCAGGTGCCCTGCATCGGCGCGCGCGAGGAGAAAGAGATCGTCGACGATGCGCGTGAGGCGCGCGGCCGCCTGCTGCATCACGCCCATCGACTCGCGATACTCCGCCTCGGAGCGTTGCGGGCGCGACAGCGTGACTTGCGCCTCGGTGTTGAGGATGGCCGCCGGGGTCCGCAATTCGTGCGAGGCATCAGCCATGAAGCGTCGCTGTTGTGCGAAGGCGCGCTCCAGGCGGTCGAGCAGCGAGTTGATGACCACGGCGAGCCCCCCGAGCTCGTCGTGTGGCGTGACGACGGGGAGGCGCTCGTGCAGGTTGGCGTCGGTGATGGCGGCGGCGCGCGCCCCCATGGCCCCAACGGGCGACAGCGAGCGGCGGGCCATGAAGTAGCCGCCGGCCGCGGCCGCGGCCAGCAGGAGCGGGATGGCCACGAGGAAGGCGCGACGGATGCGCGCCAGCACGTCCTCGATGTCGCGCAGCGAGGCGATCCCCGCCAGGAGCAACGGTTCGCCGCCGATGGTGACGCGGCGGGCGTGCACGCGCCAGGCCCCCGCCGTCGACTTCAGCGTGACCATTGCCGGTGCCTCGGCGCCGACGCCTGCCACAGCGGCGAGCGCGCGCGCCTCGTCGGCGTCCGGAGTCCCGGTACCGCGCGACACCGCGTCGTCGGCGGCACTCGACGCCAGCACGCGACCGTCGCGGTCGGCGATCACCACCTGCAATTGCGCGAAACGCACCTCATGCACCGTGGTACGCGCCGCCACGGCATTGCTTGGTGCCATGCGCCGCTCATTCGCCAGCTCGCGGGCAAACGCCGACAGGGCGTCCTCGACGAAGTGGTCGGTGCGGGTCAGGAGTGTGCGGTCGAAGACGACGTACGACACGATCGCGAAGGCCACCAGCGGGACGCCGAGAACGATCGTGAACCAGAGCGTGAGCCTCGCGCGCAGCGACGACGGCCACCAGCGCATGCTCACCCGCGCGTGCGCCCGGCGTCCGCGCGCTCCCCGTCGGCGTCCGCGCGCGCGCTCGGGTGCCCCGGCGGCACGTTGAGCATGAAGCCGGTCCCGCGCAGCGTCGCCACGAGCGGCGTCTCGTCGCCCTCCTCCAGCTTGCGGCGCAGGCGACTGGCGTAGACGTCGATGATGTTCGAATACGTGTTGCTCTTGTCCTCCCAGACGTGCTCCATCAACTCGGCGCGGCTCACCACACGTCCGGCGTGCCGCGCCAGGTGGTGCAGGAAGGTGAACTCCTTCGTGGTGAGCGGGATCTCGCGCGCGCCACGCCGCACCTGGTGGCGCGTGGTGTCGATCACCAGGTCGCCGATGATCAGCTCGGGGGAGAGCACGTCGCCGCGCCGCCGCGTGAGCGCCCGTAGGCGCGCCAGCAGTTCGCCGAAGTCGAACGGCTTGGTGAGGTAGTCGTCGGCGCCGGCATCGAGCCCCGTGATGCGCTGCTCTACGGCGTCGAGCGCGGTGAGCATGAGCACCGGGACGGAATTCTCCGCGGCGCGAATCGCTCGGCAGACGTCGAGTCCCGTCATCCCCGCCATGAGGATGTCGAGGATGACCACGTCGTATCGGTGCTCCCGGGCGAGGGCGAGCGCCTGCGTTCCGTCAGGCGCAAGATCGACGACGTACGACGCCTCGCGCAGCCCGCGGCGACGGACTCTCGGAGCTGACGATCATCCTCGGCAAACAGGACGCGCACGGGAGCGAAGGGCGAAGGGCGGGATGACGGCACGCGGGGCACCGCAAGCGGTGCGAGACCGGGGGCGAGCGTCGCGTCCCGGATGATAGCGCGCGAATGCCCGGCGCCGCCCCTGGCGCGTCGGACGAACCTACCGCGGGGGGCGCACGGGTGCCCTCACGGGAGCGCCGTCACCCGCGGCGAGAAATCCACGGTGGGGGGAAAAAACAACGCGAGCGGCGCCGAAGAACCCGGACGCCGCTCGCGCGGATGAGGCAAGGGTCGTGGGGCTCGTACGGCCGCGACCTTGTGGGGAGCAACCGATGCGTCAGGCGCGGAGCGCGTGACGTACCGGCGAAGACAGCCTTAGGCGGCGATGCGCTTGATCTCGACCATGACGTGGCCGCGAGCGCTCACCGAGGGCCAGAACATGACGTTGGCGTCGGAGTCGGCGAGCTCGCAGGAGCCGAACATCTCACGGACGGCGCGGCGGGCAGCCTGCTCGGAGTCGAAGGTCGCGTGCGGGATTTCGTTGAGGCGGAGGGCGTACGACATGGTATGCGCTCGGAAGGAAAGTGGGACGCGAGGGGGCTTGTGAATCTTTTCACAAGTGTATCGCGTCCCTTTCCGGCGCGCTCGGACCCCCCCGCAGGGAGGGGGGCGACCGGATGGGGCGCCTCCCATCCGGTCGGGTAGGTTTTCCGGGAGTCGCCCGACGCGAGCGCCGGGAGCGCCCCACGGAGCTACTCGGTGGAGGGGCGATTCGGCCGACACCGCCCACCCGTTCCCCGCCCGCTCCCTCCCCCCTCCTCCCCCCTTTATCCCTCGATCGCGCGGCGAACCGCGAGCCGCAACGATTCGAGGGTGAACGGTTTGGGAAGGAAGGAGGCGTTGAGTGGGAGGGCGCCGCGCAACAGGAGCGCGTCGTTCGTGTAGCCCGACATGAACAGGACGGGAATCCGGCGGTCATCGCGCTCCAGCGAGCGCGCGAGCGCACCACCACCGATGCCCGGCATCTCGACATCGGTGAGGACGAGGGCCACATCGCGCCCGTCGGTCAGGAAGCGATACGCCTCCTCGGCGGAGCGTGCCTGCGCGACCTCGAAGCCATCCGCCGCGAGCATGCGCGCCGTCATCTGACGCACCGCGTCCTGGTCCTCGACGAGGACGATGCGGCCGCTGCTCGGCGATGCGGGGAGAATCGCGGCGATTCCCATAGGCGGGGTCGGCGCAGCGCTGGTACCGGGCACGAGCGTCGGCTCACCCGCCGAGGGGGCGGCGGGGAACTGCAGGCGAAAGATCGACCCCCTGCCCGGCGCGCTCTCGACGGCGACTTCACCGCCAGACTGCTCGACGATGCCGGCGACCGTGGCGAGGCCGAGTCCCGTCCCTTGTCCCATCTCCTTCGTGGTGAAGAAGGGCTCGAAGATGCGCGCGCGCGTGGCCTCATCCATTCCGATGCCCGAGTCGCGCACCTCGAGGACGGCCATGTGCTGATCGCCGACCCGTGCCTCGGAGGTGCGGATGGTGACAATGCCGCCGCGCGGCATGGCATCGCGCGCGTTCACGACGAGGTTGACGAGGACCTGTTCGAGCTGGTTTGGGTCGACGACGATGCTGGGCGTCGCGTCGCTGAGGCGGTCGACGATCTGCACGTTGTCGCCCACCAGGCGCCGCAGCATGACGAGCAGGTCGCGCACGACCGCGTTGACGTCGATGGTGCGCGCCTCCATGACCTGCTGTCGCGAGAAGGCCAGGAGCTGGCGCGTGAGGCGGGCGGCGCGCTGGGAGGCGTGGACGATCTCGATCGCCTCCTCGCGCCGCTCGTCGCTGGCCGGGAGCGTCTGCGCCAGCGATTCACCGCAGTTGAGGATGACGGTGAGCAGGTTGTTGAAGTCGTGGGCGACGCCCCCCGCCAGTCGCCCGACGGCTTCCATCTTTTGCGCCTGACGGAGGGCTTGCTCCTGCCGGCGCTGGTCGCTGATGTCGCGGGCAATGGTCGAGATGAACTCGACGCGTCCCGTCGCGTCCTTGTGCACGAGCAGGACCTGGGAGACCTGCACCGTGCTCCCGTCCACGCGCTGCAGTTCGCGCTCGAGCTCGAGGACGCCGACCCCCGCGGTGAGCGCGCGCACGTCGTGCTGGCGATGCAGCTCGGAGGGCGCGAGGAACTGCGCCGAGTTGAAGCGCTCCAGCGGCTCGTCGGGGGCGATGCCGAGGAGGCGTCGCCCCGCGGCGTTGAGGTACTGCAACCTGGCGTCGGGGGTGATGATCGAGACGAGGTCGGTCGTGGCCTCGAGGATGGTGACGAGTCGTTCACGCTCGCGGGCGGCGCGGCGCTCCCCGGCGACGGCGGCGCTCAGCGCGTTCAATCGCCGCCGGACAAGCACATAGATGAGCACGGCGCTGGCGATGACGTAGAACCATCCCTTGTACGTCTGGAGTCGTGTGAGCGCCTCCTGGTCCAGCACGATGGCCAGGACGACGGCGTCGGACCAGACGATCCAGAGGATCCCGAGCGCGGCGTATACCAGTGCGATCCACAGCGGCGACCAATCGACACGATCGGCTGGTGTTGATGCCCCGCGGGAAATGTCGTGCCCACCGTCGCCCGCCCCGCCTCCTCCCATGGTTTCCATGACCCGCCGGCCTAACGATCCGTTGGTGCGAGCGGTGCCAGGTCGACGGCGTCGACGGCGCGCGCGGCAATGGTGTCGAGTCGGGCGTCCTGGTTGATGCGAAGCGCCTTGAGGGCGCGGCGCGTGCGTCGATAGGCCATGTGTATGAAGACGCGCGCGCAATCCACCTCGTTGGCCACGCGCGTCACGTCTCCGTCGACCGCTTCCAGCTCCGAGGTCACGCGCGAGAGGGCGGCGATGCTCAGGTAGAGGTCGATGGCGGCGTTGGCCAGGCGCTCCTGCACGTATTGGCGCTCGATGATCGCCTTGCCGTGCTTGCGGAGGGCAGACTCGACCGCGCGCGCGAGGGCGTGGATCTGCGAGGCGACGAGCTCGGCTTCATCCTCGAAGGCGGGGTGCACCTTCGTGAAGTCGGGCTTGTTGAGCGTGCTCCGCGCGCGCCCGGCGAGGTACGACGAGATGGCTCCGAAGCCATTGATGGGGTCCTGCAGCGCCTTGCCGAGCGCCTTGAGCCGTTCGCCCGGCTGCTGCAACCCCATGAGGGCGATGAGGGCACGGAGGATCTCGTTGGTCCCCTCGAAGATGAGCATGATGCGTGAGTCGCGCACGCTCTGCTCGAAGGGGAACTCCTTGGAGTAGCCCATCCCGCCGGCGATCTGCAACCCTTCGTTGGAGGCGCGGTAGGCCATCTCGGAATTGTAGACCTTGCAGGCGGCGGTCTCGAGCGAGAAGTCGACGCCACCGCGGTCCACCATTCCCGCCGTCAGGAACCATGCGGCGTCGGCGGCATAACACTCGGCGGCGGCCAGGGCGATCTTGCGGCGCAGCATCTCGAACGAGGCGATGGGGCGCCCGAACTGTTCGCGCTGCCTGGCGTAGGCGATCGCCTCGTTCATGATCTGGCGCGTCCCGCGGGCCGAGCCGGCGGCGAGGCCGAGGCGTCCGGAGTTGAGGATCTCGAGGGCAATCTTGAAGCCCTGCCCCACGTCGCCCAAACGGTTGGCAACCGGAACGCGCACGTTATCGAAGATGACCGAGCGCGTGTCCGACGCCTTGATCCCCATCTTCTCCTCGAGCTTGCCGAGCGAGATGCCGGGGGTGTCGCGCTCGACGATGAAGGCCGTCACGCGCTCCTTCGGCTTCCCGTCCACGACGATCGGGACCTTGGCGAAGACGGTGAAGAGTCCGGCGTAGCCGGCGTTGGAGATCCAGATCTTCGTTCCGTTGAGGAGGTACTCGCTGCCATCGGCCGAGAGGGTCGCAGAGCACTTCATCGCCTGCGCGTCGGAACCCGAGCCTGGCTCGGTGAGGCAGAAGGCCGCGACCAGCTCGCCCGAGGCGCAGCGCGGGAGGTACTGCTGCTTCTGCTCCTCGGTGCCGAAGAGGGTGATCCCCTTGCAGCCGATCGACTGGTGGGCGCCGAAGTAGACGGCCAGCGCCGGATCGGTGGCGCCGATTTCGCCGAACACACGGTTGAAGACCGTGGCCGAGGCGCCGAAGCCGCCGTAGGCCTCCGGGATGTTGAGCCCCATCAGCCCTAACGCGTGGAATCCTTCGCGCATCGCATCCGGGAAGCGACCGTCGTGGTCGTGCTTCTTCATGTCGATGTGGTCCTTCGCGAAGGAGCGAAAGGCATCGAGGATGGCGTCGAGCGACTCCTTCTCGTCGGCGGAGAGCGTCGGGAAGGGGAAGACCATCTCCTCGCGGATCTCGCCGAGGAAGAGCCCCTTGATGAACGAGGGGTTCTCGTCGGGGGAGGCGAGGTGAGGGCGCGAGTCGGTCGGGGCGGAAGCGGTCATGGCGACAGCCAGGGGAGACGGGCGGGCGTGCGACGCGGACTGATGGCAGTCTACGGGGAAGGGGGGCGTGGCGCACGGGTGGGGCCGAGAACGGGGGCGCGAAACTGGGTAGCGCCGATTGGCGCACGCACACCGGCACAGCGTGGGGTCAGCGTCATCGAACCACCTGCTCGATGACACTGACCCCAACGCGCGCGAACCCGGCGCCGAGACGCTCCGCCGCCGCGCCCCGCGCCGCTACTGCCGCCCCACCACCCGCTTGGGCTTGAGCCCGTACCGCTCCATGCGCCGGTAGAGCGTACTGCGCGTGATCTGGAGCTTGGCCGCCGCCTCGGCCATCGTGCGCGACTCGCGCACCACCTGCATGAGGCGCGCGTCCTCGTCGTCGATGGGGGAGGACAAGTGATCGGTCGCCCCCGCCCACGCCTCGCGAATGGCGTGCGGCAGATGCTGCAGGGTGATACGCCCCCCACAACTGTTGAGCACGCGGCGAACGACCTGCTTGAGCTCCCTCACGTTCCCCGGCCAGTGATACGCCTGCATCGCGTCGTATACGTCTGCGTCGATCTCGAGTCGCAGACGTCCCATCTCGCGTGCCCCGGCCTCGAAGAAGCGCCGAGCATAGACGCGCACCTCGCCGCGCTCGAACGCGATTCCTTCACTGCCGCGCGGAAGCGGCCCGCCGGGGACGATGAAGCACCCGCCGACCACGGTGGGTCCCTGCCGCACGGGGAACCAGAGCGCCGAGCGGTCCGGTCCCAGCGAGAGCGGCGCCCCGGCCGGGTCGCTGGTCAGCACAAACGGCATCGTGCGCACGAGGTGCGCGCAGGCGTGCGCCGCATCGGCGGGGAACGCCGGGGAGTGTGTGAGCACGCGGCCGCCGCGGTCGATGGCCAGCACACTGTCACCCGGATAGCGGGCGACGAGGGCATGGAACGACTCGAGCATCAGGTATCGGCGCGCCAGTTCACGCGCGGCGAGTGTCTGCTCGATCGCGAGGCCCAACGCGAGGGCGAGACTGAGTGTGTGCGGATGTGCCTGCTCGCGGAAGCCGCTGATGTCGACGGCGCCGATCACGCGCAGCGTGGCGGGGTCACGCACGGGGACGGCGGCGCAATGCCACGCCTGCCACCGTTCGCAGAAGTGCTCGGCGCCGACGATGTGGGTCGGCGCTCCGGTCGCGAGTGCGGTTCCCGGGCCGTTCGTGCCGACGCGCGTCTCCGCCCAGTTGCCGCCGGGGGCAAAGTTGATCTCCGCCATCCGGTTGAGGGCGTGCGGATCGCCCTCGGCGGCGAGCATCGACCCCTCGGCGTCGAAGAGCGTCACGATGTGACCGTCGCCGGCAAACGTGCTCAACTGCTGGGCCACGGCCCGATGCGCGGTGCCGAACCAGTCGGATTCCTCGCACGTGACGGCGAGGGCCGACGGCTCCAGCGCGACGGGGGCCGAGGCAAGCGATGGGGCGACTTGGGCGGCGACACTGCGATGCCACGAGTCGCGCACGAGCGACCGTACCGAACGGTCGCCAACGACCTCGGCGCCCTCGTCCGGAAGGGGCCTGCGCGCCACGAACGCGCTCCACGACCGCGTGACGGCGCGCTGCGCCTCGTCAGCAACGGGGACCAACTCCATCTGCGACATCACACTCCGGTACTCAGCCTGAAATGGCGGATCCACGGTGCTGGAAATACCTGCCAGCGAGGGCACGCAGGCAAGCAGGGATTTACAGGATCACGACGCGACACTTGTCGCAGGGTGATTGTCGTGTCAATCAAGGCGATCGTAATGTGGCGCCACGTTCGAGGCCCTACCTACACCGACCGAGGCACAGATGGCGATCACAACCGACCCCGTCGCGAACGCGACGTTGCCCCGCTCCGCGGAGTCCTTCACGACGGCCGTCCCGATTCGTGCGCGCTACGAGAACTGGATTGGCGGCGAGTACTGTCCGCCGGCACGCGGGCAGTACTTCACGAACGTGTCGCCGTTGACCGGGCAGCCATTGAACGAGATCGCCCGTTCGACCCACGAGGACGTGGACCGGGCGCTGGACGCGGCCCACGCCGCCTTCGTGAGCTGGGGGACGACGTCGCCTGCGTACCGGGCGGTGATCCTGAACAAGATCGCCGACCGGATGGAGCAGCATCTCGAGACGCTGGCAGTGATCGAGACGATCGACAACGGCAAGCCGATTCGCGAGACGCGCGCGGCCGACCTTCCGCTCGCCATCGATCACTTCCGCTACTTCGCCGGCGTGTTGCGGGCGCAGGAAGGGAGCATCGGGGAGATCGATCACGACACGATCGCCTACCACTTCCACGAGCCGTTAGGCGTGGTGGGGCAGATCATCCCGTGGAACTTCCCGCTGCTCATGGCCACGTGGAAGCTTGCGCCCGCGCTGGCAGCCGGGAACTGCGTCGTGCTCAAGCCGGCGGAGCAGACGCCGGTGTCGATCATGGCCTTCATGGAGCTCATCGCCGACATCCTGCCGAGTGGCGTGGTGAACGTGGTGCAGGGCTTCGGAGTGGAGGCCGGGAAGCCGTTGGCCTCGTCGCCACGCATCGCCAAGATCGCCTTCACGGGGGAGACGACGACCGGGCGCCTCATCATGCAGTACGCGTCGGAGAACCTGATCCCCGTCACGTTGGAGCTCGGGGGGAAGTCGCCCAACATCTTCTTTGCCGACGTGCTGGACGCCGATGACGACTTCTTCGACAAGGCGCTCGAAGGATTCGCGATGTTCGCGCTCAACCAGGGCGAGGTGTGCACCTGTCCGTCGCGCGTGTTGGTGCAGGAGTCCATCTACGACCGCTTCATCGAGCGCGCCGTGGCCCGCACGAAGGCGATCGTGGAAGGGAACCCGCTCGATGCATCGACGATGATCGGCGCGCAGGCGTCGAACGACCAGCTCGAGAAGATCCTGAGCTACATCGCGATCGGGAAGCAGGAAGGGGCGCGCGTGCTCACGGGCGGCGCCCGCCGCGTGCACGAGGGCGAGCTGCAGGGCGGCTACTACGTGCAGCCGACGGTGTTCGAGGGGCACAACAAGATGCGGATCTTCCAGGAAGAGATCTTCGGCCCCGTGGTCTCGGTGACGAAGTTCAAGGACTTCGATGATGCGCTCGCCATCGCCAATGACACGTTGTACGGGCTGGGCGCTGGCGTGTGGAGCCGCGACATCAACACGGCATATCGCATGGGTCGCGGCATCAAGGCCGGGCGTGTGTGGACCAACTGCTATCACGCGTATCCCGCGCACGCGGCGTTTGGCGGCTACAAGCAGAGCGGGATCGGGCGTGAGAACCACAAGATGATGCTCAACCACTATCAGCAGACCAAGAACCTGCTGGTGAGCTACAGCCCCAAGAAGCTGGGCTTCTTCTGAGGTCGAGCCGGGTGATGAACGTCGAACGGGTAGGCATCACCCCGGAAGCGACGGCCGTGCTGCGCGCGTTGGAAGCGCAGCACGGCCCGCTCATGTTCCACCAATCCGGCGGATGCTGCGATGGGAGCGCGCCGATGTGCTATCCGCGTGGCGAGTTCCGTATCGGGGAGCGCGACGTGCATCTGGGTGACGTGGTCGGGACGCCGGTCTATATCGGCGGTCTGCAGTTCGAAGCGTGGCGCCACACCCAGCTGCTGATCGACGTGGTGCCGGGGCGCGGGGCGGGCTTTTCGCTCGAGGCGCCGTTAGGCATGCGCTTTCTCACGCGTTCGCGGGTCTTCGACGCGGCCGAGCAGGCGTGGCTGGATGCGTGCCCCGTGCCGCGTGGCGACCGCGGCGGATCGCCGCCGCCGCCCTAACTGCCCTGGGCGCCGACCGGTTGTGACGCTCGCCGCACGCGCTCGCACCGCACAACGGCGGCACGCGCACCGGACGCCCGTCCCTTGACGCCTCACCAGGTGTGGCATAGACTTGGCCTCACCTGGTGAGGTCAAACAATGCCACGATCGCCGAACGAACTCCTCCACGGCACGCTCGACGTGCTCATCCTCAAGTCGCTCGTCCTCGGCCCCCTGCACGGATACGAGATCTCGCGGCGCATCGAGTCGCGCTCGCGCGACACGTTCACCATCGAGGATGCGGCGCTCTACAAGGCGCTCTATCGCCTCGAGTCGGCCGGGGCGGTGGAGGCGGAGTGGGGGGTCTCCGAGTCCAACCGGCGCGCGAAGTTCTACCGCCTCACCCCCGCCGGACGACGCCAGCTGGCGGCCGAGGTGCGCACCTTCCGCGCCTACGCCGAGGCGGTGCTGCGCATCCTCGACGCGACCGAAGGGGCGTGACACCCATGCGACCAGGCGGACGCGACTCGGACCGCAGCTGGCGCCGTCTCCTGCGCTGGCCCACGCGCACGCAGGCGCAGATCGCGCGCGACGTGGACGACGAGCTGCGCTTCCACCTCGAAATGCGCGAACAGGAACTGCGATCGTATGGGCGCAGCGCCGACGAAGCGGCGCGCGAGGCCCGCGCGCGGTTCGGTGACGTCGACGCGGCCCGCCGCGCGCTGCGCCAGACGGAGCATCGCGCGCAGCGCCGGTCGCAATGGCGCGACGCGCTGGGGGCGCTGCGGGCGGACGTCGCGTACGCCGTGCGTCGCACGCTGCGCGCCCCGCTCTTCACGCTCACCACCGTCGCCACCCTCGGCGTTGGCATCGGGGCCACGGTGGCCCTCGCGAGCGTGATGCGACGGATGCTCATCGCTCCGCTCCCATATCCGGGCGTGGAGCGGCTCGTCGTCGTGAGCCTTGCCTCGCGCGATGGCTCGATTCGCGTCTCGATGAACCCCACCGTGCTCGAGGCGGCGCGCGAGGCAACGCCGTCGCTCGAACGCATCGAGACGATCGCCGCGGCGCGCAAGCGCACGGTGCGCGGAGGCGCTCCGGCGACGATCGACGTGGGGTTGGTGTCGCGAGGGCTGCTGCAGTTCCTGCACGTCGCGCCGGCGCTCGGACGGAGCTTTGCGCCTGACGAGGAAGGCACGGGCGGGGCCCCCGTCGCGATGCTTGCCTGGCACACCTGGCAGCGCGACTTCGGCGGGCGCGCGTCGGCCATTGGCGAGACGGTCACGCTCGACGGGCGCAGCTACGCCATCATCGGCGTGATGCCGCGCCTCTTCGATCCCTCGGTCTTCGCGCTTATCCCGCGTGCCGAGCTCTGGCTCCCGCACCTCCCGGCGCGCAGTGACAACTACCTCGCAGCCCTCGGCGTCCTGCGCCCCGGGGCGACGCTGGCGCAGGTCACGCGCGATGTCGCCGCCGCCAAGGCGCGCCTGGGTGAACGCGACCCGATGCGCTCGCTCGTCCCCATGATCGACCCGCTGCTCGATCGCGCCGGATCGGAGACACGGCGCGTGTTGAAGGTGATGCTGGCTGCCGTCCTCCTGGTGCTGGTGATCGGGTGCCTGAACGTCGCCAATCTGCTGTTGGCGCGCGGTGCGACGCGTGAGCGCGAGCTCTCCATTCGCACGGCGATCGGGGCGTCACGCGGGCGCATCATGCGGCAGCTTCTCACCGAAAGCGCCTGGTTGGCGCTCCTCGGCGCCGCTGCGGGGGCTGCCCTCGCGCGGGCCTTGCTCGCCCTGGCACGCGGGTGGCGCCCGGTGTCGTACGCGGCGGTCGACGACGTCCAGCTGGACGGGACGATGCTGGCATTGGCGGTACTGCTCGCCGCGTGCACCGCCGTCCTGTTCGGGCTCATTCCGGCGCTGGTGAACAGCCGCGGACTGGGGGGGACGCTGCACGGAGGCGCCCGCAGTGTGGGGCCGGGGCGCGCCGGCCAGCAGGTGCGTCGTTCGCTGGCCTTCCTGCAGGTCGCCGGATCGGTGGCGCTGGTGGTGGGTGGCGTCATCCTCGTGCAGTCGGCGTGGACGCTGTCGCGCATGCGATTGGGCTACGACGTTGCGCCGCTGCTCACTATCCAGCTGCAACGCGTACCGGGTATCGTCGACAGCGCTGCCATCGATGCACGCGTGGCGCCGGTGCTGGAGCGCGTGCGTGCGCATCCCGGTGTCGTGGCCGCGGCCCTGGCCGACGGCGCCCCCGGGGGGTTCGGCGGCTGCCTCTGCGAGATCCTCCGTGAGGGCGACGCGCCACCGGTGGCGTCACAGGAGCGCTTCGTGCTCACGCTGTCGGTCGACTCGGCCTACCTGCAGACCGTGGGGACGCGCCTCCTGGCCGGGCGTGTCATGGCGCGCGACACCGCGCTGCGCGAGGTGATGCTCACCGCCACGAGCGCCCGCCGCCTCTGGCCCGCCGGAGACGCTGTCGGCCGTCGGCTCCGCCTGACGCGGACCGATCCCCTGTTCACCGTCGTTGGGATCATCGAGGACCAGCGATCGGCGGAGGGATGGATTCCCGGCGACAGCATGACGGTGGTGCTCCCGCGACATGGCGCGGGCGACGGCGCCGTGCTCGTGGTGCGTGCGCGGGGTGACGTGGCCACGCTGCGCGCCGAGCTGGTGCGACTCATCGAGGAGGTGTCGCCAACGGTGCGGGTCGCGGAGGCGACGTCGCTGGACCACGACGTGGCCGAGGGGCGCGCGCCGCAGCGATTCGCGCGCATCCTCCTCGTGGCGTTTGCCTGTTGTGCCTTGCTCCTGGCGACACTCGGGCTGTACGGCGTGCTGTCGTTCGGCGTGGCGCAGCGCACGCGCGAGATCGGGGTGCGAATGGCCCTTGGCGCGAGCCGATCGGCGATCGTGCGCCTCGTGATGTCAGAGGGGATGCTGATCACGATCGCCGGCTGCCTGGTCGGGGGGGCGGTGGCGTGGAGCGGGCGCGGGCTCCTGCTCGCGATGCGCACGGGGGCCAGCGCGTCCGACGACGTGTGGGGGATGGCGATCGCCGTGTCGCTGGTCGCCGTGGCATCGGCGGCGGCGATGTGGGTTCCGACGCGGCGCGCGCTGCGGGTCGATCCGGCGACGGCGGTCGGGGCCGAGGTGTGAGCGATGGGGGGAGGCCAAGCGGGGGCAGCATCATCGAGAAGCTGGCTCGATGACGCTGCCCCCACTCAGGCGCTGACCTCAATCGGAGGCGGCTACCCGGCGATCGCCGCCTGCGCCGCCGCCAACCGCGCGATCGGCACCCTGAACGGCGAGCAACTCACGTAGTCCAGCCCCGCCCGGTGGAAGAACGCGACCGATTCGGGGTCACCGCCGTGCTCGCCGCAGACACCCACCTCGAGCGTCGGGCGCACGGACTTTCCCTTCTGAACCGCCGACTCCACCAGCAGCCCTACCCCCTTCTGGTCAATCGAGCGGAACGGGTCGTGCTCGTACATCCCGCGCTCCAGGTACTTGGGGAGGAAGTGGCCTGCGTCGTCACGCGAGAAGCCGAGCGTCATCTGGGTGAGGTCGTTGGTCCCGAACGAGAAGAACTCGGCCTGCTTGCCGATGCTGTCGGCGACGAGCGCCGCGCGCGGCGTCTCGATCATCGTGCCGACCATGTAGTGCAGCGACTCGCCGCGCTCGGCGAAGACCTGCGCGGCGACGGCGCGAATGACGGTGGCCTGTGCGTTGAACTCGCGCACGGTTCCCACCAACGGGACCATGATCTCGACCCGGGGGTCGAACCCCTTTCCCTTGGCGTCGAGCGCCGCCTCGAAGATGGCGCGCGCCTGCATCTCGGTGATCTCGGGATACGTGATGCCGAGCCGGCAGCCGCGGTGCCCGAGCATCGGGTTGAACTCGTGCAGCTCCTCGACGCGCATCTTGATCTTCCCTAACGAGACCTTCATGTCGGCGGCCATCACCTTCTGCCCGGCGTCGTCGTGCGGCACGAACTCGTGCAGCGGCGGGTCGAGGAGGCGGATGGTGACGGGGTGGCCGCTCATCTCGCGGAACAACCCTTCGAAGTCGCTGCGCTGCATCGGGAGGAGCTTGGCCAGCGCCTTGCGCCTGCCGGCCTCGTCGTCGGCGAGGATCATCTCGCGCACGGCGACGATGCGGTCGCCCTCGAAGAACATGTGCTCGGTGCGGCAGAGCCCGATGCCGGTGGCGCCGAAGGTGCGCGCCTGCGCGGCCTCGTCGGGGGTGTCGGCGTTGGTGCGCACCTCCAGGCGCTTGTACTTGTCCGTCAGCTGCATGAGTGCGCCGAAGTCCCCCGACAGCTCGGCGTCCCTGGTGGCGATCTGGCCGGCAAAGACCTCGCCGGTGGAACCATCGAGCGAGATCCACTCCCCTTCGGCGAACTCGGCGCCGTCGATGGTCATGGTGCGCGCCTTGTAGTCCACGTGCACGGCGCCGGCCCCCGACACGCAGCACTTCCCCATCCCGCGCGCCACCACGGCGGCGTGCGACGTCATGCCGCCGCGCGCCGTGAGGATCCCCTTGGCGACGTTCATGCCGCGCAGGTCCTCGGGGCTCGTCTCCTGCCTGACGAGGATCACCGACTTTCCCGCCTTGGCCCACTCCTCGGCCTCGTCGGCAAAGAAGACGATCTGCCCGCTCGCCGCCCCCGGTGACGCCGGGAGCCCGCGGGCGATGATGCGCGCGTCACGGCGTGACTTGTTGTCAAAGATGGGATGCAGGAGCTCGTTGAGGCGCTCGGGCGTCACGCGCCCCAGCGCGGTCTTCTCGTCGATCATCCCCTGCTGCAGCATCTCCATGGCAATGCGCACCATGGCGGCGCCGGTGCGCTTGCCGTTGCGCGTCTGCAGCATCCAGAGCTTCCCCTCCTGGATGGTGAACTCCAGGTCCTGCATGTCGCGGAAGTGGTTCTCCAGCGTGTGCTCGCAGGAAATGAGTGCCTCGTACAGCGCCGGCATCAGCTCCTCGAGCGACGGATACTTCGCCAGGCGCTCTGCCTCGCTCACGCGCGCCAACTCGGCCCAGCGGCGCGAACCGATGCGCGAGATCTGCTGCGGCGTGCGGATGCCGGCCACCACGTCCTCACCCTGCGCGTTCACCAGGAACTCGCCGTTGAACAGGTCCTCGCCCGTCCCCGCGTCGCGCGTGAAGGCGACGCCGGTGGCGCTGGTGCTCCCCAGGTTACCGAAGACCATCGCCTGCACGTTCACCGCCGTCCCCCACGACACCGGGATGTCGTTCAGCTCACGGTAGATGCGCGCCCGCTCGTTGTTCCAGCTCTCGAACACAGCGGCGACCGAGCCCCAGAGCTGCTCCCACGGGTCGGTGGGGAAGTCGCGCCCGATGCGGGCGCGGATGAGCGCCTTGAAGCGCGCCACCAGCTCCTTGAGGTCGTCGGCGTCGAGGTCGGTATCGAGTTCGACCCCCTTCTTCTCCTTCATCATGTCGATGAGGACCTCGAAGGGGTCGTGCTCTTCCTTGGACACCGGCTTGAGCCCCATCACCACGTCGCCGTACATCTGCACGAAGCGGCGGTACGAGTCCCAGGCAAAGCGCGGGTTGCCGGAGCGGGTCGCCAGCCCCTCCACCGCCTCGTCGTTGAGGCCGAGGTTGAGGATGGTGTCCATCATCCCCGGCATCGACGCCCGGGCGCCGGAGCGCACCGACAGGAGCAGCGGGTCGGCCGAGTTGCCGAAGGTGCGCCCCATCTCCTGCTCGACGAAGGCGACGCCCGCCTTGACCTCGGCCTCGATGAGGGCCAGGGCGGCGGCCTTGCCCTGCTCCGTGTAGATGGTGCACGCCTCGGTGCTGATGGTGAAGCCGGAGGGGACTGGAATCCCCAGGCGGCACATCTCGGCGAGGTTGGCCCCCTTGCCGCCGAGCAGGTTCTTCATGGAGGCGGCCCCCTCGGTGCGCGAGGTGCCGAAGACGTAGACGTACTTGGAAGTCGAGGGAGTGGAAGAGACGGCAGTCATGACGGACACCCTGGGTAGAGACCATTCCGAGCAGGCGCGTACGGCGCGCGAGTGGAGCGCAACAGCGCGCGCGCCACCTTGGAAGGAAGGGGGGATCCGACGCCCGGAGGCTGTCAGCGGTGTCCCGATGAATTGTGGTGTTGTTGGCGTACCTTTTCGCAGGCCGTTCCACCCTTCGCGCTAGCGCCGCGCCTCTCGATGGCGCGGGCGCTCGGTGAATCGAGGGGGGAGCGAACGCCGGCCAACACCGGCCCTCGACTGCTGCGTTATCATGTTGCCGACGTGCCTTCACGCCACGCAGGCACGTCGCGCCGAGTGTTCGTTACGCGCGCGTGCGCCACCGACGCCGTGTGTCCCTTTCCGTCCACCCTGCCACACCCGCTCCAGATGTCCACCGCACGTCTGCATGGCACCCGCCTCGCGCTGTCCGTGCTCGCTGTGAGTGCGAGCCTCCCGACCCTCGTCGCCGCGCAGCAGGGGCGAGCCGGAACGGCGCCCGCTGCGCCGGCCGTCACCGCCTTCGACACGAGCGTCTTCCAGGCGATCTCGTGGCGTAACATCGGGCCGTCGCGCGGAGGACGCGCGAACGCCATCGTCGGGATCCCGTCGCAGCCGCTGACGTACTTCGTCGGCTACACCGGGGGCGGGCTCTGGCGCACCGACAACGCCGGGCTGTCGTGGCGCAACATCTCCGACGGCTTCTTCAAGACGAGCACCATCGGCGCCATCGCGATCGCCCCGTCCGACCCCAACGTGATCTACGTGGGGAGCGGCGAGCATGCGATCCGCGGGCAGTCGTCGACCTACGGCGACGGCGTCTACAAGAGCACCGACCAGGGGAAGACGTGGGTCAACGTGGGGCTCGCCGCCACGCGCCAGATCTCGGCCGTGCGGGTGCATCCCAACAACCCTGACGTCGTCTATGTCGCGGCGCAGGGCGACCGATGGAAGGGGACGGCGGAGCGCGGGATCTACCGCTCGACCGACGGGGGCAAGACGTGGGTGCAGGTGCTCAAGGGGGAAAACGCGACCAGCGGCGCGGCGGGGCTGTCGATGGACCCGACCAACCCGCGCATCCTGTACGCGGCGATGTGGGACCACCAACGTACGCCGTGGATGGTGCGCTCCGGCGGTCCCGGGGGCGGGATCTGGAAGTCGACCGATGGCGGCGACAGCTGGAAGCGCCTCACCGAAGGGCTCCCCAAGCTGATCGGAAACCTCGACGTGGCGGTCTCGCCGGCGAATCCGGAACGAGTCTATGCGATCGTCGAGGCCGAAAAGGGAGGGTTGTACCGCAGCGACGACGCGGGGAAGAGCTGGCGCCTGCTGAGCGAGGATCGCCTGATCCAGACGCGCTCGTGGTACTACATGGATGTCATCGCCGACCCGCAGAACGCCGACGTGGTGTGGGTGATGAACGCGCCGGTGCTCAAGTCGATCGACGGCGGGCGGACGTTTGCGGTGGTGAACGCGATGCACGGCGACAACCACGGCTTCTGGATCAACCCGACCAACAGCAACTACGTGGCGAACGCCAACGACGGCGGCGGTTCGATCTCGTTGGATGGCGGGAAGAGCTGGAGCACGCAGGACAACCAGCCGACGGCGCAGTTCTACCACGTGACGGTCGACGACGACTTTCCGTACAAGCTCTACTCGGGACAGCAGGACAACTCGTCGGTGATCATCCAGTCGCGCTCCGACGGCTTCATGATCACCGAGCGCGAATGGAACAACGGTCCGGGGTGCGAGAGCGCCAACATCGGCGTGAGCGGGAAGCGCTCGCGGTATGTGTACGGGGGCTGCTACCAGGGGCTCATCGACGAGCTGGACCAGGAGAACGGGTTGTCGCGCGACATCATGGCGTACCCGGAGATGAACCTGACGGAGCCGACCGACAAGACGAAATACCGCTTCAACTGGACGGCACCCATCGTGGTGTCGATGCACGACGAGAACGTGATCTACCACGGCGGCAACGTGCTGCTGCGTTCGCGCGACCGCGGCCAGTCGTGGGCGCCGGCCTCGGGGGACCTGACGAAGAACGACAAGAGCCGTCAGGGGTGGGGCGGCGGCCCGATCACCAATGAAGGGGCGGGCGGCGAAGTGTACGGGACGATCTTCGTGATCGAGGAGTCGCCGCACGATGCGAAGACGATGTACGTGGGCACCGACGACGGCAACGTGCAGCTGACGAAGGACGGCGGGGCGACGTGGACCAACGTGACGCCGCCAACGGCGGGCGATGGGTTGGTGAACGAGCTCGAGGTGTCGCCGCACGACCCGGGCACGGTGTACGTGGCCTATCGCAAGGACCGCGTGGGCGACCCGGCGCCGTACATCTACCGCTCCACCGACTTCGGCAAGACGTGGACGACGCTGGTGAACGGGCTGCGCGCCGGCGAGCCGGTGCGCGTGGTGCGCGAGGATCCCGAGCGGAAGGGGCTGATGTACGCCGGGACCGAGACCACGGTCTACATCTCGTATGACGGCGGGGCCCGGTGGCAGCTCTTCGCCGGCAATCTTCCGGTTGTCCCGGTGACCGACCTCGAGGTGCGCCACGGCGACCTGATCGCCTCCACCGAAGGGCGCGCGTTCTGGATCCTCGATGACCTGTCGGTGATCCGCCAGCACGCCGATTCGCTGGCCTCGGCGGCGGCGCATCTCTACCAGCCGCGCACCGCGCTCCTGGTGGGCGGCGGTGGCGGCTTTGGTGGTGGCGCGGGTGCCAACATGGTGGGGCGCAACCCGCGCAGCGGCGCGGTGATCAACTATCGCCTCGCGTCGGCCCCGGACAGCGCGACGACCGTGCGCCTGGAGTTCCTCGACAGCAAGGGAGCGGTCGTGCGTTCCTACTCCAACAAGGAAGGGACGGGACCGTCGCGCCTCGCGCCCAAGGCTGGAGTCAACACCTTCGCCTGGGACCTGCGCCGCCCGGCGCCGACGACGTTGCCGGGGGTGCTGCTCTTTGGCGCCCCGGGGGCCGGAGCGCGCGTCCTGCCGGGGACGTACAGCGTGCGGCTGACGGTGGGGACCACGACGCGCACGCAGTCGTTCGAGGTGAAGCAGGATCCGCGGCGCGAGACGCCGATGCCGCAGCTGGTGGAGCGTGATTCGGTCGCCAACCTGCTGGTGACGCGCATTGGCGAGATCCACGATGCCGTGCTGCGGGTGCGCGACCTCAAGACGCAGGTGCAGGGCTTCGTGACGCGCACCAAGGAGGCCGACTCGGCCAAGGCCATCGGCGCGATGGGTGGGACGATCGTGAAGAAGCTGGAGACGGCCGACCCCAAGCTCACGACCAAGGCGCAGAACGGGCAGGACATCATCAACTACGCCAACGGGATCAACGGGCAGTACGGCTTCCTGCTGGGGCAGGTGGAAGGGAACCCCGTGTTGACGCAGGGGGTCAAAGAACGGCTGGCCGAGCTGGAGCGGCTGTGGCGGACGCTGCGGACCGAGGTGGAGACGATCGAGAACGTCGACATCGCGGCCTTCAACAAGCTCCTGCAGGCCAGCAAGGTCGAGGGGGTCATCGGGAAGAAGAAACCCGGGACCGTGATGTAGTTTTCAGCGGTGCCCCGAAATTCCGCTCCGCGGGTCCGGCACATCGGGCCCGCGTGTTCGGGGAGCCGCCTCGTCATTCGCCTCATTCCGTACGCCATGATGCAGTTTCGCACGCGCTCCCTCGTTCGCCGCGCCCGGCTGTCGGTCGGCGCTCGCGCCCTTCTCCCGCTGGCCGTCCTCGCCCTGGCGGCGCTGTCGGCCTGCGGCGACGACCCGTCCAGCCCGACCATCCCCGGGAAGATCTCGCGCGTCGGCGGCGACTCGCAGTCGGTGGTGGCCGGGACGGTGATGGCCAACCCGATGGTGGTGGAAGTGCTGGCGCAGAACGGCAAGCCACTCGCGGGGCAAACGGTCACCTGGTCGCTGGCCACGGGCGCGAGCGGGACGTTGCCGTCGTCGACCAGCATTACCGACGCGACCGGGCGGGCCTCGCTCGGCTTCACCGCCGGCACCGTGGCGGGAAAGGCGGAGATCACGGCGATCGTCGGGTCGCTCCAGGGGACGATCTTCCTGCAGCAGGTGGTGGCAGGGCCCGCGTCGCTCCTGGCCAAGTTCGCCGGTGACGGGACCGCCGGGCTGGCCGGGGCCGGGGTCCAGGTGGTGGTGAAGGTGACGGATGTCCACGGCAACGCCGTGTCGGGGGTGACAGTGTCGTGGGCCGCCGGCAGCAGCGGCGGGACGCTGAGCGACGCGACGAGCACGAGCGACAGCGCCGGGCTGGCCCGCGTGACGATCACCCTGGGGGCGAGTCCGGGGCTCTACACCGTGCGCGCGACGAGCGGGACGCTCCCCGCGGCGACGTTCAGTGTGACCGCGATCTAGGCTCACTGCCCGAGACGGGGCTGGAGCGTGCGGGGCGCAGCGAACCATCGCGGCGCCCCGCGATGCGTTGTGGGGGGATCGTCTCCGTCATGTGTCATATGGGCAGGGACCGGCGTATCCCCCACCGTCGGTACGATACCCGTTTCGGAGACTCCACCATGTTTCGCCCTGTTCGTTCCGCAGCCTTGATGGCCCTCCTGCTCGGCGCGGGGGCCTGCGCCGATTTCCTCGGCACCGGCGATTCGACGCCCACGGTGAGCCAGGCGTTGACCGCGGCCTTCACCACGGTGCCAGCCGAGTTCTCGAACAACACGTCCAGCTTTGGCGGCGACTCCGATGGCGTGCCGAGCTTGTGGCTTCCCGGCCCTGGTGGGCGCGCCTTCGGGCGCGAGGGGCTGATGGGTGGTGGCTTGGGTGATGCCTTTGCCGGGTCCATGTCGGCGGGGCGCGGCTTCGGTCATCACGGACCGTTCGGCGGGCGCTATGGTGGCGGTCGTACGTGCGATGGCACCTTCAGCGCCGGCACCGGATGGTTTGTCTGCACCCCGATCACGAAGAATGGCGTGACGGTGAACCAGCAGATGCAGTACAAGACGACCGCGGGCGTCGTGCAGTCGGCCTTTGACACCGCCAGCACCAACTCGGTGCAGGTCAAGACGAACGTGGCGGGGACGGTGAGCTACGTGCGCGACTCGTCCAAGGGACCGTCGTGGGGCGGCCGCAAGGGTCCCCCGCACATCGGGCGCCTGATCGGCGACAGCACGACGATCCTGACGGCCAACACGACGCTGGGACATACGAGCGACCGCACGGTGACGGGGCTGGCCTCGGGGAGCACGAAGCGCACGGTGGCCGGGACGTCGACCGGCGAGGAGTCGACCACCGGGACGTCGAGCAAGGGGAAC
>Ga0116176_10000406_pt1 | contig 35341 bp, 35 predicted proteins | sample AD_STIC08_MetaG_FD_89803 | JGI IMG/M metagenome (GOLD analysis project Ga0116176, IMG submission 89803) | Active sludge microbial communities of municipal wastewater-treating anaerobic digesters from USA - AD_STIC08_MetaG | ecosystem: Engineered > Bioreactor > Anaerobic > Digestate | place: USA...
AATGACGAAGTTCCCGAAATCTACGCTTTTTGGGGGGAACGGGAAGATGGGCATCGCATAGACAGGCGCCCCCTGTTCCTGCGGACCCGTTTGACTATAGGAGGGGCCATGAGCATCAAACCAATCCACATCATCGGCGGCGGCATGGCGGGGTCCGAGGCGGCCTGGCAGGCGGCCAATATGGGCGTGCCTGTGGTGCTGCACGAGATGCGGCCCGTACGGAAAACCGATGCGCATCATACGGATGGGCTGGCGGAGCTGGTGTGCTCCAACTCGTTCCGGTCGGATGACTGGGAGTACAATGCGGTGGGGCTGCTGCACGAGGAGATGCGGCGGGCAAACGGGCTCATCATTGCGATGGGCGACAAGCACAAGGTTCCAGCGGGTTCGGCGCTGGCGGTGGACCGCGATGGTTTCTCGGCAGATGTGACCGCGGCGCTGGAAGCGCATCCGTTGGTGACGATCGAGCGCGGCGAAGTCGATGGCTGGCCGCCCGAAGCATGGGCAAGCGTGATCATCGCGACGGGCCCGCTGACGTCGGATGCGCTGGCCAAGGCGATCCTTGCCAAGACGGACGAGGACTCGCTTGCGTTCTTCGATGCCATCGCGCCGATCGTGCATGTTGAATCCATCGACATGACGAAGGCGTGGAAACAGTCCCGCTATGACAAGCCCGGGCCGGGCGGCGATGGCGCAGAGGCGTACATCAACTGCGCGATGGACAAGGCGCAGTACGAGGCTTTCATCGCGGCGCTGCTCGCGGGGCCGAAGACTGAATTCAAGGAGTGGGAAGGCACGCCCTATTTCGAGGGCTGCCTGCCGATCGAGGTGATGGCGGAGCGCGGAGCGGAGACGCTGCGCTACGGGCCGATGAAGCCGGTGGGGCTGACCAATCCTCACAATCCCACGGTGAAGTCGTACGCCATCGTGCAATTGCGGCAGGACAACAAGCTCGGAACGCTCTGGAACATTGTCGGCTTCCAGACGAAGCTGAAATATGCCGCACAGGAGCAGATATTCCGCACCATCCCCGGACTGGAGAATGCGCAGTTCGCGCGTCTTGGCGGCATCCACCGCAACACGTTCATCAACTCGCCCGCCCTACTGGATGGCCAGCTGCGGCTGAAGGCGGATACGCGCGTGCGCTTTGCTGGTCAGGTGACCGGCGTTGAAGGCTATGTCGAGAGCGCGGCCATGGGGCTCGTTGCGGGGCGCATGGCGGCAGCGGAGCGGCTGGGGCTAAAAGTAGATGCACCGCCTTCGACCACAGCGCTGGGTGCGCTGGTGAACCACATCACGGGCGGGCATGTGGTTGGCCAGATCGAGGACTCAACGGCGCGGTCGTTCCAGCCGATGAACGTGAACTATGGCCTGTTCCCCGATATCGAAGTTGGCGAGCTGAAGGGACCGGACGGCAAGCGGCTGAAGGGCGCGGACAAGGGCCGGGCGCGCAAGCGACTGATCTCGCTGCGAGCGCTGGATGATATCGAGGGCTGGCTGAAAACGCAGGCGGCCCCGGTCACGGCTGGTTAGGATCGTCGACCTTCTCGCCGCGCATCGCTTTCTCGAAATACTCACGGTTCGATATCTGCTTGACCGTGCTGTTCCACTGCCCCTCGAAACCGAGCGGAACGCCAGCGCGGCCTGCGTTGGTGATGACGCCCCAGATGGCGCGGAACACGATCAGCGCGAGCACGCCGACCATCGGCTGTCCCAGCAGGATCAGCGCGCCGGCGCCGACGAACAGACCAAAGTGCAGCACGATGATGCGGCCGTAAGGCGCGAACATCTCGGCCATGGGGTTCGAGTTTTTCCACTCGCCCTTGATCAGGAATTCCCAGATGAAGATCACCACCTGGAACCCGATGATCGCATACAGCATCCAGTCGACGTGAAGGCCGGTTGAGAGCGCGTACTGGAACATGCCGGACAGATCCATGAACGGCATGGTGGAGAGCGCCTGCGGGCCGGAGGAAAAGGTCGCAAAGCCCATCAGGAATGTGCCGTGGACCATGCAGAACAGGCCGTAGTGGAACACGAAGAACGCGCTCATCACCACACCGAGCAGCAGGCCTAGCGCGCCAAAGCTGGCGCCCGAGATAACGATGCGCGGAATCGTCATCGCGCCGGCGACGATGTTTTCCATCCAGTAGAGCATGACCAGCGGGACAGCGTTCCAGCCCCACGCGATCACGCCAAACACGGGCAGAAGATCGACGGCAAGGCCGAGCCACACGATCGGCTGCGTCAGCGCGCGGCCCCAATAGCCAATATCGAAAAGCCTGTTCACGTCCGCCCCTGCTCAACCCACCCGGCCCGCCTGCCTAAGCCAGTTGGCCGATTCTATCCGCGAACCACCTGACCGCGTCGCGTGGGAAATAGCCATAGGCGAAGGCTAGTCTTCCAGTTCCCACGCCACCGAATGATGCTCGTGGACGATCACCCATTCGCCTTCGATCTTGTTGTAGCAGATTGTGAGGCGGATCGGCTTTTCGACCTCTGACGGGGTCGAGCCGATGCAGCGTACGAGGCAATGGCTGAACGCCACATCGGCGCCTGCGGTGATCGAGAGATCGCTTGGCTCGAAGACGCCGTTCGCGCCGAACCACGGGAAGAAGTTCTCCCAGATATCGCGGTACTCATCGATGCCGTTGAGCTGGGGCGGATCGGCCACGTCGAACATCACGATCTCATCGTCGTGCGGATCGGTGACGCCATCGATGTTGCGCGTCTGGACAGCCTTGATCCAGCCCTCGAACACGCGGCGGACCGCGGAGACATTCTGTGGGTCGCCGATCTCGTTGGTCATGTCTGTCTCCCTGCGATTTCAGGCGTGGTTCAGGTGATGGCGTTACAGGCGGCGGAACAGCGCTGCGCGGAACAGGCGCCAGCGTTTCGACAGCGGCGAGCGAGGCTCGTCTTTATCCTCGACAATCGCGAGGTGAAGGATAGCGGGCCAGAGCGCCGACGGCAGCTTGCGCGCGCAAGTTCTGGCGACCGCCCAGCGCGCCGCGGCGTCGGCCAGTTCGGCCGCCACGGCGATACGCGCTTCGCCCACCTGCGACAGCAGCGAGATCTGTTCGGGCGTCGCCTTCGCATCGAGCACAAGACCAGCCAGCTTCGCGAGCGCCCCTTCGGTCGCGAGGTGGCGCGCCTCGTGGTCGCCGCCCGCCGTATGACCGCCATGAAGATGATCGTCGAGAATGTCGTCAAAGCGATCGATCAGGTCGTTGATCGGCGCGATGAGGTCGGGACGATCCTTTGTGACGCGCGCAAGCTCTTCCGCCAGATCGTGACGGCGCAACGGCGCCTTGCCTGCAACCTGCTCGATCGTCTCGCGCCACCACTGGACGCGGATCTTGCCCAGCATAGGCTCCTTGGTGTGCAGCGTGCGCTGAAGCTCCTGATTGAGCAGGTAAATGGCGACAAGGCGCTCCCTGCCTTCAGCTGGCGCATAACGCGTCGCAAGCCAGCGATCTTCGTCCGTCCGCTTCAGGCGGTCGTCGAATTCCTCGACCCCAGCGAGGGGGGCGCTTGCAAGATTTGCCTTATTGGACGTATCGCTCATGTTCAAATTCAGATCCGAGGCCCTATTTCAGAGCCTGCAGAGATAAAACGAGAGGGTATTTCATGGCTTTCACGCTTCCCGCACTGCCTTACGCCCGTGACGCCCTGGCGCCGCATATCTCCGAAAACACGCTCAACTTCCATTATGGCAAGCACCATCAGGCCTATGTGGACAACCTGAACAAGCTGGTCGCCGGCACGCCGCTGGAAAACGCACCGCTTGAGGAAGTCGTCAAGCAGAGCTGGGCCGAGAAGAAAACCCCGATCTTCAACAATGCCGGCCAGGTCTGGAACCACACCTTCTACTGGCACTCCATGAAGCCCCAGGGCGGCGGCAAGCCGACGGGCCTGATCGCCGACAAGATCAACAAAGACTTCGGCTCGTTCGACGAGTTCAAGGCCAAGTTCGCCGAAGCCGGCACGACGCAGTTCGGTTCGGGCTGGGCCTGGCTGTCGCTCAAGGACGGCAAGCTCGTCGTCTCCAAGTCGGGCAATGCCGAAACGCCGCTGACCGAAGCCGGGGTTACTCCGCTGATAACCATGGATGTCTGGGAGCACGCCTATTACCTGGATTACCAGAACCTTCGCCCCAAATACATCAACACTTTCCTCGATGAACTGGTGAACTGGGACCACGCCAACCAGGCGCTCTCGGACGCGAAGTAGGCCCGTATAGCCCGCGCTTCGATCAGTTTGATCAGCGCGGGTTAGCGGTTTCGAGACGTTTTTGTGGCGTATTTGACCCGTCGGACCCCGGACTGAACCGGGGCCGCGGGTGGTGAATTTGCTGCGATGATGATCGTCCCTGATACGGGTTCCGAGACTGCTGCCCGCCGTGCGCAACCCGCCAGCGCCAGCCTGCTGGAAGCCGCCATCGAGCGCGGCGGACTGCATCCGTTTTTCCACGCCAAGGTTGCGATGAGCACGCGCAAGATCGTCGGCGTCGAAGCGCTGGCGCGCATCGCGACGCCGCAGATGGGCTTTGCCTCGCCCGCCGCTTACGTCGAGCTGGCCGAGCGCAACCAGCGCATTGATGCGTTGACCTATGCAATGACCCGCGCCGTGGCGAAGCATGTCGTCGCGTTCGACGGCCTGCCCTGCTCGATCAACATCAGCCCGATGTCGCTTGAGCGCGTCGAGTTCGCCGATCTGATGGAAGCGGCGATCCGGGAGTCGGGGCTCGACTGCAAACAGTTCACGCTGGAAGTCACCGAGAGCCGCGCGATCGAGTTTGGCGTGCATGCATTCGAGACCATGACGGCGCTGCGCGGCAAGGGCTTTGGCCTCGCGATCGAGGATTTCGGCGCTGGCACCAGCAATATCGACCGTCTGCGGAATTTCCCCTTCACCGAAGTGAAGATCGATCCGGCTTTCACGCGGCTGGCGATGGACGAAGCCTTCGCCAAGGCCGCGCTGGTCAGCTGCGTTCGTCTGGCGCGCGAGCATGGGCTCAAGGTCGTCGCCGAAGGCATCGAGACGCAGGACATGTGGAACTTCATGACCTGGCTGAAGGTCGATGAAGCGCAAGGCTTCCTGCTGTCGAAACCGATGCAGCCGGTGGATTTCCGCGAGCTGCTGAAGCGGGGCTGATGCCTCGTATCACCTAACGGCGCCTTGCCTCACGGCGGCATTGGCATTTCTATCGGACCAGTTCCGGGGAATGCGCCATGACTTACAAAACCATCACCGTGAAGCCACTCTCGCCCAACCTTGGCGCGGAGATCGCAGGCGTCGATCTGTCGAAGCCGCTGAGCAATGCGCAGTTCGACGACATTCATACCGCCTTCCTGAAGCATCACGTGATCTTCTTTCGTGACCAGACGCTGACGCCGGAACAGCATATCGCGTTCGGCAAGCGGTGGGGGACGTTGAACATCCACCCCTATGTGAAGAGCATGGCGGGCTACCCGGAGATCCTGGAGATCATCAAGGAGCCGACCGAGAAGATAAACTTCGGCGGCGGTTGGCATTCGGACATGAGCTTTCTTGAAGTCCCTGCCCTCGGCTCCATCCTGCATGCGATCGAGATTCCCGAAGTTGGTGGCGACACCCTGTTCGCCAGTCAGTATGCGGCGTGGGACGCCCTCTCTCCCGGACTGAAGCAGACACTGGAAGGCCTGCGCGCGATCCATTCGGCGGCGGAAGAATATGGCGCGGGCGGAGCCTCCTCGAAAAAGCGTGCGTCGATGGATAGCGAAGTCGTCGGCGATGAAGTGCCCGAGTACGAGCACCCGGTTGTACGCACGCATCCGGAGACGGGGCGGAAGGGGCTGTATGTGAACCCCGCTTTCACGCTGCGCTTTGCGGGATGGACGAAGCGCGAGTCGCGGCCGCTGCTGGAGTATCTGTTTGAAGTGGGACGGCGCGAGGCGTTCACCTGCCGGTTCAGATGGCAGCCGGGCTCGCTGGCGATGTGGGACAATCGCTGCGTCTGGCACTTCGCCCTCAACGACTATCACGGCCAACGCCGCCACATGCGCCGCGTGACGGTGAATGGCGACAAGGTGCGGTAACGCGCAGTCTGTCGATCGCACGGGCGCGATCGCCCTGCGGGATGCTGTAGCTCCGCCCCCCTTAGTCGGAGGGCTGGGGACGCGGGATGGCCCCGCGTGGTTTGGGCATCCGCTCAGGCGAGCGGCTACCGGCAGTAAAAGGAAAACGCGATCATCCCGCGTCCCCGCGATCGTTATTCGCCAACTGGATCACGGAGGTATTGGACCTCTTGGACCCCAGGCCGGCGGCGGAAGGGCCGGGCTGTTCGGGCCCAGTCCCCTGTGACAGCGCGGGCCGTTTCAGGGCCCGCGCCGCGCTATCTCCGTGCGTTGGCTGCACAAACAGCATTCCGCCAGGCCACACCGCTCGATCGCATCGCCCCCCGCGCCGTTGAACATCGCGACTGCCCTCCATGCGGAGGCGACTGGCGGATTATCACTCAGGTTCAGCGCGTGGGGATGGATGGTTGCGGATCCCGCATTGATTTTTGCGGAGAACGCTGAATTTGTTGGGACATTCGACATCGGAGCGCGGCGGGATTCCGCGGAGTTCGGCGGCCAAACGGGATGCGTGATGTCTGTCAGAGCGATGCATCTTGGCGGAGTGCTGGCCTGCTGTGCATGTGCGACGGGCTTTCCCCCCGCCTTCGCTCAAGAGTCGACATACGCTCCCGCTCGAACCGCTGATGACAAACCGGACCTCGGCGGCGTGTGGAGCAACGCGGAAGAGGACGCGACGATTACGCAGACAATCGATGGAGAGACGAAAACATCCGCCTTCGACAACCCGTGGGACAGGATACTGCCCTTCAGGGATCGCGCGGATGCAATGGCGTGGCGGGAGAAATACGGGACATACATGACCGGCGCGCCATCGCCTGACTTCACGCTTGGGCCGGACACATTGCCCAACAGGGACCGTTGCCTGATGGCTGCCAATGCGGCTGCGCCGCCGATGACGAGCCAGGGCTATAACGACGCCTATCAGATCGTGCAGACGCCATCGTACATCGCCATCGCCGTCGAGATGATGGACGAGATGCGGATCGTGCCGATGTTCGCGAGCCAGAGCGAGGCGATGAAGGCCCATCTGTCGCCTGTCTTGCAACGCTGGACAGGCGACCCGGTCGGCTGGTGGGAGGCCAACACGCTGGTTGTGGAGACCGTAAGCACCAGCGCGCGGCAACGGGCGCAGAGCGGTATGCCGATGTCGGAGGACGCCAAGATCGTCGAGCGGTTTACGCGCGTGGGCGATGGCGAGCTGCTCTATCAGGCTGAGGTGACAGACCTGGCGGTTTATCTGCGACCCTGGACGATCGCGTACACATTCCATCCGGTGCAGCGCATCTGGGAGTATGCCTGCCACGAAGGAAATTACGGGATGGCGGGGATACTGTCCGGCGTGCGGAAGGTGGAGCGGGATGCGGCGGAGGGCGGAAAGAACCAGCGGGATTAGGCTCGTAGGGTGCATTGCAGCGGAGCGAAAATGCACCGCTCGTGCGTGTGGCGTGATGGTGCATCAAGATGCACCCTACGGTCCCGTCCTACAATTTCCTGCGTCCGGTCGCCTTCGGCTTGTCGAAAAGCTGATCGAACGCATCTTGGCTCTCCGGGAAAGTCGAGCCCAACTTTTGAAACATCCGACGCATGTGGCACTCCGTCTCCGATGAGTGAAACGAAACCGCACTAGTTCCGATTGCTTCAGCCATCCTATTCACTACGTCCAACGCGACTTCGGTCAGCTTCTTCAGTTCGTTGCGCGTAACTCCCGCCGCTTTGAAAGCCTCGTTTAAATCCAACTCCGCGCTACGATGCGCGAACGCGCTGTTCCGAATAATTTCTATCTTGTCGACGGTTGGTGTTGCGCTTGCGATCAGATCGCGAAGCTCAATCCAGTCGTCGTTCTTCATTTTATTACGAACGTCTTTGGCAAGGGCATGGAAATTCACAGTTGATCGGCTCTTCATTTTCGTAAAGAGGCCGGTCAGCTTGATGATGAAGGCAAAGCGATAGATATGCTCCTCATATCTGAAGAACCAAATGTACTCGTTCATTTGGTCAACGATCCGGCGACGCGTCTTTGGATCCTGATAGAACTCAAAAACATCCAAGTACGCGCGGCAGCGAATTGTCGTTTGCCCAGCGATATCAATCCGACGAGCCAACGATAGTAGCGGCATCGGTCTAACCCCGGCTCCTCAGCAGCCTGCCCTTCTCTCTGTCCCAGTCTCGCTTCTTCTCGACGTCGCGTTTGTCGGGGGCCTTGCGGCCCGTGGCGAGGGCTAGCTTGATTTTCGCCATGCCGTTGGAGCCGAAATAGAGCTCGAGCGGGACCAGTGTGCGGCCTTCGCGTTCGACGGCGCCGACGAGGCGGTTGAATTCGCGTTTCTTGACGAGGAGGATGCGCTTGCGGCCGGGCTCGTGGTTGAACTGGCCGGCGGGCGGATAGGTCGGGATCGTGGAGTTGATCATCACGATCTGGCCGTCTTCCTCGCGCGCATAGGCTTCCGCGATGTTGGCGCGGCCTTCGCGAAGGGATTTCACTTCCGAGCCGGTGAGGACGATGCCGACCTCGATGTCGTCGATGATCTCGTAGTTGCGGCGGGCCTGACGGTTCTCGGCCACGGACTTGCGGGCGAGTTCGCGCTGGGACTTGCCTTTGGGGTTCTGACCGCCTCGCGGTGACTGAGCCATCAGAGGAGCCCGGCTTCCTTCATGCCGGCCTCGATTTCTTTCTTCACCTCGGCCGACTGGACGGGGACAAGCGGCAGACGGACTTCATCCGTGCAGAGACCAAGCAGGGAGAGCGCGTACTTGGCGGGCGCAGGGCTCGCCTCAAGGAACATGGCGCGGTGGAGACGGGCCAGCGTATCGTTGATGCGGCGGGCCTCTGCATAGTCACCCTTCAGGGTGGCGTTCTGCATGGCGGCGCACTGGTAGGGCGCGACGTTGGCGGTGACCGAAATGCAGCCGACCCCGCCCAGGGCGTTGAAGCCGACGGCGTTGGAATCCTCGCCCGAAATCTGAATGAAATCTTTCCCGCACAGCGCCGTATGGCGGGCAACACGGCTGACATCGCCCGATGCGTCCTTGATGCCGACGACGTTCGGGAGGGTCGACAGGCGGGCAATCAGGTCCGGTTGCATGTCGGAACCCGTGCGACCGGGCACATTGTAAACAAAAATAGGCAGTTGAACCGCCTCATTCAAAGTTTTGTAATGCGCGTAAACCCCATCTTGGGTGGGTCGGTTGTAATACGGGTTCACGATCAGGGCTGCGTGAGCGCCGACGGACTTAGCGTGCTGGAGGAGGCCAATGGCTTCCGCCGTGGAATTGGAGCCTGCCCCCGCAATGACTGGAACCCGCCCAGCCGCCGTTTTCACGCAGAGTTCGACCACATGCCGGTCTTCCTCGTGCGACAGCGTGGAGGCTTCGCCCGTGGTTCCGCAGGGAACCAGCGCGTGCGTTCCAGCCGCGATCTGCCGCTCGACCAGCGCCACAAACGCCTTCTCGTCCACTTTCCCGTTGCGGAAAGGGGTTACGAGGGCGGGCATGGAGCCTTTGAAAACCATGGCAGTCTCCGGAGAGCGTGATGAGGATCGGTCACGCGACTCGCGGGATAATCATTCCATGAGGGGGTTTGGCAAGCATATGTCGCGCACGGGACGGGCTTTGATGGCGGCCGTGGCGCTTTCGGCGCTGGGTGGAGCCATTGGCGCGGGCGTGGCGATGGCCAATCCGGTGGCCCCTTCCCTGAAGCCGCCCCCCACCAGGACCTCGGCCTGGCTGGATACGACGGATTTCACGCTGCTGAACCGGGCGCTGGATGCGGCGGATGACGGTCAGTGGACGCAGGTGCGCTCTTATCTGGGCCGGGTCAGCGATCCGGCGGCGCAGGCGCTGATCCGCTGGCGGATCGCGACCAATGGCGATGCAGGCATGGGATACGGCGACCTGATGAAGGCGCTGGAGGAATTCAAGGGCTGGCCGGACACGAGCAAGATCGAGGACCAGGCCGAGATCACCATCACGCGGTCCAGCCTGACGGCGGATGAGCGGATTGCCTGGTTGCTGGCGCGCGGGCCGCGCACGGGCGAAGGCGTGCTGGCGCTGGCCGACGCCTATAACAGCCAGGCCAAGCGTGACGACATGATCCGCGTGATCCGTGAGGCGTGGCGCACGCGCGCGATGAGCTCAGGCGCGGTGGCGACGATCCAGGGGCAGTATGCGGGCGACCTGACGGCGGAGGATCACTTCGCGCGGGCCGACATGTTCCTGTGGCGCGCCGACACCAAGAGCGCGCAGGCGCTGCTGCCGAAACTGACGGCGGGGCGAAAGAAGGTCATCGAGGCGCGGATCGCGCTGATGAAGAACGTGAAGAATGTCGACAAGACGGTGAATGCGGTGCCGTCGGAATATATCGACGATCCGGGGCTGCTGTACGATCGCGCACGCTGGGCGGAGCGCAAGGGGCGGCAATCGGACGAGCTGAGCTATCTGCTGCGCATCAATGGCGAGCAGGCGCCAGCTGTGGGGCGCGAGGATATCTGGGGCGAGAAGCAGTCTGTGATGCGCCGCATGATCCGCGAGCGCGATTACCAGAAGGCGTATCAGCTGGCGGCGGGGCATGGATTGCTGAGCGGCGAGGCGTTCCGCGATGCGGAATGGATCGCGGGCTGGCTGGCGCTGGAGAAGCTGGGCGATGCAGCGAAGGCTGAGGCGCATTTCCGCGTGTTCGGCGCGGGCGTTGCGACGCCCATCTCTGTGAGCCGGGCGCAATACTGGCTGGGTGAGGCGCTGACCAAGCAGCAACGCATTCCCGAGGCGCAGGAAGCGTATGCGGTCGCTTCGAAGTATCCTTACGTTTTCTACGGCCAGCTGGCGGCGGAGAAGGTGCGCCAGCAAATGCCGGAGGCGATGAAGATATCTTTCGCCCTGCCCGCGCAGCCGACCGATGACGAGCGCGCAGCGTTTGCGAAGCGCACGCCTGTGCGTGCGGCGATCCTGCTGGCGGAAACGGGGCGACTTGCGAGCTTTGAGCGGTTCTCGTTCGCGCTTGACGATGTGATGACGACCGCGAACGAGCACCAGATGCTGTTCGATATCGCGGCCGGATATCTGGAGATGCGCGCGGCTGTGCGTGGCGCCAAGGCCGGGCTGGGTCGCGGACTGGTAGCGCCGGATGCGGTGTTTCCGTTGATGCCGCTGCCGACCAGCCCGCGGACGGGGTCGGCTGAGCCGGCGCTGGTGCTGGCGCTGTCGCGGCAGGAGAGCGAGTTCAATGCGCGGGCGATTTCTGGCGCCGATGCACGCGGGCTGATGCAGATGATCCCGCGCTATGCGCAGGCGGAAGCGAAGATGGTCGGCCTGCCGTTCAAGTCGAGCTGGCTGACGGATGATCCGCAATACAATCTGCGGCTGGGGCGCGGCTTCCTCGATGATCTGGTAGACGATTTCGGCGGGTCGTACATTCTGGCGGCGGCGGCCTATAACGCCGGGCCTAGCCGCGCACGGCAGTGGATCAACGATTTCGGAGATCCGCGCGGGCAAGTCGATCCGGTAGACTGGATCGAGAGCATCCCGTTCGCCGAGACGCGCAACTATGTTCAACGTGTGCTCGAAAACACACAAGTGTATCGCCACAGGCTGGCGGGTGCGCCGGTGGACATCCAGCTGTCGGACGACCTGAGGCGCGGACGGCCGCGGTAGGCGGGAAGAGGCACCGTCTTCACTCCACAACGAGCGGGTTCTGACCTTCATTCGTGGTCATTATCGCTATAGTTGACGGCGCATAGCGGGCGCCTTAGCGATATCCTTGATCAAATATAACGATCCGGGAGGGACTTATGAACTTTGCTGGCGTTAGCCGGGCAGCTTTGCTTGCCGGTTTCCTGTCCGCGCCTGTTGGCGCTGCGGTCGCGCAGGAAACAGGCGGCGATCGGGACACGGTCTTCATTCTGGGGCGCATCGAGAACGGCATTACGTCGAGCGATGGCGAGACCATCAACGCCTCCTCGATCAGCGAAGAGCAGATGCGCACATTCGATCGCGCCAGCGTGGACGAAGCGCTTGATCTTATCCCGGGCGCCAACGCATCCAGCACCGGCGGCTCGCGCAACGAGAAGCTGATCTTCGTGCGCGGCTTTGACCGCTTCCAGACCACCCTTTCGATCGATAGGGTACGCGTGTTTCTGCCCGCAGATAACCGGATCGACTTCGCGCGCTTCCTGACGGCGGACCTTGCTGAGGTTCAGGTATCGAAGGGTTACGTGTCGGTTCTCAACGGACCAGGCGGCGTGGGCGGCGCGGTGAACCTTGTCACGCGCAAACCATCGCGTGCGTTTGAGGCTGAGCTGGTCGCCACGGCCACGGCCGACGCCGACCTTTCGCAGAACGGCACGACCTTCTCCAGCCTCGTCGGGACGCGTCAGGATCAGTTCTACGTCCAGCTTTCGGGCGCGACGACGGATCGCGGTTCCTGGAGCCTGTCGGACGACTTCAACCCGATCATTCCCGCGCTGGAGAATGGCGGCGAGCGCGGCAACTCGGCCAGCAAGGACTGGCGCGTGAACCTGAAGGCGGGCTGGACGCCGAACGCCACGGACGAATATGCGATCAGCTATATCAAGCAGTCGGGCGAAAAGAACGCGCCGCTGCATGTCAGCGATAACGCTTCGACGCGTTACTGGACATGGCCCTACTGGGACATCGAGAGCATCTACTTCCTCTCGCGTACGCAGCTGGGCGAGAACCTGAAGCTGAGCAGCCGGGTCTACTACAACACGTTCGAAAACCTGCTGTCGTCGTTCGACAACGCGGCGCAGAACACGCAGACCCTGCCCCGCGCCTTCGACAGCTATTACGACGACACCGCGCACGGCGCGAACGTTACACTGGAAGCAAGGCTTTCGGACGCCAACACGCTGACGGGTTCGCTGCACTATCGTAGCGACGAGCATAACGAGCAGCAGGACGGCTTCACGCGCACGCCAGCGACGGGCAACCCGTCCGTGAACGCGCCGTATTCCGAGCCGTGGCAGGGCACGGAAGAGAAAACCTACTCGTTCGCAGTGGAAGACACCCAACAGCTGGGCGACAAGCTCGAGCTTGTGGTTGGCGCGTCCTATGACTGGACGGACCTGACCAAGGCGACTGACGTCAACGTTTCCGTCAGCGGCACGACGATTGCCAATTCGGCGATCAACTTCACGCCGGTGAACTATCCGCTGCGTGACATGGATGGCTGGAATGCGCAGGCAGCGTTGATCTGGGATGCGGCCGACAACATCAAGCTGCACACAAGCCTGTCTTCGCGCGTTCGCTTCCCCACCCTGTTCGAGCGCTTCTCGTCACGCTTCGGCACGGCGATCCCCAACCCGAATGTCGATCCCGAGCGCGCCACCAACTTCGAGGTTGGCGGCAGCATCGACTTCAGCCCCAAGATTCGCCTCGAAGGCGCGGTGTTCTACAGCAATGTGCAGGATGCGCTGGTGCAGGTGCCCGTCGTGCTTGCTGCGCCGTTCGGCACGGTCAACCAGACCCGCAATGCCGGCAAGGCCGATTATTACGGCGCCGAACTGTCACTCACGGCGGAAGTGGCTGACTGGCTGGATGTCGGCGGCAATTTCACCTGGATCGACCGCAACTACCAGCGCGTCTCGCAGATCACGGCCGTGCCGGGAACGACTGCGCCGATCACCGGCGCTGACCCGACCAATGCGCGGTTCGAGCCGCAAGGCGTGCCGGGCGTGAAGGCGTTCTTCTATGCCAATCTGAATGTTTTGCCGAACGTGACGATCACTCCGAACATCGAACTGGCTTCAAAGCGATGGACGGTTACGTCATCCAGCGCGATCACGCCGCCGCGCTTCTATGAGACCGGCGACTACGCCTTGTTCAACCTAGCAGTTGACTGGGAAATTTCGGACAATGTTTCGGTGTTGGCCACCGTGAAGAACATCGCCGACGGCAATTACACGCTCGTCGATGGCTTCCCGGAAGAAGGCCGCAACTTCTCGCTGTCACTACGCCTGAAGAACTAGGACCCGATCGGCAGGGCCTGCGCCAGTCGCAGGCCCCGTCACGCATCGCCTGCCCTGCGGGGCGCTTCAGACTGGCGGCGTCCGCGCGATGGCTTGCGCGAACATGTCTGCATCCACATTGCCGCCGGACAGAATGAGCAGGACCGGGCCTCGGCCTGCGAAATGCGCACGATTGTTCAGGAGGACCGCGAGGGCGTTGGCGCCGCCGGGCTCGACGACGAGCTTAAGATTGTGGAAGGCGTAGCTCATCGCGTCCAGAAGCTGGTCATTCGTGGCTGTGAAGCCGCCTCTGACGCGGCGCTTGTGGATCTCGAACGGCAAGACGCCGGGTTCGGGCGACATGAGTGCGTCGGCAATGGAGCGGATGCCGGGAGCGTTGAAGACGATCTTTTTCGCAGCGAGCGATTTGATGAGGTCGTCATGGCCATCGGGCTCGGCCACGTAGACCTCGGTTGAGGGCGAGAGCGCTTCGAAAGCGACCGCGACGCCAGCAAGGAGACCACCGCCGCTGGCGTTGCAAATGAGACTGCCGAAGGTGACGCCCTGGGCGGCGGCATCCTTCGCGGCTTCAAGGCCAGCTGTGCCCTGCCCGGCCATGATCCAGCTATCGTCGAAGGGGCGAACCGTTGTGGCGCCGGTGGCCGCCACCAATTCTGCGGCGATGGCTTCGCGGCTTTCCTTGATGCGGTCGTAGAGGCGGACTTCGGCGCCGCGGCGCTTCGTGCTCTCGATCTTCGCGCGCGGCGCATCGGACGGCGTCACGATGGTGGCCTTGAGACCGAGAACGCGGGCGCTTTCAGCGACGCCTTGTGCGTGATTGCCGGAGGAGAAGGCGACGATGCCTTTCGGCTTGTCGGCATCTGGAATGCGGCTGATGCGATTCCACGCGCCGCGCATCTTGAACGAGCCGGTGCGCTGGAGCGTTTCTGGCTTGATCCAGACGGGGACGCCAACGGCAGCATCGAGCGCATCGAAGCGCAGGAGCGGTGTGTGGAAGGTGACGCCCTTCAGGCGCACGGCGGCGTCTTCGACGTCGTCGATTGTGGGGAGGTCGCGAAGCGGATCGGTGATCATGGCGCGCTTATGCGCTCATTCGCCGCCAGACCACAAACGAGGTTATCTAACCGACTGCTGAGAAATTCGCAGCATTGGCCGCCAGCTTTGCGCGCGCAGCTTCGTATTCGCGTTTCAGCTGGGCGATGTATTGCGCGGCGGGCATGCGAGCCTTGATGGCGCCGATGCCCTGGCCGGAGCCCCAGACGTCCTTCCAGGCTTTGGCCTTGGAGCTTTCGCCAGCCTGGAAACTCATCGTGGCCTTGTCGCCGTCCGGCAGGTTGTTCGGGTCCATGCCAGCTTTCGCGATCGAGGGCGCGAGATAGTTGCCGGAGACGCCGGTGAACAGCGAGGAGTAGACGATGTCTTTCGCGGCGCTGGCGACGATCATGTCCTTGTAGTCATCGAGTGCGCGGGCTTCGTCGGTGGCGATGAAGGCGGTGCCGATATAGGCGAAATCTGCGCCCATGGCCTGAGCCGCAAGAATCTGTGCGCCGGTGGAGATGGAGCCGGAGAGCGCGAGCGGGCCGTCGAAGAATTCGCGGATCTCGGAAATGAGGGCGAATGGCGATAGCGTGCCGGCGTGGCCGCCAGCGCCGGCGCAAACAGCAATCAGACCATCAGCGCCCTTCTCAAGCGCCTTGTGGGCGAAGACGATGTTGATGATGTCGTGCAGGACGATGCCGCCATAGGAGTGGATGGCGTCGTTCACTTCGGGGCGGGCGCCGAGCGATGTGATGACGATCGGGACTTTGTGTTTGACGCAAAGGGCGAGGTCTTCCTCGATGCGGTTGTTCGACTTGTGGACGATGAGGTTCACGGCGTAGGGCGCGATTTTCGCGGCGGGATTGGCGCGGCGGGCGGCGGCGAGTTCTTCGTTGATGCGGGAAAGCCACTCGTCGAGCTGTTCGATGGGACGCGCGTTGAGCGAGGGGAACGAGCCCACGACGCCGGCCTTGCACTGGGCGATCACCAGATCCGGGTTGGAAATGATGAACAGGGGCGATCCGATCACCGGGAGGGAAAGCTGGTTCGCGAGAGAAGCCGGAATCGCCATGGAAGGTCCGCTTTGAAATGGCGGGATAGGCCCCGGCCTGTGGCGACCATAACGGGCCTGCGACGACGGGCAATGCGGCTACAAGGCCGCAAACCCTTGACGCCCCTAAACCCTTGACGCAGGGCCAAGCCGATGCCTGATGGCCGCGAAGCGTTCAGTGAGAGATTCATGGCGGACGACCTGCCCCTTTCTGCGGATTTTGCCCATGGCGATGAGGCGCAGTGGCGCGCCCTTGCCGAGAAGGCGCTGGATGGCGCGCCGTTCGACCGCCTGACGACCAAGACTGAGCATGGCGTGCCTGTGAGGCCGCTGTATCGCGCGCCGGACTGGGCGCCGGACGCTTCGGGCATGCCGGGTGTGGCGCCGTTCATCCGGGGCGGCCGGGCGGTCAATGATATCTACCTACCGTGGGATATTCGCCAGATCGTCTCGCATCCCGACCCGGCGATTGCCGCCGATCAAGTGATGGAAGCACTTGAAGGCGGCGTGTCGTCGATCGAGCTGCGCGTGGACGCTGCGGGCGAGCATGGCGTGGTAGCCCGATCTGCCATCGACATTGAGCGCGTGCTGCGTGGCGTGAAACTGGACCTCGCACCGCTGGCGCTGGACGCCACGGGCGCCTCGGCGACGCAGGGCGTTGAGCTGGCGGCGTTGCTTGCGGCGGCGGTTGGCCGCGCTTCCACGGAAGCGCAGGTGGCATTCAACGTCGACCCGATCGGCGCCCTGGCGCGGACGGGCGCCCTGCCCGGCTCGACCGAGGAAGAGATTGCGCAAGCGGCTTCCTTTGCGCGGGATGTTGCGGGCGAATTTCCGAAATCGACAGCGCTGCGCGCTGACTCGCGGCCAGTGCATGAGGCGGGCGGGACCGAGGTTCAGGAGCTTGCATATCTGGTCGGTTCGGGCGCCGAGTATGTGCGCGCATTGATGACGGCAGGGCTAACGGCGGATCAGGCGTGCGCAACGATCCTGTTCACGGTGAGTGTCGGCGCCGACTACCAAGTCGAGATGTCGAAGCTGCGCGCGGCGCGGCGGATGTGGGGCCGCGTGGCCGAAGCGTTCGGCGCCAAGGGCGCAGCGGGTGCGATGAAGCTGCAGGCCGTGACATCGCGGCGGATGCTGACGCGGCGCGACCCGTGGGTGAACATCCTGCGTAATACCGCAGCGTGCTTTGCGGCGGGCGTGGGCGGCGCGGATATAGTGACGGTACGCGCGTTCACGGATGCGATGGGTCTGCCGGGCAAGCTGGCGCGCAGGCTGGCGCGGAACACGCAGGTGATCGCGCAGGAAGAATGCAGTCTCGGCAAGGTTGTCGATGCGCCGGGCGGCGCGTGGGCGATGGAGAAGCTGGGCGATGATCTGGCTGTAGCGGCGTGGGCGCTGTTCCAGCAGGTGGAGCGCGAAGGCGGGCTGGCGAAGGCGCTGGAAACTGGCGGCTTCCAGACAGGCGTTGCGGAGGCGCGCGGCGCGCGCATCAAGGCTGCGGCCAAGCGCAAGGAACTGGTGACAGGCGTGACGGACTTCCCGCTGCTTCAGGAAGAAGTGCCGAGCGTGGAGGTGGTGAACCTGCCCGCTATCGTGCGGCGCGCAGCGGAGGCTTCGGGCCGGGCGCCGGCGGCGCGCTCATGGTTCTCGCTCAAGGGCGCGGCGCAGGACCGCGCGACCCTGGCCGACCTTTCGCGGACGACGGATGATGGCGGCGCGGAGGCCGAGCCGCTGTGGCCCATCCGCCTGGCGGAACCTTTCGAACGCTTGCGCGACCTGGCGGACCAGCGCACGGCGGCGGGGCGTGCGCCGAATATTTTCCTTGCGGCGCTGGGGCCGATGGCCGAGCACACGGCGCGGCTGCAGTATGCGCAGAACTTCTTTGCGGCGGGCGGGATCGGCGCGGTGCCGTCGGTCGGCGATGCGATCTGGCATGCGCAGGCGCTGGAGTCTTCGGGTTGCCAGCTGGCGTGCATCTGCGGCTCTGACAAGCGCTATGCAACGGATGCGGTCGAGGTTGCGAAGGCGTTGAAGCGCGCAGGCGCGACCCGGCTTTATCTGGCCGGCAAGCCGGGCGAGCTGGAAGCTGCATTGCGCGCGGCGGGCGTGGATGAGTTCATCCATGTCGGTGTCGACGTGCTGGCGAGCCTTGAGCTGGCGCACGCGGAGTTGGGGCTGGGACGCTAGCTGGATCGAGCTTGCCGGTTCATCATAGACGCGGCCAGCGAGATGGAGAGGGAATGCGCAACGCAGCTTTGATCGTTGGCCTTCTGATGGCGGCAATGGCAAGCGGTTGCGTCAGCCCACAGCAGTCGCCGCCGCTCGCGTCGGGCGACAGGTATGTCGCCATGGGGAGCTCGTTTGCGGCCGGCCCCGGCATCCCGGACTATTACGAAGAACCCGCCCGCCCCTGTGCCCGCTCGAGCAACAACTACGCGCACCAGATCGCCCGTCGCCATGGACTGACGCTTGATGATGTGAGCTGCAGCGGAGCGACGACATTCCATCTCACGGGCCCGCGCGACGCTATTCCGCCACAGCTTGATGCGGTGAATGCGGAAACCCGGCTGGTGACCATAACGATCGGCGGTAATGATCTTGGTTACATGACGAAACTGTTTGCGGCTTCATGCGCGGGCCTTGCTGAGCAGGGCATCCCACCCGCCGCAGCGTGTGATCCGATCCAGCCAGCGCCGTCGGAACAAGCCTATGCTGACCTTTCTGCGCGCATGGACGCCATCGCCAAGGAAGTGCGCCGCCGCGCACCGGCGGCCCGTTTAGTGTTCGTGGATTATCTGACGGTTCTGCCGCCGGCTGGAATCTGCGCCGCCACACCGCTTGGCTCATCGGAAGCTAGCAAAATCCGGGAGATCGCTAGCCGCCTCGCGATCATCACCGCCAAAGCTGCGGCAAGCAACGGCGCTGACATCATCAAAGCGTCTGCGCTATCGGGCGATCACAGCGCTTGCGCGAGTGTAGCGTGGATGAACGGCTATCCCCGCCCCGACGCGCCAGTCGCTGGAGCGGGCTATCACCCTAATGCCGCCGGAATGACGGCTGTTGCAGACGCTTTGGACAAGCTGCTTTGGCCATAAACGCAGAAGGTCCAGATCACGCCTTGAATGTCGAATTCGCGAGCGCCGCGATGCAGGCGTTGAGGCTGTCGTAGAGGGCCTGGCTGACGCGGTCGTAGCGCTCGCCGCCGCCGAGGTCGTTCCATGAGCCGATACCGCCGAAGACCCAGGCGCGGCTGCAGGCTTCGAAGACGGCGGCCTGACGATCATCAAAGCCGGTGAAGCGCGCCATGTCGCCCTGCTCGATCATGGGCTTGGCCGCATCGATGGTGTCGGTGGCCTCGTTGAAGATATCGGCCCAGTTGTCGTACTTCTCGTCGCGCGCGTAGGTTTCGATGCGGACCAGCGCCTTGCGGAAGCGATCGACGGCGTCGTCGAGTGTGGGGGTAGCGTCCACATCGATTTCGGCGCGCGGCAGGCGGGATTGGAGGATGTGCGTGCATTTCCAGATACGCCGTTCGGGATCGTTTCGGTCGCCGAGGCGGTGGAAGGCTTCCCAGATTTCGGACTCAGATTTTCCAACGGCCTCGATCAGCCAACGCTGACCGCCGCCCACAAAACCAGCAAGCATGCGATCCGGTGTATCGGTCTGCTGGTTGGGGCCGCGGATGGGTTTGACGTTGTGCAGGCGCAGGCCGTTGCACCACGGCTTCAGCATCTCGAACCATTCTATCGGGTCTGACGCCACGAGCGGGTAGTCGTCCGCATCCTTGCCCGAGGCCGGCGGATGGCGGAATTCGACGAGCTTCATGAAATTGAACACGGACGCGCCAGGCCAAAAGCCTTCGATGCTCTTTCCGGCGAGAAACTGGTTTCCCGCGCAGACCAGCGCGACTGCGTTGGCGATGTGGCCGTTCATCAGGCTTTCCTTGGCGGGACGACGTCCTTGAACATGTCCATCGTTTTCCACTTCGGCTCAACCGGTGGTTCGCCTTCATGCGGAATGTATGGCGATGGGCCGGCGGTCGCCTGATCCGGAATGTAGCGCGGGCAGTTCGGAAAGATATCGATGGGCGTCACGCGGATGATCGCCTGCGCGCCCGGAAAATCAGGGATCAGCGGATCGTCAAGCGAGATCACGGCCGAGCCATTCACGCGCAATCGTTTCGGAGACGCGCCGAAGCGGATGAAGAGCAGGCCGACTGACGGATTGATCGCGATGTTGCCGAGGCTTTTGAACATGCCATTGCCGTCATAGTCGGGCCAGACGAGCAGGTTCGGCGCGATGACACGCGCGAAGCCGGGCGGGCCGCCCTTGAACGAGCAATCGGGCTGGCCGATCGGCGTGGCAGTGGCGAGGAAGAAGAATTCGAGAGACTCGATGAAGGCCTTGTCGTCTTCCGTGAATTCGGAGTGGCGGAGGCGCTGTTCGAGACGATCGGCCAGCGCAGTAGAACCGAATAGGCCCTGAAGCTCGCGATTGCCGTTGTGATACATGGGCATGGGACATCTCCCCTGCCATCAGTCTAGCGCCAAGCTAGCGCACGCGCGAGGTGGCGCGGTCGCAGTTCTGGTATTTGAAAGCGTCACTGACCGCCGTGGGGGCGCCGCAGAGGCCATAGCTGCTGGAATTGTCCGGGAAACGGTCGAGCGGCGCGAGGGCGGCGGTGAGGACCCAACCGGTGACGGGCTGGCCGGTGCGCGAGGCGCCGCCTTCCTGTGTGACGATGCGCGTCTTGTCGCCAGACGTCTCGAGGCGGCGGACGTTCTGGTCCTTGCGCACGGTGGTGAGCGAGGCAGCGCCGGGATTGAGATCCTGAATGACTTCGGTGTTGGCGCGCAGGAAGGCGCGGGCCATGAAAGTGGTCTGCACATCGGCTGTCAGGTGCGAGGCAAGGCGCGCACCTTTATCGAACCACTGACCGAAATAGCCCTGTGTCGACGGGTTCGCGATGTTGGCGTCGATGGCGTAGCCGACTTGTGACGGCGTGATATCGAGCGCGTTCTGGAAGAGCGTCCAGTTGTTCGTGTTGTAAAAGGCCTGCGTGCCGGAGTGGCCGGTGGAGCCGGAAAGCCAGAAATACCGGGCGAGCCCTTTCTCGCGAACGGCGTTGCAGAGGCAGCCGTTGGAATAGATGCCCACAGCGATGTTCGAGCCTTCAAAGGCGCGCTTCACATCCTCGAAGTATTTGATGATGGGATCGCGCATGGCCTGATACGGCCAGTCCGCATCGACGCCGAAATAGATGGCGGAGCCTTCGGGTTGGCCGGCGGCTTCGGCCATGCGGAGGGCCTGTTCGGCATCTTCCTTGCCCCAGTTGTTTTCGAAGGTGCGGAAGCAGTTGTTGTAGTGCTGGAAGACGCTGCCGATGGAGAGGCCTTCGCCGAGGATGATCTTTGCTTCTTCCGGCTGCAGATCCTTGCCCGGCAGACTGGGCGGAAGATGTGAATAGTACCGGAAGACGGTTTTGACGCCGTGGGCGCGCAAAGCTTTCGCTTTCGTCACATCGAGGCGCGAGGCGGTGTCGGCGATCAACGGGAAAGCCGAGCCGAAGATCGCGCTGGATGACGCAGTAGGGACCGGCGGTGTTGCCGCCGGGGTGGTCGGCTTTGGCGCCGGCGACGCAGACGGAGCCGACTCGCAACCGACAAGAGCGGTTGTTGCGAGGAAGGCCGAGGAGGTCAGGAGGAAGTCACGGCGGTTGAGACGCGGGGCCATCAAATTCCTCCTGACGGGTTGGTTCCTATCTAGCTCTGAGCGGAGCGTAGCCAAGGTGCATGCCGGCGTCGATGATCATGAACTCACCCGTTACGTGCCGGCTTTCGGGACCGGCGAAGAACAGGATCGACTCCGCAATGTCTTCCGGCATGGACGCGACTTTGAGAGGCACTGACTTGGCGACGTTCTCTGCGGTCTGCGTTTCGACGGCGTCGCCCTGATACTTCGTGAACCAGCCGGAGCCTATATAGCCGGGGCAGACGGCGTTGACCCGGATGTTGGGCGCGAGGGCGCGCGCGAGCGACAGCGTCATGGTGTTGAGCGCGCCTTTGGTGGAGGCGTACGCGATCGAGGAACCGATGCCGGTGACGCCAGCGATGGATGACACGTTGACGACGGACGCCTTGCCCGCCGACGCGAGATGCGGCTGAGCGGCGCGGGTCATCTGGTACACGGCGACGACGTTGACCTTGTAGAGGCGCAGGAAGTCTTCTGCGTCGAGCGCATCGAGATCGGAGTGGGCGGCAAACTTGGTAATGCCGGCGTTGTTGATGAGAATATCGAGGCCGCCGAGCTTCTTGACTGTCGAGTCAACCAGCGCGCGGCAGTCTGCATCTTCAGCAACGTTGGCTTTCACGGCGAAGGCTTCGACGCCGAGAGCCTGGCATTGGGCGACGACCTCGTTGGCGGCGTCAGCGCTGGAATTGTAGTTGATGGCAATGTTTACGCCGCGCTTCGCAAGGCCAACGGCTGTTGCAGCGCCGAGGCCGGTGCCTCCGCCGGTGACGATGGCGCGCTTGCCTTTCATGTTGTTGATATCGGTCATGCCCTGCTCCCTCGAACGCTTTCAGAGGGCATAGCAAGGCAGCGGCAAAAATGGAAACGGCGGAGCTACTTCTCAAGTCCTGCCGCTTCGCGGCGACGAGCGGCGAGAAGCATGGCGGGAACGGAAACCTCGCCTTCGCGACAGGCATATTCCTCGATCGGAGCGGCGGATGGACGGAACTCGTATTCGCCGCCCCATGTCTGGTCCCATTTCGTCGGGTCATCGACGGTGAACTGATAGAGCAGTCGGTCTTCCTTCACGCGGGTGAAGCGCTCGGTGACTTTCAGGTTTTCCCACGAGCCGCGGAAGAGTTGTTCGGGCGGATAGTTGGTGGTTTCGACGACGAGCGTCTCGCCTTCGTACCAGCCGATGGAATCGCCAAGGTAGGGGCGTCGCCCGTCTGCGCGGTGCTGGCCATTCATCCGCACGATGCGGGCGTCGTGGATCATCTCCACGAGGATAACCACGTGACTTTCAGTCTGGATGATTTGGTAATTGGAATTGCCATTGAGGGGCAACATGACCGGACCGGCATTGTTGCCGATCGGCAGGATGCAGCGATCGTCAATGAGCTGGAGTTCCGGGCCGTCCGTATATCGCTCGCCGGGCAGAAGCACCGTACGGCGGTTTGTGTCTGGCGCCACGCCGGGCTTCATCGGCGGCACCTGACCGTTGACGGGGTTGGTGATGAAGCTGGTGCGCGGCTGACCATCCACGCGCATGGCGGGATGAAACTTCGAGAATGAGTCGATCTCGGCGACCTCTTCGGGCGTCAGGATGAGGCGGTCGCCCATTTCCACGGGACGCTCAAGCCGCGTCTTGGTCTCGTTGGTCCAATAGCCCTGCATGTCGGGCTGGCCGAGCCATGTGCGGGGGGCGCGATAGGGCTCCTGCGCAAAGGCAGACGCGCCAACGATGATCGCCAGCATGAGGATCGGGGCGCCGCGCATATCCATCTTCCTTCGGTGCTTCATAGGGATAGGAAGCCGGGCGCTGGCTGCAACCAAAAAAAGAAACGGCCGGCGAGGGTGTCGCCGGCCGCCCTATCAGAGATTGATTAGACGCTTACTGCGGGCGGGGACCCATGCGGAGCGCGAGAAACTGCTCCTTGGTCACGAAGCCGTCGCCGTCGGCGTCGACGCGCGAGGACCAGATCTGGTCGGCCATCGCTTGCGCCTGTTCCGGCAGGCTGGACACGAACTCGGCCTTGTCGAGCTTGTTGTCCTTGTTGGCGTCGGCCTTCTCGAAGCGAGCGGCACGCTCTTCCGGAGTGGGCGGCGTCGGCTGGGCGAAGGCGGGGACGGCCAGCAGTGCAGCAAGGGCAGAAACGGCTGCGATTTTGGTCAAGCTCATGAACGTTTTCTCCGTTGGACCCCGTGGTCCTGATGAATTGTGTCCCCTATCGCGCCGACGGGCGGGCGATCGCAAGGTTCAACGACAGCGAGATACCAGTCCGTCGCAGTTACCTGCAGGTGGAGAGGCTGTAAGGCGGGTGTAATGAACGTGACATGAGCAGTTTTCGCTTCGCAACCGCGAAGGCTTCATGACACGGGCTGCAGGTGCTAGGAAAACCTCAGTCGAATCCGCGTTCCGGAGAGCCCGCCGATGGCCCAGACCTTCCCAGACTTCACCCAGCTGCCGCTCGGCGACGCCGTGGCCGGGGCGGATGTGAAAGCGTGGGAGGCTCTGGCGGGGGCCGGCGCCAACACGATGTGGGAAACGCCTGAGGGCGTTGCCGTGAAGCCTGTCTATACCGGGGCGGATACCAAGGGCCTCGACTTCCTGGACGACTATCCGGGAATCGCGCCGTTCGGCCGTGGACCCTACCCCACCATGTACACCAACCAGCCCTGGACGATCCGGCAATATGCCGGGTTCTCGACGGCGGAAGATTCAAACGCGTTCTACCGGCGCAATCTGGCAGCCGGCCAGAAGGGGCTGTCGGTGGCCTTCGACCTGGCGACGCACCGTGGCTACGACAGCGACCACCCGCGCGTGACGGGCGATGTCGGCATGGCCGGCGTGGCGATCGACTCGATCTACGACATGCGCACGCTGTTCGCAGGCATCCCGCTCGACCAGATGAGCGTGTCGATGACGATGAACGGCGCGGTGCTGCCGATCATGTCGCTGTTCATCGTGGCGGCGGAGGAACAGGGCGTTCCGGCGGCGAAGCTTTCCGGCACGATCCAGAACGACATCCTCAAAGAGTTCATGGTGCGGAATACGTATATCTATCCGCCCCGCCCTTCGATGCGGATCATCTCGGATATCTTTGCGTACTCGTCTCAGAACATGCCGAAGTTCAACTCGATCTCGATATCCGGCTATCACATGCAGGAAGCGGGAGCGACGGCGGACCTTGAACTCGCCTACACGCTAGCCGATGGCATCGAGTATATCCGCGCCGGGATGGCGGCGGGTCTGGACGTCGACAAGTTTGCGCCGCGCCTGTTGTTCTTCTGGGCGATCGGCATGAACTATTTCATGGAAGTCGCGAAAATGCGCGCCGGTCGCCTGTTGTGGGCGAAGATGGTGAAGCAGTTCAATCCGAAGAGCGACAAGTCGCTGTCGCTGCGCGCGCATTGCCAGACGTCCGGCTGGTCGCTGACGGCGCAGGACGTTTACAACAACGCGATCCGCACCTGCTTTGAAGCCATGGCGGCGGCAGGCGGGCAAACGCAGTCGCTGCACACAAACTCGTTCGACGAGGCGCTGGCTCTGCCCACCGACTTCTCGGCCCGCATTTCCCGCAACACGCAGATCTTCCTGCAGCAGGAAGCGGGCGTGATGCGGACGATCGATCCGTGGGGCGGTTCCTACTATGTCGAGCGGCTGACGTATGACCTAGCTCGCAAGGCGTGGGCGCACATCGAAGAAGTTGAAGCGATGGGCGGCATGGCCAAGGCCATTGAAGAAGGCCTGCCGAAGCTGCGCATCGAGGAAGCCGCCGCAAAGACGCAGGCGCGCATCGACAGCGGTGTGCAGACCATCGTGGGCGTGAACAAGTTCCGGCTGAACGAGAACGAAGACGTGCCGGTTCTGAAAGTCGACAACGCCAAGGTGCGGCAGCTGCAGCTGGACAAGCTGGCGCGACTGCGCGGGGAGCGTGACGAGGTTGCAGTGGCGCAGGCGCTGGATGCGATCACCAAGGCGACCGAGATGGGCCGCGGCAACCTGCTGGAGCTAGGCATCCAGGCGGCGCGGGCCAAGGCGACCGTGGGCGAGATCAGCTACGCCGTGGAAAAAGTGGTCGGGCGCCATCAGGCGGTGATCAAGTCGATCCAGGGCGTTTATGCGCAGGGCATGGGCATGAAATCGGACAAGGTTACGGCGGCGCGCGAGCGGGCTGACGAATTCGAAAGATCAGAGGGTCGCCGTCCGCGCATCCTGATCGCCAAGATGGGTCAGGATGGACATGACCGCGGCCAGAAGGTTGTCGCCTCCGGTTTTGCTGACCTTGGCTGGGATGTTGATATCGGGCCGCTGTTTCAGACGCCGGGCGAAGCAGCGCGGCAAGCAGTCGAGAACGACGTGCATGTGGTCGCCGCTTCATCGCTCGCGGCGGGACACCTCACGCTGGTGCCGGAGCTGCGCGGCGCGCTGAACAAGGAAGGCCGCGGCGACATTACCGTGGTGGTCGGCGGGGTCGTGCCGCCTCAGGACTACGACCAGCTCTACGCCGCCGGAGCGGCGGCTATCTTCCCACCGGGTACGGTGATTGCCGATGCGGCGATCGAACTGCTCGACAAGCTGAAGGGCCGGCTCGGGCACAACTCCAAGAACGCAGCAGCGGGCTAAGTGCTCGGACGCTGATCTGACAACTTTATCAAGGATAGAACGGCAGGGCACAGGCTGGCCTCTGGCACGAAACGCGTTACCTTGAGCCAAGGAGATTGCTCATGAAACGCATCATCGGGGCCTTTGCCTTTCTCGCGCTGGCGGCCTGCGCCTCGGCGCCGACGGTTTATGGCCCAGCAGTCGCGAACAACAGCGCGGGCTATCGCGAACAGCGGATCGAAACCGATCGCTATCGCATCACATTCCGCGCCAATGCCGACCTCAAGCCGCCGCAGGTGGAAGATCTAGCGATGCGGCGCGCGGCGGAGCTCACGCTGGCGCAAGGCTATCAATGGTTCAATGTCGTGACGCGCAACACGGATCTTGTCGGCGGCCAGAACACGCCGAGCGGACCGAGTGTTGGTATTGGCGGATCGACCGGGTCCTATGGATCGGGTGTTGGCGTCGGTCTTGGCTTCACCTTCGGCAGTGACACGCGACAGTATGAGTCAGTGCTGGAAATCCTGATGGGTCGCGGACCGAAGCCTTCCGATCCGCGCGCGTATGATGCGCAGCAGGTCGCGAACCGCGCCAACTGAGGCGGCTCAATTCGTGGCGATCCTGCCAATTCTCATCGCCCTGCTCGGCGTAGTCACGCTTGTGAGCCTGTTCAGGCGGGCGCATTGGCCCGTCGAGCTTCTGACGCATTTTCGGCCTCATCTGATCGTTTCAAGTATTGGCGGAGCGCTACTGTGCCTTTTGGCTGGCGAGCGGTGGGAATGGTCGATCATTTCGCTCGGGCTGGCGCTGATCAACTATGCCGCCCTGCCCGCGCCGCGCTGGGTAAGATCTGAGGCGCATCTCGCGGGTGGGCCGGGGCTGACCGTTGTGTGGGCGAATGTCTGGCAGAAGAAAGCCGCGCTGGAGCGCACGCTCGACTGGGCAAAGGCTGAGCGCGCTGACCTGATCCTGATCGGCGAGCACCCCAATATCGATCCGTCAGAAATGCTATTGGGTGACTATCCTTATCGCATCGATACGGGCATTGCGCCTGAAAGGCCTTTTTGCATACGCATCGTCGCATACTCGCGAACGCCCATCGTGAACGGCGCCGTTCATGCCGGGCCAGGCCCCAACCATCGGCCATTCCTGACCTTCGCCGTAGTCGTCGCGGACCGCGCGCTGAACATCATCGCGGCTCACCCTGTGCCGCCGCATACGACCTCGCTGACACAGGAACGCGACCGGCATATCGCGATGCTGTCTGCGCATGCACGAGAGCCGTTCCTGCTGACCGGGGACTTCAACGTGACGCCATGGTCGCCCGGGTTCAAAGGCATCCCCGGGCACCGGGTCGGGGCGTACCTGCTCGCGCCGACATGGTTCAACAACCTGCCGCTGCTGGGCCTGCCGATAGACCACATCATGGTGTCGCCAGCGCTGAAGGCGAGCAGCTATGCAGTAGCGCTATCAACAGGGTCTGATCACCGCGCGATCAAGGCGCGGGTGCATCTACCGGCGAAGCAGTAGGCACACTGTCGGCAGCCAGATCAGACGCGCCGACACAGGGGTGGGCCGGATCTCCGGAGCCTGGCCCGGCGATCATGACAGCGAGGGCTTTATCCACCTCGCTGACAAACGGCGGTGGAAATTCGCTCTGAAACTGCTTCCACCAGACGCTGCCGCCGACCGTGCAGAGCAATCGCACCAACGGGGGCGCCCCGTACTGAGCGAAATCGTTCGGATCAAAACCGCTGTTATTGCTGTTCCTGTCCCAGATCTGAAAGGTGGCCCTGGCGTGTTCGGCCATCAGCGCGTTGAAGCGAAGCCGATCCGGCGGATCAAGGTCTGCGCTGTTGAGGGAGGAACTCAGGAACGCCGCATGCTCAGGATCACCAGCAATGAACAGTCGTATCGCAGACCAGTGGTCATGCGTCGCGTTAAGGTCCGCTCGGCGTAGCTGAGTGGTGTTCTGCTGTATCTGGACGGATAGATAGAACAGCGAAACGATGACCACGACCACGCCTACGATCTCGGCGATATGAGCTGTCGCTTGCAGCCATGTAAACCACCCTACCTTGGCTGGGGCCTGCGGCGTTGGCGGCGCTGCATCGCCAGCAGCCGTAGCTGGCGTCATGTCCGCCTTGGTATCCATGCCCACCATCCTTGAGTCCCCTACCCGTGCAGAGTAGGACACGGCTTCAGACATAACCAGCCTCGCAGCGGATTCGCTTGAAGCCTGATCTTTTCACCCGTGCGGGGCTCGGCCGCGCCATCACCCTCGTGGAGTCGCGCCGCGGCGACCACAAGACCGAGGCGCGCGCGCTGTTGTCGGAGATCATGCCGCTGACGGGCAAGGCGCAGCGCATCGGCATCACGGGCGTGCCGGGCGTTGGCAAGTCGACCTTCATCGAAGCCTTCGGGACGCTGCTGACAGGACTGGGCAAGAGAGTGGCTGTGCTGGCGGTTGATCCGACTTCGCGCCGCTCGGGCGGATCGATCCTCGGTGACAAGACGCGGATGGCGAAGCTGTCGGCGGATGAGAACGCGTTCATCCGCCCCTCCCCCGCCGGCGAGACGCTGGGTGGCGTGTCGCGCAAGACGCGGGAGACGATGCTGCTGTGCGAGGCGGCGGGGTATGACGTCATCCTCGTCGAGACGGTGGGCGTTGGACAATCGGAAACCGTCGTCGCCGACATGGTGGATTTCTTCCTCGTGCTGATGCTGCCCAATGCGGGCGATGAGTTGCAGGGCATAAAGAAGGGCGTTCTGGAAGTCGCGGACCTGATCGCCGTCAACAAGGCGGACATCGATCCCAAGGCGGCGCAGCGGGCGGCGAGGGCCTATGAGGTGGCGCTGCACATCATGGAGCAGGCAGACCCGGATTGGTCGCCTCCTGTACAGACCATCTCGGGATTTGCGGGCGAGGGCCTGACGGAACTCTGGACCGCAATCGAGCTGCACCGGACCAAGACCGATGCTTCTGGAAGCCGGGCAAGGCGGCGGGCGGGCCAGCAGGTTCGTTGGCTGGATGCGTTGATTCAGGAGGGGCTGACGGAAGGGTTTGCCCGTAGCCCTGAGGTTGCGACCCGCCTGGTCAAGGTGCGCCAGGGAGTCGCGGATGGGCAAATTCCTGCATCCACAGCCGCAGATGAGCTTCTGGCGCTGTTCTTCGCGCCCAGGTGAGCTTCATGTAATGCGGCACGGTCATTGCCCGTCAGCCCCGCTACGATAGAGATTGCCGTGTGGATTCGGGAGGCGGCGGCCCATGGGCGGGCGGCGAACAGGGCTTGTAACGGGGCTGCTTGCGGCCCTGAGCGGATGGTTGCTAAGCGCCCCGGCGGCGCTGGCTGACCAGCCGATGACGTTTGAGTGGGGCTCGGTGTACGGCGATGTGCCGGCCATCTTCGCCGACGGCGAGTTCACACCTGAAACTCCAGATGCGCTGCGTGCCTTCCTCAAGCGCAGCAACCAGCACACGCCCGATACGATGATCTACCTCTCCTCGCTGGGTGGCGACCTGACGGCGGGAATGGAAGTCGGGAAGATCATCCGTCAGGCCAACCTCAATACCGGGGTCGCTCGCAATACGCGCAACCCGGCCGACGCTAACACGATCGACCTTGACGCCTTCAGCCGGGTCTATCCCGGGCATTGCGTGTCGGCCTGCTCGCTCGCTTTCCTCGGCGGTGTGAAGCGCGAAGTGCGGCCCGGTTCAATCTTTGCGGTTCACCAGGTGAGCATGAACTGCACCGACAAGCGCAAGGCGCTTTCGCAATACCCATGGGTGCCGCTGCCGAACGTCAACTATTGCCCCGAACTCAACGAAGCACTGACGATGGTGCAGATCGCCAACGGTGCGGTGGTGGAATACGTGCGCTCGATGGGCGTGGACCCGATCTTCCTGACCGAAATGTCGAAGGCCGGGCCAGAGACGATCAACGCGCTCTCCGAAGACAAGCTCAAAGAGTACAAGATCGTCTACGAGTACAAGACCGAGTCCTGGGAGTTCGAGACGGACGCGCAGGGCCAGTTCTTCCTGCGCTATCGACAGGGTAACCAGTGGAAGGACGACAAGGTCGAGATCTTCTGCAACAGATCCGCCGCGCCGAGGCTTTATCTGTGGCTGGTGCATGACGTCAGGCGCAGCACCGGGCCGATCAATGCGCAGCACGTGGTCGATCTGGCGAGCAAGGGGCTGTCGGTTTACTGGCAGCTTGATGCGCTGCGGCCAGATGGTTTTGCCGACATCCGCAATGTGGAACTGCAGCCTTATGAGATCATCGATCCGCCGAAGGTGACCGAGCACGGCAATATCCAGCTGACGATCGACCTGTCGCCGCGCCTGCTGGACGTGATCACGGGCGCGAGGCTGTTCCAGATCGTCACGACGGCGCCGGACACGAATGGCGTGACCGGCTTCAACCTGATCTCGATCAATCTGGATCGCGACAAGCTTTCCGGTATCGTGCGATCCTGCCGCTAGGACGGATGCGAACAGACCAATGACTGATCAGATGACCTGGCGGGCGGGCGGATGCCATTGTGGCGCTGTGCGCTTCGAAGTGCAGACCCCCGATGTGGTCGAGGTCGAGGACTGCAATTGCAGCATGTGCGCACGCACTGGGTTTTTGCACCTGATCGTACCGGCATCCCGCTTTCGGCTGCTGCAGGGCGCGGCGCAGATCACGAGCTACGCCTTCAACACCGGCACCGCGAAGCACATGTTCTGTGCGGTGTGTGGCGTGAAATCGTTCTACGTGCCGCGCTCGAACCCGGACGGCTACAGCGTGAACCTGCGCTGCCTCGACAATCCGAGAAGCTTTGACGAAGTCCGCATCGTCAATTTCGACGGACGCGGCGACTGGGAAGGTCAGGCTCAGGCGCTGGCGTACAAGTCGAAGGATTGAGGCGTCTTACGCGCTGCCTTCGGGCGCCGTTTCGAGGGTTGCGCCGGCATCCTGCAGAAGTTGCATCGCCTGCGGGATCCATTTCTCGCGCTCAATGCGGCCACGGAACGAGATGGCGGCGTTGACCCAATCAACATTGCCCTGCGACCATGCGGCGATCTGCTCATAGTGCCAGATGCCAATGCTGTTCAGCTTCTGCTCCAGCTTCGGTCCGATCCCGGAAATCAGCTTGAGATCGTCGGCACGGCCTTCGCGTGCTTCGGTCACGAGATCTGGCTTGTCGCCTTCCGACACCTTGGCTTTCGGCGCGGATTCGAACTGGGGCGCAGGGGAGGATACGCGCGCAGGCGTGAGGCCGCCCGTACGCACGAGTTCTTCCTCAAGATACTTCACCCGCCCCTCGAGGTAGCGATTGCGCCAGCGCAGGCGGGTCGCTTCATCGTTCTGGTCTTCAACCGGGCGGGCGGTCGATCCGTCCGTCTCCACGTCCGCAAGCTTGCCTTCAAGAAAGCGCACGCGGGATTCGAGGTGGCGATTGCGCCATGTCAGCGATCCCTCAGTGATCGGCGCACCTTCCTGCCCCGGGCGTGGAATGCCGGATTTGTGGCGCAGGTCTTCGGCTTCCGCTGTCGCTTTACCGAGCTTTTCTTCCAGCTCGGCGATTCGCGCGGCTTCACTCAGCGCCGCCTCTGGCGAGAGGGGCGTCGCGACTGGCGTTTCAGCCTGCCGCTTGAGATAGAGCATATGCGAGGCCCAACCGATGGCTCCGCCAAAGGCGGCTGCGATCAGAAGCCAAACCGAGATTTCCATCTACTCCGACTCCACTCGGGTCACCCGGAACGCGATACGGCGGTTTCGGGCCCGGCCTTTGGTGGTGCGATTGCTGGCGACCGGGTGATCCGGTCCGAATCCTACAGCAGTCAGGAGGCTGGGGGACAGACCTAGTTCGACGAGATATTCCTTGACGGCGTCAGCGCGGTTGGCGCTAAGGCGGGTATTGTTCAGGCGTTTACCTTGATTGTCCGTATAGGCCTGAATTTCGATTTTGAAGGCTGAACAAGCCCTGCCCACGACGGCGAGCTTGCTGACCGCTGCTTTGGCGCCGGCATCCAGATCCCAACGGTCTTTCGGGAAGACGACGGGCTTTTCCTCCACAACCTTGTCGAATTCCGCCTGGCACACGGCCTCCCTGCTCGCATCCGCCAGCACGCTATACGCGGCAGGCGCAGCGGCCGCAGGGGCGACCGGAAGCGGCCTAGGAGGGGCGGGCGGCGGGTTGTCGGTAGCAGCTGTCGCCAGGGGACGGGGAGCGGCCGCAGGGGCTGGCTTTATGGCGAATGAGCCCATGAAGCAGGTAACAGCGAGCCCAATTACCCCCAGAGCCAAAAGCGGGAGGGCGTAGGACCTGTTATCCATGACACCGGCCCGCACGCCCCATCCCAGCCCCCAAATGCCCCAAAGCGCGAAGCGCCTTCCCACACACGGCCAACAACCCTAGACGTACGTCGAATTTTCGAACGGACGATGACGCGTGACATCAGGATCATCAGAAAAACCGGTCGTGCATTCGGATTCTCCAAGAGGACGATCCGAGCACGCAACGTTTGAGCACATCTCGTCGACCGCCAACGACACAGTGAAACTGTTGAAGTCGCTCGATCGCAAGAAAGCCCGTAGCGAAAGTGGGCTCTTCCTCGCAGAGGGCGCACGTCTTGCCGAGGAAGCGCTCAACAATGGCTGGCTGCCAGCCTACGCGCTGGCAGGGGTGGGGGCGCTGGAGCGCCCACAGACCAGCGACCTGCTCGCGCGAATGAAGAAAGCTGGCGCACGCGTTCTAACCGCGAGCGAGAAGGTGCTGGTATCGGTCTCGCGCAAGGACAATCCGCAGACCGTGATCACGGCGTTCAAGCAGCGCGTCACAAGCCTGTCGGACTTCCCGTCTGACGGGATACGCCGCTGGGTTGCGTTGTATGAAGTACGCGACCCGGGAAACCTGGGAACGGTGGTGCGCACATCGGATGCAGCAGGCGTCGATGGCGTTATCCTGATCGGGCAGACATGCGATCCGTTCTCTGTCGAGGCGGTACGGGCAACGATGGGCTCCCTGTTCGCGATGCCGATCGCGGAAGCCAGCTTCGAGGAATTCAACGCGTGGCGGAAAAGCGCCGGGGCGCGAATGGTGGCGGCGTCGATGCGCGGCACGCACGCACATGACAAGGCCGACTACGGCCAGCGCAATGTCGTGCTGATGGGCAATGAGCAATCGGGATTGCCGCCAGCCGTGGAGGCGGAATGCGATGAGCTCGTGCGCATTCCGATGATGGGAAAGGCCGACAGCCTCAACCTCGCCTCTGCAGCCAGCGTGATGATCTACGAAGTCTGGCGCGGGCGTTCGTATGCGGGGGCACGCACGTGACGGCGGAAAACTTCCAGCTTCTGGTGAGTGACGACTGGAGCGACTACGCGCTGCTGGACAGCGGCGACATGCGCAAGCTGGAGCGGTTCGGCAAGGTGCGCGTGAACCGGCCAGATCCACAAGCGCTCTGGAAGCCGAAAACACCGGTGTTGAGCTGGAAGGCGGACGCAACCTTTGCCTCGAAGGATGACGAAGACGAACGCGGAGCCTGGAATTTTGCAGGCAAACCGCCGGCCGACGAATGGCCTATCGGATGGAACGCGCTGAAACTGAACGCGCGGCTCGCAGCCTTCCGCCACATGGGCGTGTTCCCGGAGCACTCGGTACATTGGCGTTGGGCAGCGGATCAGGTGAAAACGGCCAACAGGCCCGTGAAGGCGCTCAACCTGTTCGGCTATACCGGCATGATGTCTCTGGCGCTGGCGAAAGCGGGCGCCGACGTTGTGCATCTTGATGCATCACCCAAGTCTATCGCGCAGGGCCGCGAGAACGCAGAGATGTCGGGCTTGGCTGGCGCGCCGATCCGCTGGATCTGCGACGATGCGATGAAGTTCGTCGAGCGCGAGATCCGCCGTGGATCGAAGTACGATGCGATCGTGCTTGATCCGCCGAAATTCGGGCGCGGCCCAAAGAACGAGACGTGGCGGTTTGAGACCGATTTTCCGAAACTGCTGGAACACACGCAGACACTGATGAGCGACAAGCCATTGTTCGTCATCGCGACGGTCTATGCCGTGCGCCTGTCGTATGCTGCGGTCGGGCAGTCGCTGGCTGGCGCCATGGGCGGCGGCAAGGTTCAGTGCGGCGAGATGGCGATCCGGGAGGCCCCAGGCCGCGATCTCGTTCTGCCAACCGGACTGTTCGCCCGGTGGACGCCCTAAGGGCGCTTGCTGAGCCGCGTGATGACCGATGTGAAGCTGAGCGCCGGCTTGCCGTTGGCGGTGATCATCCCGCGCACATAGATCAGCCGGCCGCCTGCCCGCGTGACTTCTCCGGTCGCTTCCATCATGTCGCCGGGCTTGGCGGCTGACAGGAAATCGCCCGAGAGGTTCACGGTCACGCTCGGGCCCTGCGTGTGCTCCTCCGCGATCGAAAAGCAGGCGAAATCAGCAAAGGTCAGGAAACAGCCGCCGTGCATGAAGCCGCCGCCATTCATGTGGCGCGGCTCGGCGATGAACCGGCAGACCACCCGTCCCTGCTCGTCCGTGCGGGTATAAAACGGGCCCGTTCCGCTTTCGAACGTGTCCTGCTTCCACGTTTTCCAACCCGCCCAGGGGCCGGTTTCGATGAGGGTCGCGGTGCTCATTAAGATGTCCGGGAGCTGATTTTCCTTGTCCCTAGCGGCCTAAAGAGGGGTTGTCATGTCCCGCCTTGAACTCGCGGCACAGATCGCGTATTTGCTCCGCCTCGACTACAGGGGTGTAGCTCAGCTGGTAGAGTGCCGGTCTCCAAAACCGGATGTCGCAGGTTCGATCCCTGTCGC
>Ga0116176_10000411_pt1 | contig 35110 bp, 30 predicted proteins | sample AD_STIC08_MetaG_FD_89803 | JGI IMG/M metagenome (GOLD analysis project Ga0116176, IMG submission 89803) | Active sludge microbial communities of municipal wastewater-treating anaerobic digesters from USA - AD_STIC08_MetaG | ecosystem: Engineered > Bioreactor > Anaerobic > Digestate | place: USA...
CGTTAGACCTAGCCGGTTTTAAACCTGTTGGGGTGCTGCTTATATGGCTGGCTGCCAGCATACGGCGTCATGACAGACAGAGCTTAGGGCAGGTGTTTGCTTTGGGTTTTAAGCACCTAGCTGCTGCGGTACTTTTTGAAAATTATGTTGTAGGCAGCCCCGAATAGGTAGCGTATGTCGGTAAACAAAGGATGTTTATCGTAGGCATCAAGGTATTTTACCTCCGAGGCCATTATCTCCTCCAGCGTTTTGGGATCATCCATATAGAACGGCGGAACCAACCCCGGCTTATACTTTATCCGGCGTTCCCGCAGCTCGGGTGTGTAGAGGTTGAAGTATTGCTCGCTAAGGGGTCGAACGCCAACTATCTTAAGCTCACCACGAAAAAGGTTTGTAATCATGGGCAGCTCATCTATCCATAATCTTCTCATTACTGCACCAAGGGTTGATACCCTAAAGTCGTTTCGAAACTTGCCGCCCTCCTCCAGGTTATGCAGGTTGAAAATGTACTCCTGAAGGTATTCGGAGTAGGGGTGCATGGTCCGGAATTTATACACCCTGATAATTTTCCCGTTCTTTCCTACCCTGCGTAGCTTGATAATGGGACCGTAGGTCGGCTCCTCGTCGAAAAAGGGCCTACGGTTCTTTATGGCCACCACGTACTGTAGCTTTTCTATTTTGGTCTCATTATTTACGTAAAAGCCGCAGGAGTATAGCCTCCCAAGCAGCTCTGCCCTGCTAATCACGCGGTTTTCACCACGCGTCAGAAAAAAGTAGATGCCTTTGGTTAGCGAGAACTTCGGGAAAACCCTTTTAATTACGTAGTCGAAGAAGTAGTATATCCAATTTATCCCTGGGGGAAACTTTGAAAGTATTCGCTTTTTGCGTTGCTCCTGCGTTTCGGCCATGCAAACGAATGTTCCACCCCGCGGCAGCTTCTGGTTAACTGCCTCAAAAAACTTGTTAATCCGGCGAATGTCGTTTGTTCGTTTCAGGTTGATTAGGGTGTCGAAATAGCCATCGGGTTGGTTTATAATGTTGAATGGGGTTGTGGTGGACACAATCAGCGTTTTATCATCAAATAATCGGGTGTGGGTATTTAGGTACTCGTAAACCTCGTTGCCAAATTCCGCTTGTAACGTTCGCTTAATCAGCTCAACCCTCATGGGGTTGGGTGTCCTGGTTGTTTGGATGGGTGGAGTGCTACGCTTGACGCTCCGCTCAATCATCCCCAGCACATTATCGGGGATAACCCTAATTCGCTTTAATCCAGCCCAAAGGTTGTATATGAATAGCTCCAGCAGGGTTACCATCAGAATCGTGTTGAACACGATAAACCGGGAGTACCTGTCGGATCGGGTAAAGTATATTAGAAACGTTACAACGGCAAATGCCAGAAGATTTGATTTAATAATATTTGCTGATATTTTTCGGGCCGAATGGGTTGTAAACACATACTTCTCGAAAACTATTGACGTTGCAATCCATATCAGGGCAAAAAGCAGAAGTGCATTCTGGTAGCTCTCCAGGTAGCTGGCAAAACTTACCCCTTTCAGCAGTACCGATAGGTAGAAAGCTACCAGTATCAACATCAGGTCTATAATAATCAGTATGAAAATACGCTTGTTCATTTCGGCTTACCCTTTGTATCTTTTTAAATCCAACCTATCTGCTGATTTTCAAAAAGTGTAAAATTACCTTTAAAATATAACCTTTTGACCTAAAAGAGGTTCAATTTTTTATGAATTCTGCTATTTTGAATGTTAAGGCCATGATCCATTATGCCAATGCCATGGAGTAACCCCACGATTTTCTGATAAGCAATTTCGCTCCTGGTTATTAACGCGTTTTTGGGTAAATTTGCCATAGGTTTAAAATTGGTGGTGCTTATGAGAGCGGATAAGCCCTTCTTAACCCATTAGCGTTAGAAAGAGTTGAAGGTAAACGGAGTTAGCTATCGGACGATATGGCTGGAGGACGGCAGCAGGCCCTGTGTCAAAATTATTGACCAGCGATACCTGCCCCACCGGTTTGTAGTTGAGCCTATTGAAGACTTTGAGGGGTTATTACGGTCAATTTCCGAAATGCACCTTAGGGGGGCCGGGTTAATAGGCGTAGCAGCTGCCTTTGGGATGTATCTGGCAGCATGGGAACGTAGGTTCCTTGCCAATTTTCAGGAGGCTATGGGAGAATGTGCCTCAATGCTAATCAGCACTCGGCCTACCGCCGTAAATCTGAAATGGGCAGTGGAAAGGCAGCTGGGTTTGCTTGCAGGGGTTGAGTATTCCGAGGAAAGGGTTGCCATTGCCCGTAAAACAGCAGTCGAAATTGCCGAGGAGGATGCCAGCTGCTGCCGGCTGATTGGGCTTAAGGGTGTTGGTATTATTGACGATATTGCCCGCAGTAAAAATGGCGGGGTTGTCAATATCCTGACCCACTGCAATGCAGGGTGGCTGGCATTTACCGATTACGGTTCAGCCCTATCTCCTGTTTACGAAGCGTGGCATAGAGGTGTAAAGCTGCATGTTTGGGTTGACGAAACCCGGCCACGTAACCAGGGTGCCTCGCTAACCGCATGGGAGCTGCTTAACGAGGGAATACCCCATACGGTGATAGCCGATAACACGGGAGGACACCTCATGCAGCATGGTTTGGTGGACCTGGTGCTAACGGGAGCCGACCGTATTACCGCCAACGGCGATACTGCCAACAAAATTGGCACATACCTTAAAGCCCTTGCTGCCCACGACAACGGGGTTCCATTTTACATTGCTGCGCCTTCATCCTCTTTCGACTGGTCGCTCACCGACGGGCTTTCGCAGATACCCATCGAGCAACGTCATCCCGATGAGGTGCGGTACGTTGGTGGCTGGCTGGACGGTAAATTTCAAAGAGTGCTGGTGTGTCCCGACAAAAGTCCTGCCGCCAACTTTGCCTTTGATGTTACACCCGCCCGATTAATTTCCGGGATTATTACCGAACGGGGAATTTGCAAGCCCTTACCTGCTGGCATAAAGAAAGTTTTTCCTGAAAAATTCAACTATTGAACGAGAAGGGCATTATTAAATTCAGGTGCAGCTGGGTTAACGCCGACCCTCTTCCCTACGAAGCGGTTGCCGACTTGAACCGTTGGCGTTGCATACTCTACAACAAAGGTCTGGTTGGAGTGGATTGTAACGGGGTTGGTTTTGGAAACCTGAGCAAGCGTTACCTTCACAACCAGTTCGTCATTACAGGCTCAGGAACAGGACAACTTACCGAGCTTACCACCATGCACTACACGCTGGTTACAGATTTCAGCATTGGGCGTAACTGGGTGGAGGCCAAAGGCCCGGTTATTGCTTCTTCCGAATCGCTTACCCATGCCGCACTTTACCAGTGCGATAAGGCAATTAAGGCGGTGTTCCACATTCACAACCTTGAACTTTGGAAGCGGATTATCGGGAAAGTGCCCACAACGCTGTCTAATGCCGAGTACGGGACTCCCCAAATGGCCATGGAAATCAAAAGGCTATACAGACAAACCGATCTCCGTAAAACCAGAGTGCTGGTCATGGCTGGTCACCAGGAGGGAATTATGGCCTTTGGCCTTGATGCCGATGAAGCAGGGAAGCGTATTTTATCGCTCATGAAGGAATACAACCCATAAGCCAAGTTTTTGAGGCAGTGCTATAAACTTCGCGGATAAATCTTTACTACCTACCTTCCATTCTTTCCGTCCTACTAAAACAATGAAGTTCAGTTGTCGCATAGCAGCTACCCCAAACTTTAGCTCAGGGGCGATTGGTTAATTTTTCCATTAACTAAAAATTTGCTGAGTAGGCATACACAGGCTTTACGCCTGGCTGATTAGCTCAAACAACAGAAGATTTCTCCGCACGAGCTCGGCAACATTGACAAACCCACTACAGCTACACTTTTGTTTTTTTGCTTCATATTTTATGCTTGTTTTGATAACTTTTTATAAGTTTGAGTTTTAAAAGGTGGAATGCCTGTTTGCAGAGCAAATCTGAAAATTCAACTTTTAGTAGTAATCATCTAAAAAACCTGTATCATGAAAAGTTTTTTTAAATACTTGCTTGCCACCATAGTTGGCGTGCTGCTGTCGTTTCTTCTGATATTTTTGATAATGATGGGTATTGCCGGCAGCATGGTTTCATCAGCCGATAAAGCTGTTGAGGTAAAGGACAACTCTATTCTTTACATGGATTTAAAAAACGAGATTGTTGATAGGGCAAGCAGCAACCCCTTTGAAACACTCGACCTGGCAACTTTCGAACCCCAGAAAAACCTTGGCCTTAATGAGATACTAAAAGCAATTGCCAAGGCAAAGGATGACCCAAGAATTAAGGGAATTTTGCTGGAGTTTGACGTGGTCAATGCTGGCGCTGCAACAACCGGCGAAATCCGTGAGGCCCTGAGGGAATTTAAGGAGTCGGGTAAGTTTGTTGTTAGCTATAGTGATACCTATAGCCAAAAAGCATACTACCTGGCCTCTGTAGCCGACAGCATCTACCTTAACCCCGAGGGGATGGTGGAGTGGCTCGGCCTGCGTTCCGAAATTATGTTCTACAAAAAAGCGCTTGAAAAGCTGGATGTTGAACCACAGATTATCCGTCATGGCAAGTTTAAAAGCGCTGTTGAGCCATTCATGAGTGAAAGGATGAGCCCCGAGAATCGCGAGCAAACTCTTACCTACCTTTCCTCTATTTGGGGCAGTTGGGTTGATGAAATTTCAAAATCCCGTAACATAGCTGTTGCAGAGCTTAACCGCCTGGCCGACAACATGGAGGTGTACGATGGTAAATCCTGCATGAAGTCGAAGCTGGTTGACAGCCTGATATACAAGGATCAGCTGTTAGAGAAGCTTAAGGCTTTTACAGGAATACCCGAAAATCGTAACCTGGATACCGTTACCTTGGAGAAATACTTCAAGGTGCCTCCCGTTCAAAAAACGGCTTTCTCCAAAAACAAAATAGCTGTTATTTATGCCCAGGGAGAGATTGGCATGGGTGATGGTAGCAATACGGCAATTGGCTCGGAAGGTCTTTCGAAGGCCATTCGTCAGGCTAGGCGCGATAGCACTATCAAGGCCATTGTTTTCCGCATCAACTCTCCTGGTGGTAGTGCTCTTGCCTCCGAGGTGATATGGCGAGAAGTTGAGCTGGCCGGACAGGCTAAACCTCTTGTGGTATCAATGGGCGATGTGGCTGCTTCGGGTGGGTACTATATTGCTTCACCTGCAACCACCATTCTTGCCAGTCCAACCACCATAACGGGTTCTATTGGGGTCTTCGGCCTATTCTTCAACCTTCAAAAAACTTTAGATAAAAAGTTGGGTATTAACGTGGATGTGGTGAAAACCAACGCCCATTCCGACTTTTTCTCCATGTTTCGCCCCATGACTGCCGAGGAAAAGGCCGTTGGGCAGCGTTTTGTTGAACAAACCTACCAGACCTTTATCGGGCATGTTTCTCAGGGAAGAGGCATTCCCGTGGAAAGAGTTGACGAGATCGGCCAGGGTCGCGTGTGGAGCGGTGCAAATGCAAAAGAAATTAAGTTGGTAGATGATTTTGGCGGGCTAACTGCAGCCATAAAGCTGGCCGCCGAAAAGGCAAACCTCGACACATACCGGTTGGTGGAGCTGCCTAAGCAGAAATCGCCCTTCGAGGAGCTACTTAAGGGGTTTACAACCGAGGCTAAAGCCATGCTGGTGAAGGACGATTTGGGCAAGGGATATAAGTACTACAACAGGGTTATGCAGATGGTTGAAAACCAGGGAGTGCAGGCTAGAATCCCCTATGATGTTGAAGTTTACTAGAATGTTGCCATTCATGCACGGAAAATAGGCATGAAAAGTGTTGAGCGGCTTAGGGTTTACCCTGAGCCGTTTGGCTTTCAACAGCATAGCTACCAACAGAAGTTTGTTAGCTGGATGTTAGAAGTTTAAGGCACAACCCGGTTAGCATGGGTAACGACGTTTGGAACGCTTGCTCGTCAATCCTGAAATCCGGACGATGCAGCTGCAGGGTTGGAGCGCCTGGCGTGCCAACGCCAATTCTGAAAAACACCGATGGGATTGCCTGGCTGAAGTAGGCAAAATCGTCGGTGGTCATCCTTGGCTCCAGGGGAGCAACGTTTTCGGAACCGAAAATACTGCTTGCAACCTCAACGGCTGTTTGGGTAAGGATTGGGTCGTTGTAAACCGACGGGTAGCCCTTGCGAATTTCCACAGAGCATTCTCCTCCCGTAGATCTGGCAATATCACTTGCCATTTGGACAATTAAATCGTGTGCCTTTGCCCTCCATTCCTCGTTCATTGTTCTGAAAGTTCCGGAAATGCTTACCTCGTCTGGTATAACATTAGTTGAGCCATTTGCCGTTACCCGGCCAAACGACAAAACGGATGGGATGTTGGAAGGTGCCTTGCGGCTTACCAGTGTCTGAAGGGATAAAATAATCGTCGAGGCAATGACTATCGGATCAACCAGGGTGTGGGGTAATGCGGCGTGTCCCCCTCGTCCTCTAGCCGTTAGATAAACCTCATCGCCCGATGCCATGTAGCGTCCTGGGCAAAAGCCAACCTTCCCGGTGGTAAGTTCGGGTAGCACGTGCATGCCCACCATATAGTCGGGTTTTACCTCCTGAAATTCATCCGATTCGAGAATGGCCCTGGCACCACCGGGGAGTTCCTCCTCTCCCGATTCGAAAACCAGCACCACTTTTCCACTCCAGAATTCGCGTAAGTTGTTGAGGATTATTGCGGTACCTAGAACCGACGCAAGGTGAAAATCGTGCCCACAGGCGTGCATTACTCCTGCGGTTCGAGAGGCGTACGATTCTCCGGTTTTCTCATCAATGGGCAGTGCATCCAGTTCAGCCCTGAGTCCAATGGTTTTGCCTTCACCTGTGCCGTCAATAGTTGCCAAAAGGCTGTAGCTCTTATCTAGTTTTATTATCCCTATGCCTAACGATTCCAAAAAGCTGGCAACATAGCTTGATGTGCCTGATTCGCGGAACGATAGTTCAGGATTTTGGTGGATATGCCGGTAAATATCACCAGCAACAACCGGAGTAGTCTTGTAGAGTTCCTTTAACTTGTCATTTAGGCTGGCCATCATTTTGCAACCTGGTTAAACCATTCAAACTTACATGTAATTTCCGAAAAAATATTCATCATCAGCACTTTTACGGACGAAAACCTTACATTACTGACTAAAGCCAGATGTTTAGATCATTTCCCTCAAAGCCTTTTTGTCAAAATTTGGTTTACTGTTTGAGGCTCGCACTTTTTTACTTTGAAAAAATTGTTGTAGTTGCCTGTAATTCGTAACTTTGATGTTGATTTGGTTTACTACCTGCCAGGTGAAAATCGTTTTGCTTGCAGTATTTTTTAGCTTTTGAAAATATTGAGTATTGATATTGCTGAAGTATTTTTACCTGGTTTTCGTTTTGAAGGACTTGAACCTGTGTGAGTTCTGCTTACCAGGTATACATGGATAAGCCTAAAGCATAACTATGGTTTGTTTTGAATTTGAGAGGTTTTGAGGCAGTCAAGTTACAACATACTAAATGTAGATAATGATGAAAAGGATTTTGATTTCCGGTTTTGCCTGTGCAATGCTGCTAATAGGTATTGTTGATGCTCAGTCGCAGGTGGCTAGGATTTACTTTAAAGATTCCAATCACGATTACGGAGTGATAAAGGAGGACGATGGCGTTGCATACTACGAGTTTCAGTTTTCCAACACAGGAAGTACACCGCTAATAATTCAGCGGGTTGAAACCTCGTGCGGCTGCACAACACCCGATTGGCCAAAAGAACCCATTGCCCCAGGTAAAAATGGAAGAATTAAGGTGGGATATAACCCATCGGGGCGTCCGGGGGCCTTTTCCAAAACCATTACTGTTTACTCAAATGCCGAAACACCTACGGTTATTCTACAAATTAAAGGGGAGGTTATTCCCCATGTTAAAACCCCCGATGAGATATTCAACATTTCCATCGGCGGTAAGCTATACTTTGAAAAAACCCATATTCCTTTTAGCCGGCTATTCCCCGGGAAAATTTATACCGACACCCTCAAATTTATGAACAAATCAAGCGAGGTGGTTAAGGTTGCTGCCAATGCAGGTGGGTTAAATTTCTTAACCGTAAGGGTTGAGCCCCAGAGTATCAAGCCTAAACAAGTTGGAAATATTATAGTTACCTACGATCCTCAAAAACGAAACGACTGGGGTTTTGTAATGGACAGGTTTATGCTTTCTATCAACGATTCCCTGATTACAAACACCCCAATATCGGTTACCGGCAGCATTGAGGAGGATTACTCCGCCCTCAGCGCCAGTGAGCTGGAAAAGGCTCCCAGGGTAGAATTTAACACAACCTCCTACGATTTTGGCCAGAAGGCTGAGGGAGAACCCGTAGAGTACAGCTTTACCATTAAGAACACAGGGAAAAGCGATCTGCAGATTCGTAAGGTTAAAGCCAGCTGCGGCTGCACAACCGTTCAACCTTCAAAAAACATTCTTAAACCAGGCGAGTCAACCGAGATTAAAGCCCTGTTCAGGACTAATGGGTATTCGGGTAGGCAGAGTAAATCTATTACCGTGATAACCAACGATCCTAAAAGTTCAACCACGGTTCTGCGTTTATCGGGAAATGTTGTTAAGAAATAGTAAGCTGTATTGATGTAATGATGCGGAAAAAGGGCTGCAACTTGCAGCCCTTTTTCGTGAGATTAAGCCACCATTCATTCCATCTGCTCGCAATTATTTTGACCTTCCCCGTTGTTCGCTCCATGCACGGCATCACTTCGCCAGCTTACATTTGCTGCTGGCAAGGGGCTACCGAACAAGCCTGCCATTACATGTTTCTTAACATGTTTTTCAGAAAACATCACTAAGTATAAGAATAACAGACATTTGACTTGAATTTTCATTTTTTGTGAAAAATACGAACCTAAAAAAAAAATTCCAACGAAAAATAATTATTTCTTAATGCACTTAATTTTGTGAGCGTTATGGATTTTAACAAACCTTAAATTTAGTAAACACTTTAAAGGAGGCTTTATGAATAAACGTAATGTAGTAATTATTGGCGCTGCCGGAAGAGATTTTCACAACTTCAACACTTTCTTTCGCAACAAGGAGGAGTACAACGTTGTAGCCTTTACAGCAGCTCAGATTCCCGATATTGATGGTAGAAAATATCCTGCAGAGCTGGCAGGAAAGCTTTACCCAAATGGAATTCCCATAGTATCGGAGGAGGAGCTACCCCGCCTGATCAAGGAGAAGAACGTTCATGATTGCGTTTTCTCCTACAGCGATGTCAAGTATCAGAATGTAATGCGGATCAGCTCAATTGTGAACGCAGCAGGTGCAAACTTTATGCTGTTGGGGCCCAATGAGACCATGCTGAAGAGCACTAAGCCGGTTATTGCTGTGGTAGCAACCCGAACCGGATGCGGTAAATCGCAAACATCCCGAAAGGTTATAGAGTACCTGATGGGGCTTGGCCTGAAGGTTGTTGCTGTTCGCCACCCCATGCCCTATGGTGATTTGGTTGCCCAAAAGGTACAACGGTTTGCTACGGTTGAAGACCTTAAAAAGCATAAGTGCACCGTTGAGGAAATGGAGGAGTACGAACCCCACGTTGTTCGCGGGAATGTTATCTATGCTGGCGTTGACTACGAGGCCATTCTTCGTGAAGCCGAAAAGGATCCAAGCGGTTGTGATGTAATCCTTTGGGATGGTGGCAACAACGACTTTTCGTTCTACAAACCCGATTTGACCATAACCGTTGCCGACCCTCACCGTCCAGGCAACGAGGTAAGCTACTATCCCGGCGAAGTTAACCTCCGTATGGCTGATGTAGTTGTAATTAATAAAATGGATTCCGCTGCTCCTGAGGGTATCCAGATGGTTCGTGATAACATCCGTAGGGTTAACCCCAAGGCCATTGTTGTTGATGGCGCTTCACCCATTAAAGTTGATAACCCCGAGCTGATTACAGGCAAACGCTGCCTCATTGTAGAGGATGGCCTAACCCTCACCCATGGCGAGATGAAGATAGGTGCCGGCACCATTGCAGCTCGTAAGTTTGGGGCTTCCGAAGAGGTGGATGCCCGTCCGTTCCTCGTTGGAAAGCTGAAGGAAACCTACCAGATTTACCCAAACATTGGCCGGATTCTTCCTGCAATGGGCTACGGTGAGCAGCAGCTCAAAGATTTGGAAGGAACCATCAACGCTACCGATTGCGATAGCGTGATTATTGGCACACCAATAGACCTTAATCGCATTATCAAAATAAAGAAACCAAGCACCCGAGTTTACTACGATTTGGTTGAAATTGGTCTTCCCGACCTCAAAGGAGTACTCGAGAAATTTGTGAAACAGCACAAGCTTGATAAGTAGTAAGCAGTATTTTTGAGGTATAATGGTTAAGGCGGCTCAACAAGGCTGCCTTAATTCTTTTTAGTGATGCCTTACGGTGAAAAAAATCATACCTAAATGTGGCCCATATTGGGCATTTAGAGACTAAAGCCTTTTCTAAATCTTGATCTTGGAGAATGGGAAGTTTTGTAGCCTATTCTTTGTCAACTAAACCTGTTACAGTTCTGTAAATCTGGTTGTTAAGATGGTTAACCAAGTCGAACTCTTCAGCTTTAGCTTTTCGGAACCTTCGTAGCGATAACTGGGAGGTAAATCGGAAGAACTCCCTTCGCCATAGGTAAAAGGCAGCAGCACCAAGGGGTAGCGTGGCCAGGTAGGCCAAAGCTAGCCAAATGTTTTTCAGCACAAATCCAACAACCAGGGTTTGTACTAGATATGCCAGGGGGGTTAAAAGCAACGCCCCGGCATGTTTTATAGAGCTGTGAAACTGAACATCCTTGAACTTTTTGCTGAGCAGGTAGGGGACAGCTATGGGAATAGCGTTGTTTACCGCCCCATACAGGGCAACTGGCATGGTAATTAGCAGCAAGAGCAATCTGATTGGTAAATCCCGAAGGTTTTTTGAGGAAGCAGGCAGGAGTTTTACGGAAAGCCCATTAGCACTTATTATCCTGCCATAATCATTCGCATTTTTGATTATCTCCTCGAATTCCGAAGCATTTGTATTTTTCAGCCTGTCTAGCAGTGAAATGATTTTCTTATCAACCTGAAATTTCTGGTTTTGTGACTTAGGTAGTTTTCTCTCCTTAATGTACCTTGCTGAAAATAGCTCCAGGATGGTAAGGTAGGCGGTATAGTTTTCATCCTCTATGTTGATCATTTCCAACCTCATGCGTTGCTCCAGCTCGGCAATTAGAGCGTTGTAGGCCTGTGCCCTATTCTGCCTGTAGAGCTCAAGGTAGCGGTCAACCTCAATGGGTTCACCCAGCCTGATTAAAAGGTTGCTTCTGAAAGCTACGTAGTTGCTGTACTCTAGCCCAACAGGTACTATCTGAATACCAAGTTTACCGTTGGCGGCATCCTCTGCCTGAAAGGCAATACGGGCAATTCCTTTCTTCAGCTGGCGGAGCTTTTTAACCCCCTCATGGCTTCCCTCGGGAAGCACCACCAACCCATTACGGTTTTGAAGGACATCCAAGGTCTTTTGGAATATCCTGTCGTTGAGTAGGAGATTTTCAAACCCGTCGCGCGAACGGTAAACGGGCATAATTTTAAGAAATGTGAGAATTTTTGAAAGGAAAGGCTTTTTGAATATATCCGCTCTGGCCAGAAATATGGGTTGAAAATCCCTTTTCAGCGTAAGGATGGCAAGGGCGTCCATAAGGGTATTCTGGTGGTTGGGGGCAAAAATCAGGGTGGCATTATCTGGAAGTTTCTCAATCCCAACTATCTCAGTTCTAAAGTACAGCTTAAAGAAAAAATTCTCGTGGCACTTGAGCAACCAGTATGCCAGAGACCATTGCTCAACTTTATCTCGGTTAAAAGGCATTGCGTTTGGGTTATATAATTGTTAGCCTGCAAATGTGATACTTTTTTTTATAAGTTCCATAGAGTTTATGGTAAAGTAATCCGTGTTTGGCATTAGTAGCGTTTGCATTATTGAGCGCTGACGAGTAACATTAAAAATGATTTACAGTAGTATGAGAGCAATAAAATAAAAAAGCATATCTTTGCGGGGCAAAAAAGTAGGTTTAACCAATTAAAAAAGCGTTAAGTATGCCTGTAAAAATCAGACTAAGCCGCCATGGTAGGAAAAAAAATCCCTACTACCACATTGTGGTGGCGGATAGCAGGGCGCCACGGGATGGCAGATACATAGAGAGGATTGGTTCATATAATCCTCTGACAAATCCTGCTACTATTGAATTAAATTTTGATAGGGCATTGGACTGGCTGCAAAAAGGCGCTCAACCTACCGACACCTGTAGGGCTATCCTTTCATACAAGGGTGTTCTTTATAAAAATCACCTGCTCATTGGTGTAAAAAAGGGTGCAATAACCATGGAGCAGGCAGAAGCCAAGTTTGATACGTGGCTCAAGGAGAAGGAAGGCAAGATTAAGGCGAAGATTGACCTCGTAGAAAACAGCAACGCTAAACGAAAGAATGAACGACTTGAAGCCGAAGCCAAGGTACGTGAGGCTAGAGCTCAAGCGGTTGCTAAAAAACGAGCTGCCGAGGCTGAAAAGGAAGCTAAAAAATCTTCCGAGAATTCTGCTCAGGATGCCGTGGAAGCAAATGCTGATACTGAGGCTGGCAGCAGTGAAGAATAGTAATGCATGATCGATACTCAGCTTGTTGAGGTTGGCTTTATTCAGAGAACTCATGGTGTTAAAGGTGAAATCCAGATTTCAGTAGCGAGTTCAGCTGGCGTTTTACCCGAGGAGTTGGAATTGGTATTTCTTGATATTGAAGGAATACCAGTTCCTTTTTTTATTCAGGGTATAGTTGCTATTTCCGACGAGATTTTGATTGTTAAGTTTGACGAAGTTGATTCGGTTGAGGAGGCTGCTGAGCTGGTTGGCCTCCGTGTTCTTTTACCCTGTGGCTGTTTATCAAATGATGATGGGGGTGTTCCTTTTTCATCCCTAGTGGGTTACCGGCTATTCAGTACCAAAAATGAGGAGCTTGGCATTATTACCCGCTACGAGGAGTTTGCCTATAATGCCCTTTTTGCCGTTACGGCAAAATCGGGAAAGGAGCTGCTTATCCCTGCCGCTGAAAATTTGATTTCAAGAATAGATGATGCTGAACGAATTGTTTGGATGGATATACCTCAAGGTTTACTGGAGGTTAACTCCATGGATTAGGCCTTCTTTCTCAAAATCAGCAATTCTCTCCCTCCAAAGTAAAGGGATCGGGATGGAAAGTCCACTGGAGTTGCTGAAGCAAACCAGCACCGACTTGCTCGTGGTGTAAACCTCTTTTGATACCCTGTTCACAATCTCCTGTCCCATTTTGAGGCTTTTAGTTCCCATTTCGTAGATTCTGGTAAACACCTCTATGCTATCGTAAAGGGTTATGGGTTTCAGGTAATCAATAGTAATGTTGGCCAGCACCAAGCCCTCTGTTTCCAAGTTTAGATGTTCTCCCAGCACCCTATTAAAGTAGGCAATTTTCCCCAGATCGAAGTACTGTTGGTAAACCGAGTTGTTGACGTGGTTCAGCGGGTCAATATCGTTAACTCTTATCTGAATGGGGGTTGAGTGAAAGTAGCTATGCGGTTTTATAGTCATTAACAATATATTTTTTTTGACGATCGATATCCTCGTAAATCGAGTTGCGGCTAATGAACTCCGGAACAATATCCTTCATCAGTGAAACAACCTTGAAGTTGTTGTGTTCGGGTAGAGTTTCAATTAGCCTGTTTATTTTCGGAATGACATTTTCGGGGATCAGATCAGGAACTTTGGCAATCATGATTTTGGGGTGATAGGTGGGTATGGTGTTTTCAGTGTTGTTTAGAAGTTCCTCATAAAGTTTTTCGCCAGGGCGAAGCCCCGTGAAGTTAATTTGTATATCCTTGCCCAGGGTGAGTCCCGAGAGCTTAATCATTTTTTTTGCCAGATCAAGAATCTTAACCGGTTCGCCCATGTCGAATATAAAAATTTCGCCTCCATTACCCATGGCTCCGGCTTCAAGCACAAGCTGGCAAGCTTCCGGGATGGTCATAAAGAATCGCGTAACTTCGGGATGGGTAATCGTAACCGGACCACCCTTCTCAATTTGTTTTCTGAAACGGGGTATAACCGAGCCGTTTGAACCAAGCACGTTGCCAAAACGCGTGGTAATAAAGTTGGTATCAACCTGGCAGCTGAGCGATTGGGTAAAGATTTCAGCTATGCGCTTGCTTGCACCCATAACGTTGGTGGGGTTAACCGCCTTGTCTGTAGAAATCATCACGAACTTCTCTACTCCATACCTTACGGCGGTTTCGGCAATTAGCTTTGTGCCTAGCACGTTGTTGAAAACAGCCTCAGTAGGGTTATTCTCCATCATGGGGACATGCTTGTAGGCTGCTGCATGGAAAACCACGTTGGGTTTAAAAACATCAAAGAGTTTATTTACCCTATAGTCATTGGTAACGCTTCCAATTACAGATTCAAAGTCGTAGAAGTGCAGGTTTTCCTTTAACTCCAGTTCAAGATCGTAAAGCGGAGTTTCGGCCTGGTCGAAGAGCACTATTTTTTTAGGGCTGAATTTGGAGATCTGCCTAACCATTTCGCTCCCTATCGATCCCGCTGCACCCGTTACCAGCACAACCTTGTTCTTTATGTAGTTTTGAATTCTCCTCTTGTCAAGAACAATAGGAGGGCGCTCTAAAAGGTCTTCAATGTTTATGCTTTTTAGCTGGCTGGTGTTAAGCTCTCCGTTAATCCATGCGGTAGCATCGGGTATAACCTGAACCTTTACGTTGAGCTGCAGGCACTTGTCTATTATTTTGTTCTTTTTTACAGGGTCAAGATTTTTTTGGGCGATTAAAATCCTTGAAACGCCATACTTTTGAACAAGGAATTCAATTTTTGAGGTGTTGTATATCCTGACATCCTCAATGGAGTTTCCCTCCTGCTTGCAGTTTGGGTCAATAAAGGCCACCACCTTTAGACCAGCCATGTTGTCCTTGTCAATTGCCCTTTTTGCAGAAGCGGCAAATTGTTCAATGCCTACAATCACAATATTTTCGGCTTCAATATCAACATTTTTAATGGTATAATAAAGCGTTTTGTAGAATAGCCTGGAGCCAATCATAAGAATATTGGTGCCGCAAAAATCTATGAGCAGGATGGAGTTTGGAATTAGGAACTGGCCCGATTTAGAGTAAACTATAAAGTTGATGGTAAACAGTACTATTGTGCTGGAAGTGGTTACCATGAATATCCTTTCAGCATCTTTCAAACTGGTGTACCGAATTAAGCCTGCGTAGGTACGAAACGAAATAAATGCAAGCGCCCTTACAAACAGGACTAGCGGAGCAACTAGCTTTAGGGCATTAACTTGCTCGCTTCCTATCCGAAACTCAAACCGCACGTAGTACGATAGAGTAATGGAAACCAGGCAGATGCATAAATCAATAACGAAAACCAACCAGCGGGGTGCATGTTTTACGGGTGGAATCATGTTAGGTAACATTTTATATTCAAATTTAGGAGAAAAATTGTATCGTTAGAAAATTTTTTTAAGCAAAAATTATTCCTAAAATGAGAATGATGAATAAATTTCAAACCTTTCTGGTTTATTTTAGGTAGTAGAGTAATGCGGGAAGAAAGTCCTGGAGAGCGGGTTAGTTGTATATTCCCACCAAATCACCCCTGAATGATACTTGGTATGATTTCAGCTTATACCCCTTAGTTGGGTAGCCATTATTGTAGAAGTAGTAAACCGTATGGCAATGAGGGCAGGTGGCAGTTCCTGAGCCGTTTTCATCAAGGGCCACCGATGCATTTACTGCAATGTGCTGCGGGCAGGTAGCATCAAAGGCAACTATTTCCTCCTGGTTTAGACGGAATACTATAATCCCGTTGTTGTTGTAACCCTCATTAGGAATTTTTACCGCGCCCATGGGAACGGTTATGTTGTTGTAAAAGGGTTCGTTAAGGTAGAATTCTATGTGAACTGGGACATCGGGGACGATTTCGGGCTCGTCCTCTCCACAGCTGCTAGGCAAAAAAAAGGATGCTGCTATTACTAAAAGTTTAGCTATCTTTGCTCTCATGGTTTTATTCCGGTAAATACATTACAAAAATACAATTGTTTTTGTTACTTATAATACCGGCTTAAACCTGATGGTGAAAAACAGCAACGGATTGCCGTTCGTAACAATTTAACGGAAATTACGTTAGTGTGGGTAGTTGAATTTTTGTTAACTAAATATTTGCTGAAATGGATGGTGGAGATATCCTATTCATAATCATTGTTACCATTTTAGGAATTATCAGCTCGGTTTCCAGGAAGAAAAAAGAGGCGGCCAAACGGGCCATGAAGCAGACCGAAGCAGAGGAGCCTAAAAACTATTCAGAAGGCCAACCAGTTGAAATACCTGAAAATAATAATGAAGACATATATACATGGCCTCAGCAATCAGTAAGCGAGTTTCCGTCCAACGACACTATGCAGGATTTTACTTCTAATTCAAATCCGCGAAATGAAGGGAAGTCTGTGTTGTCTGGCTGGGACAATATGGAGGGTGAGGTTAAATCTGTGGAGTATGAGATGCCGTCAGTGCAGGTAAGCGAAGAGGAGTTGTACGCCCCTAAAAAGTATGAAGAGCTCGATAAAATTCCCACTTCTTCGGGAAGCAGCCTACTCGACCAGCCTGTTAGTCCCTACGAGACAACCTACGAGGGTCTAGCTTCTAGCTATCAGCCTATTGCTTTCGAGGAGCAAGAGGAAGAGTCTAAAGCCCCCGATATGATTTTTGAGTATGAAAAAGTGCTTGAGCAGGAATCGAACCAAGCTGGTATTTTGGATGATTTTGATCCCGCCAAGGCAGTAATCTACTCTGAGGTAATTAATAAAAAATATTTTTAGCTTTCATTTCATTCCGAGATTTTTATTCTAAAATTTGTTATATTTGCAAAAGATGAGAGTTCCGAGCAATCGGAATTCTTTTTTATTTCAGATGTATAAGGAGGTTGAAATGTCCAAAGTGAACTACTTAACCGAAGAAGGCCTTGAGAAGCTGCGTAAGGAGCTCGACCACCTAAAGAGTGTGGAGAGGCCAGCCATTTCCAAAATGATTGCCGAGGCAAGGGACAAGGGCGATTTGTCGGAAAATGCCGAGTATGATGCAGCCAAGGAGGCCCAGGGCATGCTGGAGCTTCGTATTTCAAAGCTTGAAGACCTAGTTGCCAATGCCAGGGTTATTGATGAGTCGAAGATTGATACCGAACGCGTGCAAATACTCAACCGCGTTAAGCTTAAAAATCTGAAAACAAATGCTGTAGTTGAGTACATGCTGGTATCGGAGTCGGAGGCTAACTTGCGCAAGAACAAGATCTCTATCGCCACGCCAATAGCTAAAGCGCTGATTGGTAAAAAAATAGGCGACATAGTAGAGGTTCAGGTCCCTTCGGGTCTGATGAAGTTTGAAATTCTTAGCATATCACTTTAATCCTGTCGGGTTATGGCTTCCATTTTCTCAAAAATTGTGAATGGCGAAATTCCCTCTTACAGGGTTGCTGAAGACGAAAAATATTTTGCCTTTCTTGACATTAACCCTTTGGCTGAAGGGCACACCTTAGTAATACCCAAACAGGAGGTTGATTACCTTTTCAACCTCGATCAGGAAACCCTATCGGGATTAGTCCTTTTTGCCCAGCGGGTTGCCAAGGCAATTGAAAGCGTGATTCCATGTAAGCGTATTGGTGTAGCGGTTTTAGGGCTTGAGGTGCCTCATGCGCATATTCACCTCATACCAATTAATTCCGAGTCGGACATTGATTTCCATAAACCAAAGCTAAAGCTGAATCCTGAACAGCTTGATGCAATTGCCCAAAAAATTGCCACGAAATTTGAATAGCTGTGTGTGGTAGCGGGCTTCCATTCCGTGCCTCTTTGCAGGACAATCAGGCTAATACTTCAACCTATCCTAGAAAGCTTACGAAAAGCATAAGATTTAAAAGGGTTACTACGGCTCCAAGACCGTAAAGTGTCCATTTTGTAAAGGGACTGTTTTTGTACTTTCCCATCACCTTTTCGGAGGAGGTGAGCCTAACCTGGGTGAATATCGTGAAGGGTAGTTGAATGCTTAGCACCATTTGGGATATTAGCAGTGCTTTAAAAGGGTTATCTATGGCAAATATAACCAGCACAGCAGCTACCAGCGAAAGCAGAATTCCAAGTTTTGAATGGTTGTCCTTTACGTCGTAAGGCTCGTTAAAAATTCCTGCGAATATTGATCCGGCAGCCATCCCCGAGGTTATGGTAGAGGATATCCCTGCAAGTAGCAGAGCTACTGCAAATATATCGGCTGCACTGCTTCCAAGTAATGGTATTAACATGTTTTGAGCCTGACTTAGCTCCGAAACCGGCGTTTGGGTTTTATGAAAAGTGGTTGCAGCAAGTAGTATCATGGAGCTGTTTATGGCCCATCCAACCAGCATGCTGAAAAGGGTATCGAAAAATTCATAGTCGAGTTGTCTTCGTATCACCCTGTCGTCCTGAAGGTTCCACTGTCGGCTTTGAATTACCTCGGAGTGCAGAAACAGGTTGTGGGGCATAACTACTGCCCCGAGAACGCTCATGATAACGAGCATGGAGCCTTCAGGAAACGATGGCGTTACGGAGGATTTGATGGCTTCGGGCCAGTCAATATTAACCAGGCTCAACTCGTAGATAAACGATAGTCCTATTATGGAGACAAATGCTATAATCCACTTTTCAATTGCCCGGTAGCTATTGGTGAATAGCATCACTAGCACAAACGCCAAAACAAGCACTGCGCCAATCTTGATAGGTATGCCGAATAGCATTTGTAGTGCTATTGCGCCTCCCATTATCTCGGCCAGCGAGGTTGAGACTGATGCCAGCATTCCGGTGCCCAGGATAAACCTTGAAACGCCAGGTTTTAGGTACTTTGTGGTTGCTTCGGACAGGCACAACCCGGTGGCAATTCCCAAATGTGCCACGTTATGCTGAAGGACGATGAGCATAATGGTGCTCAGGCTCACCATCCATAGCAGCTTATAGCCATAGTCGGCTCCCGCCGCGAGGTTGGAAGCCCAGTTACCGGGATCAATAAATCCCACAGTTACCAGCAGTCCGGGTCCAATAAACTTGAATATTTCCATCGCTCCCATCACGGGACGATGGTTTTTGGAATCAAACCTTGTAAAAATCTTTAGCATCTTTAAACCGCTATTTATCCGTTACCTGTTTTGTTGCTTACCACCTTAATATTAGTAACCCTTTTTTAGGTGAAAAAGTTCTACTTTTTACCTTTGCGCTAACTCAATTTTTTTCTGCTGTTGCGCAATATGATATACTTTGGCTTGGTGCTCCAATGCTGACTTTTCCGTTTATTCATAGTGGAGTAGAGTTAGGCCTCATCTGTCATATTGCTTTTCATAACCATGTCCACCGTTTTTACCACATGCTCCAGTTCAAAACCCCTCGACAACCCAAATCGGACAAGTTTTGCCCGTAAGTCCGACGGACTTTTAGCCTTAACCTGGTTGGCCTTTGTGGTAATAATATTTTCCAGAGTTGCCCGGTCGAATTGGGGCTGAAGCTCGAGCAGCGCCTCCTTAATTATAGATTCGTTAATTTTTTTTACCCGCAGAGCTGCTGCAATTTTAATGCTGCCCCACTTGTTTAGCTGGCTCTTTTCCCTTACAAACATTTGTGCATACCTTCTGTCATCAACAAATCCCTCATCAACCAACATGGAGACAATCTTTTGAGCCTCTTCGTTATTAATCCCCCATAGTTTAAGTTTCTGCATGATATCCCACACGCACTTTTCCTGCCTTGCGCATAGGTTTTGGAGCCGTGTTAAAGCTTTATCAATACTCACTTTTTCTCTGCTATCCATAATTACAGTGGGTTGGTTATGTTTAGCCGGTATAGGTGCCCGAAATCATCCGGTAGCGTTCATTTATATCCTTTCGCAACGTAACCTTGCCAAAATGGTTTGCCTCCAGCAGCTCTACCATTTGGTTGCCAAACTCCTCATTAATTTCGAGGAATAGCCTTCCCCCTTGCTTAATCAACTTGGAGGACTTGCTTACAATAGCCTTGTAAAATTGAAGGGGGTTATCATCACTTACGAACAGGGCTAGCGGGGGTTCGTGGTCGAGCACATTTTTGTGCATAAACCTCCTTTCGGAGCTGCGCACGTAGGGTGGGTTGCTCACCACAATGTCGAAGGGAGCGTTTGGAATCAGGCTGCCGGAAAGGATGTCAGCCTCTACAAAGCAAATCGCGGCGCTGTATATTTTAGCGTTATGCCTTGCAACTTTAAGCGCGTCCGGGGAAATATCAACAGCTGTAAGGGTAGAATCGGGGATATTTTGTGCCAGGGCAATGGCAATGCAACCCGAGCCGGTTCCAATATCCAGAATTTTAGGTTTTGGTAAGTGGCAATCAGCAATCACCCATCGAACAAGTTCTTCGGTTTCCGGGCGGGGAATGAGCACCGATGGGTTAACAGTTAGATTTAACTCCATAAAAGTGGTTTCGCCCAGCAAGTATTGAATTGGAACGCCTCGAACCAGCTGGCCTGTCATGTCTAATATATTTTTGGACAGGCTGGGGCTGACTTGGGCGTTTGGGGTTAGGTGAACATGGTAGTAGGGAATTTTAAGCACATGTTCCAGCAGCATCCTACGCAAGGAGTTTACCTCACCGGAAGTAAAAAATTGGTTCAGGACTAAGCCCACCTCATCAAATAGCTGCCTTTGAGTGTAACTCTTCATTTAAAAATTTAACTTTGTCATAGCACAAATTTAGGTAATATTTATGGACAACCTCGATGTGGATAAGCTTTACATGTCTCGCTGCCTGGAGTTGGCCTTAAACGGGATGGGAAGTGTTGCTCCAAACCCCATGGTGGGTGCTGTTGTTGTACACAACGGTAAAATCATCGGTGAGGGATTTCATGCGCAGTATGGTGAGGCACATGCCGAAGTTAATGCCATTAACTCGGTTAGGGATAAATCGCTGTTGCAGGATTCAACGCTTTACGTTTCGCTTGAGCCCTGCTCGCATTATGGTAAAACTCCTCCATGTACCGACCGAATTGTTGAGTATGGCATTCCGCGGGTAGTGGTGGCCACAACCGATCCAAACCCCAGGGTCTCGGGCCGCGGGTTGGAGCAGCTGCGTAAGCATGGAGTTGAGGTTTCTCTGGGTATTCTTGAGGATGAAGCATTGCTGCTAAACAGGAGGTTTATCACCTTTCATACCTGCAAAAGACCCTATATTATTCTTAAATGGGCTCAAACTATAGATGGATTTATTGATCTGGTTAGAACTGCTGAAACACCTGTTGGTTCTGTTTGGATAACTAACGAGCTGGCACGCTCGCTGGTACATAGATGGAGAAGCGAAGAGCAGGCAGTGATCGTCGGAACCAACACCGTTGAAAGGGATAACCCACGCCTGAACATCCGCAGCTGGAGTGGAAGAAATCCCATTAGGGTGATTGTTGATCGAAAGTTGCGCCTGAGTAGGGATGCCAATGTTTTCGATGGAAGTCAGCCTACAATTTTGTTCATTGGGAATAACAGCAGCGCGCTGGTGCGTAAATCGGAATTTGCAGGCATCTCAAACCTGGAGATGGTAACAATCGACTTTGCCAAAGGCTCCGAGCAGCAAATCCTAAAAGAGCTGAGCGATCGGGATGTTATTTCATTGATAATTGAAGGCGGTGCAACGCTGCTCAACAACTTCATTCAGAAAAACTTATGGGACGAGGCACGGGTATTTGTTGGCAACCGCTTTTTTGGCGAGGGAGTGAAGGCCCCTCTTTTTAAGGGCGATCCTGTATCCTACGAAGAGGTAGGGGACAGCAAGCTATTCATTTATCGGAATCAGCAGGGAAGAAGCAACAGGTGAAATACTAATAACCTTCAGCATATCGTTTCAAATTTACCATTGTAGTTTTGCAGTGCCAGGCGTAATCGCGTTGCAAAAGTTACAGTGCTGCAAATTTAATAGCATCCGAATCCCATGTTGGCGCTTTTTCTATGGCCGGAATAACCTCCTGGGGGGTTTCCACAAATGTCCAAATACCTGCATGTTCAGGCCGCATGAAGTGCTCATCAATCATCTTGGCCAAAAGTAATTTTAGGTAATCGTAGAATCCATCGGTATTGAGAATGATTATGGGTTTCGTAAATTTTCCCAACCTTTTTAGGGTGATTACCTCCATCAGCTCCTCAAGCGTTCCACAGCCGCCAGGCAGGGCGACTACGGCATCAACATCCTTAATGAGGAGCTTTTTCCGCTCATGCATATCCTTAACCAGCTTTAGCTCGGTGAGATTCTTATGTCCCCACTCAACTTTATTCATAAATCGGGGCAATATACCTACCACCATGCCTCCATTCATAAGAGCGGTATCGGCCAGACATCCCATAAGCCCGTGAGAACCACCACCATACACTATGATGTCGCCTCTGTTGGCCAATTCCGAGGCTAGCTGACGGGTTGCATCAAAATACTTTTGGTTAATTTTTGAGCTGGACGCACAGTAAACCGAAATTCTCATAAGGAAAAGATTAAATGGGCTCTACGTTTGCAAGAACATGCGGTTAGTCCTTTATTTCGGGAATGCCGCTGATTGTAATGCACAGCTGATGGAGAATACCGGTTAGAATCTATTGAAAACTCCATTTGCTGCAACGCGAATGGTGGAAGGGGGATTTTGGGTAAAGATAATAATGAAGATGTTTAGTAGAAATAGGTAAAACCACCACAACATCGGGTTAATAACCCTAAACATCATGGTGGTATGAAAATTTTTAAAAAAACTACCTGAGTAGGGCTTCAAGTTTGGAAACCAGGTTGCTTTTAGGAACAGCTCCAACCTGCTTGTCGGCCAGCTGTCCATCTTTAAAGAACAGCACGGTAGGGATATTCCTGATGCCGAAACGCGCAGCAATGCCAGGGTTATTATCCACATCAACCTTTGCAACAACAGCTCTATCCTTGTATTCATCTGCAATTTGTTCGATGTAGGGGGCAATCATTCGGCAGGGGCCACACCATTCTGCCCAAAAATCAACTACAGCAGGTTTGCCGGCATTCAGCACCACCTCGTCAAAGTTGGAATCGTTTACTTCTTGTGCCATGACAACTATTGTTTTAAATTGATAATCTAATTCGTTTACCAGTACAAAATTAAAACGAAAATTAATACCAAAGGTTCAGCTTGTAATTAGTTTATACTCCAGCTCATTATCTGCCAGGAAGTGAATAAGTTCGGTGTTGATGCTAACCCGGTGCGATCGGGAAAACAGGTCAACCGAAATCCTGTTTTCCACATCTACCACCTTAAATCGAAGCGATACCTTGGCATTCTCGTGGGTTAACCTGGTAAAATCGTCAATAAGTATGTCGTTAATTTCAGTGGTGGGAAGGGTAATCGAAATACCCTTTATTTGTTTTTCCCGAACGTCGTAAAGCATGCTCATACTTTTGATGTGAAGCTCCAACTCCTCTGGTTTAAAGGCTTTGGGCTGAACTTTTCCCTTAATCATCACCATGTAACCGGTGTAGCAGAAATTTCGATAGGTTTCAAAGTCCTTTCCAAACAGCATGATGTCCATGGTGTCGGAGTAGTCCTCAATGGTGAGCCTGGCGTAAGGTTTGCCATTTTTGGTAGTATCAATCTTAGCCTTAACCACCATACCGGCAATGGTTACTTCCCTGTTGTTGAAATCTTCGAGGTTTTTAAGTTCGGCCAGGTTGGTGTTGCATAGGTTCTCAATTTCAAACCGAAACTCGTCAAGTGGATGAGCAGAGAGGTAAATGCCAATGATTTCCTTTTCCTTGTTCAGCTTTTCGATGGTTGGCCAATCGTCGGTTTTGGGAGGTTCGGGTTGTGGTACCTCAAATCCGTTGGTTGCACCAAAAAGGGTCATCTGCTTACTGTTTTTTTCCAATTGAACCTTTGCTCCGTAGCGCATCAGGGTTTCCATGAAGGTTACACCCTTGGAGTCGGGTGTAAAATAGGCGCCCCGGCTAATGGGGCTAATGTTGTCGAAAGCGCCAGCCAGCACGAGCGATTCCAAATTTTTCTTGTTAACTGTTTGGAGGTTAACCCGCTCCATGAAATCGTATATATTTTTAAATTTACCCTCATGGTTGCGAGTTTCGATAATGTTAGCTGCTGCATTTTCGCCCATTCCCTTGATAGCTCCCAAGCCGAATCTGATGTCGCCGTTGGGCATCACTGAGAACTTGTAGTTGCTCTCATTCACGTCCGGTCCCAGCACTTGCAGGCCCATTCGACGGCACTCGTCCATGAAAGTGGTTATTTTTTTAATATCCGAAAGATTCCGGCTTAGCACAGCCGCCATGAACTGACCCGGGTAATGTGCCTTGATGTATGCGGTTTGGTAGGCCAGAAAGGCATAGCAGGTGGAATGTGACTTGTTGAAGGCATATTCGGCAAAGGCTTCCCAGTTGGTCCAGATTTTTTCCACTTTAGCCTGGTCGTGTCCGTTGTTGATGCATCCATGGATAAATTTTCCCTTCATTTTGTCCATGACGTCCCGGAGTTTTTTCCCCATTGCTTTTCGCAGAGAATCAGCCTCACCCCTTGTAAATCCGGCAAGTTTCTGCGAGAGTAGCATCACCTGCTCCTGGTAAACGGTTATTCCATAGGTATCCTTTAGGAATTCCTCCATTTCGGGTATGTCGTACTCTATTTTCTCCCGGCCATGCTTCCGGTTGATGAAGCTGGGGATATACTCCATAGGCCCCGGGCGGTAGAGTGCATTCATGGCAATGAGGTCCTCGAATCGGTTTGGCTCCAAGGCTTTAAGGTATTTTTTCATTCCGGCCGACTCAAACTGGAAAATGGCGGTGGTATCGCCCCGAGAGAAGAGTTCGAGTGTTGTCGAATCATCCAAGGGGATATTGTCTATATCGAGCGATTTTCCGGTTGATTCCATGATAAGCTGCAGGGCATCCTTAACAATGGAAAGGGTTTTCAGTCCAAGAAAGTCCATTTTCAGAAGGCCAATGTCCTCCATATGGTTGCCCTCATACTGGGTAACGAAGAGTTTGGCCTCCTTGTTGATACAAAGGGGGATGTAGTTTTCCAAATCGTCGCGTCCAATGATGATGCCGCAGGCATGGACACCTGTTTGTCTGATGGTTCCTTCAAGAACCTGTGCGTGCTTTAGTGTTGCCCTCACCAGCTCGTTGTCCGATTTCAGCTCCTTTTCCAGCTCGGGAACCTCTTTAATGGCAGCCGGCAGGGTAATGCCAATGCGTTCGGGAACAAGTTTCGACAAACGCTCGGAGGTTGAGAGGTCAAGGTTTAACACTCGGGCAACATCCTTTATGGACGATTTGGCTGCCATGGTGCCAAAGGTTACAATGTGGGCCACACGTTTTTCGCCGTACTTTTGAACCACGTACTGGAGCACATCCTCCCGGCCATCCTCGTCAAAATCAATATCAATATCGGGCATGGAGATGCGGTCGGGGTTGAGAAACCGCTCGAACAGCAGGTTGTATTTTATGGGGTCTATGTCGGTAATTTTTAGGCAGTAGGCGACTACGGAGCCAGCGGCCGAACCTCGTCCGGGACCAACCGATACCCCCATTTCGCGGGCAGCCCTTATAAAGTCCCAAACAATCAGGAAGTAGCTGGGGTAGCCCATACGTTCAATTACCTGAAGTTCGAACTCTATTCTACTGCCGATCTCGTCGCTAAGGGTATCGCCCCAGCGCAATTTTGCTCCTTCGTAGGTAAGGTGGCGCAGGTAATCATTGTCATCGGTGAAACCATCGGGAAGCGGGAAGTTAGGCATAATGGGCTTGTGGCTAAGATCGTAAAATTCAACCTTATCCAGTATTTCCATGGTGTTGTGAACTGCTTCGGGATGCTCGGAAAAGATGGAAAGCATTTCCTCCTCGCTTTTCAGGTACTCCTGAAAGGTGTAGCGCATACGGTTGGTGTCGTCAATCCGCTTGTCGGTGTTAAGGCATATTAGCAGGTCGTGCGAGGCGGCATCATCGGACATGACGAAGTGGACGTCGTTGGTGGTAATGCACTTTACTCCTGTTTTTACCGACAGCTCTAACAATGCCTTGTTTACCTTCAGCTGGTTTTCGTAAACCTCGGAGTCAATGCGGGGTTCACCGGATTTGTGGAGCATGAGCTCCAGGTAAAAGTCGTCGCCAAAAATATCCCTGTACTCCATTATTAGCCTCTCGGCTTCGGCGATGTTGTTGTTAAGTATGGCTTGAGGTATTTCGCCTCCCAAACAGGCGCTGGAGGCAATTAGCCCCTTGCTGTACTGTCGCAGGAGCTCCTTATCAATGCGGGGCTTGTAGTAGAAACCCTCGGTGTAGCCATAGCTAACCAGCTTCACCAGGTTGTGGTAACCTTCCAGGTTCTTGGCCAGAAGAATAAGGTGAAAGTTATGGCGGTCCTCCTTGTCCGTGCGGTCGAAACGGCTGTTTTTTGCCAGGTATGTTTCGCAGCCGACTATGGGTTTAAAAAGTTGTTTTTCGGCCTCCCTCAGCTGCTCGTTCAGCAGGTCTAGAGAAGGGCTGTTATCAGCCACACTACTTCCGGAGCTTATGCCTTTAATTTCAGCTTTTATGCTTTCTATTTCCTTAAGAACAGGGCTATTACTTTTTTTTACAGTATTCAGAAACTCCTTTATGCCGAACATGTTGCCGTGATCGGTTATGGCAATTCCTGGCATGCCCAGCTCTTTTGCCCTGCTTACTAGCATTTCAATGCTCGATGCTCCATCCAGTATGGAGTAGTGGCTGTGAACATGAAGATGTACAAAACTTCCCATTTACTTAATTGTAGTCAATACTCAGATTTACGAAATGGCAGGATGAAGCGTTACCGTCATGAAAACGAAGGTGATTTTAAATTGAAAATCTTGGGATTCAAATGAATGAACTTAGCCATTAACCCTACCTGTTATCGTGCGAATTTACCAAAATATGGGGTAGGTAAAATGGATGTTGATAACTATTGAATTTTCTTTTCGCATTCAGGTTTGGTTACTTCAATTTGGCTGTTTGCCACATTTTTACTGTTGTTTGTAAAAGGAGTTATGGAATATATGAATCTTACTTCTATTTTTATAGCTTAGCATATTAAATTTTTATAGGATGCGCGGAAAACTACTAATGCTATTGGTGGCTAGCGGAGTGATATTATCTGTTAGCGCATTTGGGCAGAATAACCTACCTGCCTATCTAGGTGTCTCATACATTCCGGAGCTGAGATGGAAGGTGTACTTCATCAACCATAAATCTATCGGCGAACCTCTTTCCCTGAATTTTGACATGACCAGCATGTCGTCCTACGAGGGCAATTTTGGTATTCGTAGGCTAGGGGTCAGGATGGGGGTGTCGGCCCAGACGGAGAACAACCTAATAGGTAAGTTTTACCGCTGGGGCGGGTACTTGGGATTTAAGAACATGCTACTACGGCTACAGAGTTCCAAGATGTCGGGCGACCTGGAATGGTCGGGAGCGCTGCCTCCTGGTTACTATGCCAATAGGGAATTCTCCAACAAGTACTTCAACATAGATCTTTTAAAGACTGCTAAAGGGGGTTCGGCGTTTAACGAAGTTGGAGGGTACTGGGGTGTTGGCTATACCTCAATGGGTTATCCGGTAGAGATTAGCACCCTGGTTACCGAAGGCGGAAGGGAGAACCAGAAGTTTGGAATGCCTGCTTATGATACGCTCTACTCCATTAAATCGTATAATATTTGTTTCGGATTTGACTTGCTTCGACAGCTTTGCCTTACAGGAGGACTTGAAGGTTTTGCTCCGGGAAGACGCGCCATGCGTTTTGCCATGTATGCCTCCACGCAGGATAAGGTTGGTTTTGGGCCGGCCAAAATATCCGATTACGGAGTTTCTATGGCCGAAGCGCTTAACCCGGGTAGAACTGCAGTTACCAGTAAGTTTTTCAATGTAATGGTTCATTACTCCCTCTCCTTGGGGTTGCGCTACTACATTCATCCCGGGCCAACGGTAGTAATTTTTGCTCTGGGATACGACTTTGAAGGGGCCATGAATGCGCCCTTTAAAGGAGCAGCCGATAACGCCGAGGATTTAGGTTTCGACTTTTTGAACTACTACCTGAACCATGGTGTTTCGTTTAAGATATACCTGGCATGGAACAGGGACTGGCAGCAGAAAAATCAGTAACTACCTGTTTACCTCACCTCAAGCACCTTGCCAGTGAATTCTACCTTTCCTGCTGTAAGCTTAACGATGTAAGTTGCAGCAGGCATTCCTACTTCTGCTGCCGAAAAGTAGTGGGTTTTTTGTCCCGCATCCTCAATACCGTTCACCAAAACGCTAACAAGCTTGCCCGTAATGTCATACACCGCAAGGTTTACTTTGCAGCTTTCGGGGAGGGTGTAGGTAATGGCAACCTTGCCCTTATAGGGATTTGGAAATGTTGTAAACCTCAGCAGGTTATCCGACACCTTGTCCACATTGCTTGGCTGACTTACAACATTGCCGTTGAAGGCTGCCTTGGTTTGTGTTGAAGGTTTCCCGTTTGCCGGAGTGTAGGTGCTTTTTATTAGCGATAGTACCGGAAAACGGTAGTTGGCCACATACCAGCGGTAGGTAACATCCTCAATGTTAATCAGGCTGTTGTTGATGGTTTGCGTGGTGAGCTTCACCTCCTTAACCCGTAAAACTCCACTTAGCTCTCTTCCACCGGGTAAAATCAGCTTACCGTAGCCATCGCCCTCCACCCGGTAGGTTCCTGAAATGGTGCCAACAGGCACTTCGTTAACAAGGTAATCACCCTTAAAATCTCCGGAAAAGCTGCTGTTAAAACCAAACGGGTAGCGCATTTTGACAAATGGCTTGCTGTATGTTATTTCGGTGCTTCCTGTAGATGACTGAAAACCAAGCTGCTCCAGTGAGTTGGCTGTCATATTGAAGATAAACCTATTGCCGAACTCTTCAAGCACCACGTTGCCACCCTGGTTTGAGGGGTAATCCTTAAGGGTGTAAACCTCTTTTAGGCTGCCCTGGAAGTTCTCCGAAGTTTCCAGCATGCTGAAGTTCCACACCACGTTTTTACCAGCTGGGCCGGGTTCTACGTAGCTTGTAAGCAGCATTGGGTTATTGTCATTAGGAATGAATCCGTGGTTTTGGCTGGTAATAATAGTTTGCCCGAATAAACTTAGGGTAAGAACCAGCTGAGGGCTGAGCAGTAATAATTTCTTCATGACGGCCTCCTTTTAGGTTTAGCTATGCCCAAATATAGCTCAACTTCGAAATGAAATCAATACGTTGTGCGGTTAATTTTTTGTTAACTTCTTTAAGGGCAGCTCCATAAGCAAAGAGGTTGGGTTTAGTGAGTTGAAAAGTTAACAGAATGCTTTTCTCAGGCTGGTAGAAGAGTCTTGGATGTGAAGCAATGTGGCGTTTGGTGATGGTATGGCAAAAAAAGTTGTACTTTGGTGTGGGTGGTCAGCAGCAACGGCAAACAGCTATTTCTGCCCCTGTTACCTTTGGAGCATGCCGCTTACATTGTGATTTACAGGTAAAATGAGGTTGTGGGCGGGTAGTTCGGGCCAATTAGTTTCCCATTTCGGAAAGGAACTTAATCCGCATAAGCCTGATTTCCTCCTCGGTGTAATCCTCATCGCCAAGGGCAACAAGAGCTTCCTCGAGGCTTTCGGTTTCGGCCTCATTGCGGAAGTAGTCGAATATTTCCTCCTGCTTATCCTCGTCAATAACCTGGTTGATGTAGTAGTCAAGGTTGATTTTGGTACCCGAGTTGACAATTGCCTCAATTTCGTTCAGCAGCTCATCCATTTCGAGATTTTTTGCGTTGGCTATGTCTTCGAGGTCCATTTTCCGGTCGATGCTCTGAATGATGTATACCTTGAGAAGCGATTTGGTGGCAACCGATTTAACCACCATGTCCTGGGGTCGGATAATATCCTTATCCTCAACGTATGCCTTAATCAGCTCAACAAACTCCTGTCCGAAGCGCTTGGCTTTTCCGGCGCCAACTCCGGTAATACTATGCAGCTCCTCAATGGTAATGGGGTACTGGATGGCCATATCCTCCAGCGATGGGTCTTGAAAGATTACAAAGGGGGGAAGGTTTTTCTTTTTGGCCATTTTCTTTCGCAGGTCTTTCAGCATTGCAAGCAGCTCGTCATCAACAGCGCCCGACCTGTCCATGGGCATTCCAATAGATTCATCGTCATCGGCTTCCTCGTACTCGTGGTCCAGGGTAAAGAGCACGTCGGTGGGTTTGTCGATAAATTCCTGACCCTTAGGCGTAATGAATAGCAGCCCGTAGTTTTCGATGTCCTTGTCCAGGAACTTCATCACCAGGGCCTGACGGATTATGGAGTTCCAGAACCGGGAGTCCTTTTCGGCGCCCTCGCCGAAGGTATCGAGCTGGTTATGCTTGTACGATTTAACCGCTGCGGTAACGTTGCCAAGCAGGATGTTGACTATGTGGTCAGCTTTAAACTTTTGGTTGACTGCCAGCACCGTTTCCAGCACCATTTGAAGCTCCTCTTTCCCCTCAAACTGTGTTTTGGGGTGTAGGCAGTTGTCGCACGAGTTGCAGTTTTCCTCATCATACTCCTCCCCGAAGTAGTTCAGAAGAGTTTTCCGACGGCACATGGATGACTCGGCGTACGACACGGTTTCGAGCAGCAGCTGCTTGCCAATTTCCTGTTCCGACACCGGTTTCCCCTGCATAAACTTTTCAAGTTTTTGAATGTCCTTGTAGCTGTAAAAGGTTATACATTGACCTTCGCCCCCATCCCGGCCAGCCCGACCGGTTTCCTGGTAGTATCCCTCAAGGCTCTTGGGAATGTCGTAGTGGATAACAAACCTAACGTCGGGCTTGTCGATACCCATTCCAAAGGCTATTGTTGCCACAATTACATCAACCTCCTCCATCAGGAATTTATCCTGATTTTCCGAGCGGGTGGCGGCATCCATCCCCGCATGGTAGGGCAACGCCTTAATTCCGTTGATTTTGAGAATTTCGGCCATCTCCTCAACCTTCTTCCGGCTAAGGCAGTAAATGATTCCCGACTTGCCCTGGTTGGACTTTATGTACTTGATGATTTCCTTAACTGCATTCACCTTGGGGCGTACCTCGTAGTACAGGTTGGGCCTGTTGAACGACGATTTGAAAACACTGGCGTTGAGCATGCCGAGGTTTTTCTGGATGTCGTGCTGAACCTTGGGGGTTGCCGTAGCAGTCAGGGCAATTATAGGAGCTGTGCCTATCTCGTTAATTATGGGGCGAATTCTTCGGTACTCCGGACGGAAGTCGTGCCCCCATTCAGAAATACAGTGCGCCTCGTCAATTGCGTAGAATGAAATTTTGATTTGCTTTAGAAACTGTATGTTTTCCTCTTTGGTAAGCGATTCGGGTGCTACATACAGCATTTTGGTAACACCGTTGGTAACATCCTGTCTTACCTTTTGAAGTTGGGTTTTATTAAGCGAGGAGTTCATAAAGTGGGCAATGCCCTCCTCCAGAACAAATGCGCGCATTGAGTCAACCTGGTTCTTCATAAGGGCGATGAGGGGCGATATGATGATGGCGGTTCCATCAAGTATTAGGGCGGGCAGCTGGTAGCATAGCGATTTGCCTCCACCGGTGGGCATAAGAACAAACGTGTCGTTCCCTGTAAGAACATTGTGAATAATTGCCTCCTGGTTGCCCTTAAAGGTGTTGAACCCGAAATACTTGTTAAGATACTCCTTTAATGATAGTTCAGATGTGTTAACGTTCATGATTTAAGTTTCCGACTCCTAATTTTAAACTGTTTAACTGTTGCTTTCCACCCTACATTACGTTACGTGGATAAAAAATAGATACTTTTGCTTTTATAAATATACGCCATATTTTTTTTAGTGGTTCAAATTTAAAGTCATTTAACAAAAGGATGACAAAAGTAGCAAATGAAAGGGAAAAAATGAATAATGATGCCATCAGAAAACTAGCTGTTGAAACAATCCGAACCGAAGCCGATGCCATTGAAAAACTCGCCGGGTTTATTGATGATGATTTTGTTATGGCAGTAAACCTGATTTTTAACGGAAAAGGTAGGGTAATTGTTACGGGGATTGGAAAAAGCGCGATTGTGGCTGAAAAAATTGTAGCCACCTTCAACTCAACGGGAACGCCAGCCATATTCATGCACGCTGCCGATGCCATTCACGGCGATTTAGGGATTATTCAGCCCGATGATGTTGTTGTTTGCCTCTCAAAGAGCGGCAGTACTCCCGAAATAAAGGTTTTGGTCCCACTAATCAGAAATTTGGGCAATAAGATAATTGCGGTTGTTTCGAACACCGATTCCTACCTGGCCCGTTCATCCGATTTTGTGCTTAAGGCAACAGTTGACCGGGAGGCATGTCCTAACAACCTGGCCCCCACATCCAGCACTACAGCCCAAATGGTTATCGGCGATGCCCTGGCAGTTTGCCTACTCAAACTTCGCGGCTTTACCCCGGCCGATTTTGCTCGCTTTCACCCGGGTGGAGCCCTTGGTAAGAAACTCTACATGCGTGTTTCAGATATTTTCACCTCTACCGATGTTCCAAAAGTTCGTCCCGACGATCGAATTCGATCGGTTATACTCGAAATATCCTCAAAGCGCTTAGGCGCCACCGCGGTGGTTGACTCCAACGACAGGGTTGTTGGCATTATCACCGACGGTGATTTACGCCGAATGCTCCAGAAGAATCAGAGCATCGAAGGCCTTGCCGCCGCCGATATTATGACCGTTAACCCAAAAACAATTGACAGGGAGGAGTTGGCAATTACGGCTTTCAACCTTATGGAGCAGAATAAAATCACCCAGCTGCTCGTTACCCATGAGGACCGATATGAAGGGGTGATACACATTCACGATATTCTCAGAGAAGGTATAGTCTAATTTCCTTAAGGTGATGGCTGGAAAAGCATCGAAACATAATGAAATGACTTTCTGGCAGCACCTGGGTGAATTGAGGAATATTTTTATCCGCTGCATGTTGGCAGTTGTTGTGCTTTCAATTGTGGCATTTTGCTTAAAGGACATTATTTTCCAGCAGGTTGTACTTCGCCCTCGAATGCCCGAGTTTGTTACCAACCGGTTGTTATGCCGGTTGGCTGAGCAGTGGAACTCTCCGGTTCTTTGCATCAACTCAACTATTTTACCGCTTATCAACATTGAACTTGCTGGGCAGTTTACTGTTCATTTAAGGGTGGCTTTCTGGAGCGGGGTAATTATGGCTTTTCCGTATATTATGTATGAACTTGCCAAATTTTTCAGACCGGCGCTTAAGCAGGGGGAATCAGCTACGCTTAGAGGTGTAGCATTAATGTTTACCCTTTGCTTTGCAATTGGCGCTGCTTTTGGGTACTTCATAATAGCACCCATATCCATTCATTTTTTAGGAACCTACTCGGTGAGTGCGCAGGTAGTCAACCAAATCACTCTGGGTTCATACCTGTCAACCGTTTTAGGCCTCATTTTTGCAGGTGGCGCAGCCTTTGAGATGCCGGTAGTTGTGCTGTACCTTAGCCGTTTAGGAGTGGTGAAACCCCAATTCCTATCCCGATATAGAAAAGTTGCCATTGTAGTTATCCTGGTTATTTCGGCCGTGATAACACCTCCCGATGTGTTCAGCATGACCATTGTTGCCATCCCGCTTTTGCTTCTCTACGAGGTGAGCGTTTTGCTGGCCCGAATGGAGTTTAAGGATTGATTTTTATGATTATGAGGAGATTGTTGTTTTTTCTAGCACTTCAGCTGGCATTTGTTTCATCCATTTTTGCCCAGGGGCAGATAACCAAAATCAGGGGTAGGGTTATTGACGCTCAAACCAGGGAGCCTATAGCCTACGTGAACATTGCTTTTAGGGGACTTCCCATTGGAACTATTACCTCCGAAAAAGGTGAGTTTTTCCTCGAAACAAGAACTACGGGCGACTCACTTACCTTTTCTTATGTTGGGTACCAGTCGAAAACCGTAGCGGTTAAAAAGGGGTATTTTCAGGAGATTAACGTGGAACTTCAGCCCGAGGCTATTGAGCTTGCCAGCATTGTAGTAAAACCAGGCGAATATCAGGCAAACCGTATTGTGAAAAACATTATCAGGAATAAGGATAAAAACAACCCGGCCAACCTCAGCTACTTCTGCCATAGCTACAATAAAATTCAGGTTGACCTGAACAATGTAAACCTTGAAGCTTCGCAACGTAAGTTTTTGAATCAGTTTAAATTTATTTGGGACTACGTGGACACCAATGCCATAACCGGAAAACCCTACCTTCCGATTTTCATCACCGAGTCGCTTTCCGACTACTACTACCGTTCAAGCCCAAAAATGGAGAAGGAAATTATTAAGGCTACCAAAATTTCAGGTGTTAACAACGAGAGCGTTGCGCAGTTTACGGGTATGATATACCAGAACGTGAACATTTACGATAACTACATCAATATTTTCGATCAGGGTTTGGTTAGCCCGATAGCCAATGCAGGCTTAATCTACTACAAGTACATTCTGGTTGATAGCGCCTTTGTGGGAAATCGCTGGTGCTACCAGATTTCGTTTAAGCCCCGTCGGAAAATGGAGCCTACTTTTACCGGCGATTTTTGGGTGAACGACACCACCTGGGCTGTGGTGAAAGCCCAGTTCCGCCTTTCCGATATGGTTAACCTTAACTTTGTAAACGACATGGTTACCACCTCGGAGTACGTCCCAATTAACGATACCCTCTGGTTCCCGAAGCAGCTAACCATGTTTGTTGATTTTAACCTTACCGATAAGGAGGCCGGTTTTTTTGGGCACAAAACAGTTACCTACAGCGATGTTACCCTTAATCCCGACTTCCCAAGCGAGATTACCGAGCAGCCAACCAGCCTTAAGGTTATGGAGGGTGCGCTAAATCAGGATAAAGAGTACTGGAATAAGACGCGACCTTTTGAGTTGACGCCCA
>Ga0116176_10000419_pt1 | contig 34869 bp, 26 predicted proteins | sample AD_STIC08_MetaG_FD_89803 | JGI IMG/M metagenome (GOLD analysis project Ga0116176, IMG submission 89803) | Active sludge microbial communities of municipal wastewater-treating anaerobic digesters from USA - AD_STIC08_MetaG | ecosystem: Engineered > Bioreactor > Anaerobic > Digestate | place: USA...
CCCTTCGACGACGCGGCCGGCGTTGGCCCGGAGGCCTGCCGTCAGGCCGCCGTGTATGTCCGCTCGGAGCTGCTCAAGTCGAAAAAGCTCCTGCCCAAGTTCCTCGCCCCCGCTCTCGAGGACGGCGCCGAAGGCGTGGGCGCGGGCCTCATCGACGTCGAGAAGGCCCTCGAGCTGGGCCGCGCGAACGGCGTCGACTTCGTGCTCATCGGGACCATCCTCGATGCCAGCGCCGAGGAGAGCGATTCGAGCCTCGGCGGCCTCTCCTTGAGAAAGGGCACGGTCGGGACTTCCGTGCGCAAGGTCAAGGCCACGATATCGATCCAGGGCGACCTCCTGGCCGTCGCCGACGGCGCTCTTGTCCAGAGCTTCGAGGCCAAGGGCGGCAAGACCGTTTCGCAGGTCGGCGCCGACCTGTCGATGAGCTGGGGCGACTACAACAGCGGCTTGGGCTCGGCGGACACGCCCAACGCCAAGGCCATGCGCGAGGCCGTGGCGAGCCTGGTCAAGCAGATCCTCAAGAAGGTCTGATCCCGCCCGGGGGCCCGGCCTTCGCCGCCGACCCATCCGTGGAAGGTCTATCGAGGGCCCGCGTTACAGCACCCGGGCGAACCGTTCGAGCGCCCAGTCGATCTCCTCGCGGCTGATGATCAACGGCGGCGAAACCCGGATCACGGTATCCCGGGTTTCTTTGCAGAGAACGCCTTCGCCTTTCAGCTTTTCGATGTACGGACGCGCCTCGCTTTTCATTTCGAGGCCGATCCATAAGCCGCGGCCACGCACGTCCCGAACATCGGGAGACCCGAATCTCCGGAACTGGTCCATCATGTAAGCGCCCATCACGGCCGAGCGCTCGATCATGTTCTCTTCCGCCAGCACTTTCAGGGCCGCGCGGGCCACGGCGCACGCCATCGGATTGCCGCCGAAAGTGCTGCCGTGATCTCCCGGATGAAACACGTCCATGATTTTTCTGGAAGCCAACATGGCGGAGATCGGATAGTAGCCGCCGCCCAAGGCCTTTCCCACCGTGACGATGTCCGGATGAATCCCCTCCCACTCATGGGCGAACAGCTTCCCGGTGCGCCCCAGGCCGGACTGGATCTCGTCGGCGATCAGCAGGACGTTCTCCGCCCGGCAGATGTCCTCCGCTTCCCGGAGATACCCGTCTCGCGGAACGACGATGCCCCCTTCTCCCTGGATCGGCTCGACCAGAAAAGCGCAGGTGTCGGGGGTGATCGCCGCCCTCAAAGCGTCGATGTCCCCATATGGGATGATCTTGAATCCCGGGGTGAACGGCCCGAAAGCGAAGCGATACTGCGCTTCGGTGGAAAAGCTTATGACGGAAATGGTGCGGCCGTGAAAATTATTGGCGCATGCTATGATCTCGGCCTTTCTTTCGGATATTCCTTTAACGGTGTAGCCCCATTTGCGGGCGCATTTGAGAGCGGTTTCCACAGCTTCCGCGCCGGAATTCATGGGCAGAGCCATTTCCATGCCGGTCAATTCGTGCAGGTCTCTCAATAGCAGCGGCAGCTGGTCGTTGCGGAAGGCGCGGGAGGTCAAGGTGACGCGCCCGGCCTGTTCCAGCGCGGCGGCCATGATCTTCGGATGGCAATGTCCCTGAATGACCGCGGAGTACGCAGCCAGGCAATCGAGGTATTTCCTGCCTTCGACATCATAGACCCAGACTCCGCTGGCGTTTCGGATGACGACATCAAGCGGATGATAATTGTGAGCTCCGTACCGGTTCTCGAGTTCGATGTAATCCTCGGAGCTCAGCTTTTCGGTTTTCAATTCGACACTCATGAGGCCTCCGATTTGAAAAAGTCGGGCAGGAGGAGCAATTCAATTGTACCAGAGCGCACAAGAGAGCCCCGGTTACGGAACCGCGGCAAGAGCAGGCCCGGTTGAAGCCATGGTCGTCTCTCCGCCCCGGTGGGCCGGCGGCGGCGGGGGGGGCATGGACCGGGCGGGAGCCTTCCGCATGCCGCCGCGTCCGGACGGCGCTCGGCTGCCGGCCCGGCGGCTCGGACTCCGGGCCGGGCTCTTGACAGGCCGAGGGCCGGGTTCTATATTCTCGGCCAGGAGAGGGAAGGAACACCGATGCGCCGAATGACGCCGCCGCTCTGTCTCCTGCTCGTGATGGCCGGCGGCCTCGCCGGGCCGCTCGCCGCCCAGGCCGTTTCTCAGACCGCCGCCCCTCAAGCCGCCGCCCCGCCGTCCCCCCGCTGGTTCGAGAAGATCGACCTGACCGGCTGGCTGGCCGGGGACGGCCGGTGGCTGAGGACGGGAAAGGGAGCCTCGGCCGCGACGACGACCGACCTCTACCTGCGGGCCTTCGAGATCGGCGTCGAGGCCGATCTGGCCGATTGGGCCTCGGCCACGGTCGTCCTCGACTCCGAGTGGATCGGGGACGCCCTCAACGGCGGGGACGCGGGGGTCGTCGTCGACGAGGCCCACCTCGACATCGCCGTGCCGCGCTCGCCGCTCTATTTCGTGCTGGGCCTGCGGACCCAGCCTTTCGGCCTGTTCGAGACCCACTTCGCGACCGATCCCCTGGTCCAGGACGCCTACGAGACCCGCGCCGTCGGCCTGACCGCGGGCCTCAAGGCCCCCCGTTCGACCGACCTGTCCGTGACCGTTTACAAGGGCCGCGTCCAGGCGGGCCATCTTTACGGGTCCGGCCTCTTCGACGCGGCCGCCGCCCCGCCGCCACAGGCGCCGGTCGATCGCGTCGGTTCCTGGATCGTCTCGGGCGTCTCGAGCCCGGCCGGCAAGGCCTGGACCGTGTTCGCCGCCTTCGCCAGCGAGCCCGGCGCCGGCCGGCGGATGACGGCCTTCAACGCGGGCTCCAACCTCGCCGTCCCCGGCCTGAAGAGCCTCCAGCTCGACGCCGAGTACGCGCGGGGCCTGCGCCGCGAGGACGCGCCGGGACTGGGCCGGAGCTTCCGCGAATCGGCCTTCTCGGCGACGGCGTCCTACCAGTTCGTCGCCCGGAAGCGGGCCGTCCTCGGCGGCGGGAACTACCGGGCCCGCAAGAGCCGCCGGCTGGCCCACCCGGCCGAGCTGGCGCTCCGGTTCGAGGCCTTCGACGACGGGGGGCGCGCCGCCGCCCTGGCCTCCTGGTCGGTGCGTGAGCGGGTCAGCCTGGGCGGGCGCTATACCTTCTTCGAACAGGGCGGCGTCCTGGCCGCCCTCGACCTCGAGGTCCGGCGCCAGACGCTCCGCGTCGCGCCCGGCTACGATGGCCCCGCCGGCCCGGGCGACGAGGTCACGGTCCGGCTCGGGCTGGACTTCTGAGGAGGCCGCGCGGGGGAACGCGACATGCGCATCCTGGTCGTCGAGGACGAGAAGAAGATCGCGGAGTTCGTCCGCAAGGGCCTCAAGGCCGAGGGCTACGCCGTCGATGTCGCCTTGGACGGCGAGCAGGGCCGCATCTTGGCCGGGACCGGGGCCTACGACCTCGTCATCCTCGACCTGCGCCTGCCCAAGATGGACGGCCTGACCCTCTGCCGCACGCTCCGCAACGCCAAGTTCGCCGGGCCCATCCTGATGCTCACGGCCCGGGACACGGTCAAGGACAAGGTCCTAGGCCTGGACTCGGGGGCCGACGACTACCTGACCAAGCCGTTCGACTTCGAGGAGCTCGTGGCCCGCGTCCGGGCGCTGCTCCGCCCGCGCGGCGCGGCCGAGCCGACCCGGCTCCAGGCCGGCGACCTCGTCCTCGACCTCCTGGCCCACACGGCCGAGCGGGCCTCGCGGCCGGTCCCGCTGACGGCCAAGGAGTTCTCGCTCCTCGAATACCTTGTGCGCAACGCCGGCCGGGTCGTCAGCCGGGCGATGATCGCCGAGCACGTCTGGGACATCCACTTCGACTCGTTCACCAACGTCATTGACGTCTCGATCAACCACCTCCGGGCCAAGGTCGACCGCGATTTCCCGGTCAAGCTCATCCAGACGGTCCGCGGCCGGGGCTACGTCCTGAAGGCCTGAGATGGACGCCGGGTCGCTCCGCTTCCGGATGACCGGCCTGTACGTCGCGGCCATGGCCTTGACCTTCGTGCTGGTGGGGGTCGCCGTCTACCGGCTGACGGGCGGGGCCATCCGCCGCGACCTCGACCACCTCCTGGTGCTGCGGGCCGAGGGCATCGCCGCCTCGATCGACACCTTCTGGACGGTCGAGGCGGAGGAGGCGCTCCGGGCCGGCCGCCCGCTCGGAACGGCCAGCAAGGTGGGGAACGCCGACTTCGCCCGGCTGGCCCGGCGCTGGGTCGAGGAGCGGGCCCAAGACCCGGTCCTCCTCGACATCGTCGTCCAGATCTTCGGGCCGGAAGGCCGGCTCGTCTCCGCCACCCAGACGGTCGCCGGCGCGACGCTCCTGCCCTTCGAGGACCTGAGGCCGGACCTCGGCCCGGAGGCCCGGTTCCTGAACATCGTCGGCAACGGGGCCCCGGGCCAGGAGATCCGCTTCCGGGCCCTCAGCTTTCCGGTCAGCGAGGCCGGCCGCCTGGCCTATGTCGTCCGCGTCCTCAGCCCGCTCGCGACGGTGGAGGCCCCGCTTCGCCGCCTGCGGCTGATCTTGCTCCTGGCCTTGCCCGTGGCCGTCGTCCTGAGCGCGGCCGCCGGGGCCTGGCTGGCCGGCCGGGCCCTCCGGCCGGTCGACCGCATGATCGATTCAGCCCAGGCGATCTCCGCGGAAACGCTCCACCGTCGCCTGCCCGCGCCCCGGGGCCGGGACGAGTTGAGCCGTCTGGCCGCGACCTTCAACGGTTTGCTCGACAGGATCGAGACGGGCTTCTCGTTCCACCGGCAGTTCTGGGAGGACGTCGCCCACGAGCTCAAGACCCCGCTGGCGATCATGAAGGGGGAGATCGAGGTGGCCCTGAGGACCGGCGCCGACGCCGAGGGGTCGCGACAGGCGCTGGCCAGCAACCTCGAGGAGGCCGAGCGACTCATCCGGCTCATCGAGAAGATGCTGACGCTGGCCCGGCTCGATCGCGGCGGCGCCCCGCTCGAGACGGCCGATCTCGACCTGGCGGGATTGGCGCTCCGGGCCGTTGAAGAGTTCCGGACGCCGGCCGAGGGCAAGGGCGTCCGGCTGCTCCTCGACGCGCCGGCCGCCGCGTCCGTCCGCGGCGACGAGGCCCGGCTGCGGGGCCTCTTCTACATCCTCCTCGACAACGCCGTGAAGTTCACGCCGGCCGGCGGGACGGTCGCGGTCGAGGTCGCCGCGGCCGCGGACGGGGTCCGGCTGACCGTCTCCGACACGGGCCCGGGCATCGCCGAGGAGGACCTCGGCCGGGTCTTCGACCGCTTCGGCCGGCCCGGGCGCCCCGGCGAAGGCGGCGGCTTCGGGCTGGGGCTGAGCATCGCCAAGGCCGTCGCCGAGAGCCACGGCGGCAGGATCGAGGTTCGGAGCCGCGTCGGCCGCGGCAGCGCCTTCACCGCCGTCCTGCCGGGCGGACGGACATAAAAGACCTTTAATCCTCTTTTAACCCTTTTTTAACGGTCTCATGCCTATATTTGTCTCGAACGGACAAACCCTCGTGAAAGGAGACACCATGAACACGCGCAGACACCGCGGCGGGCCCGGCTGGACCATCCCCGCCCTCGCCCTGGCCGCCGCGGCCGGGCTGGCCCTTTGGGGAACGACGGCCTGCCGGTCGGAACGGGAGGCGGCGCCCAAGGTCCGGGAGGAGTTCTCGCTCGCGTCGCTGACGCCGGTCTTCGGCGAAGCCAGGGACGCCAATTCCGGATTGGCCGATTTCACCGAATCGGACCAAGGCCTCATCCTGTCCTACCACTTCTACTTGACGGACCGGACAGACGCCGACCAGGAGATCGCCCGGGAGCTGGCGCCGAAGATCCGCAGGCTCTACGGCCGTTTCCGGAACGTCGACCGGGTCAGCTTCGAGGTCTCGATGCCCGACAAGGCCTCGCCCGACTACTGGAGCCCCTATGTCTCGTTCTCCCTGACGCGCAAGATCGTCAAGAGGACGGGCTGGACGGACCTGCTCGACACCGACCTTCTCGGGAACGCGCTCAACGTCCGTCGGACCAGGTGAGGCCGCGGGGGAATGAACGCCTCCGTCCGCTCCTGTAAGACAGAGAAAGAAACGGTATTTGAGGAGATATCCATGAAACGAATGACCGGATCTCTCGTGTGGCTGGCCTTGGCGGCCGCCCTGTCGATAGGGCCCGCCGGCCCCGCGGCCTTGGCCCAGACGCCGGCGGCCGGGGCCCAGCCCCGCGCCGTTCTCGCGGCCATGAGCCAGGCCTTCGAGGCGGCCGCGGCCAAGGTCAGTCCTTCGGTCGTCTCTATCTTCGCCGAACAGGTGGTCCAGTCCGGCGGCCGGCCGGGCCTGCCGGACGACCCCTTCCGGGACTTCTTCGGCGACCAGCTCTTCCGCCGCTTCTTCGGCGACCCGGGCCAAAGCGGCGGCGCCCGCCGGACCGTCCGCAGCCTCGGCTCGGGCGTCATCGTCAGCCGTGACGGGCTCATCCTGACCAACAACCACGTCGTCGAGAAGGCCGACAAGCTGTCGGTCGTGGTCGGCGACAAGAAGTCCTACCCGGCCAAGGTCATCGGGACGGACCCGCAAACCGACGTCGCGGTCATCCGCATCGACGCCAAGGACCTGCCGGCCGCCGATCTGGGCGATTCGGACGAAGTCAGGGTCGGCGAATGGGTCTTGGCGGTGGGCAACCCGTTCGAGCTCATGCACTCGGTGACGGCCGGCATCATCAGCGCCAAGGGGCGGTCGTCGGTCGGGCTGGCCGACTACGAGGACTTCATCCAGACCGACGCCTCCATCAACCCCGGGAACAGCGGCGGCGCCCTGGCCGACCTCGACGGCCGGATCATCGGCATCAACACGGCCATCTCCAGCCCGTCGGGCGGCAGCATCGGCATCGGCTTCGCCATCCCCATCAACATGGCCCGCAAGGTCATGGACGAGCTCGTGGCCAAGGGCCAAGTCGTCCGCGGCTACGTGGGCCTCACCCTGCAGCCGCTGGAAGAGACCATGGCCCAGGCCCTCAAGCTCAAGAGCACGGACGGCGCCCTCGTCGGCGACGTCGTTCGCGACGGGCCCGCGGACAGGGCCGGCATCGAGCGCGGCGACGTCGTCGTGGCCGTCAATGGCGCGGCGGTGAAGGACAACACGGAGGTCCGCAACCTCGTCGCCGACGGCCGGCCGGGCCAAGTCATGGCCTTCGGCCTCGTCCGGAACGGGGCGCGCCTCGAGAAGAAGGTGACGCTGGCCGAGCGGCCGCGCGAGCGGGGCGGCGCGGAGCCCCGGAGCGACCGTCGGCCGGAGGCGGCCCAGCAGAAGATCGGCGTCGCCGTCCAGGACCTGACGCCCGAGATCGCCGGGCGGCTGGGTTACAAGGACGAGAAAGGGGCGATCGTGACGGAGGTCGTGCCCGGGAGCCCGGCGGACGACGCGGGCCTCGAGCCGGGAGACCTGGTCCAGGAGATCAACCGGGTCCCCGTCCGCTCGGCCGGGGACTTCGAGCGGCTGGCCGGCGGCTTGAAGGCGGGGGATGCCATCGCCCTGCTGGTGAGGAGGGGCCCGAACACCCTTTTCCTCGCCCTCAAGGTCCAATAGGCCGGTCGAGACGAAGACGCGAAGCTGTTCTATGACGTGCGCCGGTCCCGGGAAAGAAGAGGCTGTCCCCGCGCCTCGCGGGCCTTCTCCGCGCCCCACGCGCGCAGCCCGTCCCCGTGGTAGTAGAGGACGGGGATGACGACGAGGATGAGGAGCGTCGAGGTGGTCAGGCCGCCGACCGTGCACAGGGCCAGCGACGACCAGATCTGGCGCTCGGCGGCCTTGCTTCCGATCAGGAGGAGCGGCAGCATGCCGAAGACCGTTGTCGCCGTGGTCATGACGATCGGCCGGACCCGGTCCCGCGTGCCGCGGAGGACGGCCTCCCGGAGCCCCAGCCCCTGCCGCCGCCTCAGGCCGATGTGGTCGACGAGGAGGATGGCGTTGTTGACGACGATGCCCGAGAGCAGGATGACGCCGATGTAGGCCGTCGGGTCGAACGGCGCCTTGGCCGCGATGAAGGCGACGAAGACGCCGATGAGCGACAGGGGCACGGCCAGCAGGACGAAGAACGGCGTCACGAACGACTCGTAGAGCGCGGCCAGGATCATGAAGATGACGACCAGGGCGACGGCGATGGCGAAGTTGATCTGCCTCTGCTCCTCCTCGGTGACGTACCAGCGCTCCTCGAGGCTGGCCCGGAAGCCCGGCGGCAGGTGGAGGGAGTCGTAGACGCCCTGGCGGTAGCGCTCCTCGGCCTTGGACGGGCCGCGGAACTCCCACATGATCGTCTGCTGGAACTGCTGGTCCTCGCGGTCGATCGAGCCCGGGATGGCCGCCTCGGCGAAGTCGGCGACCTCGCCGAGCCGCAGGTATTCCCCGCCCCGGGTCGTGAGCAGGGTCTCCCGGAGGTCGCGCATGTCGCGCGTCGCGGCGTCGGGGAACTTGACCGAGACGACGATGTCCTTGCCCTCGGTGCGGACCCGGGCCGGCTGGCCGAAGGTCCCCTGGATCATGGCCTGCAGGCCGGCGTAGAGGTAGTTCGGGTCGACGTTGTAGCGGTTGAGGGCCGACTTGTCGATCTTGAGGATGTCCTCGACGGTATCGCCGCGGAACCAGCCGTAGCGGTCCGAGACCGTCCGGACCTCCTTGACGCGCGGGTTGCGCCGGAGCGTCCTCTCCAGGTCGGAGGTGATCTCCTTGAGCTTCTTGAGGCTGTAGCCGTAGAACTTGATCCGGGAGCTGTAGTAGGTCCCGGCGCTCATGCTCGAGGCGTAGTACTGGGGATCGAAGCCCGAGACGCTGATGTCGATGCCGGCGAACTGGGTGGCCAGCTGGATGAGCTCCTCCTTGAGGGCGTAGGGCCGGTAGGAGCGCTCGACCTCGGGCGGGAAGCCGATGACGGCCTGGGCGCTTTCGGGGAAGACGTAGACCTGGGCCTCCTTCGCGTAAGGCTGGGCGACGACCTTGTCCTCGAAGGCCCGGATGGTCTCGTCGGTCCGGGAGATATCGGTCCCCGGCGGCATGCCGACGCGGACGTAGAGGTATTGCTTCGAGTACCAATTGTACCAGCGGCCGATCGTGACCTCGGCCCGGAACCACTTGTAGCTCCCGAAGAGCAGGGCCGCGACGACGAGCAGGACCTCGACCGGGTGGCGCAGGAGAAAGGCGAGGGCCTTCTCGAAGCGGGGGCCGCGCTTCTCCTCCCCGGCCTCCGTCCGCTTCCTCCTCTCCAGGAGGCGCGGGCTGAGGGCCGGGATGAGCGAGAAGGACACCAGGAGCGAGGCGGCCATGGCCGAGGCGATGACGAAGGCCAGGGGCAGGTAGTACATCTTGAGCTTGCCCTGGAAGAAGGGGAAGCTGAAGAAAACGGCCATGGTCGTCAGGGTCGAGGCCAGGACGGCGACGAAGACTTCCTTCGGGCCCTGGAGGGCCGCCTGGCGCGGCCCCAGCCCGCGCTCGCGCAGGCGGAGGATGTTCTCGAAGACGACGATGGAGTTGTCGACGAACATGCCGAAGCCGAGGGCCAAGGCCCCCAGGGTCAGCATGTTGAGCGAGATCTTCAACACGTAGATGAGGTTGAAGGTGATGACGATGGAGAAGGCGATCGAGGACAGGATGAGGAGCGACGGCCTGAGCCGCCGGAGGACGACGAAGATCATGGCGAAGACGATGGCCGTGATGATCCCGGCCAGGAGGTAGAAGTCGCGGAGGTTCTTGCGGATCTCCTCGCTCTCGTCGTCGACCTGCTTGAAGACGAGCCCGGGCGGCAGCTCCTTCTCGACCTCCTCCAGCCTGGCCTTGACGTCGCGGGCGACGCGGAGGGTGTTGCCGCCCCGCTCCTTGAGGACGGTCAGGCTGACCGTCGGCCGGCCGTTGATGCGGTGGATGGCCCGGATCTCGGCGTAGGCCAGCTCGACCCGGGCCACGTCCTTGACCAGGATCGGGTTGGCGCCGGAGTGGGCGACGACCGTCTCCCGGAGCTCGCCGAGCGTGTCGATGCGGTCGGCGAACTTGAACAGGAACTCCTGGTTGCCCCGGCGCACCCGCCCGGTCGGATAGGTCCCCAGGCGGCCGGCGATGGCCGCGTTGACCGTGTACGGGTGGAGGCCGAAGGCCTTGAGGCGGTCCTCGTCGAGGACGACCCGGATCTCCGGCTCCGAGCCGCCGGCGACCTCGACGCTGGAGACGCCCCGGACCGCGCCCAGGCCGATCTCGAGCTTCTCCTTGACCATCTCCTGGAGCTCCTGGAGGCCGTAGTCCCCGGAGACCGTGTACCGCAGGAAGGGCCGCTCGCGGAAGTCCTCGGGGACGAAGGGCTGGAGCACGGGCCGGACGAGAGCCGGCAGGAGCGGGCGGGCCTTCGACAGCTCCTCGCGCAGGGCCAGCTGGGCGAAGCCCATGTTCGTCTTGGGGTCGAACTCCAGGGTGATCCGGGACATCCCGATCTGCGACGACGAGGTCATCTTGGTGATGCCCTTGACCGCGGCGCAGGCCTCCTCGAGCGGGGCCGTCACCTGGGTCTGGATGACCTCGGGCGGGACGCCGTACCAGCCGGTGACGATGTCGAGCTTGGGGAAGTCCTCCTTCGGCATCAGCTCGATGGGCGTGTTCAGGAAGGAGTAGACGCCCGTGGCCAGGAGGGCCAGGAAGACCATGGCCGTGGCGACGGGACGGTCGATGAAGGCCCTCATCGTTTCCGGGCCTCCACCCACTCGTAGATGACCGGGATGAGGACCAGGGTCATGAAGGTCGAGAAGGTCAGGCCGCCGATGACGACGACGGCCAGGGGCTGCATGATCTCCGCCCCGCGCTCGAGCGCCAGGGCCATGGGGACGAGCCCAGCCAGGGTGCTGCCCGTGGACATGAGGATGGGCCGCAGGCGGACGTGGCTCCCCTCCTCGACGGCCCGGCGGAGGGGCATGCCGCCGCGGCGGAGCTGGTTGGTGTAGTCGATCTTGACCGTGGCGTTGTCGACGACGATGCCGATCAGGACGACCAGGCCGATGATGGAGATGACGTTGTAGTTCCCGCCGGTGAGGAGGAGGGCGACGATGGCCCCGGCCGCGCCCATGGGCAGGGTGAACATGACGATGAAGGGATGGACGAGCGATTCGAACTGGGCGGCCATGATCATGTAGGTCAGGAGGGCGGCCAGGACGATGGCCAGGACGAGCGAGCGGAAGGACCGGGCCAGCTCCTCGCGCTCGCCGCTCCAGACGACGCGATAATCGGCCGGCAGGCGGAGCTCGCCGATGGCCCGGCCGATGGCCGGCGCGACTTGGCTGATCTTGCGGCCCTTGAGGTTGGCCGTCACCAGGACCTCGCGCTCCTGGTTCTCGCGGCGGATCTCGCGGGGGCCGCGGACGACCTCGTAGGAGACGAGATCGCGCAGGGGGACGAGCCGGTCCCCGAAGGGCAGGGTCTCGCCGAGGAGCCGCTCGATGTTCTCGCGCGAGGCGTCCTCGAGGCGGACGAGGATGTTGTACTTCTTGTCCATCTCCCGGAACTGGGTGGCGACGCGGCCGCGGACGCCGCTGACGAGAAAGGCGCCGATCGTCGAGGGCGAGAGGCCCGGGTATCTCCGCAGGGCCTCCTTGTCCACCGAGACCTTGAACTCGGGCTTGCCCTCGCCGATGTCGGCGGCCACGTCGGCGACGCCGGGGATGGCCGCCAGGCGGGCGGCGAGGTCGACGGAGATCTCCTTGAGACGGTCGAGGTCCCGGCCCTTGACCTTGAGGCCGATCTCGGCCATCGACAGGCCCAGGAACTGGGTGACGGCCGACTGTTCGCGGATGACGGTGTAGGCGATGTCGGGGAACCGGGCCAGGTCGCGGCGGACGGCGTCGAGGACGGGCTCGAGGTCGCGCGGCCTCCCGACCTCGACGAAGAGGCGGGCCGAGTTGACCGTGATGGCCGGGTCGGCCGACTCCATGCCGCTGACGATGCCGACCTGGGACAGGACGGTCCGGACCGGGGCCAGCCCGCGGACGCGGCCCTCGAGCATGACGGCCATCTCGGTCGTCTGCTCGAAGGACAGGTCGACGGGCATCTTCAGGTCGAGCTCGAAGGCCGTCGTCTCCATCCGGGGCATGAGCTCGCTGCGGACGAGGCCGCCGAGGGCGAAGACGACGGCGAAGAAGACCAGGGTCCCGGCCATGACCCGGCCCTTGTGGTCGAGGCTCCAGGCGAGGAACTTCCGGTACCGCTCGACGAAGCGGCCGTAGACCATGTTGAAGCCCGTGAAGACGGCCTTGAGGAGGGGCCGGAAGGGCAGGCCGAGACAGTGGACGATGAAGGCGTCGAGCTGGACGAGGAAGCTGGCCAGGGCGTTGAGGACGAAGCCGACGCCCTTGAAGACGGCGTAGACGAGCACGCGGAGGCCCCGGAGCGGGGCGGAGAGGACCGACGGGGCTTTGGCGGACGCCGGCGGCCCGGCGGCCTTGCGGGGGTCCCAGACCTTCCCCAGGCCCCAGCGCCACCGCCAGCGCTCCTCCCGGCCGGCCCCGAAGTCGAACGGGCGCGACTCCAGGGTGGCGATGAGGGTCAGCGAGACGAGCAGCGAGGCCAGCAGGGCGAACGTGACGGTCAGGGCCGTGTCCTTGAACAGCTGGCCGGCGACGCCGCGGACGTAGATGACGGGCAGGAAGACGACGATGGTCGTCAGGGCCGTCGAGATGACCGCCGGGCCGACCTCTTTCGTCCCGATGTAGGCCGCCTCCTTCAGGCCCTTGCCGAGCGAGCGGTGGCGGAAGATGTTCTCCGAGACGACGACGGCGCAGTCGTCGAGCATGCCCACCCCCAGGGCCAGGCCGCCGAGCGACATGATGTTGAGGGTGATGTCGCCGAAGAAGAGCAGGCTGAACGTGCCGATGACGGAGATGGGTATGACCGTGCCGATGATGAGCGGCGTCTTCCACTCCTGGAGGAAGATGAGCAGGGTCAGGAAGGCCAGGACGGCGCCCTGGATGAGCTCGTCCTTGACCGCCCCGATGGCCCCTTCGATCGTCTTGGCCTGCTCGCTGACGACGCTCAGGACCAGGCCCGGGTTCTCGGCCCGGATCTGGGCGATGACCTCGCGGACGAGCTTCGTCACCTTGACCGTGTTGGCCCCGGATTCCTTGCGCACGAGCAGGCCGATCGCCTCGGCCCCGTCGAGCCGGGTCAGGCCCTGGCGCTCGGCCAGGCCGTCGCGGACCGCGGCCACGTCGCGGAGGCGGACGACGCCCCCCTCCTTGGTGACGAGCAGGCCGATGTCGCCGATCTCGTCGAGCGACTCGAACTCGCCGACGACCCGCAGGGCGTACTTGAACGTCCCCTTGCGGATGGTCCCGCCCTGGAGGTTGCGGTTGAAGGCGTCGACGCGCGAGGCGACCTGCTCGATCGTCAGGCCGTAGAGGGCCAGCTTCCGGGGATCGGCCTGGACCTGGATCTCGCGCTCGACGCCGCCGGTGATCTCGGCCGAGCCGACGCCCTCGATCTGCTCCAGGCGCGGCTTGATGAGGTCCTCGCAGAGCTCCTTGAGCTCGAAGAGCGTCCGGTCGCCGCTCACGGCCAGGGTCATGATCGGCCGGCTCTGCGGGTCGAGGGGGATGATGATCGGGCTCCCGGCGTCCTCGGGGAAGCGGTCCTTGGCGTTGTCGAGCTGCTCCCGGGCGTGGAGCATGGTGAAGTCCATGTCCGTGCCCCAGTCGAACTCGAGCGTCAGGAACGAGACGCCCTCCTTGGAGACCGACTCGACGCGGCGCAGGCCGGGGACGCGGCTGACGGCCGACTCGAGCGGGGCGGTGATGAGCGTCTCGATCTCCTCGGGCGCGACCCCGGGGTAGTTGGTGATGACCGACAGGCGCGGATAGCTGATGTCGGGCAGGAGGTCGACCGAGAGCTCCCGGAGCGAGACGACGCCGAGGAGGATGACGGCGAAGTAGAACATGTACATCGTCACCGGGCGGTCGACGGCCAGGCGGGCGAGCTTCATCGCGGCCTCCCCGGGCTCGTGCTCATCTCGTCCTCCTTGCCGGCTCTTCCTTGCACGGCCGATCTGCCGTTTCAGACTTCATTCCGCGGGCCGCCTCACTCACTGGATGACCCGGTATTTCCTGATGGTGATCGTGTCGTCCTTGGCAGGCTCGACGGCCCAGAGGAACTCGCCGTCGAGAGCGCATGCGCCCGGCGACTGGAGGCTCGCCAGAGCCGGTTCGGGCAGCTTGAGCCAGAAGCGATCCCGGTAGGCGCCGTCGCCGTCGAAGACGTCGATGAGGACGCCCTTGGCCTTGTCCCTTGTCGAGGTCACAGCCCAGATCTCCTCGCCGCGGGTCAGCAGGTTCCGGATATCGGCCTGGTATTTCTGCTCGGGCGGCCCGAAGTGCTTGCCGTCGATGAGGAGGCCGCCCTTCTTTTGCTGCTCCGTGAGGGGCTCGGACTTGATCCTCGAATAGGGCCTCCGGAACTCCCGGACGACCCTGTCCGTCCCCGGGTCGTAGAGCTTGAGGAGATACTCGCTGGTGTGGGAGATCACCAGCTGCTTCCGACGGAAAACGGCCGACAGGAACAGGCCGATGGGCATCATCCCGCCGCCGCCGCTCGCGGATGAGGCGACAAAGGCCGTTATGGGGAACGAGGACAGCGTCTCGATCTCCCCCGTATCTTCAGGGACGGCGATGATGTCCTGCGGCACCTCGATATTCCCGGGCGTTCCCTCGACCCGGGGGAAATCGAAGGCGAGGAGATAGACGACGCCCGCGTGAACGAACTGGGCGGACCCGATAGAGCGCGTTTTCGAGCGGATCAGGAGCTCCCTTTGATACCGGCCGGCGGCGTCGAACCAGAGCAACTTATTGGGGGACCAGGCTTGGACGATGACGTGGCCATCCGAGAAGAGGCAGGCGTCGGCGTAGCCCATCTCGCCCGGCCCCTGGCCCTTCTTGAAGAGGTTGCGCTCGAAGGCGCCATCCGGCCCGAACCACATCACTTGGTTTTCGTCTATGACGAACAGGGACCCGTCGGGCGCCGCCGTCAGCGCATGCGGGTACTTGAAATAATAATCGCTCCTCCCCTCGTCGGAGATGGCCAAGACCTCTCGCGGCGTGACCACCCGCCCGGCGTCGGCGGCCTTCGGATTGGCCGGGTTCTCGACGATCTGGGCGAAGCCGAGCCCGGCCGCGGCGAGAAGGCCGGCGAAGAGCGCCAGGCCTCTCCTGCCGCGGAAAAGAGCCCGGTCTCGAACGGGCGCGCGGGCGGTCCTCATGGCCTTCCTCCGATCCCTATTTGACGAGCCAGGTCACGGCGTAGCGCTTGACGCATTGGTAGCCCTCCTCGTCCTCCTCGAGGGCGTAATACTTGCCTTTCAGGATACCGATGCCGGAGGGCTTGAGGGGCAGGCGGCCGATGAACCGGCCCTCGGCGTCGAAGACGTCGTGAATGAGCCTGCCGCCGTCGGCCTTCTCGTAGGTCTGGACGAAGATGTGGCCGAGATCGCTCAGGAAGAAGCGCGAGTAGGCCGGATGGTGTTTCGGGAACTCGAGCTCCCGGGAATAGCCCGGAGGGACGTCCTTCCTCCGCTCGGCTTTGTCCTCATCGGTGACGGCCACGGGGTCGTAAGCCCGGGTGATCTTGCGGAGGACCTTGGCTTCCGTGGGACCGTAGATTTGGATCTCATAGGTCTCTGGAAAGCCGTAGATGAAGCGATCCTCCCGGTCGATCCCATAGAACGCGACGGGGATGAAGGCCCTGGTCGTGTTGCCGGAACCGGTCGGGGTGGGCGTTTCGCTGATCGTCGCCAGGACGGACCCGTCGGGCGCCAGCTTCCTCGTCGCGTACCTCGAGCTCTCGTTGTCCATGACGATCTCGAGGAGGTAGATCTGGCCCCGGGAATCGAGCCGGGCCCGGGCACCCAACATGACTTTGAGCGACAGTTGACGGAGGTACGTCCCGTCCGTCTTGAAGAACGCGATCCCCCGGGATTGCTGATGGACGGCCAGCTCGCCCGTCTTCTCGTTCAAGGACATCGTCATCGGGTACTCGAGTTCGCCCGGGCCCTGGCCTTTGCGGCCGATCGTCCGAAGGTATTTCCCCGAGGCGTCGAAGACCTTGACGTGCGAGGCCCTCTCGTCGAGAACGTAGAGCGTCCCGGCGTCGTCGGGCAGGACTTGCCGGATCCGGTCGAGCGCGGCCTCTCCCTGGGCGTCGGGCCCGCCGAGCGAGAGGTCTTCGGCGAGCTCGAGGACGGGCGTCCTGTAGAGCGGCTCCTTGGGGTTCCTGACGACGGTGACTTCGCCTTCCTTGACGACCGTGCCCTTCCACTGGGCTCGGGCCGGCGCCGTCATCCCGACCGCGAAGATCAGCGCCGGAAGGGCGAGGGACGCGAAAACGATCCTTCGTTCTATCCCGTTCACTGGTTCCCTCCTTTGCCTAGGACGGTCGGATTCGCGGTCATTTCTCGACGATCCGATACTGGTAGACCGAGACGCCGCGCTCGCGGTCGATGAGGACGAGGGAGTCGCCGGCGACGCGGACGACATCGGCGAAGTGGGCGAGCGGGATCTCGCCGAGGAGGACGCCGTCGGCGTCGAAGATCTCGAGCTTGAACGCGTCGGTCGTCCTGAGGTCGGTGTTGCCCTCCGTCTTGACCGAGGCGGCGGAGACGCCGCCGCGGCCGCCGACCATCGTCATGGTCGTTTGAACCCGCTCCTCCTTCCGCAGCTGCCGGTCATAGGTGACGACCCAGCTGCGCTTCCGGCCGTCGACGGCGATCCCGACCGAGCAGGAATTCATTTCCGGCGCGGACGAGGAGAAGCCGCCGCCCGAAGTGTCGATCTTCCCTTTCTTCCTGACCTCGGTGCCGTAGTTCAGCGGCCGGTCGGCCCGCCAGACGAGCGATCCGTCCGGCGCGTATTTCTCGATCCTGTTCTGGGCGCTGAAGCTGACGTAGATCGAGTCCCCGCCGTCCACGTCGAACGCCGCGCCGTTGCCGACGGCGGTGGTCATGGTCTCGCCGAAGTCGGTGAGCTGGCCGAACGAGCCGACGGTCCTTCCGTCCGCGCCGATCCGGCGGAAAAGACGCATCTCCTCGGGCTTCTTGGCCGGCTGGCCCGGCCGTGGGAAAGCGTAGGTCGAGCCCTGGGCCGCGTAATCCCCGGAGGCCAGGGGGCGGACGTTCCTGACCAGCTCTTCCTTGACGACGATGGACCGGACGTCCCGGCCGCCGTCGATGATGACATGGACGCGGTTCTGGGCCGAATCGGCGACGACCAGGTTGCCGTCCTTGTCGAAGCCGATCGCGTCGGGGAAGATGAATTCCCCGGGGCCCTGCCCCTTGCGGCCGATCGTGGCCAAGAACTCGCCGTCGGGGCCGAACTTCTGGATGCGGGCGTTGGCGGCGTCGAGGACGTGGATGTTGCCGTCCTTGTCCACGGCCACGTCGGCGGGGTAGTTGAAGGCGACGTTCTCGTCCTCGGTGTCGATGTCGCCGATCTTTCTGACGAGCTCGAGCGCGACCCTGGGGGCCTTCCCCCAGACGCCGCCTTTCTCGTTGTGGACGACGCGGACGCCGTCGACGGTCTCGATCCTCTGGGCGGCGAACGGCGCGGCGGCGAGCGGCGCGGCCAGAAGAAGGGGGACGATCGCGAGTGAAGCCGGGACCAGGGGCTTTCTCATCGCTCTTGCCCTTTCCCCGGGACCGCCTCTCGAGGCGGCGAGGGATGTCGCGGAGAGGCGGCTCCCGGGATCGCGGGAAGAACCTTTATCACGGCGCGCTCCTTGGGCCTGCGCGGCTACTGGACGATGCTGACCTTGGTGTCGTGGGCCAGGGTGCCGTGGCCCTCGACGATGACCGTGTCGCCGGCGGAGACGCCCCAGCCGGGCTCCCGGCCCGGCAGGACCTCGGCGAAGCGCTCGTTCTCCAGGCCGACCTCGATGTAGCGCCACTTGGCCGTGTCGCCCTCGACGGCGAAGACGAGATGGCGGCCGCCGCGGACGAGGACGGCCTCCTGGGGCACGAGCAGGCGGCCCTTGTAGATGTCGGTCGGGAACTCGACCTCGGCGTGCATGCCCGGCTTGATCTCCTCGGACGGGTTGTCCATGGCCACGTAGACGCCGCAGGTCCTGTCCTCGGCGTTGATGACCGGGCTGACGGCCTCGATGCGGCCGCGGAAGGACCGGTCCGGGAAGGCGCTGAAGCGGAGGTCGACCTCGCGGCCGGCCACGACCCGACCGACCTCGCTCTCCAAGACCTTGGCCTTGACCTTGATCCGGCTGATGTCGACCAGGGTGAAGAGCTCGCGGCCGGCCTCTATGCGCTCCTTGGGCGAGAGCTTGATGTCGGTGATGACGCCGGCGAAGGGGGCCCGGACGCGGGTCTTCTCGAGGTTGAGGCGGGCGATCTTGACGTCGACCTCGGCCTGGGTCAGGCCCTTGGTCGCGGCCTGGACCTCGTCCTTCTTCCGGCCGGCCTCGATCAGGGCCAGCTCGAGCGCGGCCTGGGCCTTGTCGAGGTCGGACTGTGAGGCGACGCCGGCCTTGAAGCCCTCGGCGACGCGGTCGTAGTCGGCTTGGGCCTTGGCCACCTTGTCGACGACGGCTTGGGGAGGAGGCTCCTCGGCCACGGAGAACTGCCTCTCCAGGAAGAGCTCGGACAGGAAGCGCAGGCGCTGGGCCTCCAGGCGTTCGAGGCTGAGGCGGTATTCGCGGTCGTCGAGCTCGACGAGGAGGTCGCCCTCTCGGACGTGGCGGCCCTCGGCGGCGTAAAGGTTCTTGACAACCCCGCCGACCTCGGCCCTCATGGCGATGCGCTTCTCGGTGTAGGCCTCGCCGGGGGACTTGAGGGTCATGATCAGGTCGCCGACGAAGGCTTTGGCGACCTTGACCGGCAGAGGGGCGGCCTCGGCCCTCTGGCCGGGGAGGTCGGCCGTGGACGAGCCCGAAGACGCTCCGGAGGCCGTTCCCGCCTGTTCTCCGGCCTTGGCGGGGGACTTGTCGAGGACGAGGAAATAGACGCCGGCCGCGGCGAGGGCCAAGACGAGGACCCCTCCCAGGACGGCTTTAGGGACGCGCATCGGCCACCTCCATAGCTATCCGACATATCTATCCGAAAGCTAGGACGCGTTCGGCCCGGCGCGAAGAGACCCGAAATTAACCTGCTTATGAAGGGCATTATATGCAACATTCGGGCCAATAAAAATGGGGACATGATACTCATTCCCCTAATATCGGTCGGGCAGAGGCGGCTTGATCCCGGGCAAGAGCGTGAGAGAGCCGCCTCCCCGCTTATCCCCGGGACTCGTTTTCTGATAATATGGCGGCGAAAGGCCGAGCGGGCATGCGCGTTCTAGCCATCGAAACGTCATGTGACGAGACGTCCGCGGCCGTGCTGCGCGCCGCCGATCCGGGGACACGTGACTCTAGTACATGTCCCCCTTCGTTGACGCCGGCGCCCGAGATCCTGAGCAACGTCGTCATGTCCCAGGACGAGGTCCACGCCCCCTACGGCGGCGTCGTCCCGGAGCTGGCCTCCCGCCAGCACATCAAGACGATCACGGCCATCGTCGGCGAGGCGCTGGAGCGGGCCGGCGTCGGCCTCGAGGCGATCGACCTCTACGCCGTGACCCGGGGCCCCGGGCTCATCGGGTCGCTCCTGGTCGGGCTCTCGTTCGCCAAGTGGCTGGCTTATTACCACAAGAAGCCGCTCGTCGGGGTCGACCATCTCGAGGCCCATCTCGAGGCCTGTTTTCTCGAGAGCCCGGGGATCGCTTTCCCGGTGCTCGGCCTCCTCGTCTCGGGCGGGCACACGGCCCTCTACCTGATGCCCAAGCCGCTCGAGTACGAGCTCCTCGGCCGGACGCGCGACGACGCGGCCGGCGAGGCCCTGGACAAGATCGCCAAGTTCCTCGGCCTCGGTTATCCGGGCGGGCCGGTCATCGAGAGGCTCGGCCGGGACGGCGACGCCGGGGCCTTCGCCTTCGCCGTGCCGCGGACGAAAGACCGCAGCCTCGACTTCAGCTTCAGCGGCCTCAAGACCGCGGCCCTCAAGCACATCCGCGAGAGCGGGCTCTCCCATGGCGACCCGTGCCTCCCCGGCTTCCTGGCCAGCTTCGAGGAGGTCGTGGCCAAGGCCCTCGTCGAACGCGTCCGCGAGGCGGCCGACCGGGCCCGGCCGCGCTCGCTCATCCTGTGCGGCGGGGTGGCCCGCAACGAGCGACTGCGGGCCCGCTTCCGGGCCTTCGCCCGCGAGGCCGGGCTGGAGGCCTGCGTCCCCTCGCCGAAACTCTGCACCGACAACGCGGCCATGGTCGGCGCCGTCGCCCTCAAGCGCTTCGCGGCCCGCCCCGTCCCCGGGCCGGACCTCGACCTCGACGCCTACGCCCGCTCCTGACCTGGGTCATTCATAGAAACGCCCCGTTGCTTCTCCCTCTCTCTTTTATATCGGGCGTTTTCACCCTCTGGGCGAACCGATCCGGCCCCATCGGTTGCGTTCTTGGGGATTCGCGGTGCCGAAGAGCACAGCTTGACCCTTCGGGCCTCGCATCCCAGGGCCGTCCCGATTCGCGAGTGATCCAGGGCAATTCCTGAAGGGCTTGACGGACGATCAGAAATGATGCATATATTAGTTCGTAATAAATCATATCATGATTCAGAGGAAGCGGTGAAATCCATCAGTGTCCATGGCATCGATGAAGAAACGGAAAAAAAGATCATGGAGCGGGCAAAAATCGAAGGCAGAAGCGTCAATAAGATCGTGAAAGAGCTGATCGCCAAGGCGCTCGGAATGGGGGACGGACCGCCGGACAACCGCGCCATGTTCGAGGACCTCAGCGGCGTCTGGACGGAGGAGGAGGAACGGGAGTTCCTGGACTCCGTCGCCGATCTGGAGAAGACGGACGAAAAGGACTGGGCTTGAGAGCCGTTCTGCTCGACACGAACGCTTACGCGAAGTATCTGGGAGGCGATCCGCGGGTCCTCGACGCCTTGGCCGCGTCCGGCCTCGTCTACATGTCCGTCGTCGTCCTGGGCGAGCTCTTCTTGGGCTTCCGGTCGGGATCCAGGGAACGGGAGAACCGGCGGACCCTGGAAACGTTCCTCGCCAAACCGGCGGTCCGGGTCCTCGACGCGACGCGCGAGACCGCGGACTATTTCGGCCTGATCAAGTCCTCGTTGAGGAAAGCCGGGCAGCCGATCCCTCTCAACGACGTCTGGATCGCCGCCCACGCGCTCGAGACGAGCTCCGTCCTGGTGACCTACGATGCGCATTTCAAGGTCGTTCCCGGGTTGCGGACCTGGGACGAGCTCGTGTAGCTATCGGACGTCGTAGCGGATGAAGGCGACGTAGGCCGCCGCGAACAGGACGACGCAGAAGCCGAGAAGGGCGCCGAACGGCGGCAGGGCGGCCCGGACCCGCCCTCCCAGCCCCTCCTCGACGTAATGGAACCGCGGCGCGTCGGACATGTCGATGGCCGTGTTCCAGGGGTCGCCGGTCGGGTCCTTGGCCCGGAAGGCTTCGATCTTCCTTGGTTGGTAGTCGCGGTAGAACGCCTGCCCCCAGAGCCCGGCCAGCCGCGCGAAATGGGCCTGGTTTCTCGTCCCCGTCGACGACAGGTCCGTCGCGAGATAGCTGAAGTCGGCGAGAGGGGAGATCATCGAGATCGCCCGGGCCAGCCCCGTCTGGGCCTCCTCCTTTTTCCTCAGGTCCCGCCGGAGCTCGTCGGCCTTGGCGTTCTGGACCCGGTTGGCCTCGTCCCAGGCCCTTTGGACGGCCGCGCGGCCGGCCTCGTAGGCCGCCCGGTACTGGGGATCCTCCGCCACCCGCCGCTTGACCTCGGCCTCGGTCAGCCTCTCGCCGAGGACCGGGTGCTCCCTGAGGACCTCGGCCCGGTACTGGGCCGCGAGCTTGCGGCCGAGGTCGTCCCGGTCGACGTCGGTCAGTCGGGCCGTCTCCCGGGCTACCTTGATCCGCGACGGGGCCGGCGAGAGGAACGAGGCCGCGTAGGGGCTGAGGTTGGGCACGACGAGGACGAGGAGCGTCCAGACGAAGAGCGAGGTCATGATCGACGAGGCGCTCGACCGGTGGACCGACGAGACGAGGATGCCGATGAGCGCGAAGACCGTCGCGTAGGCCGCGGCCGCGACGAGGATCAGCCCCAGCGCCGCCCAGTCCGCGCCGGTCCAATCGACCCGGGGATCGAGGACGATGACGAGCAGCCCGGCCGCCAGCGAGACGACGAGCGGGCCGAGGAGCATCAGCCCGGCCCCGGCCGCCTTGGCCAGGACGATCTTCGAGCGCGGCAGCCCGTTGGCCAGCATCAGCTTGAGCGTCCCCTCTTCTTTCTCGCCGCTGACGGCGTCGTAGGTCAGGATGAGGGCGATGAGGCTGACCAGGATCGTGACGATGAAGGTCAGGTCGATCAGCGGGAACATGACCGGCAGGGGATCGTTGTCGAAGGCCTCCATGTTGACGTCGGCGGTGAGGCCCCGGACGAGCGCCTGGAAGGGGACGGGCGGCTGGGCCGGCCGGAGGACGTTCCCGATCCGGTTGAAATGGGCGTAGGTCCGGAGGTAGCGGTCGAGCTCGGTCCGGCGGGCGGAGCATTCGTCGAGCCGGCGGACATAGTCCCCGGTCAGGACGAAGGCCGTGACCACGACCAGCACGAACAGGGTGACGAAGCCGGCCAGGAAGCGGAACGACAGGAGGTGCGCCCGCAGCTCCTTGGCGATGAGCGTCTTCCACACGGCGTCACCTCGCGTCGGCCCGGGCGAACCCGGCGTAGGCCAGGGCGAAGGCCAGGATGTTGAAGGCGGCCAGCCAGGCCGCGTCGAACATCGCCCCCGAGGCGAAGACCTCGCCCAGCGGCCGGTAGCGGTACGTGAACGCCGGGTAAGCGGGGTCGCGCTTGCCGGCCAGCAGGTCGGCGATGACGGGATCGATGATCGAGTTCTTGTAGCGGATGACCTCGGCCTTGAGCCGGATCTCCTCGTCGATGCCCGTGCCCGCGATCCCGGTCGCGGCGTCGAGGAAGCCGGCCGCCGGCGAGAGCCGGTTGATGTTGCGGGCCAGGCGCACCAGCCGCTCGAACTTCAGGCGGAAGTCCTCCTCCATCCGGTCCTCTTCCCGGCTGATCGTCTTCATGCGCTCCCCGAGGCCGCCCCCCTCGGCGATGCCGAGCAGGATCTCGCGGGTCCAGGTCTGCGCGCGCTTCTCGTTCAGGGCCTGGACGGACGGCGTCGCGACGAACTGGCGGGCCACGAGCGTGCCGAGGTTGGGCAGGACGAAGACGAGCAGGGCCCAGACGAAGAGGAGCGCGATGACGGACGTGGCCGACCGTCGGGTCAGGGCCGACACGAGCATGCCCAGGCTGAGGAAGAAGGCCATGTAGAGCAGGGCCAGAGCGAGGATGAGCGCGAAACGCCCGAGCTGGCCGGCGCTGAAGCGGATGTCGGCGTCGAAGAGCATCGCCGCCGTCCCCAGGGCCGTCACCAGGAGGAAGGGCGCGGCCAGGCTGGCGAAATTGCCCAGCCACTTGCCGAGGAGGACCTCGGCCCGCGAGACCGGGCCGCTGAGCATGAGCTTGAGCGTCCCCCGCTCGCGCTCGCTGCTGATCTGGTCGAAGCCCAGGAGCAGGGCCACGAGCGAGAGGACGACGCGGACGATGTAGAGGAAGTCCGGCGCCGGGAAGAACGAGAAGATGACGTTGCCCGACGACTGGCCGGCCCGGACGTCGACGCCGATGACGCCGATCTCGAAGGAGCGGGTCATGGCGTTCTCCAGCCCCTTGGCGAAGATCGACAGGGGATTGGGCGGCACGACGGCGGTCGGCGCGCCCGGCGCGGGCCGGATGACCTGGTAGTCGGCCGTCCGCTCGGCGAAATCGCGGTGCATGATGAACAGGCTGGCGGCCAGAAGCAGGGCCATGAGCAGGAGGACGACGGTGAACTTGTAGCTGAGAATGTTGGAAACGATCTCCTTGCGGGCGACGGTTCCGATCATGTCCCTACCTCACGTCGTACCGGATGAAGCGGATGTAGGCATAGGCGAAGGGGGCGATGAGCCAGACGAGGAGCGAGACGAGGCTCCGGGCGTTGGCCTTGAACGTCTCGGCCAGCGAGGCCTCTACGATCGAGAACTTGGGCAGCTTGGAGGCGTCGACCGGTGTCGCCGAGAAGCCCATGGACATCGCGCCGCCCTCATGGATCATGAGCGTCCGCTTGACCTTGCTGAAAAGCCCCGCGTCGAGGGCCTTCTCGTGGGCCCGGACGGCGTCGAGATACCTGGCCCGCTCGAGCTCTCCGGTACCGCAGACGTCGGCGATGAAGCGGGCGAAGGCCGCGCTCGGGGAGATGAGCGACAGGTTGACGGCCAGGTCGAGTTGCCGCCGCCGCTCCTGGAGATAGCTCTCGTCGATAGCCGCGAGCTGCTGGGATTTCCTCTCCCGAGCCCTCAGCTGGATGTCGTCGCGGATCGGGGCCCACTTCTTGCTCTCGGGCGAGTTCGGGTCGTCGCGCGCCTGCGGGGAGGCGGGGCCCAAAATGACGTCCCACTGGTGGCCGAGCTCCTTGGCCGTCTCGATGTCGAGGGCGTGGACGAGGAGCGATTTCCGGAGCGAGACCTGGGTCTCGCTCCGGACGGGGTAGACGAGGCGGGCGGCCATGTCGCCGAGCCGCGGCAGGATGAGCTGGAAGGCCGCCCAGACGATGAGGATGGCGACGAGCGACGTCCGGGCCCTGGCCGTGCTGGCCGAGACGGCGACGCCGATCGTGAAGTAGGTCAGCATGAAGAGCGACGTGCCGAAGAGGATGACGAGGAGGCGGGCGGCGGTGTCCGCGCCGGCCAGCGGGAAGGCCCCGAGCATGAGGACGACCGCGCCGATGACAAAAGCCATAAGGAACGGCACCCAGAGGGCCAGGAATCCCCCTCCGATCTTGCCCGTGAGCAGCGAATCCCGCGGCAGGCTGTTGGCCAGCATGGCCCGCAGCGTCCCGGACTCCTTCTCGCCCGAGATCATGTCCGAGGCGAAGAGCATGGCGATGAGGCTGATGACCATCTGCACGAGGAAGACGAAATCGACCTTGCCCTGGACGGAGAGGATCGATTCGTCGTCGCTCGCCGACTCGCCGGGCTTGAAGCCGTCCTGGGTGAACTCGTAATAGCGCGGCAGGGCGTTCTCGAAACCCTGGGTGAAGACCGAGAGCGGCGAGGGGCGGCGGAATCCTCTGACGGCCACGGTCCCGGCCATGATGTCCTGGATCTTGATGGCCGCGGCCGCTTCATCGGCGAGGCGGACCTGGTCGCTGTAGTCACGGACCCGCTTGGCGTAGGCCGCGTCGTTGACGGCCAAGCCGAGCGGGACGAGGAGAAGGCAGATGACGGCGAAGAGCGGGAAGCGGTAGCTGAAGATCGTCTCCAGCAGCTCTTTGCGGACGATCGTTTTCCACATGGATGGGCTCCGAGGCTCGAAGGCGTGCCGGGGTTCAGGCCGCGGCCGGCGCGGCGGCCTCGGATTCCATGTAGTCGATGTAGATCCGGTTCAGGTCCTCGTTCTGGAGCTCGGCCCGGGTCCGTTCCATGACCAGGCGGCCCTCGCGCATGATGCCGACCCGGTCGCCGATCTCTTTCGCCCGGAAGATGTCGTGGGTCGACATCAGGACCGCCTTGCCCTCTTTCCGGAGCTCGGCCATGATCTCCAGGAACTCGGCCGCGGCCTTGGGGTCGAGGCCCGAGGTCGGCTCGTCGAGCAGGACCGCCGGGGCGTCCTTGACGACGGCGATGGCGATGCCGAGCTTCTGGCGCATGCCCTTGGAGAAGTTCTTGACCCGCTGGTCGAAGGCCTTCTCCTGGAGCGAGACCCGGCCCATGGCCTTGTAGTAGTCGGCCTTGGTGAGCGCGGTCTTGCCGCCGAGCTTGGCGAAGAAGTCGAGGTTCTGGCGGGCCGTGAAGTTGCCGTAGAGCATGACGTTCTCGGATACGAACGAGACGTACTTCTTGGCCTCGAGCGGGTCCCTGGCGACGTCGATGCCGTTGATCAGGCAGGCGCCCTCGGTCGGCGGGATGAAGCCCAGGAAGAGGTTGATCGTCGTCGTCTTCCCGGCCCCGTTGGCCCCGAGCAGGCAGTAGATCTCGCCGGGCCGAACCTCGAGGTTCAGGTGGTCCAGGGCCAGGACGCCGTCCTCGTAGCGCTTGGTCAGGCCGTCGGCCTTCAGGATGGGTTTTGCGTTCTCCATGTCGCCTCCTTATTGGGGGGGACATGTACCCCGGGTACGCGTCCCCGGTCTTCGGTCATGTTCCCCGATTTCTTGTTATTGCTGGATCCGTTTCATCGAATTCGGCCCTTTGGTAATCGGGAAACAGGTATCATGTCCCCGCCCGGGAAAATCAGCGACGGGTCAGCTTGATGCCGAAGACGACGATGCCGACGAGGAGCCCGACGAGGAGGAGCACCAGGGCGCCGATCCCGACGACGTTGGCCTTGGACGAGATGTGGATGCGGACGATCTTGTCCCCGGACTCGACGCGGCGGTTGTCGGCCAGGGCGTCCGTCCGGATCTTGGGCTCGTAATCGCCCACGGACACGCCGTCGGGCGGGAGGAAGCGGACCTTGACCACCTCGTCCTTGTCCTGCTCGAGCGTCCCGATGAGGTCGGGCGTGATCTCGACCCGCCAGTTGAGCGGCAGGTCGCAGAAGACGCGGACGTTGTTGAGCCGGCGGGTCCCCGTGTTGCGGATGGTCACGTCCATCGCGACCGTGTCGCCGACCTTGATCTCGTGATAGAGGTTGACGGCCTGGACCTCGACCTTGGGCACGCCCCGCGGGATGAGCTCGAGCTTGGCGAAGCCGGCGTCGAGGCCCTCGACGGCCCCGGCGCCGACCCCGCCCGCGCCCCCGGCCGCCGCTTCGAGCGCCCGGAGCTTCTCCGTCTGGCCGGCGTCGAGGGCCAGGGCGAAGAACTCGAGCGGCCTGTCGAGGACGACCCGCTCGTCCGGGTTCTTGGGCAGGAACAGCTTCAGCTGGAGCTTCAGGTTGGTGACGCCCTCGCTGAACTTGATCTGCGACAGCCGGGCCCCCGTCGCCGGGTCGCTGAACTCGTAGGTGATCTGCGGCGGCAGGTTGACGGCCTCGAGCTTGAAGACGTTGGCCTCGCCGCTGAACTTCTCCAGCGACAGGTCGTAGGTCGCCGTGCTCTCGAGGTCGGCCTCCTGGGAGAACTGGGCCGAGTTGACCGTGACCATGTTGGCGCTGACGCCCTTCTGGAGATAGACCGCGGTCGTCTCGGTCTTGCCCGAATAGGAGACGCTGACGTCGAGGTTCTCGACGTCCTTGAGGAGCTGGAAGGTGACGTCGCGCTCGGCCTCGATGGGCATCGAGGCGATGGACCTCTCGTAGGGGTCGGAGACGATCTTCCCCTCCGAAAGGAGCGAGACGTAGACGTCCTTGATCTCCTTCATGAAGTCGAGCGGGAAAAGGTCCTCGGCGCCGATCTTGAGGTTGGCCAGCTCCTTGAGCTCCTTCGAGGAATAGCGCAGGGACACGCGGACGAATTTCTTGCCGCCGCGGTCCTGGTACTTGACCGCGCTGGCGACCGAGATGCGGGCCTCGCTGCCCATGAAGCTGATCAGGGCCTGCTGGTAGTCGACCTGGGCCTGGAGGTAGGCCGTCTGGCGCTGGGCGAAGTCGGCCTCCGAGGCGAGGCCGTCCTCCTTGAGCTTGAGGTAGCGGTCGAAATCGGCCTTCCTGAGCTCGAGCGAGAGCTGGGCGCTCTTGAGCCGCAGGAGCTTCATGCTCTGGGACTCCTGGGTCTGGGCCATCCCGGACGCGGCGACGGCGAGGACCCCGGCCAGGGCCAGGGCGGTTCTGAGGATCTTCATGGGCCAGCCTCCCTCGAAGGGCCTATCATAACGCAAACGGCGCGAAATCTCCCGTCCTCCCATCTCTATACGGCCCGGCCCTCCCCGGGGTTTCACCCGGGCGAGAACAAATCCGCCCGAAAAGCGTAATATAATGGACATAGCGATTTCGCGCCATTCTGCCTTATCGGAGGACGGACATGAACACACGGCGGATCCCCGCGGCCCTGGCTTTCCTGGCCGCCCTGGCCCTTCTCGGCGGCGCCGGCTTTTCCCAGGACAGAGGCTCCGGGCTCTCCCTGACACTCGAGGACTCGCTCGTCCGGGCCCTCAAAGGGAACCTCAGCATCGCCGCCGAGGTCATCAACCCCGGCCTGGCCTCGGCCCAGGTCTCGCTGGCCATGCAGATGTACACCCCGACCGTCAAGCTCGACTGGGGCCGGGACCGCTTCGAACAGCTCTCGACCTGGTCCCTCCAGCAGGCGGGCTCGTACATCAACCGGGGCACCAACGCGTCCACGTCCGTCGTCCAGAAGATCCCGTTCGGCGGCACCGTCCAGGCCTCGCTGAGCTACGTCAAGAGCGAGAACAACCAGCTGTTCCAGAACTACAACCCGTCCTACACCAGCCGCCTGAACTTCGTCCTGACCCAGCCCCTGCTCAAGAACTTCGGCTGGTCCGTCAGCCGCCGCGAGATCCTCGTCGCCCAGAGCGGCTTCGAAGCCTCCCGCAGCCAGTTCAAGAAGGTCCTCATCGAAACGGTCTACAGCGTCGAGGCCGCCTATTGGAACCTCGTCTACGCCATCGAGAACCTCAAGACCCAGCGCCTGTCGCTCGAGAGCGGCCGGGACCTCCTGGCCAAGACCCGCCGCGAGGTCCAGGTCGGCACGAAGGCGCCGATCGAGGTGCTCAACGCCGAGGCCACCGTGGCCCGCCGCGAGGCCGACATCCTCCAGGCCGAGGCCCTGGTCAAGCGCGGCCAGGACCAGCTCCGGACGCTCCTCAACCTGGGGACGGACGCCGCGGCCTTGGGGCAGGCCCTCCTGCCGGCCGACAAGCCGGAGTTCAGGCCCTTCGCGATCACGCTCGACGAGGCCCTGGCCCTGGCCCTGGCCCGGCGGCCGGACCTCGAGGTCGCCAAGTCGACGATCGCGACCAAGGCCGTCGGTTTCCGCGTCGCCAGGAACCAGCGCCTGCCCCAGCTCGACCTCCAGCTGATCAAGGCCAGCCCCGGCATCTCCGGCCGGCAGTACATCTACGACCCGGCCAACCCCTTCGGCCCCCCCGTCGGCGTCATCGAGGGCAGCGCCTCCAAGGCCTTCACGGACAGCTTCAAGTTCCTCTACAACAATTGGACGGCGGGGCTGACCCTGACCATCCCGGTCGGGGACGTCGTCGGCAAGGCCAACTACGCCTACGCCAAGCTCGACCTCGAGCAGGCCCAGGCCCGCCTCAAGGCCCAGGAGCAGCAGATCTACCTCGAGGTCAGCGACGCCGTCCGGACGCTCGAGACCGCGGCCAAGGCCGTCGACGCCTACCGCGTCGCCCGGGAGCTCGCCGAGAAGCAGCTCGAGGCCGAGATGAAGAAGCTCAACGTCGGCATGTCGACGAACTACTTCGTCCTGACCTACCAGGACGCCCTGGCCAGCGCCCGGTCCCTGGAGCTCAAGGCCCTCGTCGACTACAACATCGCCCTGGCCGCCATCGCCAAGGTGACCGGCACGACGCTCGAGGCGCGCAACATCTCCCTGGGCGACTTCATCAAGTGACGGGGGCTGTCGCTCCGCCGGCCGCTGTGCTAGGATAGCCGCGTGAGCGTGTTCCTGGTCGACGCGGGCCGCGAGTGGCGCGACAGCCAGCGCCAGCTCCTCGCCGTCGCCGCCGAGCTCCGCAAGAAGGACCTCCCGGCCTATGTCGTGGCCGAGCCCGGAAGCGACCTCGTCCGGAAGGCCTCGGAGGAGGGCCTGGCGACCCTCCCCCTGCGCCTGCGCGGCCGGATGGGCTGGCTCGTCCGCAGGAGCCTGGCCAAGGCCATGAAATCCCGCGGCTGCCGGGTGGCCCATTTTCACGACGCCCTCAGCGCGTCGCCGGGCCTCGCGGCCGCGGCCGCCGCGGCCGTCCCCGTCCGCGTCCTCTCCCGGCCGGCCGACGCCTCGCCGTTCGAAGGCAAGCCGCCGTTCGCCTCGTTCGACGCGGTCGTCGTCGCGACGGAGGGCGTCCGCTCGGCCCTCGTCCGGGGCGGCGTCGCCGAGGACCGCGTCGAGGTCGTCCCGCCGGGCGTCGATTTCTCCCGCTTCACCGGCCAGCCGCGCGGCGACGGCCTCCTCCGCGAGGCCCTCGGGTTCGGGGAGGGGGAGTTCCTCGCCGGGGTGGTCGCCCCGCTCGAGGACGAGAAGGGCCTCGGAGCGCTCCTCGACGCGGCGGCCCTCGTCGCCGTCCAGGCCCCGAAGGTCCGGTTCGTCGTCCTCGGCGAGGGCTCCCTGCGGCTCGAGGCGCCCGGGCCGGAGGCGGCCCGGCCCATGGGCAACGTCGCTTTTTTCCTCGGCTTCCGCGCGGAGGCGCCGCGCGTCCTGGCCTCGCTCGACGCATTCATCGTCTTCAGCCACCTCGACGGCCTGGCCGGCTACCTCGCCGCGGCCGACGTCGGCTCGGCCCGCGGCCTCGTCGTCAACCGCGACAACGGCCTTCTCGTCCCGGCCCGCAACGCCCGGGCCCTGGCCGACGCCGTGGTCAAGGTCCATTTCGACAGGAACCTGGCCGCCCGGCTGGCGGCGCGGGGGCGGCAGACGGTCCTCGAGTCGTACTCGCAGGAGGCCATGGCCCGGCGGGTCATCGGCGTCTACGAATACCGGGCCCACCGCAAGGGCCTCAAGCTCGGCTGAGGCCGCAGCGGAGAAGCGCCCCACTCCGCCAATGTCATCCTGAAGCCTGATAGGCCGAAGTGGTGAATCTGGCTGAGAGATCCAGGGACTTCTCCCCGCGGGAGGAAGGCCTCCCCCGGCGGAACGCGGCGGCGGCCCCCTCTTAGGCCTCGGCGGTGAAATGCTCGGCCAGGATGTCCTGGGCTTCCGGCGCCCGGTTCGCGGGGACGAGAAGGGAAGCGACGCCCAACCCGTCGACGGTCATCCCGAGAACCTTGCCGTAAGCTTCGGCGCTGACCCGTGCCGGGATGCCGAAGGACTCGAGCATGTTCTTGAGGATCTCCGCCTCCGTGACTCCGTTGGACCTGTGGACGGTGACCCAGCGCATGTCTTCATCATAGCACGTAATCCGGCCGAATTGAACCCGCTCCCCGATTCGTCCCCCGGTTCCCGGGGCCTTTTCCCGCGCCAAGCGCGGCTCCCGCAGCTTTCCCCTCGCCCGTCGTCGGCCGGGACGGGCTTCGACGGCCCGGCCGGGCCCGCTGGACCCGCTAGCCTGAGTTATTCACGGTTCGGGACGGACCTTAGACGCGAGGCCCGGGAACGAAGCGGTCCTTGATGGACTTGATGTAGTCCTCGACCTGCCCGCGGAGTCGGTCCTCGTCGATCTTCGGCAGGACGGCCTCGAAGACGGCCTTGGCCTTGGCCGGCTCGCCGCTGTTGAGGTAGGCGATGCCCAGGTTGATGCTCAGGCCGACGTCGTCGGGGGCTAGGACGAGCCCGGCCTGGAAGCTCCCGGCCGCCTCGGGGTAGCGCCCGAGCTGGTTGAGGGTGACGCCCTTGAGGTTGTAGGCCCTGGCGCTCCGGCCGTCCTTCCGGATGGCCGAGAGCGCGTAGGCCAGGGCCTCGTCGAACCGCTTGGCGTTGTAGCAGAGCTTGCCCAGCTGGAAGGCCGACTCCGAATCGTCCTCGGCCGCGATGGCCTTCTTCAGGGCGGCTTCGGCCTTCTCGAATTCGCCGAGCTCGAGGTAAGCCAGCCCGAGCCCCTTCTGGATGCCGGCCTCGGCGGGCCTGAGCGCCGCCGCCTTCTCGTAGGCCTCGGCCGACCGGGCGAACTCGCTCTTGGCGTAATAGGCCGAGCCGAGCAGGTTCCAGCCGTCGAAGAGGCTCGCGTCGAGCTCGACGGCCCGCTCGCCGTAGCGGATGGCCTCGTCGGTCAGGCCGTAGCGCAGGGCGACGACGCCCCGCTCGTACTGGGCCTTGGGGTCCTTCTCGTCGGGCAGCTTCTTGGAGGCCTTCTTCTGCGGCGCGGCGGCGTCGCCGCCGGGGCCGGCCGGCGCGGCGCCCCGCGCGGCCGCGAGCCCGGCGGCGAGAAAGAGAGCCGCGGCCGTCTTGACGATCCGGTGTCGGGCGATCATGCGGGCCTCGGGACTCTATGATGTCACATCGGCCGGGGGCGGTCAAACCGCGGCCTTCGCCCGCGGCCCTTGCCCGGACCGGCCGTACCGCCTAGAATAGAGGCTTGGGAGACGGGACATGGACAGAACCCCCCTGACCGGCGCCGAGACCGCCCGCCTGAAGCGGCGCGAGGCGGAGATCCTCGGCCGCATCGAGCGGCTCAAATCGACCATGAACGATACCAAGGCGCTCGACACGCTCGCCTTCAAGGCCAAGCTCCTCAAGGAGGCCCAGGCCGAGCTCCGCCGCGTCCAGGACAAGCTGGCCGGGCTCTCCGAGGACTGACCGGCCCCCGCCCTACCTCACGACGAAGGTCGTCGAGGCCGTGTTCCCCTCGGCACCGGCCTTGCCGCGGGCGGATATGGTCAGCGTGTGGACGCCGGGCTTGAGGTCGCCGAACGCGAGCTCGAGGAGGCAGGTCCTCAAGGACCTCTCCTGGCGCGTCTCGACGACGGTGACCGGCACGCCGGCTTCCTCCGCCTCCAGGGCATCCGTGGCCGTGATGTCGAGCTCGACCGACGGCGCGCCCAGGGACAGCCGGAGGGCGGCCGGGACCCGCTGCGGGCCGGCCGCGAGCGCCCCCAGGAGCGGGGCGTATTTGGCCGGGTCGTATCCGAACAGCGCCGGCAGCGTCGTCTCGGGCGCCGCTCCGAAGTTCGCCCACCCCGCCTCCTCCCTCAGCAGCAGGGGAGGGTCGAGCCAGACCGAGGCGGCCGCCGGCTCGGCGAAGCTCAAGGCCCCCGTGCCCCGCGCGGCCGCTCCCGTCTCGGTGTTGAGGAGGATCATCCGGCACGCGTAGCGGCCCGGCTTGACGGGCAGCGCGAAGACGGCGACGCCCGCCGCGGGACCGCCCTCCGGCGGTTTCAGCCGGAAGCTCTTGATCGCCGTTCTCCCCTGCGTCTCGTCGGTCAGGAGAAGGTACGCGTCCGCCCTCGGGCCGACGATCGAGGCCGCCGGGTCCTTCGCGACCGCGGCGTAAGCGACGATGTGCGTCCAGCCGCCGATGACGACCGGCATGACGGCCATGGGCGCCTCGACCGGCAGCAGCGTCGCCGGATTGTCGCTGAGGGCCAGGTCCGTCATCTGCAGCAGCCGTTCGAACCGGCTGTGCTCCCGGAACGGCTTCATGTTGTAGTAGCCGTTCTGGCTGACGACCTTGCAGCCCGGGCGCAGGACCTTGACCTTGATCTTGTGGAACGCGCCGTCCCAGGCCGCCGGGACGGCATAGCCGAGGACGTAGAACGCGCTCGTGATGTCCTCGATCGAGGCGAGCGCGTTCCGGTAATCCGCCGTGTTGCTGAAGTACTTACCGCCGCTCGAGCCGGCCAGCTGGACGAGCGAGTCCTTTCCGGAGAGCTCCCGGATGCCGACGGACGTGCCGATGGGATTGTCAATGTCCATCTCCCCGGCGGGCACGGCGCAGTCGATGACATAGATCGGGCTGTTGGCGTTCTTCAGCTCCTTCAGCGCGTCCGAGAATTCGCTGCGCACGCCGGAGTTCGACTGGGCGTTGTCGTAGGCGCTCATGGCCGCGGCCGTGGCTTCGGGATTGGACGGGTCGATCACCGGGGCGACCATGCCGCCCCTCTGGCCGTAGATGAGGGCCCGGCTGATGCCCGCCGAGAACAGGATGACGTTCTTCCAGCCGGGGACGTAGCGCAGGGCCCGCCCCAGGTTGGCGAACGTCTGGACGAACTGGCGGGTCTGGTCGATGTAGCTCTGCCGCCGCCCCTCTTCGACCACGCCGCCGCTCTGGGCCCGGGCCTGCTCGCGGAAATAGGGGTCCGCCCCCCCCTCCAGCTGCTCCGCGTAGTCCGACATCCACATGACCTCGTCGGCATAGAGGAATTTCGTCAGGCTTTCGGCCCGCCCGGAAGCCGCCCGCAGGCCGAAGGCGTCGACGATGAGGCGGGCCTTGGCGTGGTCGGTGGTCAGGTACTCGTGGATGGTCAGCCCGCGCGCGGGCGAGTAGCTCAGGACCCCGACCTCGTCGCCCGGCCGGAGCGACGAGCCCAGGAACTCCAGTGCGGCCTCCCTGGCCTTGCGCGAGCTGCGGGGGTCGGTGAAGGCGAAATCGAAGAAGAGCAGGAACTTGCGGTTGAGCCGCGGTCCTTCGACCGGCCCGGCCGGCGCGAGGTCGTCCCCTCCGACGACGTGGTTCTCGAAATGCGTCAGCGTCACCACCTTTCCGTTGTCGGTGACCTCGAAATCGGCGGCCGTGAGGTCGGGCACGGGCTTGCCGTCCTTGGTCGTGACGTAGGCCTGGAGGAGCTTCAGCGCGACCGTGACCTCCCGGCTGACCTGGCTTCCGGCCGGACGGCCGGCGCCCGCCGCCCCGCCGCACGGCGCGAGCGCAATCAGGAGAAGCCCGGCCGCGCCCGCGACGGCGCCGAAGGCCGCTCCCCTCGCCCCTTTTCTCTTCGCGATCGAATCCATGGCCGAACCTCCTCCGCCGGGACGGGGGCCGGACCGGCGCCCGCCGGCCTGACTTGAAGGTAGAACCCAGGATGATTATGGGCCGGAAGAGGGGGAGAGTCAACCGTCCGTGTCCCGGTGTTGTCTACGATTGAAAAGTGAACTCTTTAGGGTTGAAAAGTGAACACCTGAGCTATAGTCCTCCGCCAGGAGGACCCCATGACACACATTCACAGCCGTTTTTCCGACGAGCAGGTGAAAC
>Ga0116176_10000438_pt1 | contig 34118 bp, 30 predicted proteins | sample AD_STIC08_MetaG_FD_89803 | JGI IMG/M metagenome (GOLD analysis project Ga0116176, IMG submission 89803) | Active sludge microbial communities of municipal wastewater-treating anaerobic digesters from USA - AD_STIC08_MetaG | ecosystem: Engineered > Bioreactor > Anaerobic > Digestate | place: USA...
ACCTTCTCCTGCTGTGTCATCTCCACTCCCTGTTCCTCTCTCCCCAAACTCGGGGCCTCTGGATCCAGGGAACCCACCAACTGTCAGGTCTAGTCCTAGCACTTTCAAATGAGCAGAGTCAGCGCCTCGTCATGGGTGATCCCCACCAACGCCGCACGCGCCACTCCCCAGGCCGCGATGGCGGCGACAACCGCGATCCCAAAAGCCGCTCCCTGGCACGTCCGAGGGTCCAGCCACCGCCCCAAGCCCCGCGTTGATGCCTGCCAAGCCACGGGAGCAGCATCGGCTGAGCCGCTGGCGTCGTCAAGCGGCCTCGAAGAAACCGCAAGCCCGCTTCACCGTACAACCATGCACGACGGCCGGACCCGACCGTGCTGTCGCTGGAGGCGACGATGGGTGAGCACTCGTACTGGGAGACGATCAAGCTCGAGGGCGGCCAGCTCCTCGACAAGGTCAAGCAGGTCATCCGCGAGGGCAACGTGCGCCGGATCGTGGTCCGCCAGGGTGAACGCTCGATCGCTGAGTTCCCGCTCACGGTCGGTGTGGTTGGGGCAGTCATCTCACCGGTCCTGGCCGCCGTCGGCGCCCTCGCGGCGCTTCTCACCGACTGCAGCATCGAGATCGAGCGCGAGGTTCCACCACCAACCGCCTCGACCAACGACTCTTCGGGCTGACCTCTGGCAATTGCAGCAATCGGGCGGCGCTGGATCCTGACGACTCCTCACCGCTTCCCCTGCCAGGGACCGGTACTGCTCCACGCCGACGGCTCCCCGCTCGGGCTGTCGATATCTCCTGTGTCCAAATTAAGCCATAGATCCTGCACCAGGCGTCCCTCCGCCACCGCGAGCTTCCGTGCGTGCCGCTCCTCCAGCCCTGCTCCGTACCTCTCCACCGCCCCGTCAACGCGAGCCAACGCCATGCGTGATATTCTCCGCCTACCCCCCTCGACCATTCCCGAGGAGGAACGCTTTGGCCTTGAAATGCTCCCCTTCACCAGCGAGCCGCCCTGCAAGCCCCGACCCGAACGGCGCCGAGCGCGACGACGACTGGCAGTGCGACGATGACCTCGCGTCGCTTCCGGGCTGCCTCCACACGCGCAAGACCGTGCAGCCCATGCGTTCGGAGGGTGGCGGTGGTGAGCTGGCCCCCGAGCAGACCTGAACGGCCCTCGTCCGAATAGGTCCTGGGCTGCCTTCAGCGCACGGGAAGAGCATTCCTGCTGGTGACTGAAAAACCCCGCTCGGCGCTGGGTCGGCTGCTGACGCCGGTCATGGTGGTGCCGGCACGAGCTTCCCCGCGACGCCAATTGACGCCCGCAGCAGACCCTCGACGGCCGGGTTGTCGTCGATCAGGTTGCCAGGAAGATGCCATCGATCCCCTGGCCGGTTCCAGCCGTTCGCTGTACCCTGTCTCGGTGACCGCCGAGGATCCTCGCACTTCCGTGCTTCTCGATCACCCGACGCCGGATCGCCCGATCCGGCTCTACTTCGCGATCACCAACAAGTGCAACCGGGGCTGCCCTTGGTGTTCGGCCTGCTCGAAGATCAAGGGCAAGACCTTTCTGCCCGTCGAACGTTTTCGCGAGCTGCTCCCTCCCGAAGGGAGGTTTCAGGTCCAGCTCGAAGGCGGTGAGCCACTGTGCCACCCGGATTTCTGGGACTTCGTCGAGGTCGCGAGGGCACACCCGGGCTGCCATCGGCTCGTGCTGTGCACCAACGGGACGCTGCTGCCCCGCAGGCCTCGAGGGCTGCTCGTGTGGCTGGAAAAACTCGGCATACCTCTGACGATCAAGCTCTCGTTCAACCATTTTCTGCTTGGCCGCGACCCGCACCTGGTCCAGCTCGCGACACTGTTGCGCGACCTCATGGGCGTCAACCCCGAGCGCTCGCTGGTGATCAACGTCCGGCGCCGACGGGGCGTCGCCGATGACGATCAGGCGGTCGTCGACCTGGTCGCGCGGGCCGGCCTGGAGCCGTTTGCCAACATCTTTTTCCTGCAACGCTACGGCAACGCGGCTCGCGAGCTCGACTGGGAACCACCGACGGTTGTCTGGGACAACTTCCAGCTCATCAACCCGGACGGCCGAGTGTTCGGGCCCGACCTCATTGCCCGCTCTGAGGCGATGCGGCTGTTGCCGTGAGCGCTTCGCCTTCCCGGACCGCAGCGAGTGCCCCGGACCCCGGGCCCCGGCCCTCTGTCGGACGGCGCCCGCCGCACCTCCGATCCTTGGCTCGACAGCACCGGAGGACGGTTCGTCGACGTCAACCTTGGGAGGCGACGCGGCGCGTGTCCCCCAACGCCGTGCTCTGCTCCACCTGGCAGTCGTGGGACGGCGTGCCGGGACCTCCGGGGGCTGGGAGCGGCAGATGAGCGGCTTCGACGGGGAGCGGGCATTCCGGCTCGTGCAGGCGCAGTGCGCGCTCGGGCCCAGGCCGACGGGGTCGCCCGCCAACCGACGCTGCGCCGAGCTCATCGCGTCGACGCTTGCCGAGTGCGGTTGGCCGGTCGAGGAGGACGCCTTCCTCCTCCGCGGCCAGCGGTGCCGAAACCTGCTGGCGCGAACCGTGCGGGAACGGCCGGCGCTGCTGCTCGGCGCCCACTTCGACACTCGCCCGCGCGCCGACCGCGAGCGGTCATGGTGGCGCCGCAGAAGGGCCGTGCCGGGGGCCAACGACGGGGCCAGCGGCGTGGCGGTGCTGCTCGAGCTGGCGCGGCTCTTCCACCCTCCCCCCGGTGACCTCTGGCTCGCCTTCTTCGACGCCGAGGACCACGGCCGTCTCGACGGCTGGGACTACTGCGCCGGGTCGGCGCGCATGGCCTCGACGCTGCTTGTCCGACCTGCCGCCGTGATCGTGGCCGACATGGTCGGCGCCGCCGGCGCCCGGTTCTTCGTCGAGCGGACCTCGACAACCTGGCTGGCAGCAGCCATCTGGCAACGCGCAGCCGAGCTGGGGTTTGGTGGCACGTTCGTGGCGGAACCGCGGCACGCCCTGCTCGACGATCACACGCCGTTCCTGCGCCTGGGCGTGCCGGCCGCCGACATCGTGGACCTCGACTACCCTCACTGGCACCTGGTCACCGACACCGTCGAGCGCGTGAGCGCCGAGACCTTGGGCCGCGTCGGTGCGGTGCTCGAGTCGGTCGTGCGCTCGGCGTCGTGGCGGGCGGGCCGTTGAGCCGCTGTCGCGCGGGCTTCAGCCCACCTCGAACCCAGCGGCCCTCCAGCGCTCGATCTTGTCGCCGTCCTCCGGTCCTGGAGCGATGAAGTCGTACACCTCCTCGAACGAGCTCGCCCCCGCGAGGTCGACGAGAGGGTCGACGAGCACGAGGACCGTCGCACCGTTGGGTCGCTCGAGGGTACGCAACGCGAGCACGACGTGGTCATCGAGCTCGGAGTGCCCGTCCCACAGCGAGTGGCCCACGAATGACCCAGGCGAGAACGTCCACAAATACTCGTTGAAGGTCGCCGCACGGTGCTCGTCCGTGAAGTACACGAGCACCTTCTTGCGGGCCTCGAAGAGCTTCTCGACGAGCCGACACGCCTCGAGCGCACGCTTGGCCGTCGTCAGCCGGTGTACGACGACTTTCGTCACGGCACCTCCCTCCCGCAGGATAACAAAGGCGCCCGGGTTTGCCGGGCGCCTCAAGGGTAGTCAGGGAGCGTCCCTAGTGGGCGATCGGCTGCAGCGTCATTGGGTCACGTAGCGGGAGCCTGGTGATCGGACCGAACTTCTCGAAGGAGGCGTCCGGATGGTCCGGGCTGCCCTTGAAGATCTCGTCCAGATTGCCGACGATCACCACGATGAGCTGATCCGGCCGAATACGCTTCTCCGCCGCTTCTTTGACCGCTGCGGCATCGACCGCCGCGATGCGCGCGCGGTAGCCGGTCCAGTACTGGTGCGACAGGCCCACCAGCTCATCGGTGGCGAACCGTTGCACGGTCCGCAGCTTGGACTCGAACGACCGCGGTAGCGTCTCGATGAACGACTTTTTGCTGGTCTCGATGTCCTTCGCGGTCGCCTCACCGGCGCGCAGCTTGCCGATGAGCTCCAGCGTCAACATCGCGGCCCGGGCGCAGGTCGCCGACTTGGACTGGAAGGACGCGTAGAAGATGCCGGGAATCTGGTCACCGACGCCGAACCGAGAGTAGGCGCCGTACGCAAGGCCTTCGTCTGACCGGATGCGCTTCATCATCCAGGCGGTGAACCCACTACCGCCCAGGATATCGTTGGCCACCTGCAGCGCCTCCTCGTCCGGGATCGGGCGTCGCAGGCCGAGATGGCCGATGGAGACACGGCCCTGGTTGACGTCTTTCTTGTCCACCGCGTACACACCGGGCTTGGCCGATGCAACCGGCTGCGGTACCGGCGGCACCTTCGGGCCGGTCGCCTTCCACGCGCCGAGCGAGGCACCCAGCTTCGCGAGCATCTCCTTGCGGGCGAAGTCGCCGGCCACGGCAACAACGAAGTTGGCCGGGTTGGCGAGCTGCTTGTGGAACGCCACCAGGTCGGCTCGGGTGATGCCGTCGACCGACGCCTTGGTCGGTAGGCGGTTGAGCCAGAAGTCCTCGCCGTACAGCAGGCGGCTCCCCTCCCGTCTCTCGATATCGGCTGCCTCGTCGTTGCGCCGTTTCATGTCGGAGATGAGGTCGACCTTGGCCTTCTCCAGACGGGCCTCGTCGAAGCGGGGGGCTTGCAACACCTTCATGAGTAGGGCCAGGCCGGCATCGAGGTCCTTAGCCAGCAGATTGAGGCTGACCGCACCGGTCGTGTCGCCGACGTTGGTTGAAAGCTGGGCCGCGAGGAAGTCGAGCTTCTCGTCGAGCGCGGCCGCGTCGAGGTCTCCCGCACCGCCGGTGCGCCACACCGTGGAGACGAGAGAGGCGACGCCTTCCTTGCCATTGGGCTCCAGATAGCGGCCGCCACGGAACAAGACCTGAACGTTGACGAGCGGCAGCATGCGATCTTCGGAGACGTAGACGGGGACGCCGTTGGGAAGCACGGCCCGCAGCGGCGTGGGGTTGGGGACGTTCCAGACCAGGCTCGGGTAGGTTAGCTTCTCGGGCCGGTCGGGGATCTGCGCCGATGCGACGGCCGCCACGACCAGAACCAACAGGGCGGGTATGAGGGATTGGCGTCGCATGGTCAGCTCTCCTTTCCGGGCTCGGGCTTGGCGGTACCGCTGCCCAGCTCCTCGATCCGTTGCTGGAGCTTCTTGAGCATGATGCCGATCGCCGGTTTCGCCTGCGGCGGTGCCTGCTCGGCGTGCTGCTGAAGTTGAGCCAGCATTTGCTCGAGCTGGGCCTTGTCCTGTATCTGGTCGATAGCCGCGAGCTGCTGCTTGACCATGCTCTTCATCTGCGCCGGAAGGGCTGCGATCTCGGGGTCCTCGGCCGCTGCGCCGGCCTTGCGGACCATCGTCAGGACGTTTTTCTTGTCCGGCGTGAGGTAGGTCTTGACAACGCGCTGTACGTCCGCAGCCGTCACTGCCAGCAGCTTGGCCGGAGAATCGTTGAGATACTGCCAGCCGCCGTTCGAGTCATAGAGCAGGAGCTGTAGCAACAGGAAAAAGTTGGACCCCAAGCGCCGGTACGAGTCCGCAAGGATTTGATTTTTGACCTTCAGCAACTCGTTATCGCCCACGGGCTTCTCGGCCAGTAGCGCCAGCTCGGCCAGCAGCGCGTCCTCGACGGTCTTCGGGTCGACACCGTCTTTGATCTCGGCCGAGATCTCGAAGTACCCCTCGTACTTCATGGGACGGGCGAAGCCATGCGGCTCGCCCACGGCCAACTGCTTGTCCTCGACGAGGGATTTGTATAGCCGGCCGGTGCGGCGGTTCAGGATGCTGGCGAGGACCTGGAGCGCGAAGCTGTCGGGGTGGTTGAACGCCACTGCGTGGTAGCGGATGGTCACCTCTGGGTTGGTGTCGGCCTCGACGAACATCCGCTTCTCGGCAAGCTGCGGAGGCTCGAACGTGACCATCTCGGGCGGCGGCACCTGTCCGCGCGGAATGCGCCCGAAGTACTTCTGTGCGAGAGCGAGCGCCTCGTCGGCCTTGAAGTCCCCCACCAACGCCGCCGTAATGTTGTTCGGAGCATAGTGGGTGGCGAAGTAGCGGGCCGCCTGCGCACGCGTGAACGACTCGATGTCGGATGGCCAGCCGATGACCCCGTGGCTGTAGGGAGAGGCTTGCCAGAACATGGCATCGAACGCCTCTTCGTGTTGCCCGGTCGGGGTGGACTCGACGCTCAGCCGGCGTTCTTCACGAACCACGTCGCGTTCCGAGTAGAACTCCCGGAACACCGGGTTGAGCAGTCGATCGGACTCCATCCAGAACCACAGCTCCAGCTTGTTGGAGGGCACGGTGATGAAGTAGGCGGTCTGGTCCTCGCTCGTGAAGGCATTGAGACCGGAGCCACCCTGCTCGGTGTAGAGCTGGTCCAACTCGTCCTTGACGACGACCGCCCTCTCCTCCTCCACGAGCTTGTCGTAGCGGGCCTTGAGCTCCTTCAGCCTCGGTGTCGCGTTGGCCTCGTCGTGAATGTTGCCGGAGATCTCACCCCGCCGCAGCTTCTCGCGCAGGACGACGTACTCCTTCTCCATCTCGGCGCGCACCTCGTCCTGTTGCTTGATGATGGCTTCGTTGCGAGACCAGTCCGAGGTGCCGATCGCCTTGGTGCCCTTGAACATCATGTGCTCGAGCATGTGCGAGATGCCGGTGATGCCCTGGGGCTCGTTGACACCCCCAACCTTGGCCACGAAGCCGCAGCTCACGGTCGGCGAGTCATGGCGCTCTACCAGCAGGAGCTTCATGCCGTTGGGAAGCATCTCTTCCCTGACCTGGACCTGTTGCGCGCCGGCCACGGCTGCTATGAACAGCATCGCGAGTACGACGGCAAGCCTTCGTTGCGTCATGCGGTTCCTCCTTCCATTCGGATGTACAGTCGTCGTTGTACAGTGGATACGGTTAGGTCCGTACCTCGTAACCCGCTCCTTCCCGACCAACGGCCTCGATAACGGTCAGACCCCGCTCGATCCCCGAAGACGAGACCACCGTCTATTACGGCGTTCGACTCGGTATTGTTTCTTCCACCGGCGCCGCCCTCGTACGGCTGTCCGGAAAGCGTCGGCCACGGGGCCCCTCCAGACCACGAGGCGCCAAGCGCCGGTCGTCGGCCCGGTGCCTGAGGCTCCCACCGTACCGCTCAGCGACCGCGCCTCCCTGCCGTGCAGCCCCACCTCGCCGGCGAGGTCCGCCGTCACCGGCTGGAGACGGAAGCTTCGACCCGCGAGGCGTCCTTGCTGCCTCTCCATGCCTTGCTCTTCAGGCGAAGGTGATCGTCAGCGCGCCGTCCTCGCCGACGTCCGCCTTGACCGTGCCCACCGGCTCGTCCTTCGCCATGCGGGAGAGGATCTCGGTCGAGATGCGCGGCAGGATCTGTCCCGCGATGACCTGGTCGACGTTGCGGGCGCCGGTCTCCTCCACCGTGCAGCGCTCGGCGACCCAGTCGGCGAGCGCCGGGGTGGTCTCGAGCGTCACCCGGGCGTTCGCGGCCAGCCGTTCGGCCACCTTAGCGAGCTTGAGGTCGACGATCCGCCGCATGTTCTCGGGGCTGATCGGAAAGAACGGCACGATCGTCATACGGGCGAGCAGCGCCGGCTTGAAGCGCTCACGCAGCACCGGTCGGATCCCCTCGATGAGGTCCTCGGCGGTGGCACCGCCGGCCGTCATCTCCATGATGGTGTCGGAGGCGAGGTTGGAGGTCAGGATCAGGACCGTGTTCTTGAAATCGATCTCCCGCCCCTCACCGTCGGAGAGCATGCCCTTGTCGAACACCTGGTAGAAGAGGTTCATGACGTCAGCGTGCGATTTCTCGACCTCGTCGAGCAGCACGACGGAGTACGGCCGCTGGCGCACCGCCTCGGTGAGCACGCCGCCCTCGCCATAACCCACGTACCCGGGTGGGGAGCCGATGAGCCGCGACACGGTGTGCGCCTCCTGGTACTCCGACATGTTGACGGTGGTCAGGAAGCGCTCCCCGCCGTACAGCAGGTCGGCGAGCGCGAGGCCGGTCTCGGTTTTGCCGACCCCCGAAGGGCCGACCATGAGGAAGACGCCCTGCGGGGCGTTGGGGTTACCGAGCCCGGCGCGGGCGGCTCGGATGCGCTCGCCCAGGACCGCCAGCGCGTGATCCTGACCGATGATGCGCTTGCCGAGCTGCTGCTCGAGCTCGAGCACGATCCCGGCCTGGTCGCGTACCATTTTGCCGACCGGGATGCCGGTCCAATCGGCCACCACCGAGGCCACCACATCCGGCGTCACCTCCAGCGGAATGAGCGGGCTTGGGCCCTGCACCTCCGCCAGCTCGGCGAGCGCCGCCTGCAGCTCCTCGGGGCTACCGCTCTCGGAGCGCGCCGCCATGACCTTGCTCACCGCCGCCTTCTCGCGCTCCCAGAGCGGCGCGATGGCGGCGAGCTCCGCGTGCGCCGCAGCGATGCTGCTCTCCAGACGCTCGATCTCGCCGTCGTCCTTGTACGTGCCACCCTCGACGTCGCGTCGGCGCGCGGCGAGCGCCATCTCGGCGTACATGATCCGCCGCTCGAGGCGGTCCATCGCCGCTGGCTTCGCGTCCAGGCCTACCTTGACGCGTGACGACGCGGTGTCCATGACGTCCACGCCCTTGTCGGGAAGCTGCCGACCGGAGATGTAGCGTTGCGAGAGCTGCACCGCAGCTACGACAGCGCTATCGAGGATGCGCACGTTGTGCGCCTGTTCGAACTTGGACCGCACGCCGCGGAGCATGGTGATCGCCCGGACTTCGTCCGGCTCGTCCACCTTCACGAGCTGGAAGCGGCGTGCGAGGGCCGCATCTTTCTCGAAATACTTCTTGTACTCGGACCACGTGGTAGCGGCTATGGTGCGGAGCTCACCGCGCGCCAGCGCTGGCTTGAGGAGGTTGGCGGCGTCGCCACCCCCCGCCGGGCCGCCGGCACCGATGAGGGTGTGCGCCTCGTCGATGAAGGTGATGATCTTCTCGCCTGCCGCTTTGGCCTCGTTGATCTCGGCGATGACCGACTTGAGGCGGTTCTCGAACTCGCCCTTGACGCCCGCCCCGGCCTGCAGCAGCCCAAGGTCGAGATTGAGGATCCGGGTGTCCTTGAGCGGTCCCGGCACATCGTCGGCGACGATGCGCAGCGCCAAGCCTTCGACGAGCGCGGTCTTGCCGACCCCCGCCTCGCCCACCAGGATCGGGTTGTTCTTGCGCCGCCGCACGAGGATGTCCACCATTTGGCGGATCTCCTCATCGCGCCCGAGGACCGGGTCAATTGCCCCCTCACGCACCCGCTGTGTGACATCGATGCAGAACTGCGCGAGCGCGCTGTCTGCTTTCGCCCCGGGCTGGGCCACCCGTTCGGGACGCGGCGCGCCGTAACGCCCCGTCGCCGGACGGTCCTCCTCCGAACCGGCGACGATCTCCGCGAACGAGCCCTTGAGCTCCTCCAGCCGGATCGGCTCGAGCAGGTCGAGGTACGACCGAAACGGCGACATCCCGGCCGATGCGAGCACGGCGGCGAGCACGGTCCCGGACCGGATCTGCTCGTAGCCGTACTCGAGCGAACCGATGAGATACGCCTGCTCGATGACGTCCAGCAGCAGGGGCGAGAAGCTCGGGCGCCCGGTGTTGCCGAAGCGCATCTGCTCGACCGCCGCCAGCAAGCGGCTCTCGAGCGCCCCGGCGTCGACTCCGAAGTGGCGGAGGATTTTGACCAGATCGCCGCGCCCGTCCTCCAGCAGCTTGCAGAACAGGTGCTCGAGCGTTACCTCGTAGTGCGTCCGGGCGATACAGAACCCGGCTGCTGCCTCGAGCTGCCGTGCCATGTACGGGTTTGCCTTGCCGAGCAATGCTCGAACGTCCCGGGTGATCATGCGCGCACCTCCCTGCTCTGCGATCGCCGCGCTGGCTGCAGCCAGACGACGCCATCCTCATCCCGTCCCGGCGCACTGCACAGGAACGAGGTCCAGCCCAGCCGCACCGCGGCCGGCCCGCCGACCTGCAGGGTCGGGACTGCCGACCCGTGCAGCCGCAGCTCCACGTCGTACGCGAAGCGTTTGAATGTTTGCAGCTCGATGAGACTGCACACCTCGCCGAAAAGGGTGCGGTCGGGAAGCAGCTTAAGGAACTGGTCGAGCCCGAGCGGTCCAACGACGACGCGCACGCGGCCCATGCGGTCGGGCAAACGTGTGCCGACGAGCAGGTCGCGCCCGAGCGTGCTCGCCCCCAGCCCCAGCCGGTTGCGGTTGGCCGGTTCGATATCCACCCACCGCAGCACCAGCTCCCGGACCGCCACCGGAAAACCGCCCAGGTAGTCGGTCAGCACCCTCTGGAGCGCCTCGGGTGGTTTGCTGCGCAGCGAGAGCAAGCCGATGTACTTGAGGAGTCGAAACGCATCGACACCCAAGCCCTGGCGCGACACTGGATCACAGAGCCCGAGGAACGCCAGCAGAAAGCCGGAGAGCTGGTCGGCGCCTCCCACTTCGAACCGGTAGGGGTACCGGTATCGCAGCCAGGCCCGGTAGTACAACGAAATCAGGCGGTGGTTGAAGAGATCGAGGAAGTCCACGAGCGGGTCAGGATCCACGTCCTCGAAGCCGATCAGCTCGGAGAAGTAGACCGGTGACGGCGCAGCCACGCCATACAGCCCCATGAAGCTCACGACCACGCGGTAGTCCCAGCTTGAACCCGGCCTTCGCTCGTCGGCATCGGCCTTCTCGACCCGCATCACGTCCGCAGGTGAGAACGCCAGGGACGCATCGGGGCGAAAGCGAACTCCCTCGTCATCGATCGGGCCTGGCCCGCCGACCGGTGCGCGCCGATCGAGCCACCGTTCCAGGAGGTACACCAGTTGAAAGAAGTCGAACTGGTGCCCGGTGACGCTCATCCGAGCCATCAGAGCAGCGCTTGCTTGCCCTGGACCGGCGGGCACCGCAGCACCTCCCCTGATGGCCGCCGGAGCACCTGCAGCTCGGCGAACGTGTTGGTCTCGGCGTAGAGCGAGACGAACTCCGAAAGCACCTGGACGAAAAGCAGCAAGTCCCCCTCGTCGTCGAATCCACCCTCGTGCAGCTCCACCTCCAAGCGCGTCCCCCGCACCGCCACGCCTCCCAGCACCCGCTCACTGGGAAACGCCCGCACCGCACGGATAGCCTCGATACGGCGCTGGTTCGCCTGCTGGCCTCCGGGGTCGTACAGGGCCAGCAGGTTCGACAGCGCGCCGGGCGCAACCAGCGACTGGAAGTTGATTGCGAGGTGCGAGACGAAGCGCCACTCGCTGCCCTCACCAAGCCGTGGGTACAGCGGTGCCGTCGGCCGGGTGAAGTTGCGGAACGTCACGAAATCCAGCCGTTTGACCGCCGCGACCCTGATATCCTCGATCCCGACCTCGCGACAGAGCGGGCCGTTGGTGCACGTCAACTGAAGCGATAGCGTTTCCTCGCTCGGAAGCTGGCCGCGAGTCGGGTGGACGAGCGACAGATACGTCACCCAAGCGCCTGATGGGCTGCGTCCGGAATGCGTGTGAAAAAACGTGACCTCGTCCCGTGTCTCGTGGCTCGGCGCGGCGAACGAGTAGAAAGGATGGTGAACCTGCCGTGCGCCATCACTGCTGCGCACGCCCTCGACGGTATCCACCGAAACCACCTCGTACGCATCGGGGTGGGTGTAATCCCCGAGCACACGGTAACGAGTCTTGAGCTGGGTGACGAGAATCGGCTCGCCGTCGCGTGGAAAGAGGTTGACGATAGGCGTGGCGTAGAGCCGGAACGTCTCCCGGGTGGGACGCAGCTTGTCGGGCAGGCGCGCCGAAAACCGCAGCTCGAGGTCGAAGCTTCTGGCGCCCTTGTCGAGCTCGATCGCACCGAGGTTCACGAGGTCGAAAAAGAGGAACTTCTCGGGAAAAGCGAAGTACTCCGACAGCAACCGGTACCCGGGGAAGCTCACAGCCGGATACTGCAGGACCGTATCCTCCTCGCCGAACCCGACCGGGCGGAGAACCGAGGGCGGCAGCTCGCGCCGCCGGTCGCGACCGAAGTGGAGCACCACCTTTTCCAGCGTCTGCCGGATGACGCGGTAGAGGGCGAACGCTTCCGCCGGCTCACCGCAGATGCAGACACGGAGCCGGCCCACGTCGACCTTCGACGCGTCCGCACCCTCGAGCACGCCCAGCGTGAGGCGGATCGAGCGCTGGCCGGCGGCATCGGTGTGGATGCCAGCGGCTTCGAGCACGAGTGGGTAGATCTCCACCGGGTAGGTCGTGGAGAAACGGCAGGCGACGCCGGCCGAGGTAGGCTTGGAGTCGACCAGGAAACCTTTCGGGATTACCTGGCGCTCCCGCAGCATCCCCGGAATGGGGCGGAACTCGAGCAGGGCGAGCGAGGGGATCGGCTTCAGGTAGTGCGGGAATATGAGGTCGAGCAGCCCGTGCGTGAGCTCAGGGAAGTCGTCGTCGAGACGCTGGCGGACCCGACCGGTAAGAAACGCGAACGACTCGACGAGCCGTTCCACGTGCGGGTCGCGAGCCCGGGGGTCAGGCAGGTTGAGGAAGCGCGCGCGCTCGGGGTGCAGCCGCGCGTACTCGCGCCCCGCCTCCAGCAGGTAGTTCAGCTCCTCCTCGTAATAACGGTCAGGACCGGCCATTCCACCTCCCCCCGCTCATCGCCGCCCCGTCACTCTGGCCCAACCGCATCGAGCGCCGCCCGTCCCGAGTTATTGATCGTCGTGCGGTAGGTGACCCGCACCGGCTCGTCTCCGGACTCGAGGTCGCCGGAAATCAGAAACGAGGCCCTGAACTCGGAGCTATCGGACTCGACGAGCCGCACCCGTACGTTCGACAAACGCGTCTCATACGTGCGGATGAGCTGCTCGACCAGCTTCCGTAGCTCCGCGAGCGACCCCGGGTAGTCGGTGTAGAACTCGGAGACATCCGGCAGGCCGTAGTCCGCCAGGTGCGGCACCGCCCCGCGCCTGGTGTTGAGAAGAAGCGCGAGGTGATCACGCACCGGGTCGCCGACCCAGCGGATCGTCTGGCTTCGCGGAGCCCCCGGCAGGGGCCCGAGCATCCTCTCGAAAAAGCCCCGCTCCTCCCGACGCTGGGGCATGGCCCCTCCTCTCACCCATCCGGACCGCGGTGCGGTTCTCTCAAGCACGGTCACAAGACGAACCTGGCGCCGCGCCGCGCGCGACGCCAGCACAGACGCGCCGCAAAGATGCCGGCAACTGCTCGACGGCTAGCGGCCTTCCACCCAGGAGTCGGTGAACTCGACGTTCCCGTCGCAGAAAGTCCAGGTGATCTTTTCGTAACGGAAGGCGACCTCTTCCATGTGCTTGTACTGCTCGTTATGAGGGTTGTCCACGTCGGGCATGTACGGCCGCACCGCCGTCACCCGAGCGTTCTCCAGCTTGTGGGTGAAGTACATCTTTTCCTGGCCGGAAGGGTCGATCTCGTACCACTTGAGGGTGGCGGAGGCGATGATCTTGCCGTTACAGAGGTACTGGTAAAGCTTCGGAGAGCCCTTGTCGAAGTTCTTGATGACGATCAGATCCTTGTGGACCCTGGTGCCCGAGGCGCTGCCGTCCTTGCGGTCCACCGGCATGTAAACCTCGTGCCGGAAACCCAAGATCTCCATGTGGTTTTCCCGTCCCTGCACCTTGCAGGATCCGGGGATTTCACCGATCTCCAAGTATGCTGGCAGTGGCATGATGTCCTCCCCTTTCTATGCCGCTTGCAAAACCCCTGGGAGCCGCCCTGGCCGCCCAATCTGCGTAATCTCCCCACCTCCTTCCGTCACTTCTTGGCCTTCGGAAGACGGGACACCAGCGACAGGCTGACGTCCACGCCCTCGATCTGGAAGTGTGGTCGCACCATCATCTCAACGTTGTAAAACCCCGGGTTGTCAGCGATATCCGTGACCGCGATCCTGGCCGCCGAGAGTGGACAACGAGCCTTGAGCTCAGGACCTGGGTCCTTCATGTCCGTCACCAGGGTCTTGATCCAGGTCTCGAGCTCCCTTTGCAGCTCGTCCCTCTCCTTGGCCGCACCGATGTTCTCGCGCTGGATGACCTTCAGATAGTGCGCGAGCCGGCTGACAAGGAAGAGATAGGGCAGCCGGGCGGACAACCGGCTGTTCGCCGTGGCATCCGCGTTGAGGTATTTCTTCGGTTTCTGCACCGAGTTGGCCGAAAAAAAGCAGGCGAAATCCTTGTTCTTGTAAAACGAGAACGGAATGAACCCGAGCTCCGAAAGCTCGAACTCGCGACGGTCCGAGATCAGCACCTCGGTCGGGATCTTCACCGTGGTCTCGCCGGCGGCCTCGTAGAAATGCAGCGGCAGATCCTCCACCAATCCACCCGACTGTGGCCCACGGATGTTCACGCACCAACCGTGGTCGGCGAACGAGCGCGCCAAGGTCGAGGCAAAGGCGAAGCTCGCGTTGCCCCATAGGTAGTTACCGTGGCTGCCCGTGACGTCTTCCTCGTAGTGGAAAGTGCGGGTGGGTATCGTCTCCGTTCCGTACGGCAGGCGCAGCAAGAACCGGGGGAACGTCAGACCCACGTAGCGGGAGTCCTCGCTGTCGCGGAACGCCCGCCACTTGGCGTACTCCGCCTGCTCGAAGATCGGCGCCACATCGGGAAGCCGAGGCAGCTCGTCGACCGAACGCAGACCGAAGAACTCGGACCCGACAGCGCCGATGAAAGGGGCGTGGCAGGCCGCGGCGATCTTGGACATGTTGCCGAGCAACGCAATATCCTGAGGATGGTTCGAAAACTCGTAGTTGCCGATGATAGCCGCGATCGGCTCGCCGCCGGGTTGGTCATATTCCTGCACGTAGATGTGCTTGAACAGTCCCGATTGGATCGGCTCGGGGACGTCCTCGAAGTCGGATCGCAGGTCGTCTTTCGAGACGTTGAGGACCTCGATTCGCACGTTGCGCCGGAAGTCGGTCCGGTCGATGAGGAACTTCAGGCCCCGCCAGGCCGACTCCAGGCGCTGGAAATCGGGGTTGTGCAGGATCTCGTTGACCTGGGCGGAGATTCTCTGGTCGAGGCTAGCAATGAGGCTATCCACCAGGGCTTTGTCCACGTGCTCCACCGTGCGGCCGCTGAGCGCCACCTCACGGATGAGCATGTTGAGCGCCTGGGAAAGCCTCCCAGCCGGCGTGGTTGCCTCACCTGCCGCCGGTGCCGCCATGTCCACCATCTCGAACAGACCGTCGAGCACCCCCCGTTCTTCGACCGTCACGGCTTGCGGTTTGGTGCTGGCTTGCTCTTTTGCCATGCTCTCACCCCCTCATGCAGCGCGCGTTCACGCCTGCCCCTCAGGCAGCTTAGCGGCGCCCTCCGGAAGAGGAGCCACGCGGTCCAGCTCCCGCATGATCGTCTCGATCTGCGACGGGTCCTTGACGATCCGCTCCAACGCCTGACGGAACCGCTTGTTGGTGATGACGCGAGCCTTGAGGTCCACGAGCAAGTCGCGGATCTCCAGCATTTTCGTGAGCTCCGGAACCTGCCTCACGATATCGTCTGGGTTGAAAGAGTCCAACGACTCGAGGGCCAAGTTCACGGACATCTCGTCGCCTTCCACCCCGGAGAGCCGGTTCGGGACGACCATCGATAGCCGCAGGTTCTGCTCCCTCATCACGGCCTCGAAGTTGTCCTTATTGACACTGATTTTCTGGCGCTCCTCGAGCGGTGTGGCGTCGGCCCTGCCGGTGTAGTCCCCGAGCAGCAGGAGCTTGAGGGGCAGCTCGACCTGCTCCTGAGCACCGCCGGTGTACTTGACGTACCGGATGTTGACCCGCGACGGCGGGATCTCCTTCTGGAAGCTACGGTCACGCGTCATCTGTGACTCTCCTTTGCCGCGCCGAGCGCCTCGGTTTGACCCGCCACCTTCCCCACTTGAGAAGGCACCGTACCTTCAACCGGAGGGTCGACGCTCTACTTGCCGGTGGATCCCACCCCACACTACACGACACGGCGGCTCCTAATTCGAATACCAACGTGGAGCCATTATAAGGCAGCGGCAGCGGCCGCGTCAACGTTGACCAGCACGTGCTCGAGCGCGCCCAACGGGCCTCGGGCAGATTAGCTATGATGAGGGGGAAGCGATCGCCGCACAGGAGGGGACCATGAGCTCCGACACCGCCACGACCTCGGCAGTCACCTCGACCTTCGGCTCGCACCCTGCCCCCGTTCTGCGCCTGCTGGTGCTTTCCGACTTCGCGGGCGGGCGGGCCGAGGCCCCCCGCTGGGTGGAGCTTGACGGCCTCGAATCGCTGATGGCTGCGCTCGAGCCCACCGTGCGACTCCGGGTGCCCAACCGCCTCGGCGTCGGCGCCCCCGAGCTGGCTTGCACGCTCGCGTTTCGCCGGCTCGCCGACTTCGCCCCCGAGCGTTTGGCCCGCGGCCACGCCCTGACCTCGACCCTGCTTCGCATCCGAGAGGCACTCGCCGATGGTGCTGACGGCCGGACGGGAGCGGGCCAGCTCGCCGAGCGTCTGCTCGTGGCTGCCGGAGACAGCGAGCTCGCCTCGCTGGTACGCGAGCGCCCGGCAGCCGCCACGACGGCCTCACCCTCCGGCGCCTCCGCTGTCGACTCGCTGCTCGGCATGGTGCAGGTCCCGACGGTGCAGGCGACGTCCTCGCTAGCGCTGGAAACGGCGCTGGGAGCCGCCGCGGCTGCTGGCAGCGGGCCGGCGGTGGCGGCGGCACTCGCCGCCGTCGACTACCGGCTCACCTTACAGCTTGCGACGTTCGCCGATGCGCCGGCTTTGCGGGAGCTCGAGGCCGCCTGGCGCGGCCTCGAGCTGCTGCTGGCGCGGGTGCAACCTGGCGGACCGGTCCAGGTTCACGCTCAACCGGCCTCCAAGGACGACTACCTCGACTCCTTCTACGACACGCATTTCGAGGCCGAGCACGCTGGCGAGGTCGACCCACCGCTTGGCCTCGTCGTCCTCGGTTATGCCTTCGACCGCTCGCCACGCGACACGGAGAGCCTGCACCACGCAGCGCGTCTCGCCTCGAGCCTCGGTGTCCCGTTCATTGCTGAGGTTGGCCCTGAGTTCTTCGGTGTCAAGCAGCTCTCCCTCGTGGCCACCATGCCCGACCTGGGGCGGAAATCGCGCGGGCCTGAGTACGCCAAGTGGAACCGCCTGCGTGCCGACGAGAGCTCGCTCTGGCTGGCCCTCGCTTTCAACCGGGTGCTGCTGCGGTCAGCGTGGGGTGAGCCTGGCGCTGCTGTGGCAGGGTTCGCCTGGGATGCCGCCGCCGCCGGTGCTGCCAACCGCCCTCTTTTTGGGTCAGGCGTCTGGGCGTTGGCTGCGGCCGTGGCCCAAGGGTACCTGGCCGAGGGACCGCGATTCCCGATGGCTGGCGCTGAGGGTCCGGCGCTCCTCTCCGGCTTGGCCACTCGCACGGCTCGGGTTGGCAAAGGCGAGCCGACCGAGGCGGCGGTCGAGGCTCTGCTCAGTGACCAGAAAGCGCTCGAGCTCGTCGACAGCGGCTTTGCGCCGCTGCTGGGTGTCCCGGGTACCGACCGAGCCTACTTTCTGTCAACGCCTTCAGTGCACGCTGTGGCCCGTTACGACACCGCCGAGGCGACAGCGGCAAGCTTCCGGTCCGCGACCCTGCCCTACCAGCTCTTCGCGTCGGTCGCCGCCAAGGCTCTCCAGGCGGCGGCGCGCGCCTGCCCTGCCCATGCTGACGAGGAGGGCGTCAAAGACCACGTTCACGGCCAGCTCCTCGGCTTTTTGGCCACGGCCGAGCCTCACCCCCTGGCCGCAGAGGTCGAGGTCGAGGTAGCGCCGGCTCTCAATGCGCCACATCTGTGGGACATCTCGGTGCGGCTACGGCCAGCCTTCACGATCTACGGCGGCAGCGTGGACCTCGTTCTCGGAACCCAAGCAATCAGGTAGAGTCGCCATGAGCTCAGACAAGCCACCGTCCCGCTTCGTCCCGTTCCTACCACTCGACCCCAACGACCTCGGCATATACCTCGAGCTCGAGGAGGAGGTGACCGACTCACCATTGATCGCCTTCGTGAGGCTGATCGGCGACTCACCGCGAACCCGCTGCCTGCGCGGGGCACTCGTGTCCGCCTCCGGGAGCGTGATCACCCCAGTCGTGGTCAAGCTGCGACAGGAGGAGGCTGCGGAAGGGTTCTTCCCCGAGGATGAGCTGGAAGGCCTCGACGCCTCCCGGGACGAGTGGTGGGTCCGCACGCTCGCCGATCTCGCCCTGCTGCAGGGCGACACCTCCTGCTTCCCCGAGCTGCTCCTCCCGGCGCCGGACTGTTCTCCACTTCCGACCGTTCCGCCCCTGCTGTTCTGCACCCTCCTGCGGCGTCTTTTTGCCGTATTCTGTCCGACCTGTCTGGGGCCGCTCAGGAGCTACCGCGCCGGCACCGCTCCCGCAGCCGCCGGCCTACCTCTTTCCGCGGGTACAGAGCAGCGCTACCTGTCCTGCCCGCAGTGCCGGCAGGAAGGCCGCGAGACTCGTCTCTGGGCCGTTTCGCCGCCGGTCGAGGCCACCTCGGGTGAGGTGGCCGGGAGCTTCGAAGACTTGCAGCGCGCCTGGGCGGAGGCAGCGACACGTTTTGCCTCCGGAACCGGGCACGAGGGGCCGGCCCCGCCGTGCCTGCGCTGCGCCATGAGCGCCACCTGCCTCGGCGGGGCGCCAGGTGGCGAAGCCACGGGCCGCAGGCGGGCCAAAGGCGCCGCCTCGCAGCCTCTGTGGAACCTTTTCTCGTCGACCGAAAGCCCCTACATCGTGACACGCTTGGTACCGGCCTCGCTCGAGGCGTTTGCCGATCGGTTGGGCGGCCGGCCCGACACCGCGATTCCGGGCTTGCCTGACGCGGGAGGGTTCATCTTCGGCGATGCAGGGTCCGGTCTGGACGCGGTCGAGATCCTGACCCTCAAGCTCAGCCTGTTCCTGCAGATCCTCGGTTGCGTCCGAGAGTACCACCTGCGGCTGCGCCTGCCCCACCTCGACCTCCATCCCGATCACCTGGTGGTCGATCCGGGCCGTCCGGGCGAGCTCCTGCCAGCGCTCTGGAGCTTCAGAACCCGCCTCCTCGGCACCTCGGGTACCCGAGAGGTGGCACTGGGAAGCGGGGCCTCGGTCCTGCTTCCGCCCCGGGAGATGAAGGTTCCGTTTGCCGCGCCGCGCGTCCGGGAGTTCAGCGCCCAGGCGCGCCGGCGTGCGGAGCTGCTGATTGAGCGAGTGTCAGCCGAGAGCGACGGCTCGGGCCGCTACCGGATCGAGGCCACCCTGCGTGACCCTCACGGGCTGCACCTGCGCCCATCCACCCACGACTGGCTCCTGCTCGCGATCCCGGACGGGGCGGAGGAGCTGGGCGTCGCCTCGCTCGTGGTGCGCCTCGACCCTCGGCTCGGCAGCGGCCCCGGGGGTGAGATCCGGGTCACCTCTGAACCAGTCGTTCTGGCGCCCGCTGCAGCACGCCGAATCGCCCGCAGCGGCGGTCTACACCTGCCGCTCGTGCGCTACCGCGTGTATCCTCGGTTCACCGATGGCGACGATGCGTTCTCTCTCGGGGTGATCTTTCTCCGCCTGCTGATGGTCAACGACACCCAGGATCTGTCGGCGGTGGCAGAGGTCGTAGCCGGAACCGTGCGGCGCGCCACAGCCGCCGCCCCGGTACCGGTGCGCAGCGGGTCGTTCCTGGTCGAGTCGGCCCTCAGCGCCGCACTTGCCGCCCATCCCAACCTGCTCACCAAGAGCAACCTTTTCTATCGGCAGATCGATCGTGTTCCAGACCGCCCGCATGCCGTTCCTGACACACTGTGGCGTGGGGTGCTGATGATGGCGTTCCGCCTCATCGAGATGGGGATCAACCCGCCGGCTCAGACGGCACCCGTCGAGTCGGATCGGCTCGACGCAGTGAGGGCCGAGGGCGAAGGGTTACAAAGACAGCTCCATGCCGTGCTGTTCCGGCGCCAGGGGCTCAACCTCGAGGTCCAGGCACTGATCGAGGAGCTCGCGGCCTCCGATCCGGCCAAACAGCACTGACCTCCGAGCGCCCGATGACCACCCCTATCGGGTAGCTCGCCAAACGCCAACCGAAAGCGCCCGTCGGGGTCAGCCGACGCCGACCATTCGGGCGAGCTGAGCCCGACCCTCAGCTCACCCCCAGCCGGCAGCCATGGGTCGCTTCTGGTCGCCGGGTGGGTGATGACGCTACCTGCCTTGGGGTTCTCCACCCTCGGTCGCCCGCGGGGGTGGGGCGAAAAACAGCATCACGGTCGCCGCCACCCACATCGGCAGGTCACGCAGCACGAGCATCCACGCCGCGTGGGTTTCGCTGGCGGACGTCGAGAAGCATCCACAGGCTACGTTGAGGCCTCGGGCGGCGTTGATCCCCAAAGCGATGATGAAACCCGTCAGCATGAGCGTAGCCCAGAACGCCCCTGCCTGTCGCTTGATGCCGGTAGCGAGCGAGAGCCCCACCAGCAGCTCCATCCAAGGCATGAAGATCGCAATCGGGTTGATGGGTCCGTTAGGTAGGAGCTGGTAGCCCCAGATGATCGTGACCAGGGGGCGGGGGTCGATCAGCTTGTCCTTGGCAGCGTAAAGGAAGACCGCGCCCAACGCGAGACCGAGAAAACGGTGGAGCCAGACGTTCCGAAGCCACCTCATGGCGCGACCTCCACGGCAAATCCCGCCGCCTCCCAGGCCGGGAAGCCACCCACCATCACGTACGGTGGCGGCACACCGCGACGGTGGAGCTCCTGCGCGAGCAGCTGCTCGATATCCCCCTCGTCGGCTCGCCCGTAGAGGATAACCGCGTCGGCCTGCTTGAGGGCAGTCAGCCGGTCGGCTGTGAGAAAGGAAGCAAGCTCGGTGTAGTCGAGGTGCCACGCTCCCGGGATCCGTCCCGTCGCTCCCTCTTCCGGAGGCCGCGTGTCCACGACCACGACGCTGGGCAGGGAGGATCGAAGCATCTCGGCTGTTCCGATATCGAGCAGTCGGAAGTCGACGTTCACCATCGGCGGCTGCTGCCCCTCCCCCCACCACGCGAGGCGGTGCCTCCGGAGCTGGTTAGCGGTCGCCCCGAAAAGCAGCGTGAGGGCGAGAAGCAGCGCGACGTCGCGGGCGAGCTTGCTCATCACTCGTGGGAGAGCAAGAGCCGTGCCGGAATTCCTTTCGTCTTGACGGTTACCGATGCCGGAATGGCCTATCGCCTGTGCTATCGTCTCCACCAGGAGGCAGGTGGTGGAAAACGACTGGATCGAGTCGAACCTCGAGGCTTTCAGTAGCTTGACCGAGGTGCTCCTCGCCCTTCGCGAGCGGCTGCGCGGTGACCTCACCACCGCGCATGGCGAGGAATGGTTCACGCGCGGCGTTCCCAACGGGGTGCGTGAACGTTTGGAGGGCAAGAAGGATCGAGAGGACACGGTTGCCTGGTACTCCAGCGGCGAGCGTGAGCTGTTCGAATACGTCGATTTCTTCGACATGGTCGAGATTCTCGAAGGCCAGCAACCCGGGATCGAGCTCCTCGCCGGTGTCTTTCCGCAGTCGCAGATCCTGCGTGCCCGCCTCATGGAGCTGCAGATCGTCGCTCAGAGGCTCGGGCACGCCCACCCGGTAGCTGATGAAGAGCTGTCGCTGCTAGCAACCCTGCGGAGCCGGCTCAATTTAGCCCCTCAAACAACGCAGCACCTGCGCGCTGGAGCTGATCCTCATGAAGTGCCAGCGCCGACCCCCTCGCCACTCGAAACCACGCCGCCAGCACCGCCCGAGGCTCGGCAGCCGACCCCACCCACCCCTGGCCCTGCACCTGAGCCGGATACCCCGGAACCCGAGGCCCCCACCGCGTCCGCTCCGGTGAACCAGCCGATCCCGGTCACGCTGCCGTTCTCTCCGGCCGCGACTCCGCGCACGATTCCCAGGCCCGAGGGACCGCGGACAGCGCCTCCGACCCCGTCGTTCGACGAGGTCCTGCAAGCACTCGACCGGCGCCAGAACCCGATCGTGCTTCGCGCGCTCTACGCCGAGATCATGGCGGTGGCCGAGGCCGTGTGGGCGCGCGGCACCGCCTCGAGCCTCAAGGTCTGGTACATCGTGCGGGAAAGCCCCTGGTACCAGGAGCATTTCGTGCCGCTGGGGCTCAAGCCGGTATCCGATTTCTACAGCATCGTCGAGGATCTCCAGAGCACTCTCGGCAGCAGCGCTCCCAAGGAGAAGGTGCACGAGTTCCTCAACAGCCGGGCGTTCGCTCAGGTGCTACTGAGCCTGCGGGAGCTCTTCCAACGCGCCCTCAAGACGTGACAGCCAGATGCGCCCAGCGACGGAGGATTACGTGCGCCGCCAGCGCAGGACCGGCTGCCGAGCCGCTCGCACCTCGTCGAGCCGCCGGACCGGCGTCGTGTACGGTGCACCGTGCAGCAGCTCGGGATCCTCTTCGGCCTCGCGCGCGATTGCGCGCATCGCTTCGATGAAGGCGTCCAACTCCTGGATGCCCTCGCTCTCGGTCGGCTCGATCATGAGTGCCCCGTGCACGATCAGCGGGAACGACATGGTCGGCGGATGGAATCCATAATCGAGCAGCCGTTTGGCGATATCGATGTTGTGTACGCCGTGCGCACTCTGGCGGCTGTCGTCGAACACCACCTCGTGTAGGCTGGGGCCGGTGTACTTGAGGCCGTACGACCCCTCGAGACCGGCGCGGACGTAGTTGGCGTTGAGCACCGCGCCCTCGGTCATGGCCTTGAGCCCATCGCGGCCGAGCGAGCGAATGTAGGCGAGTGCCCGAACCAGCATCCCGAAGTTGCCGAAAAACCCACGCACCTTGCCGATGGTGCCGGGGCGATCCGTGACCATCTCGAAACGGTCGCCGACCTTTTCGATCACCGGCACCGGCAGGTGCGGCACGAGCGAGTCGGAGACCGCGACCGGACCGGCCCCCGGGCCACCCCCGCCATGCGGCGTCGAGAACGTCTTGTGGAGGTTGATGTGGATGGCGTCGACACCCATCTTGCCGGGCTGGGCAATCCCCACGAAGGCGTTGAGGTTGGCGCCGTCCATGTAGAGGAAAGCACCCTTGTCGTGCAGCATGGCCGCGGCCGTGGCGATCTGCGGCTCGAACACCCCGAGGGTGTTGGGCACCGTAGCCATCAGTGCAGCCACGTTGCCGCCCTCGATGTGCTTTCGAAGCGCGTTGATATCGAGAGTCCCCTGCCCTGTCGAGGCGATCTCCACCACCTCGAACCCCGCGAACACCGCCGTCGCCGGGTTGGTGCCGTGCGCGGAGTCGGGGATGAGCACCAGCTTGCGGTGCTCACCCCTGGCCTGCAGCGCCTTGCGGATCATCAGCATCCCGGTGAGCTCACCGTGCGCGCCAGCGGCCGGTTGCAGCGTCACGCGCGGCAAGCCGGTCACCGCCGAGAGCGCTCGCTCGAGCTCCCACATGAGTGCCAGCGCCCCCTGCACGAGGCCGACTGGCTGCAGGGGGTGGAGGTGCAGGATTCCGGCCAGCCGGGCCAGCTCCTCGTTGATCCGAGGGTTGTACTTCATGGTGCACGAGCCGAGGGGGTACAGCCCCTCGTCCACGCTGTAGTTCCACTTGGATAACCGGGTGAAGTGACGGATGACATCGACCTCGCTGACCTCGGGAAGGTCGGCGATTTCCTCGCGAAGCGCCGCCTCCGCGATCGAGGCTCCGGGGTCGACCGTCGGTACTTCGAGCGGCGGCAACTGATACCCGATACGGCCAGGGGTCGAGACCTCGAAGATCAGCCGCTCGCGCTCGCGCAGGTTGCGATGCTCGCTCATGCCAGCCTCCGCAGGGCCTCGAGGAGTCGATCGCACTCCTCCTTGGTGTTGCGCTCGGTCAACGCGATCAAGACACCGCGCGGCAGAGCACCGTCGAGCGCCGGGGTGGCCACGCCTCCCAGGATCCCTTCGCGCTGCATCTGCGCCAACAGACCATCCGGGTCGTCGTGCAGCACCAGGAACTCGTTGTACGTCGGGCTGCCATCGAACGCCAGCCGCACGCCACGTCCGTCGTCCCTCCGCTGTGCTCTGATCCCTGACTTGACGTACTCCGCCAGGCTGTGAGATGCCACCCCCACTTCGCGCACACCCTTCTTCCCGAGCAGCGAGAGCACGATCGTGGCGGCCAGCGCCATCAGACCGTGGTTGGTACAGATATTGGAGGTTGCTTTCGCTCGCCGAATGTGCTGCTCGCGCGTCGATAGCGTGAGCACGAAAGCACGCCTACCGTCGACGTCGACCGTCTCACCGACGAGCCTCCCCGGCATCTGGCGAAGATGGTTCTGGCGGACGGCAAAAAACCCGAGCAACGGTCCACCGAACGAAGCCGGGATCCCGAACGCCTGGAGCTCGCCACACACCACGTCGAACCCGAAGCGACCGCCCGGAGCCAGAATGCCCAACGACGTGGCCTCGGCAACCGCGTGCACAGCGAGTGCTCCCGCCCCCTTCGCCGCCGCGCCCACCGCTTGGAGGTCCTCGATCACGCCGAAGACGTTCGGCGACTGGACGATGACCGCGCACACATCCGGGCCCAGCGCGTCGGTGAGGCTGCCCGCCTCGAGGCGCCCCGCCTCGTCCCATCTGACCTCGGTCAGCTCGATGCCCTGCGCCTCGGCGTACGTGCGCAGCACCGCCTTGGAGTCAGGGTGAAGCGTGGCCGCCAGCACTACCCGGTTGCGCGCCGGAAGCACCCGGCGGGCGAGCAGCGCCGCTTCGACGACCGCTGTCGCTCCGTCGTACATCGACGCATTGGCCACGTCCATCTCGGTGAGCTGGCAGACGAACGTCTGGAACTCGAATATCGCCTGCAGCGTCCCTTGCGATACCTCGGGCTGGTACGGCGTGTAGGCGGTAAACAGCTCACCTCGCCACAGCAACGCGTCAACCACCGCCGGCTGGACGTGCCAATAGACGCCAGCGCCCAAAAAGCAGGCTGCGCACTCGGTTGTCAGGTTACGCCCCGCCAACCCCCAAAACTCGCGCCGGACCTCCTCCTCGCTTCGTCCCGGAGGCAGCTCCAGCGGGCCGCAACGCACCTCCGCCGGGATCGAAGCGAACAGCTCCTCCACCGAGGTGCAGCCAATCCGCTCCAGCATCCTCCGGCGGTCATCGGATCCCGCCAGGTAGCGGTGCATCAGTGACCTTCTTCCGCCAGAAACGCCTCGTACGCCGCCGCATCCATGAGATGGTCGAGCGCCCCGGTACCGACCTTCACACGCACCAGCCACCCCTCGCCGAACGGGTCCTGGTTCACGAGCTCAGGGCGCCCCTCGAGCGCGGCGTTGGCCTCAACCACCTCGCCGGTGACCGGCGACAGGATCTCGGACACCGCCTTCACCGACTCGATGGTGCCGCATGCCTTGCCAGCCTCCACCGCTCCGCCGGCGGCTGGCAGCTCCACGAAGACGACATCGCCGAGCTGTTCCTGAGCGAACTGCGTGATGCCGACCGTCACGACGTCGCCGGCGAGCATCGCCCACTCGTGGGTGCGAGAGTACTTCCGATCAGTTGGTTGTGCCATCGTTCTCTCCTTCCGGAATGCTCAGCGGGCCCGCCGATAGAACGGCATCTCGACCACCTCTGCCGCCACCATCTGCCCGCGGATCTCGACCTCGATCTGCGTGCCGACCGTCGCCAACTCGACCGGCAGGTACCCCATGCCGAGTGCCTTACCGAGGGTTGGCGCATGCGATCCGGACGTCACCACCCCCACGTTCTCCCCGCCGTACCAGATCGGGTAGCCGTGGCGGGCGATACCTCGTCCCGTCACCGCGAAACCGATCAGCTTGCGTCCGACCCCCTCGGCCTCCTGGCGTAGCAGGGCGTCGCGCCCAAGGAACGCCCCTTTCTCCAGCTTGACGATCCAGCCAAGACCTGCCTCGAAAGGCGTGGTGGTGTCATCGATTTCATTACCATACAGTGGCATACCTGCCTCGAAGCGGAGTGTGTCGCGGCACCCGAGACCGCACGGCATGATTCCCTCCCCCTTGCCGACCTCGAGCAGCGTGCGCCACAGCCCCGAGGCTGCGGTCGGGTCGAGATAGATCTCGAAGCCATCCTCGCCGGTATACCCCGTTCGGGCGATGATCGCAGGCTCTCCGTCGACCTTCCCCTCGACAAAACGGTAGTACTTGATGTCTCCGAGCGTGACCGGCGTGAGCCGCTGCAGCACCTGCAGCGCCTTGGGCCCCTGTACGGCGATCTGCGCGTAATCCGCCGAGCGGTCGTTCACCTCGACGTGGGTGAACTCTTCGGTCTGCGCGCACAAATAGGCGTAGTCCTTGTCCTTGTTGGCCGCGTTGACGGCCAGGAGGTAGTGCTCGTCATCGAACTTGTGAACCAGGAGGTCGTCCACGAAGGTGCCCCGCCTGGTCATCAGCCCCGAGTATTGCGCCCGACCCGGCACGAGCTTCGAGGCATCGTTGCAGGTTACGTATTGCACGAACTCCAGCGCCCGCCGACCGACGACGTCGATCTCACCCATGTGCGAGACGTCGAACATCCCGACCGCCGTCCGCACCGCCTTGTGTTCTTCCATCACCCCGACGTACTGCACGGGCATCTCGAAGCCAGCGAACGGAACGATGCGGGCCTTGGCTTCGACATGGCAGTCGAAAAGGGGGGTACGCAGCAGCTCGTGGTGGGTCATCGTGCTCTCCTGGCGCTCGGGGCGCCGGCTACAGAGCCTATCACCCCCCCTTCCGACCGGCAACCACCGCTGCTGTCACCTCTACCCACCTGCCTGGTTGACACACGTCAGCCCCGGCTTGGTGGAGAAGCGCTGGAGCAGCGCCTACTCGGAGACATCCGGGATCTCCATCATGACGCGGCCCTCGCTCTCGTCGGTACAGCCAGGCACGAAGCCGTCGCCAAGCCCAGCGATGCTGGCGTCGAGACGAGGGTCGGGAAGGTGGGCCTCAGCGGCGGCGCAGCGGGCAGGCGACGAGACCGCGCTGCATGGTCTTCGGACGGGTGACCTCCCAGGTCAGTCCCTGGTAGGCGAAGCGATCGCCTACCACCGGTGGCGTTGCGAAGTCGACGGCGACGACGAAAGCCCGGTCACCTCGGTCGGCGATCACCAGGGCGCGGTGGGGACCGCTGCCGACGCTGACCGAGCCGTGTCTGATCTCGTGTGCTGCGCAGGCCATGCAACCTCCCCCGAGCCCTGCCGCGATCGCGCCCGACGCGTGAGGCTCGTACCCGTGAATACGCATCCGCCCGCCGGGTTGTTCACGGCGGGCGGACGTCGGTCATCGGTGTTCGGTGATGGAGTCAGGCAGGCGCGCCCGATCGCTTCCGATCATCGAGCACGACTTATCCTTTCTCGATCAGCTTCCGGATCTCCGCTTCGAGCTTCTCTTCGTCTCCGACCTCGAAGCCATAGTGCGAGAAGATGATCTTGCCGTTTGAGTCGAGCAGGAACGAGCTGGGGAACCCACCGACGCCGTACACCCTGGCTACGACCTCGTCCGCGCCCGTACCGTTCTCCAAGAAGGCAAACGTGAGCTTCTTGTCGGCGATGAACTTCCTGGCTCTCTCGGTGTCGCGCAGCGCCTCGACGGCCACCACTCCGAACCCCTTGTCGCGGTACTTCTGGTACAGCTCCTCGATGCGTGGCAACTCCACGCGGCAGCTCCCTCAAGTGGGGAACCAGAACGTCAGGAGCGTGACCTCGGCAGCGCGCAGCGAGGCGAACCGATGGGGCGTGCCTTCGTAGTCGGGCAGCGTGAAGTCGGGGGCCGGGATCGCGCGCCGTTGGCGCTCGCTCCACAGGTAGTCGTCGAACGACCCCTGCCCGCCCTGCGCCCTCCACGCCTGCTCGAGCGCCGCCCGGGCGTCTTTCTCGTCCCCGTACAGCGCGCTCGCCACCAGCACCTCGACCGCCTCGGCCGCCTTACCGGCGGCGAGCAGCGTGCGGCCCCGGTAGACCGGCAGCGAGGTCTCGGAGTTGCCCATGATCTGACGGGAGTCGAGCGTCGAGGCGACCTCGAACGTCTCGAGGGCGTCCTCGGTGCGACCGAGCTTGAACTCGGCCCAGCCCTTGTCGGCCAGCGCCCACGCCTTGCGCTTGTTGACGGCACGCTCGAGGTCCGCCGGCGTCGGGTACCGGCCCGCTGGGCTGATGGCCTTGAGCTTCTCGCCGTCGATCCCGGCCGCCTCGGTCGCGAAGGTCAGCGCCGTATCCCAAGCTTCGACAGCGATGGCCGCCTCTGCGATGCTCACCTGGTCGTAAAAATCGAGCCCGGGGTCAGCGCCCAGCGTCGCGGCGACCTGGGCGAGCTGTGCTCCGTTCTTGAGCGTTGCCAGGGCCCCGACGTGTGCCACTCCGAGCCGGCGCCGGGTCACCGGGTCCTTGACCTTCGCCCGGACCGCCCGCACCAACGTCTCCGCCTCGCCGGGCTTTCCGAGCTCCTCGGAGAGCACGTTCATGGCCTCACGGACCACCCGCACGGTGTACTTGGTGTCCGGGTGTTTGGCCAGGAACTCCTTTGCAATCGTGATCTTCGTTTCTGGAGTCGGGGCCGCATCCCACGCCTCCTGGGCCACTTTGTACGCCGCCTCGACCTGCTCCGGTGTCGCTGGTGCCCGCGTGCACCCCCACGTCCCCAACACCGCCACAGCAGCTACGGAAATCAGCAGCTTCCGCACCGTCTCCCCCCTTTCGCGCGTCTCGGCCGCGCAGCCGGCGCACGGCGTGAGTGTACGACACCACCGCGGGCCGGGTTCGCTGGCCCTGGAGGAGACGCAAGACCACGCGCCCGCTACCTCCGCCCCTCCCCCCAACTGAACCCGGGCCTGGTCGTGGATGGATCCGCCACCCGCCCCGCATCGCGACTGCCGACCGGGCGAGCGGGAGAACGATCGACTTCCTACTGGTCCTGTCCGGCCAGCTCCGCCAGGGCACGTTCCAGGGTAGCGGCGTCCTCCTCGGCTGTGCTCCAGCGCTCGAACTGCTCGTCCAGACCGGCGCGCAGCGCCTCCGCCTCGGCGGCCAGACCTCGGGCCCGTTCACGGTCGGAGTACACCTCCCGCTCGCACAGCAGCGAGTCGATGTCACGCAGCCGCGACTCGGCGGCGTGCAACTCGACCGCATAGGCGTCTGCTCGCTGGCGTGCCCGGGCCGCGTCGCGCTTGAGCTTCCGGCGCTCCTCCTCGACCGCGCTGCGGCGCGGCCCCTTCACACCCTCCTCCGCGGGTCCGGGCGGCGAGGCCAGCCCGAGCTGGACAAACGCCTCCTCGACTCGGTTCAGCGGCAGCACCCGCTCGCCGTCGAGCAGTAGGACGCGGCTGGCGACCCGCTCCACGAGGTGGCGATCGTGGCTGACCAGGACCACGCCGCCGGGGTACTCTGCCAGTGCTTGCTCGAGCACATCGCAGGTGACCATGTCGAGGTGGTTGGTGGGCTCGTCGAGAATCATGAGGTTGGGCCCCAGGGCGAGCAGGCGGGCGAGCGCCAGCCGCGCCCGCTCGCCGCCCGACAGCGTCGCCGTGTCGGCATCGGCTGCCTCCCCGGAGAAGCCGAACCGCCCTCCCCAGGCCCGCCCTTCAGCCGGCGTCCAGTCAGGCCGTGCCTCGAGCAGCACCTGCAAGACACTCAACCCGGCCGGCACCTCGGCGTTCTCCTGGTCGTACCAGCCCGGCACCACGCCGGCACCGAACCGGATCTGCCCGGCCAACGCCGGGAGGCGGCCGGCGAGCGTGTGCAGCAAGGTCGTCTTGCCGGCGCCGTTGCGCCCGACCACGGCCAGCCGCTCGCCGCGGCGGAGCACGAACGACACGCCCCGCAGCAACGGCTTGCTCCACCCCACGGTCAGCTCCTCGACGTCCATGACTCGGTCGCCCGAACGGACAAGGTTGGGCCAGCGCAGCCGCACCGGCGGCAGGTCGGGCTCGGGCGCTGGGAGTCGCTGCAGCTTGTCCAGAAGCTTCTGGCGCGCTTGTGCTTGGCGGGTGTTCTGACCGGCGATGTTGCGGCGGATGAACTCCTCCTGCCGGGCAATCTCGGCGCGCTGGAGCTCCCATGCTTTGCGGGCCTGCGCCCGGCGCGCCTCACGCTCGCGCCGGTAGCGCGAGTAGCCCCTCGGATAGCGCTCGATCCGCCCGCCGTGTAGCTCGAGGATCTCTCCGCCCACTCGCTCGATGAGATCGCGGTCGTGAGTCACGAGCAGCAGAGCCCCGGGGCGTTGTGCCAAGACCTGAGCGAGGTACTCCACACCAACGAGGTCGAGGTGGTTGGTGGGCTCGTCGAGCAACAACAGCGTTGCCGGTGACAGCAGTGCCCGCGCCAACGCCGTACGCGTCCGCTCGCCGCCCGACAACGAGCCGATGGGGCGGTGGTGCAGGTCGAGACCGATCCCGAGCCCTTGCAGCATCGCCTGCGCCCGGGCCCGCGCTCGGAACCCGTCCAGCTTCTCGATCTGCTCGTGCAGCTCGTGTAGGCGCGCAGCCGCTGCTTCGCCTGGCTGCCTCTCGAGCCGTGCGATCGCAGCCTCGACCTCGAGCAGCGGGCCAAATGCCTGCAGGCAGAACGTCAGGATCGGCGTTTCCGGGGCCACCTGCAGCCGCTGCTCGACCCGAGCAATATCAAGGCCTCGTGCCCGCTCGACGTTACCCGACTCGACCTGCTGCTCGCCCTGAATGACCCGTAGCAGCGTGGTCTTGCCGCAGCCGTTGCGGCCCAGCAGCACGAGCTGCTCACCCGGGTTGTGCTGGAGGCTCACGCCGGTCAGCACCTCCCGGCTACCGAATACCACTCGGATCTCGTCGAGTCGGTACAGCACCGTGCTCCCTTTCCACAGCCAAACGCCGGGAGGGCTGCAGCCTCTCCCGGCGTCACGTTCGATCGATTGCGGGCTCAGCTCGCAGAGCCGGCGCGTTGCGCCGCATCGCCGCGGTACGGCGAGTCTGGGAACTCGGACACCAGCTTGCGGTACAAGTTGCTCGCCTCTTCGGAGTTGCCGTCGTGCTCACGAAGCTGGGCGAGCTGCCACAGCGCCACGTCACGCGGCAGGCGCGGATCCTTGCCGGCGGCCATCGCTTCCAGGTCGGGAGCGAGCTGGGCGCCCTCACCTTTTTCGACCCGGAGCCGCACCAAGTTGAGCATCGCCATCCGCACCACCGGATCGGCCGAGCTCTTCCTCACCAGCTCGCTGAGCTCGCGGATCGCCTGCTCCTTGTCGTTGCGGTCCATGGCGATGCGTGCCAGATAGAGGCGGGCCAAGCGCGATTCGGCGCGCCAGGAGTATTTCGAGCGCACCCCGGAGAACGCCGTCTCGGCCGCCGCCAGCCGCTCGGTGGCGGTGGCGAACTTCAGCTTCGCGTCGGTGGGCGCCGCGGAGCCGACCGGTGCCGCGTAGATGGCAATCGCCTTCGAAAGCGCTTCGCCGGCCGCCTCTCCGCGCGAGTCGAGGATCGCTCTCGTACCCCACACGAGCATCACCACGACGATCGCCCCGATAAGCCCCAAAAGGGCCTGCCGGGAGTTCTGGCTGAGCCAGTTCATACCCTGGTCCACCAGACCGATGAGCTCGTCCTGCTTGATCTGCTTGCGAGTGAGTCGACGCACTGTGCTACTCCTTGCCGAGCCGAGGCGGTTACTTCGCGGCTGCCGGAGCCGAGAAGGGGTGCTTCTCGTTGTAGAGCCTGACGACGAGATCCGTGAGGTCGGACGATGGGGCCAGGTACGCCACGTCGTTGGGCTTGAGGAGGAACACCGCCGCATAGCCCGATTTCTCGGCATACTCCTGAATGATCTTCTGCATCTTCCCGCCCAGATCCTTGAGGAGAGCGTCCTGCCTCTCCTCGAAGTCGCGCTTGGTCACCCGCTGTCGATCCTCGATCTGTCGCTGCTTCGCCACCAGCCGCTGCTGGATCTGCTCGAGCGCCTCCTGGCTCGCCACGCCTCGCTTGGAGACGAGCTCGCCCTGCAGGTCGTTGATCTCCTTTCCGAGCTTCTGGAGCTCCTCCTGGCGCGGTTGGCCCAGGTCTCGAGGTCCCTCAGCTTTGCTTTGCCCTCCTCGATGGCGACAATCGCGCGCTCCACATCCACGAACCCGATCCTGGTCGGCTCGGGGGCTTGTGCCATGGCGGCTCCTGCCGCGATCCCGACCATCGCCACCAGTGAGAGGAACCTGCCCATCGACATTCGTGCCTCCGGCCGCTGAGAACGCGGCGCTGGATTGTAGCACGCTCATCCCGCCTCATTTGCCGCGCTGACAGGCCACGCGCCGCCACCGTCGTTGGCCGAGGCGGGGAAGGCGTCGCGCTGACTACCCCAACAACCCCCCGGGCTTGACCGGGATCGGCAGCTCGATGTGGGAGTGCGGCTTGCCGTAGTACGGGCGATAGCCCATGTCCTCCTTGCGGAGGGGCTTTTTCTGCAGCAGCACGTCGAGACCGGCCACCGACTCGTCGCGGGTCGTGAAGGTCATCTCGTGCACACGGCTCATGATGATCGCCTCCTTGGGACAGGCGTCGACGCAGAAGCCGCAATACACGCAACGTAGCAGGTCGATCTCGAACACCTTCGGACGCTTCTCGAACTCGACGCTGTCCGAGTCACGCTCCTCCGCCTCGATGTAGATGCAGTCAGCCGGGCAGGCCTCCTCGCACATATAACAGGCGACACATCGCGGCGAGCCATCCTCGCGCGCCACCAGGATGTGCCTCCCACGCAGGCGCTCGGAGTACTCTCGCTTGACCTCCGGCCACTCCACGGTGACGGTGTAGGTGCGGCGGAAGACGTTGCCGAGGAAGTGGCGGAGCGTCACACCCAGGCCCTTGAGGACCTCGATCACGTAGAGCCGCTGGAGCAGGCCCATCGGCTTGGGGTCGCAGACGATCACTTCGGGCGTGCTGCTCATCGATCTAGCTCCCCGGCAATGACATTGAAGCTCCCCAGGATCGCTACCGAGTCAGAGACCATGTGGCCCACCAGCATGTGCGGGTACGCCTGGAAGATGGCGAAGCACGGCGGCCGAACCTTGATCCGGTACGGCTTGCCGCCACCGTCGGAGACGATGTAGTAGCCGAGCTCGCCGTTGGCCCCCTCGGTGAAGCCGTAGACCTCGCCGGCGGGGATGCGAGCGCCCTCCATGATCAACTTGAAGTGCCAGATCAACGCCTCCATCTCGGTGTAGACCTGCTCCTTCGGAGGCAGCGCCACGTGGTGCTCGTCGCAGATGATGGGGCCGGGCTGTAGCCGTTCCAGCGCCTGCTCGATGATGTGCAGCGACTGCCGCACCTCCTCGACCCGCACGATGTAGCGGGCGAACGTGTCGCCGGTGGTGGCGATCGGCACCTTGAAGTCGAACGTCTCGTAGCCCAGGTAGGGTTGTGCCTTGCGTACGTCGTACGGGATACCCGAGGCGCGCAGGCACGGGCCGGTCCACCCCCAATCGAGCGCCTCGGCCCCCGCGATCACTCCCACGCCCTCGGTGCGGTCACGGAAGATGCGGTTCCGTGTGATCAGCTTCTCCATGTCGTTCATCAGCGGCGGGACGCGTCGTAGGATCCAGCGCACCGCCTCGACGAAGTCCCCGGGCACGTCGTTGGCGAGCCCGCCCACGCGCACGTACGAGATCGTCAGCCGGCCGCCGGCACAGGCCTCGAGGATCGAGTAGATCTCCTCCCGCGCCTTGTACATGTACAAAAACGGCGTCATCGCACCGAGGTCGTTGAGGTTGGCGCCGATGCAGACGATGTGGTCCATGATCCGCGAGAGCTCGGAGAGGATCAGCCGGATGAGCTGCGCCCGGGGTGGGGCCTCGATTCCGGCCAGTTTCTCGACTGCCAGGCAGTAGCCGACCCCGTTGATCATCGGCGAGCAGTAGTTGAGGCGGTCGGTATACGGGATCACTTGCTTCCAGGTGTGGCGCTCGGCCATCTTCTCGAAGCACCGGTGGAGGTAGCCGATCTCGACCTCGGCCTGCGTGATGATTTCGCCGTCGAGGCGCACCACGGTTCGCAGCGTGCCGTGGGTGGCCGGGTGCGAAGGACCGAGGTTGATGACCTGGGTCTCGAAGTGGTCGTCGTCCTCGTGCGGCTGGCG
>Ga0116176_10000456_pt1 | contig 33568 bp, 20 predicted proteins | sample AD_STIC08_MetaG_FD_89803 | JGI IMG/M metagenome (GOLD analysis project Ga0116176, IMG submission 89803) | Active sludge microbial communities of municipal wastewater-treating anaerobic digesters from USA - AD_STIC08_MetaG | ecosystem: Engineered > Bioreactor > Anaerobic > Digestate | place: USA...
CCTGGCCGGCAACAGCGTCAACCGCCGGGAATTCCTCAACCTGCTGCGCTTCCTCGGCAACGAACTACGTATCCCGCTGGTCGGGGTCGGCACGCGCGACGCCTACCTCGCCATTCGCTCGGATGACCAGTTGGAAAATCGGTTCGAGCCGATGATGCTGCCGGTGTGGGAGGCCAACGACGATTGCTGCTCACTGCTCGCCAGCTTCGCCGCTTCGCTTCCACTGCGGCGCCCCTCGTCGATTGCCACGCTGGACATGGCCCGCTACCTGCTCACACGCAGCGAAGGCACCATCGGCGAACTGACGCACTTGCTGATGGCGGCAGCCCTCGCCGCCGTGGAGAGCGGCGAGGAAGCGATCAACCATCGCACGCTGAGCATGGCCGATTACACCGGCCCCAGCGAGCGGCGTCGGCAGTTCGAGCAGGAACTGATGTGAAATCGGCTCCACGCTGGCCGCTGCATCCAGCTCCCAGAGAAGGCGAAGCCCTGTCCTCATGGCTCAATCGCGTCGCCGCCTGCTATCAGATGGATATGCTCGACCTGCTGGAACACGATCTCGGGCACGGCCAGGCCGATGATCTGGACACCGCACCACCACTGGCGCTGCTGACGATGCTCTCCCAGCGAAGCGGCATCGAGCTGGACCGGCTGCGCGGCATGAGCGTCGCCGGCTGGGTGCCGTGGCTGCTGGACAGCCTCGACGACCGTGCTCCGGCCGCCCTGGAAACCTATGCGTTCCAGTTCTCGGTATTGCTGCCGAAGCGCAAGCGCAAGACGAGATCGATCACGAGCTGGCGCGCGTGGCTGCCCGGCCGGTCAATCCATCGGGCCTGCCCGCTCTGTCTGAATAACCCAACGGATCAAGCTGTGTTACTCGCCTGGAAGCTGCCCCTGATGCTGAGCTGTCCGCTGCATGGCTGCTGGCTGGAATCCTATTGGGGCGTACCGGGGCGTTTTCTCGGCTGGGAGAACGCCGACGCTTCGCCGCGCCCAGCCAACGACGCCATCGCGACGATGGACCGGCGTACCTGGCAGGCGCTGACGCTGGGGTATGTGGAATTGCCGCGTCGACGCATCCATGCCGGCCTCTGGTTTCGGTTGCTGCGCACCCTGCTTGATGAGCTGAATACCCCGCTCTCGCATTGCGGGACTTGCGCCGGCAGTATTCGCTATATCTGGGAGCGCTGCGGCCATCCGCTACGCGCCGGGCAAAGTCTTTGGCATCCCTACGAGATTCTGGACCCGACGATACAGTTGCAGATGCTGGAGGCGGCGGCCATCGCCATCGACCTGATCGAATCGAAGGTGCTGAGTCCGCGCGGGGAACAGGCTGTGCTGTTCCTGCCAGAGCCGTTGACCGGGTTCACCAATGGCCTGCCAGCGGTTGTGCAGAAAACCGAGCCGATCAATCATTGGCAGCAAGCCGTCAAAGCAATCGGCGATGCCATTGTCGAGGCGCGACACAACCCCGAAACCGCCCGCTCACTGTTCGCGCTCGCATCCTATGGACGGCATGACCCCGAGTCGCTGGAGCGCTTGCGCGTCACGTTTGTAAAGGAGGGCATCCCTCCAGAATTTCTGTCACATTATATGCCTGACGGACCCTTTGCATGCCTTAGACAGAATGACGGGTTAAGTGACAATTTTTGACGGCCATAACTTTCTGGATCACACTGTCACATAATCGAACGTATAGGTGACAAACGGAAAATGTTGATCGGCTACACGCGGGTGTCTAAAGCGGACGGTTCCCAGACAACGGACTTGCAACGTGATGCACTGGTTGCCGGCGGCGTCGATCCGGCGCATTTGTATGAAGACCATGCATCCGGCAAACGCGAGGACCGCCCCGGCCTGGCTGCTTGCATTAAGGCGCTACGACCGGGAGATACGCTGGTTGTGTGGAAACTGGATCGGCTTGGGCGCGATTTGCGCCATCTGATCAACACTGTCCACGACCTGACTGGGCGAGGTATCGGCCTAAAGGTGCTAACCGGTCACGGTGCCGCCATCGATACCACGACCGCTGCTGGTAAGTTGGTCTTCGGCATCTTCGCTGCGCTTGCCGAATTCGAGCGCGAACTAATCTCGGAGCGCACGATGGCGGGCTTGGCGTCGGCACGAACACGGGGAAGGAACGGCGGTCGGCCGTTCAAGATGACTGCCGCGAAACTGCGCCTGGCCATGGCGGCGATGGGGCAGCCAGAGACCGTGGTCAGCAAGCTGTGTGAGGAACTCAGCGTCACCCGACAGACCTTGTACCGGCACGTATCGCCAAAAGGCGAAATGCGTCCAGATGGCGTGAAGTTGCTTTCACGAGGCTGATATTAATCGCGAGGCGAATGATCCACCGGTCAAGCATGGCCGCTGGATCGCCAAAGACGGCAGCCGGCCAGAAGCGGAAATTCAACACATCGGAAGAGCGGCCGTCTGAACGACTGAACCACCTCCGAAACCTGCCGGACCGCCTATGCGAAGCGTTCGGCCACTGCGGTCAATGGGGCGTGCGCCACTAACGGCGGCAATATGCAGGTCAGCGGTCTTAGGCTTTGAATTCGGATAGAACGAGCACTTGAACAGTGGTTTTTAACTTCTGGACTATGAATGCACTGACACGCCAATAGAACAAAGCAGGACAAGCAGGCCATTTGTGCCTAATCGAGCCCATCAATGATTTTTTTTATTCAAGCACGTGCGCTCCCAAAGTAATATCTATGCCAAATGACAAACGGCTTTATCCTATCATTGACCTGCAAAGCCGCATGCAGGGTTCGGCGCTGCTCAAAAGGCTATCTTTGTAAATGGAATTTATTCCAGCGGCGTATCGTTCGGGGCTTTGTAAAGCACCTGAGTCGCTTCATTCATCGGCATATCCAGGCTCTTGTTAAACGGCTGCAACGGCTGGTTGAACCATTTCTTGTAAAGCGCTTCCATCTCGCCGCTTTGCATCATGCCGGCGAGGACGTCATCCACCAGTTTTTTGAAAGCCGTGTCGCCCTTTGGTAGCAGGCAAGCGTAGGCTTCCTTGTACTGGCCGGCGGGAAGGATTTCATATTTGTCCGCATCGGGATGGAGAAATAGCTCGGAGGTAAGTAGCGAGTGAGCGTTGCCAAGGGCATCCACTTTGCCGGCAAACAGATCGTGCATCCCCACCCAATTGCTGCGCACAGGTACGATGGTCATGTTCCAGTTTTTTTCGGTGATAGCGCTGCGTAACTTTGCTTCAATCGTCGATCCGGCAGGCACTGCGAGCCGTTTGCCCTGCAAATCAGCCAGCGTTTTTACATTTAGATCTTTCGCAACAACCATGGAAGTGCGAGTGATGTAGAACGTATTCGAGAAGCCAACCAACTCTTCACTTGCCTTGGTATGGATATCTGTTGCGCAGTTGATATCCAGAGTTTTAGTCGTCATCAAGGGATACCGTGTGCTCAGAGTGACCGCATTCCAGCGAATGCGAACATCCGGTGCGTTGAATTTTTTGCGTATGGCTTCGGCAACCCGTTCGGTGAGTTCAACGCCAAAACCGGTTGGCTTGCCGTTGTTCAGATAGCTGAACGGGATGCTTTGCTCGCGATAGCCGGCGACCAGAATTTTGGTTTCCTTGATGCGATCAAGGTGGCTTGCAGGCGTTGTTGATTGGGCTAAGGCCGAGCCGCTCAAAAACAGGCTGGATAGAAGCAAGGTGAGCAGGGATTTTTTCATCATTTTCTCCACAAACAATCGACTCAGAAACTCAGTTCTCTGAGCAGGATAATCAAAACAGGTTTAAGGGCGCTGACCAGCCAGCTTTCCGGCTTGCCTTCAATGACGGCGGTGCCGCGCAGGATTTTCAGGGTGTCCGGCTTGTCGCTCAAGGCAACGCGCACGCGGTAAAGCGTATCGCGTGGCGTCAGGCCTTCCGGGTTGGGGATCACCGGAATATTGCCGCCATGCTGGCTGGAAAGCAGGGCATGCGGCAAGGTATTGGTGCGCACGCGTTCAATGTCGATGACCTGGCCAGCCAGCGGAAACAGGCGCTGCCCTTCCGGGTAAAAACGAACGCTGGCCGCTTTGCTAACCCGGCTCAGGCTGTCCTGGTTGATCAGGATTTCAGCCTGCCATTGTTCGAGGCCAATCAGGGTGGCGAGTACCTTGTGCTGGCCTACCCAGGCGCCGGGTGCGAGTTCGTTGTCGAGGTCGGTCAGGATGCCGGCAAAAGGGGCACTCAAAACCAGACGTGCAACCTCGTCGGCTTGTGCCTGGGCTTCGGCGGTGTGCAGGGCGCGCTGGCTGTTGAGAATCGAGCGGCGTTCTTCGCCATCGGGCAGGGCAGACAAGCCGCGCAACTGGCTGCCCAGTGCGTCGATTGAGGCATTGGCGAGGCTGGTACGGTAGGCGAGTTCGGGTTGTTCGAGAGCGAATAAGGGCTGGCCGGCCGTAACGCTGATCTGGTTGGCCGGTTTCTCAAGCAGACGGGCAGCCAGCGGGCTATAGAAGGTGTGGATTTGTGCCGGATGCGCGTAGCCATCGCCCTGAATCTGGTAGCGCCAGGGAATCAGGGCGACAAGTAGGAGCGCGCCGGCAACTGTTACGGTCAACCGCTTTTTATAGGCAGAAATTTCATTGCGCCGCTGATGCCAGACCTTGAGTTCGCGCCACAGTGGCAAAATCACGAACCAGGCGAGTTCTACGGCGAACAGGAAAATGCCGAGCAGCTTGAAGAACATGAAATAGACGGCAATGGCGATGCCGATGAACAGGCTCATCCGATAAAGCCAGGTGGCCGTTGCAAAGGCAATCATGGCGCGGCGCTGTTTGGGCGGGAACGCCTCCGGTTCTGGCTCGTTCCAGCCAAGCAGGGTGTTGCGCAGGGCGGCCCGTGCGACAGCAAAGGAGCGCTCATGCAGATTCGGCATGTCGAGCGCATCGGACAAAATGAAGTAGCCGTCAAAGCGCATGAAGGGGCTCAGGTTGAGCGCCAGTGTCATGACCCAGGCGGTGGTGGCGAGGAAGAGCAGGGCCTGTTTGAGATCGCCATCGGCGGTCAGATGCCAGGCGAGGGTGGCGAGGCCGGCCAGCGCCAGTTCCGTGATGATGCCGGCGGAGGCAATGCGTAAACGTTGGCGGTTATCCGACAGGCGCCAGCTTTCGCCGGTATCGGTATAAAGCATGGGCCACAGGACAAGAAACGCGACGCCCATGTGCGCGACGCGCAGCCCGTAACGGGTTGCTGTGACTGCGTGCCCAAGCTCGTGCAGGCTTTTTGTGACGGCGAGGGCAAGCATGTAAGCGAGCAGGCCGCCGGGTGAGAGGGTGTCGACAAAACTGCTGACAAAAACATCCCATTGTCGTGCGGTGAGGATTAATCCGAGCAGGCTGAGGGCGGTTACGGTCAACGCCATAAATCGGCTAAAAATCCAGTTAGTCCATGGCTTGGCGGCTTGCAGCAGATCGGCCGGGTGAAAAATCGGAATGCGGAAAAACAGGTAATGATGCAGCAGCCAGGTCAGCCGGTTTTGCGTGCTGGCGCGAAAGCGGGCGACCAGTTCGCGGGTGTGGTTGATCTCGTGAATGGTCAGCAGTTGGTTGTGTAGCAGGAAAGCGTAGAGCGCTTCCAGTTCATCGGCTTGCGGCGAAAGCAGGGTTTCGCTGGCGGTCGCCGACAGGACCGATTCGGCGGAAGCCAGTGACCAGCGCGAGAGCAATTCAAACTCCAGCCAGCCGATGCGATAAAAACGGTTATTCACCGGGTCTTGAATCACCCAGGCTGGCGAACCGTCGCTATACGGTGCGGCGGCATGCAACTGCAATTCCTCGCGTAGCGGCGGCAATTGTGCCGGCAGCTTGGAGGCAGGGGCGTATGCCGTCTCGCTCACAGGCCTATCCATTGGCGCAGGGCGCCGAGTGGGCGACGCATTACCCAGTAAATGAAGGGGCGCCAGCTGCCATAAACCTTGGCGACGCCGCGTAGCCCAATATGCGCGCTCTCGCCCTCGGAGAGTTTGCCGCGAATGCGATAGGAGGCAACGCTTTCCGGTGACAGCGTGGCGAGATAACTGGTTTCGATCAGCGTTGCTGACAAGGCATTGAGCGGCGATACCTGCAAATAGACGCGCATGCTGGCACCGGCTTCAAGGGTGATTGCATCGCCAACCGGTACCCAGACCAGCACGCCGAGATCGTCAGGCTGGACCAGTTGGGCGATGCGTTCGCCGGTAGTCACCGGTTTGCCAATCCAGTCATTCGGGTCGCCGTAGATGAAAACCCCGTCATGGCTGGCCTGCACATCAATACGGCCAAGAAGTTCGTCGATATAGGCGAGTTCGGACTCTTTCTCGCGAACCTTGCCGAGCAGACCGGCCAGTTCCGACTTGCTTTGCAGGTTGTCAAAGGATTTCTGGCCGACAGCCAGTGCGTCGGAACGCGCGACGGCCAACGCTTGCGTAGCAATGTCGCGACGGTTGCGCAGGGTGGTGTCATCGAGCGAGAAAAGTACCTGCCCCTGTTTGACTGGCTGATTTGGCTGAACGTGGAAGGTTTTGACGACGCCTTCAGTCGGCGCCGACACCATTTCGGCTTTGAGGGCGATGATTTCTGCCGGGGCGATCACCGATAGCGGCACCGGCATGAGTAGCGCGGCTGCGATGCCGATGGCAATCATCTTGAGGCGCTTGGGTTGCGCCTTGAGCTTGTGCCAGAGATCGGCCAGAAGCGGGCGGTTCTTGCGGAAGGTGTTGAGGCAGTAGGCGTAATGGCCATGCAACAGCTTCAACAGCTCAAGCTCGTCATCCCGCCAGGCTTCATCTCGGACATAGATGACGACGCCAACCGGTTTGCCCGCGGGCGTCGTCAGCGGTTGATAGAGCGCGTTTTCCGGCCACCATTCGCCCCAGCCTTCGCGCAACTCAATGGGGAGCGACAGCGCAGTCAGGCGGCGGGCTTCGGCGTTGCTGGCCGGGTCATTGAGCAGCATTGAGCAAACGCGCGCGGCCCAGAGCGTGAAGGGCGTGTCCTCCAGTGCGCTGACCAAGCCGGAAACCACCTTCAGTTGCGGTCGACCGAAAGAATCGATCAAAAATACAGCGGCCTGTTTGTAAGGCAGCAAGTGCCAGGTTTCATTGCCGATCAGAAAGGCGAGTTCGGCTTCATCAGCGGCGGCCAGCGCGCGTTGTTGCAAACCAAGCAATATCGGCCAGTTGGCCGTCGCTTCACTCATCCTTGCTTAAGCTCCGCCGATCTCACGATGGTGGCGTAAAGCGTGCGGTGCCACTCATGCCGGGCAGCAGATCAGGGGCTTTGTTAACCATCGTTGCTTCGAGTTCGATGGTTTGGCTGACTGCATCGATTCGTGCATTCAGTGCCGAAACCTTGGCCTGATAGTGCTTGCCGGTTTCTTCGATAATGACGTCGAAAGGGCTGCCGATTTTCAGCCATTTGACCCACTTGGCGGGGGCATTCATGCGCAGTTTGAGCGGGCCGTCGCTGATGATTTCCATCAATGGCTGCGCCTGATTGACACCTTGATGCGGCTTGACGGCGATTTTGACAACTTGCCCGGAGAATGGCGCCTGGATCGAGCACTGGCCGAGTTGGGCGCGGTAAAGATTGACCTGAGCGCGGGCCTTGGCGGCATTGCTCGCGGCCATCGAAACCTCTACCTCAGCAGCTTGCTGCAGGCCTTGCAGTCGCACTTTTGCACTGTGATTCTCGCGGGCGGCAGCCAATTCGGCCTGCGCCATGTCGACACGTGCCGCCTGCTCGCTGCAATCAAATTGCACCAGTGTTTTGCCTTTGGGAAAACTTTGCCCCAAATGGACGTTGACCGCAGCAATTCGCCCGACAATCTGGCTGACCAGCGTGGTTTCCAGTTCCGGCGCCAGCAGAACACGAATTTCATTAGGGTTTTCTACGGCGCGTGTGCTGGCGGCCGGCACACCGGGTGCCTTGGCGGGTGTTTGCGCGCCGCAAAGCGTGCTCGCTGACATCAGGCCAAGCACCAGCAGGCTGTTGAGTAATCCTTGCTTCATTAGCGACCTTCAGACGCTCTCAGCCATTGATCAATTTTCTTGATGTTGGCGATGGTTGCCGCTTCCGCAAAGGCCGTCACCACCTTGGTGCTGTCGCCGCCGATCAGGGTACTGGCGTAATTTACCGCGCCCATCTGTTTGCCATCCCCCTTATTGACGGAAATTTCCCACTTGACGCGCCGGACGCCATCCCGGGACGGTGCTTGCACCAGTTTCATCAACAGTTGCGGCGCAGTGGATTCGAGGCTGCCGAGGACAACGATGTTGTTACGCAATAGCATTTTTTCCACACTCTGCCGGATGGTGTTGCTTTCGACCCCGCTCAGATTGGTGGGGAGCTCGATTTTCAGGCGAGTTGGCGGAATGGCCGTATTGTAGGCATCCATACGCGGGAAGGCTTCGGCTTCCAGATTTTTCAAATTGTCGGCAACTACGCTGGCTAGTTCCGCTACCGAGGCAGTTTCCATGTTGACCGGCAAGACTTCCAGACCAATCGAGTTGTAGATGCGGCCAAATGCGGTTTGCGCTGCGGCATAAGCCGAGTAGCGCTGGTACTGGGAGTTGAGCGAACGGGTTTCGGCGCGGATCAGTTCCAGTTCGGTATCGGCACGAGTGCTTTCGGCGGCTCGGGCGTAGCTGGCGAGGCGCTGGTCAACCTTGTTCGAATCACGGGCAATATCGAGATCGTGCAAGGCCAGGCGATAGCGCTCAACAGAGACGCGAACCTGGGTCAAAATGGCCATCGATAGCGCCAGTCGGCGTGCCTGGTCATTTCGCTTCTGGGCTTCCTGAACATCCTTCATTGCCGGATAGGAAAGTGCCTTCATCAGATTGAAGCTGACGCGAACGCCCGATTCAATCCAGTTATTGTTGTACAAATATTTGTTGGAGTCGTACTGCGCGCCAGCGGTGAAGCTGATACCGGGCAGCAGAGTCACTAATTGGCGGCGCGCTTCATCAGCCGTGATGCGCATGCGGAAATCTTCCTCGCGCAATTCCGGCCGGTTCGACAGGGCAACTTCTTCCAGTTCGGCAATGTTGAAGGGTACCGGCATCAGCGCTGGTTCGACGCCTTCAACCACCGTAAAGTCAGTGCCCGGAGTAACGTTCATCAGCGCGGCCAATTCGCGCTTGGCAAACTCCAGTTCCTGCCGGCGTGAGGCAAGTAGGGCCACGGCATCAAGCAGCATGCGCTGATAGTTGAGCGCATCGCGCGGCGGCAGCAGGCCTTGCGCTTCCGCTTCACGTGAGCGTTCCAGTGCCGATTTGGCGCGTTCGCCGAGCACTTCGGCATCACGTGCCAGACGTTGAGCGCCAACTGCGCGCCAATAAGAGGCGCGGGTGTCCTGCAAAATGTTCTGGATGACGCGACGCCGGCGTTCTTCAGCGATCAGGTACTGGTCGGCCTGTTGTTTGGCACGGAAGTAACTGACGCCAAAATCCAGCATGTTCCAGGAGAACTCGGCGCTGGCCAGTTGGCGGTTGCGCTCCTGTGAGGTTGAATTGGTAAGCGTACGCTGGCCGGTATCAATATCAACGCTATTGCCGCCAGAGTCATTGTTGCGCGATGCGTAACCTGCATTGGCCAATAGATTGGGCAGCATATCGTAACGCGACAGGTTGGCCAGCCCGGAGGCCAGTGCTGACTCCATCAGTTTGAGGCGGTAGTCCAGGTTGTACTTCAGCGCCCGCGCCACCGCTTCTTCAAAGCTAATCGGCTTAAAAACCTGCTCTTGCTCGACGTAAAGCAATGCCTGGTCGGAATTGACCCGATTTCTGACTTCGCTGTCAGTCAGTTGTTCAGGAACTACCGCACAACCGGCAAACAGGGTGATCGCGCCAATCAGGGTAGCAAGTCGTTTAAGTTTGAACTGGAAATTTTGTAGGGTGGCCATTTGTACTTAGCTAGAAAATAATGTTTGAGTTCAGGCGGCGCTGCGGTCAGCCGGTTTGGAGTGAGCAGTTCTGGTATCAACGCGTTGCGCTTCTGCCGAAGCTCGCGTGAGCGGCTGGGCTGCTTTGCCCAACTGGCGATTAAGTGCTGCCAGGTTGAGTTGCTGGGCAAAACTCTTGCGTGCGATGGGGGCTGTTTCTTCTGTGCGACTATCAAGACTGGCAAGCTGTGACGGTCCTGGTGCTTGCGCAGCGTTTGCCGAATCGCCAACAACCGCATCGACGCCGAGCAAGCTGCTGCCGGCATCCGGATTGAACGATCTGGCCATGGCGCCGTTGATTGAATCGGTAATTGCTTTATTGTCGGTACCGACAGAACCAACTGCTGGCAGGACAAAGAGGGCGATATCCATCCCCAGACCGGCGCCTATGCTTTGTGAGCGGATGTTTCTTGAGTCCGTTGCACCGGAGGTTTGTTCCTGAGCATCACCAACCGCCGGGAGAACATGGAGCGCCGGCACAAAGCCAGTCTCGGCGGCACCCAGGGGTGACTTAATTGGTGCATAAGGGGTGTAATTGGAGGTTGGAGGCGGGAAGTAAGGAGGGGCTTTGAGAGGGGCTGGTGCAGGACTGACCGTCAGATTGACAGTACGTGTAAGTGACTCGCCTGAGGCTGCATCAGTGACCGTATAGGTGAAGCTGTCAGTGCCGTTGTAATTCGTTGCCGGGGTGTAGGTATAGCTGCCATCAGCATTTACCACTACGGTGCCATGCGAGGGATTGCTCGCCTTGGCGTAAGTCAGCGTGCCCCCTGACGTCGTGCTGTCATTGCCAGCGACACTGGTGGTGAGCGGGGTGTCTTCGTTGGTCGTTGCGCTGTCATTGGCGGCGACCAGATCAACCACCGGGTTGACTGTCAGATTGACGGTACGTGTGAGTGACTCACCAGAGGCCGCATCGGTAACGGTATAGGTGAAACTGTCAGCGCCGCTGTAATTGGTGGCCGGGGTGTAGGTGTAACTGCCATCGGCATTTACCACGACGGTGCCATGCGAGGGATTGCTCGCCTTGGCGTAAGTCAGTGTGCCACCCGACATCGTACTGTCATTGCCAGCAACGCTGGCGGTGAGCGGGGTGTCTTCGTTGGTCGTTGCACTGTCATTGGCGGCGACCAGATCATCGCGCCCATTGATGGTAATGGTCAGTGTGCTGGTGGCAAACCCGCCCTTGCCGTCGCTGATTGTGTAGGTGTAAGTCTCAGTCATGCTTTGACCTGCCCTGAGCAAAACGACTGTCGGATTGGTGTTGTCAATTGTGTAAATGTGGCTACCGTTGGCAGCAACCTGCAAGCTACCGTAAAGACCCGGTAAGCTGGATCCCGGCGTGCCAGAGGCGCCATTGGCGTTGGCAAAGCCGATTACGGTGAACGGATCACCATCAACATCCTTATCCTGTCCAATCGTGCCCGGAGTCAGGTCACCGCTTACCGATGTGCCACCAGCGTTGATGCTGGCCGCATCGGCAACTGCTTCTGGTGCGTCATTTTGCCCGTGTATCGTGATGCTCAGCGTGGTGAAGGCTATGGCACCCTGATCATCTGTGATTGCATATGTGAAGGTGTCTATTGCCGTCGCCCCTGCAGCCAAGGCCTGAACGGCAGGCTTGCTGTTGTCGAGAACGTAGCTGTAGCTACCGTCGGCATTCAGGGTCAAAGTGCCGTAGGTGCCGATTACCCCGGTTGCTACGCTGCCAACCGGAGCAGAACCTGATGTTCCTGCTGCAACGCCAGAAACTGTTTTTGTCGCGTTATGGTCCACGTCGGTATCGTTGGGCAATACATTGCCGGTGGCTGCTACCGCTGAGTCTTCGGTGATGTTGTTGACGTCTGCTGAAGCAACCGGGGCGTCATTGACGCCGGTAATGACGATAGTGATCGTGGCTTCAATAAAGGAGCCGCGTCCGTCGTTGACCGTATAGTCGAACAACTCGGTACGTGTTTCACCGACCTTGAGTGCCTGAACCGCTTGTTTCGTATTGTCCAGCGTGTAGCTGTAGTCGCCGTTGGCCTGGATAGTCAGCGCACCGTACTCGCCGGCAAATGCAGAGCCGATGGCACCTCCGGGTAGTGATGCATCTGGATAACGGATGTCGGTGACTGTCAGCGGGTCACCATTTGCATCTGTATCTGCAGAAAGAACAATCGTGCTACTGACGTTGGCGCCGGTTGTCCGGAAACCGGTGATGACATTGCCGGAAGCGACAGGCTGATCTTCCGAAATCAGGTTGGCATCGTTAAGTGCTTCGGGCGCATTGTTGGTGCCATGGATGGTGAACGTTACCGTTGCGGTATCAAAACCGCCGTTGCCATCGCTGATTGTGTAAGTAAAGGTGTCGGTACGTGAATCACCGGCCAGAAGCGTGATTACCGTCGGATTGGTAACGTTAACGTTGTAGGAGAAGGTGCCATCTGCATTCAATGTCAGGCTGCCGAAACTGCCCGCTGCTGCTCCGCCGACGGTGCCTGCCGCCGTGCCGATGACGGCCGTGACTTGCAAGTTGGTATTGGGTTCTGGATCACTGTCATTGACCAGCAAATTGCCAGCGATCGGCGTGCCACCGGGAAGACCGGCGGTGTCTACCGTATCGTAAGCATCATTGACCGCATCCGGTCCATCATTGGCACCGACGATCTGGATGTCGAGCGTAGCGGTATCGGTACCGCCCTTGCCATCGCTGATTGTGTAAGTGAAGGTTTCGTGACGGATCTCGCCGGCTCTCAAGCTTTGTACGGCCGGGTTGCTGTTATCAAGCGCGTAGCTGTAGCTGCCATCTGCATTTAGCGTAACTGAACCATAAACGCCAGTTAGCGGACTACCTATCGCACCAACGGCACCAGCGGCGGTTTGCAGGCCGGTGACAACGAGTGTATCCGTGGTGTCCGGATCGGTATCAACGCTGCCGGCAACGGTGCTGCTTGCCCCGGCGCCGGTGACTTGAGCGCCGGTCAGCACGTTGCCGCTCGCTGTGGTCTGGTCTTCGGTGATCGTATTGCTGTCGGCCTTGGCATCCGGCACATCGTTGGTGCCGGTCAGAGTAATGGTGATGGTCGCGCTATCTGTGCCGCCATGACCATCGCTGATCGTGTAGGTAAAGGTGTCGCTGGCAGTTTGCCCGGCAGCCAGCGCCTTGGCGGTCGTGGCGTTGGGCGTAAAAATATAGCTGCCGTTGGCGTTGACCGTAATGCTTCCGTAAGTACCGGCCAGAGGCGTGCCTACCGCGCCACCGGTTAAGCCGGTGACTGTCAGCGTATCTGTGGCGTCCGGGTCACTGTCGTTGCTTAAGGCATTGCCGCTGACGCTGGCCGCATTGGCCGGTACGCTGGATGTGTCATTGAGCGCATCCGGGCCATCATTGGTGCCATTGATTGTGATGGTGATATTGGCTGTGCTGGTGCCACCTTTGCCATCGCTGATGGCGTAGGTGTAAACGTCGGTCAGGCTCTGGCCAACTCCCAGCGCATTGACTGTTGGATTGCTGTTGTTCAGCGTGAAGGTGTAACTGCCATTCGGGTTGACCAGCAAGGTGCCATACGCACCAGTAGCTGTTGTTCCACCGCCGCTAACCGGTAGAACGCTGCCTAATGGTTGATTGGCGCCGTTGATGATGCCGGTGACGGTAAGCGGATCACTGTTCAGGTCGCTGTCGTTACCGAGAATGCCATTGGCAGCAACACTGACGCTGGCGGTGCCTTCGCTGATGTTATTGGTGTCCGGGTTGGCGATTGGCGCATTGTTGGCGCCATTGATGGTGATCCTGATTTGCGCTGTGCTGGTGCCGCCCTGGCCATCGGAAATGGTGTAGGTATAGGTTTCGACCAAAGTCGCACCGGCACCCAATGCCGCAACTGTCGGGTCGCTGGCGTTGACGGCAAAACTGTAAGTGCCATTGGGGTTGACGGTGAGTGTGCCGCTGGGGCGAACCAGCGGTGTACCAACAGCGCCGCCAGTGAGGCCAGAAACCGTCAACGTGCCGGCGTCGATATCGCTGTCATTGGCGAGTACGTTTCCGGTTACCGGGCTGGTTGCTGCTTTGCCCAGGCTGTTGGTGTCAAGCTGTGCCACCGGGTCGTCATTGACTGGCGCGACATTGATCGTCGTCGTACCGGCCAGCGAGGTTTGCTTGCCGTTGGCGGCTGCGTCGGAATTAACGTCGCGGACTGCCCAGTTAACCGTGCGGGCACCGTTGCCGGGGTTTTCTGAGCTTGAATCAAAGGTAATCGAGCGCAGCGCCGTTTGGTAGCTGGCAAAGCTTGCCGTGCCAGTCAGGGTTAGCACGCCAGTCGTTGCGTTGTAGCTGCCGGAGATGCCGGACTGATTCGTGAAATTGAGGCGATCGCCGGCAATAAAACCGCTGCCGATCTTGATGATGGCCTGGTCAAGTTGGCTGTCATCGACATCCGCCAGAGTGAGTCCAGGTTCCAGAACAATCGCTGCGCCGTTTTCGGTATAGCTGCGAGTGCTGCCGGCACCGGTCAGGAGCGGTGTGTCATTGACCGCCGTTAGATTGACCGTGCGAACCGTACTGCTCGTTTGCGCACCAGCGCCATCCGAGTTGGCATCGGTCACGGCAATGGTCAGGCTGCGCGTAGCTCGGGTGGTATTGAGCGTCGGGTCATCGCTGGTGCTGCTGAAACTGAGTGAGCGCAACACTTGCTGGTAATTGGCCGTGGTGTCTGAACCCGACAGTGTCAGGACGCCGGTGCCAGCGTTGTAGCTGGCGGTAATGCCGGTGCCAGCGGTGGCCACGCTCAAGGTGTCGCCGCTGACAAAGCTGCCCGGGCTGATCGTTACGCTGGCCGAGGCCATTTGGCTGTCGTCAACGTCAGTCAGCGTGATAGAGGAATCGACGGCGACGGCTGCCGCTTGCTCGGTATAGGCCACGGCTGGCGGGGCAACAGAAAGCACTGGTGCGTCGTTGATGCGGGTGATGTTGATGGTGGTGTTGCTGGTGGCAATCAAGCGGCCACCGTTACCCTGGTTAACGCCGGTGCCGGCAGTGCCACCGCCAGAAATGTTGGGGTTTTGGTCGTTGACCGTGTAAGTCAGCGTGACTGAAGCGGGTGGGTCTTCGCTGGTGTTTTTGTAGGTCATCCCCTGCATGACCTGATCGGCCCGTGCCGCAGTGGCATTGGTATTGAACGTGATGACAATCTCACCAGCGCTCTGGGTGTAAGTGCCGACGGTAACACCTGAAACCACGACATTGCCACTCGTCGTTCCGGTAAAGCTTAGTGCACCTGTGCCACCAAAGACATCATCGGCATTGGCGCCGCCATTACGTGCAACGCTTAAGGTAGCCTTGTTCCAGTTGGTCGCATCCAGTTCGGGATCGGTGACAACCGCATTGGTGTCGATCTGGATGGCCGGGGCGTTTTCAACGTAATTGCCGGTGCGGGTTACATCGAGGAATGCGATGGTTGGCGCATCATTGACCGCCGTGATTGCGACAACGACCGAACTCTGTGCGCTGAGTTGGCCGCCTGCGCCCTGATTCTGACCGCCGCCGTTGGTGCCGCCGCCGGTTACATTGCTGTTTTTGTCGTTGAGTGTGAAATTGATTTGGACAGTAGCTGGCGGAGTGTCTGAGGTGCTGCGGTAGGCTACTGCCCCCATTGCCTTGCCAACCAAAACGGCAGTAGCGCTGGTGTTAAAGGTGACCACCAAAGAACCGCCTGTGTTGGTGAAAGTGCCAATCGTGACGCCATCAACCAGCAGATTTGCGCCAGATGTTTCGACGCCAACGCCTGCAGTTGCAGAGTCATCAATGAAACTAAATACATCCGAAGCGGCAACTGCGCCGCTGCGGTGCACTGTCAGGCTCGACTGGTTCCAGTTATTGCCCAACTCTTTGTCAAAGACGGTGACAACGCCATCGGCATCCAGGCGAACCGGTGACGCCTGCTGTTCAACCGTGACGGGTGAGCCTGAGAGTGCGGTTATGGTTGGTGCATCGTTTACCGGGCTGATCGTCGTGGCGATTGTTGCGGTTGCGGCTGACCAGGTATTGGTGCCACCCAGTGAGCCTGAAATGTTGGCGGAGGTGTTGGTCGTTTGCGCTGAATCGGCAAGCCGAACAGTGAGATTGCCCGGTGTGCCGGCGTAGTCGGCTACTGGTACAAAACGCAGTTTTGCATCAGTGGGCAGAATGAGTGCTGTTGTATCGCCAAGGCCGCTGGTCGGAACTGTTGTCCAGTTTGTGCCGCCGTTGGTTGAATATTGCCAGTTACCCTCGGTAGTTGCGTTGGCAGTATTGGCCGTAATCGCGATACCGCCCAAGGCCGTTGCTGTTGAACCGCCGGTGACGGTGTCCGTTGTGTCCGAGTATTGACTGCCGGTAATCAAAGCAGAAACCAGCGCACCTGAGGGATTGGTGGTGTCTTCATTGATTGCGTTTAACGTAGCGGTGCCGGATGCGACCGGCGCATCATTGACGGCGGAAATCGTTGTGCCCAGCGTCACTTCGTTGGCCAGATTGGCGTAGGCCGTTGTGCCGCCTGTCGCTACACCTGAAATGTCAGAACCTGCGCCCGTGGTGACTGCTCCAGACGAGTTATCAATCAGTCGAACAGAAAGCTGGCCAGGGGTTCCGTTCCAGTTGGCCGCTGGGGAAAAGCGGACCAGATCGCTGCTGCCCAGCAGGAATGGCGCGGTCGGCGAAGGTGCTGCGGGCAGATCGTTCCAACTGGTACCGCTGTTTGTTGAATACTGCCATTTGCCTTGCGCTGCCGTGGCTGCGTTGCCAACAATAGCGACGCCGGCCAGCACGTTGGCGCTTGAGCCGCCGGTCTGGGTATCTGTTGCATCTGAAAAAACCGGGCCAAAAAGGCCGTCGACCGTAACACCTGTCGGCGCGCTGTCTTCTGTTTCGGTGGCTAGCGTGACGCTGGCTGCGCTGCGAGTTGGTGCATCATTGACTGGTGCAAGGGTAATGGCGAGGATTTCCGTATCCGTCAGAGGACCCCCTGTGCCGGTATTGCCAAGGTCATCCACCGTTACCGTCAGATTTTGCACATTGGCGCCACCAACCGTGTTGAGATTGGTTGTCGGCGTAAACTTGAGTGTTGCCAGTGCCGTGTTGATGGCGGCCTTGGTGCCAGTGAAAACCATCATGGTGTCGCTGGTGCCATCACCGGTGGTAAAGGTAAGCCCGGTCAGCGTTGTCATCGTGATCGTGCCTTTGGCAGAAGCGCCAAGGTCCAGTGTCACTCTTTCAACGGCGCCAAAATCGTCACTGTCTGCCAGTGAAATGCCGGTTACGGCGGCATCGATGCTGTCTTCGTTCACCGTAAGCGTCGCCGGCACAGTCAATATGGGGGCGTCGTTGTTGCTTGAAATGCTGATGTCAAAGGTATTGCTGACAGTATTGTTTCCATCAACGCCCGTAGTTTCCTTGCCGTTGCCCACGCCTGCATCACGATCATCCACCGTGGTCGTTACGGTAATAGCCTTGTCTTCGTTCGGGTTGGTTGGCGTATAGATCAGGCTGTTGAGCGTGTTTTGAACGTCGGCGGTGCTGCCTTTGATGGTTACCGTGCTGGAGTTGTTGCTGGTAATTATTGCTGTACCGCTTTGCGTAAAACCGAGCGAGCCGTACAAGGTGCTGCTGCCTTTTACTTCAGCCTTAATCGTTACCTCGATAAGATCGGCTGCACCCTGGCTAATATCCTTGGTGTCACCCACTGCAAAGCCGCTGATCGAGACTGATGTGCCTGTGGCAAGAGCGGTATTGGCTGGAACGGTCAGCGTTGGTACATCGTTTACCGGCACCAGAGTCACTGTGTTGCTGATGCTGGTTGTGTTGCTACCACCGGCATGGTTGAAATCTGTAACGGTGGCTTTGACGAACAAGGGGCCATTATTGAAATCGTTTTGCCCTTGCACCTTTAGCGAATTAAGCGCAGCTGTGACTTCACTGATTGATCCGGTCAGTGTGATCGTATTGGTGTTATTACCGCTGGCGGTGGTCAGCCCGGTTGTGGTGCCAGTCTGGAGACGGGCTTGTGTTGTGTTACTGGCTTTAGTTGTCAGCCCGGCATCGGTATATAGCTCGACGAGCACCGTGACGTCTTCACCAAAGCTGTCAGCGTCTGATAAAACATAACCGCTGAGTACAACAGTTGCGTCTTCATTGACGGTAAAGCTGTTGGCATTGCTGAAGCTTGGAACATCGTTCGAATTGGATGCCCGCAAGACGATGTCTTTGGTGACGCGATTATTGGTCGCATCCATCGTGGTGCCATCTGCATTCAATGCGCCAGGGCCACCGTTGGCGCCAGTGGTCAAGACGCCGCTGCTGTCGTAAAGACGGTCATCCGCCGTAATGCGAATTTTGTAATCGCTAGCGTCAGCATCGGCGCTGAAGGCAATGGTCAGCGACGCGAGGATGGCATCAATCTGAGCTTTGGTGCCTTGAATAACTAGAGAATTGCTGTTTTTCCCCGAAATAAATGCATTTCCACCGCTGGGGTCACTGGCGCCAAAATTGAGTTGGGCAGCCGAAACAGCCGCATTGGCATTGTCCAGCACCTGTACTTCAATCCGAACGAAATCAGTTTCGCCGGCTGTTACGCCGTTGGCCAAATCTGGATCAGCGAGTGTTATGCCGGGAATGGCCGTCGTGCCAGCACCCGAGGCAAAGGCATCCAGGCTGGTGGTGGCGGTGTTTAGTGTCGGCGCATCGTTGCGCGGGGTAATTTCTATCTGGAAGACAGAAGCTACTGGCGATACCCCTTGAGCGAAGATCGTGCTGTCATTGACCCCGTAGTCACCATCGCTGACCACATAGCTGAAACTGTCGGTCGAAGTTTCTGTACCACTGTGCTTGTAGGAAATTCTGCCGCTATCGAGGTCGTCCTGCGTGAACGCCGAACCTACGCCGAGTGATGCGCCGCTAAGCAATAACTGACCATCCGCAGGTGCGGCAGTTACCCGATATTGGCGTTGAATCGACGAATTGTCGTTGTCGCCAAAGACAAGGTGGGCGCCTGCAACAGGTGTAGGAACGCCAGAGCCGGCAATGCCGTTAATAATAGCCGCATAACTTGCTCCACCTATGATTGCCGTCGAGCCTTCCTGAATCGCTCGCACCCCGGTTAACTCCAGTTTAGAGTGGAAAGAAGGGGCGTCGTTGAGCGGATAAATCGTGATCGGTACGGTAACTTCTGTGCCGGTACTGATTTTGTTGGTCGCTGTTCCGGCAGTGATTCCCTTGTCGTCAACAGGGACGAGCTTGAATGAATCAGTAAAGTTCTCGCCGCCATTGTGCTCATAAACCAGATTGCCGGCTGCCAGTTGGACGGAGGTGACAATGGTTGTGCCGGCAATCACGTCGACACCGTTCAGCTTCAGCGTGCCGTTGGTTACCGTGCCGGTGATCAGGAAACTGAGCGCGTTATTGACCCCAAAGCCAGTTTCATTATCAGACACCGAGTTGTCGGCATCTGCCAACGTGATGTGCGTGGTGGTGACATTAAAGCTGCCGCCTTCCACCACAAACTGACCTGCAGTCGTCCCCGTCGGGGTGTCATTTTGCGGCGTGGTGGTGATGTTGAAGGTTTCGACGCTGGAAATGGTCTTGCCGTCTGAAACAGAATACGTAAAGTTATCGTTGAAATCTTCACCACCAGCGTGGGCGAATCTGACATTGCCGTTATTAACATCAAGTTGGGTAAAGGTTTGATTGACCAGTAGAGCGACACCATTCAGCGTGACCGAACCGCTGGTTGGTAGTGTGTGTAGACGATAGACGAGCTCGGCTGGCAAGTTGTCGGCATCGGTTGCGCCGAGCATGCCGGTAGTTAGTGTGACCGTTTCACCTTCAAGCGGGCTGACTAAATTGGTGCCGCCGGTGGATGGCGCCGTATTGGATGGTGCGAATCCCGGTGCAGGATTGGGATCAACCACTGTGCCGGGAACCTGAATGCTGAAAGTGTTGACCGTCAGTGGACTGCCTTGGCTGTTATTGGCGTAAATGCCGCCATCTCGCACGTCAGGAAGAATCCGCTGCCCACCGTCCTTGACGGTGAAGCTGATGCTGTCGGTGCGAGGTGTGGGCGACAGGTTTACATAGATCAGCCTGCCCGCATCAATATCGGCTTGTGTGAAGGAGGTTCCTGCTGTGAGGGTCAACCCGTTTAACTTGAAGTAGCCGTCAGCCAAGTTTGGAACGCTGGTCAGCGTGTAAGTGAGTCTTGAATCCGGGGAGTCTGTGTCAGTCACCCTCAGCATGGAGGATGTAATAGTCAATGATGAGGACGCAATGCTGAGTGTTTGCGTCACATTGGTCGCAAGAACCGGGTCATCGTCATTCGGGTAAATACTCAGGCTGACAGTGCCCGAGGTGGTGATCGGTACGCCTGTGCCTCCGCCGTTGTCTGTGACGCTGATATTAAAACTGTCAGCCGTTGTGTTGCTTCCATCATGGCTGTAGATGAGCTTGGTAATATCGCTAACCACAAAGGGCGTGCCCACGCTGGCGGCAGTAATCTCAGTGCCGTCAAAAAACAGTTTGCCATTACTCGGCAGGCTGGTGATGTTATAGGAGCTGATTATCGCGCCTTCAGGGTCGCCGACAGATATAGCGCCACGTCCGCCACCGCCGAGAACGGCAGGCAATAGGCCATTGTTATCAAGGCGAACACCGGTTTCACCCTCTATCACAGTGATCGATCCGCTGACAGTGGGTGGTTGATTGACTGGCACTAGATTGACGGTGACCGTCTGGTCAGCAACCAGACCGCCCGCGCCGTCATCAAAGGTGAGCTTGAAGGTATCAGTGGTCGGGGCGGTAACTTGTGTGCCGTTCTGGGTGTAGCTCAGATTGGCGATGTCGGCGACGGAAAAAGTCGAGCCAACGGCGACCGGATTGCCGTTGAATTTGAGTATGCCCTGGCTAGGCAGCCCGGATATTTTGACGATAGTTTGAACTGCGGCACTGTCGACATCGGTCAAACCGAGTTGTGATTGGGTAAAGCCGCTACCGGTACTGACGGCTGCTGCGAAATTGGCAGTGCCACCTTCGTTGATCGTAAGCGGTGTGCCACCTGCGATGGCGGGAATGTCGTTGGTTGGTGTGACGTTGATCGCCACCGTACCTGACTTGTCATGCCCGGCAACACCATCAGACAGTGTGAAAGATAGCGCTTCAGGTGCGGAAGTGGTTGAAGAGTAGTTCGGTGTTGGTGTGTAGCCGAGCCCGTTTGCACTAGCCAATGTCGCCGATAGTTGCGCCGCTGTACCACTCAGAACTACGCTATTGGTGCCGTTGCCACTGGTAATGCTGGCACCGCCCGCGACGGTAACGTTGAGTGTGCCGTGCGCCACAGCCAGGGTTAGTGTTTGAATGTCGTTGGCGTCAGCGTCGGTCAGAACAATCGCGTTGGCGCCTGCAAAGTTCAGAAAGGTAGGCGTGTCTTCGCTGACTGTCTGGCTGGTGGCCGGAAGCGTCAATACAGGTGCTGTGGCGTTGGGCGTGACGGTGATCCCGACGGTGTCTGTATCTGTCGTTGATCCGTCGTTGGTTGCGATCGTCAGGGTGTCGCCACCCGCATAGTTTTTGGTGGGACGGTAGATCAGTCCATTCAACGCTGCGTTGATGTTGGCAATGCTGCCAGCGGTAATTGAAATGCTGGCCGAGTCATTGCCTAAAACTGTCAAACCTGAAGTGCCTGCCAGGGAGAGGGTGCCGTTGGTGACGCTAAGCGTAACGCTTTGAACTGTGCCGTCGCTATCTGCAATGCTGACTGTGGTGCCTGCTGCACTCGAGAATGTAATGGTGTTGTCTTCGGCTACGGTGCGAGCACTCGGAACCGTGTTGACTGGCGCGGCCATCAATCCATCGTAAGCGGCGACGCTGATGGTTTTTGATTCAATCAAGCCGTTCTGTTGCTCAAGCACCCAGTTGCCGCCTTTGCTGGCGCTGCCGGTTGCGTCGATTGAGCCAGCCAGGTCGGCACCGGTCAAGGTGGCTAATTGAGTGAGCAGGTTGCTGCCATTGGGGCCGGCGGCGACATCGCAGCCGTAGATCAGGATGTCGGCATCACGGGTCAGGTGTGTAGCAAGAGCCTGCAACTGAGCGGCGTTTTCGCTGAGGTTGCTAACGTTGAGTGTTTCGTTGCCAAGGATGATTTGACCGGCGCTGCCGTGCGAAATGACATGAACCGAGTCGTAAGTGCCACGGCCTTCAAGGTATTCGGCTATCTGTTGTGTGCCATCGCGGTTGGTGTCGAGCAGCAGGAGCTCGCTGCCGGGGGGGCTAGCCGCTGCGAGCTGTTGCCAGTTGGCCACGGCTTTGTCGATCACCACAAGCGTATGAGGCGCACTCGTGTCGTTAGCTTCTGACGGCGTGGCAACGGCCGCCGATGCGATGTCGGGTACAGGCGACTTGGCTTCTGCTGGGGTGGTGTCGTGGTGTTCCGGTGCCGGCGCCAGTTGGTCGGCGGCAACGACGGCAGCAGCACCGTCGAAGAGGATTCGCGACTCAAGGGCAAGGGCCCGGTTACGAGGGCGCAAGACTGGGAGCTTAATCATTTTAGAATCTACCGGAAACAGCATCATTTATGGGATCAGCTTACCAAAAAAATCAGACAACATACAACAGCCAAACTAGATTATGAGGTCGATAATCGATAGTTGAAGTAAAAAAATGTATTCTTTGATTTTGGGTTTCGAAGGCGAAACTACCCCGATCGTACATGTGTCCGTGAATAGGAATATCTGATCGCGAGGTTAGATGCACCAAAGGTTTTACCGCTAATGCGTGGGCGCCAAAAACTTTTAGTACGATCACCCATGAAAAGCAAATACCAGCGCACAGATCGAATTGAACTATGTACGGCTAGTCTAAGCAAACGTTCGATGTGTTGATTTGTACTTAAAATTGACTCGGAATTTGCACTGAAACATGGCCCACCCGATGTTTTAAACTCGGGTTCTAGGATCGCTGACCTGCGTATTGCCGCCGTTGGTGCCGCACCCCCCACTGACCGCACTGGCCGAGAACTTCTCGGAGAGAATCATGCGGGAACGGCTGCTGTCCTCCGTTACCTGTCTTTGATTGCTCAGAGGGGCGACCGGCCGGATTGGGCACCCAGCTGCCCGTCGCAAGCATCCGATTTGCAGGCCAGCATGGACCGCTTTCGTGGTTTAAGTGCAATTGCCTTTTGACATTCTGTGCAGTCAACTTCTGAAAACGACAGACGTGACACGCGAAATCAAGGCGTTGCGATTCTCACAAATAGTTCTTGAAACTATATTCTCAAACAGTTACCATGACAATGAGTTTTGATAAGGAAAGGTGCCCATGCGACCGTCAATCGCGCTTGATCTCAAGCGAAGCGCCATCCGCGAAGCGGCAAGCCGCTTTCGCGTGGCGAATCCGCGTGTCTTCGGCTCGGTGCTTCACGGCACCGACCAAGATGACAGTGACCTTGATCTACTGGTCGATGCGCTGCCCGGCGCAACGCTGTTCGACCTGGGCGGTCTGCAAGACGAGTTGGAATCGTTGCTCGGCGTCCACGTCGATCTGCTAACCCCGGCTGACCTCCCGCAGAAGTTCCGCGCCAAGGTGATTGCGGAAGCTCAGCCGGTATGAACGAGAACCGCCTTCCCGACTACCTTGGCCACATGCAGCAGGCGGCAACAGATGCGTGCGCTTTCGTGGAGGGACTGGACAAAGCCGACTTCCTTGAGGATAAGCGCACACAGCAAGCCGTCATTATGAGCCTCATCATCATTGGCGAGGCAGCGACAAAGGTGATGGACAGCTACGCCACGTTCACGCAGGCGCACCCCGAAGTCCCGTGGCGCAGCATGCGTGGCATGCGCAATCGCATCGCTCACGGCTACTTCGACATCAACCTCGATGTCGTGTGGGAGACGGTACAGACAGCACTGCCGGAGTTGCTGAGGCAGCTACCCGCCGGGCGTCAGGACGCTGACGACGAAGACCGCAACGACTATGGGATGGAACCGTGAACAACGACAAGACGGAGAGCAAACCGTGTTGATCGGATATGCCCGCGTCTCGACGCAGGACCAGAACCTTGACCTTCAAACCGAAGCCTTGACCAAGGCGGGCTGCAAAAGGATTTTCAATGACAAGATCAGCGGCAGTCGAGCCGAGCGCCCCGGACTCACCAAGGCGCTGGAAATGTTGCGCGAGGGCGATACCCTGATCGTTTGGAAGCTGGATCGTCTGGGCCGCAGCGTCAAGAATTTGGTCGATTTGGTTGGCGAATTACACAAGCAAGGCATCCAGTTCAAGAGCCTGACCGATGCCATCGACACAGGGACGCCATCCGGTCGTTTCTTCTTTCATGTCATGGCCAGCTTGGCCGAGATGGAACGGGAGCTGACGGTAGAACGCACTCGCGCCGGGCTGGAAGTTGCCCGCCAGCTTGGCCGAAAAGGAGGTCGCAAGCGGCAGATGACCGACAGCAAGATCGAGTCAGCGAAAAAACTACTGGCCAGCGGCATCCCGCCGCGTGACGTGGCCACGAACCTCGGCATATCCGTTCCGACCCTGTACCGCTGGATTCCAGCCTCGGGACGCGTTTAGCACCCAGATGAACAGTTCACCAGAAAATAGCGCGCAAGCCTTAATGACTTTGGATGGTATCAGCCAGTCTTATCGTATTGGTGATCGAGTAATTCCGGTATTGAGAAATGTCTCCCTAAATCTCTGGCGAGGCGGGACGTGCGCCCTTCTCGGTGCCTCAGGGTCTGGCAAGAGTACATTGCTAAATATTCTCGGACTACTTGATCGCCCAGCATCCGGGCGATTCCACTTCGCCGGCCAGGACATGCTAAACGCAAGCGTGGATGAACTGGCGGCGATTCGTAACCGTGAGATTGGTTTTCTTTTCCAGGCATTCAATCTCTTACCGCACCTCAGCGCATTGGACAACGTGGCCTTGCCATTAACTTATCGTGGCGTGTCGCGCTCCGAAGCGCATGCGCATGCACTAAACCAAATACAGCGGGTAGGTCTGGCAGATCACGCTATGCACCGACCTGCCGAATTGTCCGGCGGACAGTGCCAACGTATAGCGATAGCACGCGCCCTGATCGGCGACCCCTCTGTCATCTTGGCCGATGAGCCTACAGGCAACCTCGACAACACGACCGCCGCTGGTGTTATGGATTTGCTATTGGCACTTAACCGCGAGCAGGGCGTTACGCTGGTAGTGGTGACGCACGATCCTTCGGTGGCGAAGCAAATGGATCGACAGATTGAAGTCTTCGATGGGAAAGTGCACGAGGCATCGACCCCGGAAGCTGCGGGATATGCATAAGCGCTTTGTTCATCGTCATGGCCTTTCGCCATCTCAATTGCTCACCGAGTCCATTCACAGCCTACGCCTGCTGGGGCGACGATCCCTACTGGCGCTGCTGGGTATTGTCGTAGGCAGCGCGTCAATCATCGCGCTGCTTAATATCGGCCGTAGTGCGGCCGATGAATCGATCCGCGCCTTCAATGACTTGGGTACCGACACCTTGGTTGTCAGCTTCCCAAATTCTCCACAAAACAAACGTCCCGTTCCATCAACACTGAACACCGATACGCTGAAACAAGCAGTGCCAGCCATCGTGCACATCGCACCGATTACAATTCATTCGGCGCGTGTAAGCCTTAATGGCCAAATCGCCGAGGCTACTCTTGTCGGTACCACCACCGACTTGGCCCCAGCCTTGGGTTTGAAAATTTCTGAAGGCCGCTTCCTGTCCGACTTCGATCATCGAGAAACCTTTGCCGTGGTCGGCGCGCGAGTTGCTCGCGATCTCGGCGCAAAAGGCAATCCTCTAAAGGTAGGCGACCTGTTGCGCATCGAGAACTATTTGTTCCAAGTAATCGGTATTGCTCAGAGTTTGCCGACCAGTTCGCTGATGCCAGTAGCCATTGACGAATCGGTGATACTGCCGATTGAAGGCATGCGCCGCTTGCGACCATCTCCGGAGATTGGCAGCGTGATCGGTAAGGTGGCCGCCACGACCGACCTACCCGCTACGGCGAAGGCTTTGCACAATTACCTGACCCGGTGGCTGGATGGCCGCGAGGTGGAGGTGCAAATACCACAACACCTGCTTGATGGTCTCAAACGCCAGGCCAGTACGTTTTCCTATCTGCTCGCTGGCCTAGGGGGTATTTCCCTGCTCGTAGGCGGTGTAGGTGTGATGAATGTCATGTTGATGAACGTCTCGGAGCGGCGGCGAGAGATCGGTGTTCGCATGGCGCTGGGGGCTCGACCACGCGATATTCGTAACTTATTTCTGCTGGAAGCTGGGACCCTATCCGTTGTCGGAGCAGTGCTGGGCGGGGTGTTGGGACTTGTCGTCGCCTACGGTTTTACGCGCGTTTCCGGATGGCAATTTTCGTTCGCTCCAGAATCCTTGCTATTGGGATGTGGCAGCTCGTTGTTGATCGGGCTGTTTTTCGGTCTGTATCCGGCTATTTCTGCAGCCCGACTGCAACCCGTACAGGCACTACGTAATGTATAAGCAAAAACTCGTCACCATCGCCTTGCTTACTGGCCTGTGCAGCCCGGCATGGGCCACAGATACGCTAGAGCCATCGAGGGCCACGATGCCCGGCAAGCTATCGGCATCCTTGAATGATCAGGTGGTCGATCTGGGCTTGACCGATGCGGTTTTTCTAGGATTGCGAGACAATCGCGCTATTCGTAGCGCATTCTTGCAACGCGTCGCACAGAAATTCGATTTGCGGGTGGCCGAGGATCAATTTACGCCCAAGTTGATGTTGAGTGGGCGTTCCCTCATGGGACGCAATCAGGATGATCGTTACCGCACCAGCGAAGTGGCACCCACCACGACCATGCTAAGTGAATTGGGTACGCGCTTCAGCTTGTCATGGACGAACCGACTTAACCAGGCTGATCGTACTGGTCGCTATCAGAGCAACGGACTGACCTTCAGCATCATCCAGCCCTTATTGCGCGATGCCGGCCCAGAAGTTACCACTGCACCGGTACGCCTTGCACGTTTGGGTGAACAAGCCAACCGACTCAGTTTGAAATCCACTGTTTCGCAAACCGTCACGCAGATCGCGGTGGCCTATCGAGAGTTGCTGCGCGCCCAGGAACAACTACGTATCGCACGTGATGCACTGGCGCGTTCTCAACAACTCATGGAAGTGAACAAAGCCTTGATCGCGGCTGGGCGCATGGCCGAGTTTGAGATCGTGCAAACCGAGGCCGATGCAGCCACTCAAGAGCTTGGCGTCGAAGAGGCCGCCAACAACCTTGATGCCAGCCGTCGAGGGTTGCTGCGGCTTCTGGCATTCGATCTGAACACTCCGGTGCGGGCAAGCGATGCACTTGAGGCCAAGCGTGTCGACCTCAATGTGGTCCAGGCTTTGCGTGTCGCACTGGAAAATCAGCCGGAATATCTGATGCAATTGATTTCGAGCGAACAGGCAGCGATTAACCTGCTGGTAGCAAAGAATCAACGCTTGTGGGACGTTTCGCTGATCGGTGGGGCAAGCCAATTGCGTGACAGGGTCTTGGGCGACCAGAGCAGCAATCCTGATCGGCAATGGGATAAGTACGCGGGTATTCAACTCAATATCCCCATTGGCGATTTGCGACCGCGCCAGAACGAGATTCGGGCAGAGGTCGATGTTAAGGACAAGGCTATCCGGCTCGCCGAAATGAAACAATTGACGGAGCGTGACGTGGGCGATGCCGTACGCGATGTGGGCACGCGCTGGCGTCAATACGAAATCGCGCAGCGAGCCCGTGAATTGTCCCGGCGCAAGCTGGAAATCGAGCGTGACAAACTGAAGGTAGGCCGCTCCAGCAACTTTCAGGTATTGAGTTTTGAGACCGACCTGCGTAATGCGGAGAACGCTCAGCTAAATGCACTGATCGCCTACCTGAATGCACAGACATTATTAGACGAAAAACTGGGGATGACTTTGGAGAGTTGGGATATTGCACTCAATGACTAAATTGAACCGCCTGCTTGGGCAACGTTTTAAGGTATGGCTTCTGGCCGGCGTTATTTTGCTGGCCCTGGGTGGTGCCGTCATCGCGTACCAGACCAACGAGACGGCCCAGGCACCGGAGCCGCAGTGGCTACGTGTTGAAGCAAGGCCCATGGTTTTGCGCTTAGGGCTAGTGGGGCGCCTTGAACCCGCATCGCTCATCACCTTTACGGCACCCTTTGATGGCACCGTAGAAGAAAAGATCACCGAGGAAGGCCAGCGTGTTAAACGCGGGCAGGTGCTGCTGCGGCTCGATACTGCGCATTTGGACATCCAGTTACGTGAAGCCCTGGCCGGACTGTTGAAAGCGAAACGTGCAGTGTATGACCTGGCGCACTGGTCGCAAGGTCAGGAAGTAGCGCGGGCGCGCCGAGCCATGACGACCATCCGAATGAATTTGGACGATACTGAACGCAAACTGGCTGAAACCAGTGCTTTGCTGGCGCGCGGCATCGTGCCGCGCATGGAAGTTGACGCCTTGGAGCAGCAGGCCAACGCGCAGCGCTTAGACCTAGCCGCTGCGCAAGCCGAGTTCAAGTTGGTGCTGGCCAAGGGAAGTGGCGAAGATCGGCAGATTGCCGAAATGGAACTCGCCAATGCAACCGCGAGATACGACGCGCTGCGTGCCTTGGAGGCTCGGCGCGAACTGGTTGCACCCTTTGCTGGAATCGTCATGCGCGTGTCCGGTGGTGCGACCGATAGATCACCAACAGAGCCCGTGCAGCGCGGCGCTCGCGTTAGCCGGGGGCAACCGCTTTTTAGTCTGGCGAGCCTGGAACAACTCAGGGTCGTAGCGAAGGTGGAAGAGGTCGACATCAACTTGGTGCAGGAAGGCCAGTCGGTTGAAATCACAGGCGATGGCTTCGATGGTATCGCCCTGAGTGGAAACGTTGTCTCGGTGGGTGCCCAGGTCGTTACATCAGATTCGCCAGGCTCAGGGGCAACCTACGAAGTGGTAGTGACCATGCCGGCGCTGAGCGCCGAGCAACAGAAGCGCCTCAAGTTGGGCATGAGCGCCAAGTTGTCGATCATCACTTATCAGAATGACACTGCGATTGTCATACCCCACGAGGTGATCCAAAAAGAAGGTGATCAACTGTTCGTGGAGTACCGCGACACGGAGGGTAATGCAGCGCAGCGCATCGAAGTGAAGACTGGTCGGGTTACTGCGGAGGGGGTAGAGGTGTTCGGACTTAAGGCCGGCAATGTGCGGAAAAATTAGTTGACTGTAATTTTGCAAGATGAACTCAAGCCATGTCAAAAAATGCCGTAATCATTCAATGGGGCTGCTGTAATATGCATATTCGGTTTGAAAGTCCCGTGCGATTCCACGTCTGCCGATAACAGCGGAACTATTTTTCAGAAAGAAACACTATGAAATTTATGAAAATATTGCTGCCATTGGTTTTTGTATTGGCATCAGCACCGAGCTTTGCTGTAGATGCAGCAATTACGAAGACAGCAAGTCCTGGTGTCATCATTGTGACGAATGGAGGAACTGGTCTTGCTCAGTTCAACATTCTCAGCGCCAATTTCCCTTCTGGGACACTTTCCAAGACCAAAACATTGCTTGGAATTGATTGGCAAACCACGTTGTACCCGAATAATCCTGGGGAAACAGTGCAACTGTGCTATTACCGTCCGTACAGTTCTACTGAGGTGGGATGCACCACGATTCTCAGAAATTCTTCCGGGACCGTATCCAATTTCAATACTCAGCCATTTGGGCCTGGCGCAAAAGTGATAATTCGTCACTTCGCTAATGGAGGCCCCCAACCAGCCTATCCGGCCGGTCAGGATACTGTGACATTTAGATATAGCTATTGATGGAAGCTCTGGCAGCTTTTTTAGGAGCCGGCCAGAGCAGGAGCAATCAAGGGGGTCAGCTATGAAAATCGATGATATCGTAACTGCATATGTGCAAAACGTTGGCATGCCAAGAAAAAACGAGGACTTGATAAATTCAAGCCACAAATCAGCCTCTGTAACCAGTACCGCAGAGTCCAACCAAAGCACCTCAGTGTCTTTGAGCGGTAGAGCAATCATGCTCTCGCGCCTGTTCGGCACACAAAATTCCAATACCGAACCACCTGTAGTGTCTGGGGTTAACGGAATGGACCTCAAGCACATCGGCATGAGCCCCCAAAATTTCCTGACCACGAGCGATCGTGCACTTCTATCAGACATGTATGAATACGCACAGCAGCAAGGCGCAGACCTCCAGAATGTGGATCAGTTGGCATACGCACTGGGTACTTACCGGCAGAGCAATGACGGGCGTTCCATGTCAAGCTTCAATGGGGGAAATAGCTTTGATTTAGAGGGGCATCAACTGACGGTTAGCTTTAACGAAAAAGATGCGGCGACCGCTGCCCGGATTCTGAATGGAGATGCAATCAACAGCACCAAGCTTGACCAGGGGTTTTTGCGCTACACCCTTGACCCCGGCTATGGGGCCCTAAGCAACACGAGCGACTTTGAGTTCATGGAACAAATGGTCATCAAGTTTTCGGACGTAGGTGCGAAGCAAATGTCGCTCCCCTCAAAGTTCTCGACTTTTTCTTATAGGGTAATTAACGAAAGTGCCGTCTTTACTGCCTCAAAGCAAATCTTGAACCCTAATCCAGCCTCCACGTTCAAGCCGCAAATAATCAACGACAACGGGAAGTGGATTGTTCTGGATCCAAGCGTGCTAGAAGATAATTTATTTGAGCAGGCTCTCACACAACAAAAAATGAAACTTACTACCAGCCAGAACGAAATGATCGTCAATACGCTCTTCGCCAACGATCACAAGGTATCAAAAAACAGCCAATTATTCGACGTACTCAAGCTGTTGAGCATACCCGGCACAACAAAGAAACCATGAAATCACAATTTGTGAGATACAACAAAGATATAAAACCCGGCAAAAACCACCGAGTTTTATATTCAGAATGACGACAAGATTGCCTATTTCATTACGAAATCGACCGTCCATGCATATGTAGTCAGGTTGGTAGAGGTAATGGTGGCGGTGCAGATCGCTCCGCCGCTAGCCGTCGCGGTCTTGTTCCATTTCGGGATTTTGTAGCCGCCGGGTTGCAGCGCATTGACGAAGGTTGTGCCGAACACGCATTCCTTGGAGCCGATTTTATAGCGGACGTTTGCATAGTTGACGTCCGGGCTGATCAGGCTGGTGACGGTATAGACATCGTTGGTTCCGGCAGGTCTTTTTGTTGTCGGCTTGGGTGAAGCATTTGCATAGGTGCTGGTTTCATTGCTGGTAACAATGGTGTAGGTTGCTTCTGCGGTAGCTTGGTTCTTGAAGGTAACCGTTACGGGCGGTCCTGCAATTGCTGCCGTGGCGGCAAAAATGGAGGTGGCGGCGAGCAACTTGGGCAACAATTTCATGTATTACTCCTTACGGTTGGTGATTCAGTGATGTTTTTCTTTTGGAAAAGCTCGTCGGTTTGCAGCGGGCTTTGCGCGAATAGCATTTCGATCAGGTTCATGGGGTTTTCGCTTTTCCCCTCCGCCTGGTGCGTGCGATAGTTGAAATCCCGGCTTATTTTTGACTCCAGATCGCTGGCATAATCTTTTGGATATTGCGCTTGCTCGATCGTGGGCAGCTCCTTGAAGTGGTCAAGGACGGAGCTGAAGAAATTGGTCATTTTCCCCGTCCGGTTATATTCATCCATGGCTTGGGCTGCGACTTTTACACGCCAAGCCTGTTCCCTATCATCCGATTCATAGTAAGCCGCTCTACGTTCATTGATGGTGTAGTTTCCGCTGTCGTCATAGATGATGTTGGACAGTTGTTCTCTCGACAGGCTACCAAAAGGGTTTTTCACCGATCTGCTGCCCCTGTCCGAGCTAGTGACGAATTCCGTTGCTTGCTTAGCTCTTGCTAACAACTCTGGATCGTCAGTCTTAGGAACCTCGTTGTTGTACTTGGCTTTGTTAGCTTGGTAGGCGTCACCAAGTATTTGATCTAGCAAAGAGTTCGCCTTGTCGGCCAATTCTGAACGGCTGAGCATTTTGTCCCGAGCCTCTGCGCGGCTGGCACTGTCCGCCAATTGGCTGGCTAGCGTGGAAATCGTCAGCGTGCCGCCGCCTTGGGTGCCTGATGCGCCCTGATTTTTCGAGGCGTCAGAAACAAGCTCGGTCGCCGAAGCCGCCTTGAACGCCACCGCATTGCCTGTTTGGGCAGTGGAATACGAACCAATAGAGCTGACCATAACTGCCTCCGTGAGCCTGGAACCTGTGCGAAAAAACGAACCGGCCGTAATATGAAAAACCCGGCAAAAATCACCGGGCTTTTTGGACGATGCTCAAATTGCCTATTTCATTACGAAATCGACCGTCCATGCATAGGTGGTCAGGTTGGTAGAGGTATGGTGGCGGCGAGCAGTTTTGGCAACAATTTCATGGATTACTCCTTACGGTTGGTGAGTCAGTGGCGTTTTTTGGCTCTTGGGGTAGTTCATTGGCTTGTTGCGGGCTTTGCTCGAATAGCATCTCGATCAAGCTCATGGGGTCTTTGCCTTTACCCTCTGCCTGGTGCGTGCGGTAGTTAAAGTCCAGATCAATCTTGGACTGTAGGTCACTGGCGTAATCTTTTGGATATTGCGCTTGCTCGATGGCAGGCAGTTCCTTGAAGTGGTCAAGTACGGCACTGAAAAAATTGGTCAGTTTCCCCGACTCGTTATATTCCGCTATGGCTTGAGCTATTACCTTCTCGCGCCATGCTTCTTCCTGCTTGGATGATTCCATCCAAGCAGCGCGACGCTCATTGACTGTATAAATGCTACTATCATCATTGATGATATCTGATAACTGTGCACGCGATAGACCGGAAAAAGGATTTTTCTCATTCCCGGTATTACTGCTTCTATTAACAAACTCTGTGGCTTGCTTGGCCCTAGCCAACAATTCTGGATCGCTGGTCTTTGGAACTTCGCTGTCGTGTATTTTCTTGTTGGCTTGGTAAGAGTCTCCTGATATTTGACCCAGAAGGTTTTTCGCCTTGTCAGCCAATTCCGAGCGGGTGAGTGTTTTATCCCGCTCTTCGGCACGGCTGGCGCTCGCGGCCAGTTGTCGGGCCAGCGTGGAAATCGTCAGCGTGCCGCCGCCTTGGGTGCCTGATGCGCCCTGATTTTTCGATGTGTCAGAAACCTGACCGGTCGCCGAGGCCGCCTTGAGGCTCGACGTACCCCCTGTTTGGGCTGCGGAATACGAACCAACAGAGCTGATCATCATTTCCTCCCCGTGAGCCTAGAATTTATGTATCCAGTCTTATCTTAGCATCATGCTAAAAATGAACGGCAGATGTTTTCGCATCGAAACTCTCCGATGGACTGCGTTCCGCCCAAGGACGTGACCAAAAATCTCGACGTGTTCGTTCCAACACTATACCGCTGGGTGCCAGCCTCGGCGCATGCTTAACGTACTTTAAATTCCGTTTTCTGAGACGACCCCTATTTCGACATCGACCTCAATGTGGTGTGGGAGACAGCACAAGAATGGCTACCGGAGTTGCTAAAGCAGCTACCTGCTGTGCGCCAAGACGCCGACGATGAAGACCGCGATAGCTCTGAACGAAGCAAGCTATGTTGATTGGC
>Ga0116176_10000463_pt1 | contig 33391 bp, 27 predicted proteins | sample AD_STIC08_MetaG_FD_89803 | JGI IMG/M metagenome (GOLD analysis project Ga0116176, IMG submission 89803) | Active sludge microbial communities of municipal wastewater-treating anaerobic digesters from USA - AD_STIC08_MetaG | ecosystem: Engineered > Bioreactor > Anaerobic > Digestate | place: USA...
CAGGTGGGGGTCTTCATCACCTATTACCGCGACCAGCAGGCAGGTGAGGAGCTCATCAATTCCGAGAACCGCATCCTGCTCAACAAGGACGAGGAGTTCCGTTTCACGGCCTCGGGCCGGGAGCTGCGCGCGCTTGGCGGCGAAATCATCGGGGTGCGCACCAGCGAGCTGCGCGGCAACGCGAACGCGGATCAGCGCCTGCTGGTGTGGCACTGGTACTGGATCGGCGGTAGGTGGACCGACAGCGACTACATTGGCAAGGCCTACCTTGCCCTTGCCCAACTGCTCGGTCGCGGCGACGACTCGGCGATGGTCGCCCTGTACATCCCGGTGACCGCCGAGAGCCGGGATGTTGCGCAGGCGGCGATGGCCGACTTCCTCGACATCATGGGGCCGCAGATCGGCACCGCGCTCGAGCATGCAAGGGTGCGCTGAAAGACGATGACGCCCTGGATTGCCCGCACGATCTACCGCGCTCAGGAGGCCGCGCTCCAACGCCCGACCTGTGCCTACTGGCACGAGCTCGAGCGTACCCAATGGCTCGATCGTGCCGCGCTCGAGAACCTGCAGGCGCGCAAGCTCAGCGCGCTGCTCGGCGCGGCGCTCGCCCATAGCCCCTGGCACGCTGCGCGGCTGCGTGCTGCCGGCCTTGAGGACGCCGCGCGTGGCGGCAACATCACCCTAGCCGATCTCACGCGCCTGCCCACGATGAACAAGCGCGATGCCCGCGACAACGTCGAACAGATCGTCTGGCGCGGCGTGCCGGGCGGCGCCCATCGCTACAACACTGGAGGCTCTAGCGGCGAGCCGCTGATCTTCCATTTCGGCCGTGCACGCCAGGCCTCGGATGCCGCCGGCCGCATGCGTGCGCGCAACTGGTGGGGGGTGGCGCCCGGCGAACGCGAAGCCTACCTGTGGGGCGCGCCGGTCGAGCTCAACAAGACCGACCGAATCAAGACCCTGCGCGACCGCTTGGTCAATCAACTGGTGCTAAATGCCTTCGCCATGTCGGCGCCGCGCATGGACGACTATCTGGCCACGCTCAAGACCTGGCAGCCGAAGTGTTTGTACGGCTACGCTTCCAGCGTCGCGCTTCTGGCGGCCCATGCCGAAGCCCGCAGCATCCCGGCCAGATGGCCCGCGCTGCGGGTGGTGTGCACGACGGGCGAGCCGCTCTACCCGCATCAGCGCGAGCTCATCAGCCAAGTGTTCGGCGTGCCTGTGGCCAACGAGTTCGGCAGCCGGGACATCGGCTTCACCGCGCACGAGGCCCCTGGCGGACAGATGCTCCTGCTGAGTGAAAGCCACATCGTCGAGGTGCTCGACGAGGCCGGCCAGCCAGTGATGCCCGGGCAGAGTGGTGAGGCCGTCGTCACCGGGCTGACCTCCGAGGCCCAGCCCTTCATCCGTTACCGTACCGGTGACGTGTTGCGAATGTCCGCCGATCCGGCTGCAGGTGGGCAGGGACTACACGTGATCGCCGAGGTCACCGGTCGTCAGACCGACCTCGTGCTCGCCGCCGACGGCCGCGTCATGCATGCGCTCGCCGTTATCTACGTACTGCGCGCCACGCCCGGCATCGCCCAGTTCAAATGTGTGCAGCACGCGGTCGACCGCATGGAAGTGCAGATCGTCCCCGAGGCGGGCTGGAGCGTCGAGGCGGAGGCTACAGTCGTGAAAGGCCTGCGTGCGCGCCTGGGCGCGTGCCTGCAGGTCGACCTGCGCCTGGTCGACCAGATCCCGCCCGAAGCCTCGGGCAAGCACCGTTATGTCGTGAGCCATGTACCGCTGCCCGCCGGGCTGGCAGTCACGGCCTGAACCGAATAGGTATCGAGCATGAATCCCGGCTCCCTCATCGAACTCCCCCTGCGCTACAAACCCTGGCGTACCCGCCATCTCAGACTGGTGCTGCGCGATCTTGGCGGCCCTGCGCGTCAGCCCGAAGGGGAGCATCGCGCTCACCTCCAGGGCGCCATCGACTGGCTCCGTTACGCCCAGGACGTGCGCGACGGGCGTAGCGACGCCGGTGGCGTGGCCGCGGGCTGGAGCTTCGAGGATGGCTGGCTTCCCGGCTACCCGGAGACCACCGGCTACATCGTCGAGACCTTCCTTGCCGCGGCGCCGGTCCTGCAGCGGCCCGAGCTGGTCGATCGCGCCCGGCGCATGATCGACTGGGAGCTTTCGCTGCAGTCCGACGATGGTGCCTTTCCCGGGCATTTCGGCGAACCCGGTAGTCATCCGGTGATCTTCAACCAAGGCCAGATCATGCATGGGCTGGTCGCGGGCTATACCCAGCTCGGTCGTCAGGACTGCCTCGAGGCGGGCCTGCGTGCCGGGCGCTGGCTGGTGGCGCAACAGGACAGCGACGGCTGCTATCGCAGGTTCGAGCACAACGGCGTCCCGCACGTCTACAACACGCGTGCGATCTGGGCGCTTGCCGCGATCGGCGTCGTCGCGGGAGAGGCGGAGTTCATCGCCGCTGCGCGTCGCAATCTCGACTGGGCGCTTGCCCAGCAAACCGCGAGCGGCTGGTTCGCCACCAATGCCTTCGTTCCCGGTCGCCAGCCCTTCACCCACACCATCGCTTATGCGATCCGCGGTTTTATCGAAGTCGCGGTGCTGCTCGGCGAGCCGCGCTATCTGCAGGCGGCCGAGTCCGCCGCGCGCGCGCTGCTGGCGGTGCAGCGCGAGGACGGCTGGCTGGCGGGTACCTATGGCGACGGCTGGAAGTCCTCCGACCGCTATGCTTGCGTGACCGGCGTCGCCCAGATGGCGTTGTGCTGGCTGCGTCTGGCGCAGATCACCGCTGAGCCCTCGTATCGCGATGCCGCCCGGCGCGCCATCGGCTATGTCAAGCGCACTCAGCGGCTCGGTGACGAGGACCCGGTCGTGCGAGGCGCAATCCCGGGGTCGGCGCCGATCTGGGGCGCATATTCACGCTTCGAGTTTCCCAATTGGGCGGCGAAATTCTTCGCCGATGCACTGCTGATGGACATGAACGACGCCGTCGTCCCGCCGGTTCCGGCTGCGGCGAAGGGGCTCGGGCGATGAGCGCGCCGCGGATCCTGATCCTTTGTGGTCGCAGCGCTCGCCACCTGTACGTGGCCAACGCCCTGTGCAGGGCTGCCGAACCGCTGGCGATCGTCCAGGAGACCGGCTCCGACTGGAACCTGCGCAAGACGCTGCGCAAGCTGCGGCCGGACAATCTGGCACGCAAGGTCTGGCGCTGGGTGCGCGATCGTCGGCGTTACACGGGCAATCCCGAGGCGAAGTTCTTCTTCCCGGAAGGCGGCGCGAGGCTGGATCGTGCGGATCTGGTGCGCGAGGTGCCGCACATCAACCACCCCGACGTGGTGCGTCTGGCCAGGGAATTGCAGCCCGACCTGGTCTGTGTGTTCGGTACCTCGCTGATCCGCGGCGAGTTGCTCGGGATGGGCCGGCTCGGCATGATCAACCTGCACGGCGGGCTGTCGCCCGAATACCGTGGCGCCGACTGCACCTTTTGGGCGCTCTACAACGGCGAGCCCGAAAAGGTCGGGTGCACGCTGCACTACATCGACGCGGGGATCGACACCGGGCGGCTGATCGCGCATGTTTCTCCCGCAGTCCATCCCGGCGACAGCGAACTGGTGCTGTTCTGGCGGGCCGTGCGCGACAGTGCGGAGATCTATGCGCAGGCGGTGGATCGTCTGGCGCGTGGCGAGGCGCTCGGCGTCATCCAGCCGGGCAAGGGCAGGCTGTACCAGGTGAAGGACCGCGGCCTGCGCCATGAGCAGATGCTTGCGGCCACGCTTCCCGGCCTGCTGGCGAACGTCGAGTTGCCGTTGCGGGTCCGCTGGTTCTGTGCCGATCGCGAGGGGCTGCGCGCGAAATGAGGGACATCTTCGTCACCGTTGCCGTCTTCGGGCTGCTTCCGGTCATCCTCTGGCGACCGTGGATCGGGATCCTCGCGTGGTCGTGGCTCGGCTACATGAATCCCCACCGGCTGGCGTGGGGATTCTCCACCACCATGCCGTTCGCGCTGATGATCGCGCTTGCGACCTTCGCTGCCATCCTCTTCTCGCGCGAGCAGAAGAGCATCCCGTGGACAAGGGAGACCAAGCTGTTGCTAGCGTTCACTGCCTGGATGTTCCTCTCCACCGTGTTTGCGATGTATCCGTGGATGGCTTGGCCGCAGTGGGACAAGGTATGGCGGATCATGCTGATGACCTTCGTGACCGCGATGGTGATCAACGAGCGCGAGCGGGTGCACTGGCTGGTCGTGGTCATCGCGCTGTCGCTGGCGTTCTACGGTGTCAAGGGAGGGCTTTTCGTGCTCACCGGCGGTGCGAGCCATAACGTCCGTGGCCCCAACGGCTCCTTCATCGATGACCGCAATTCCATCGGACTGGCCTTGATCATGACCGTGCCCCTGCTGTGGTATCTGCGCTTGCAGTTCCGCAGCGCGCTGATGCGCTTGAGCATGATCGGCGCGGGTGCGCTCACCCTGATCGCGGTGATCGGCACGCATTCCCGTGGCGCGCTGGTCGGGCTCGCAGCGATGGGACTGTTCTTCCTGATGAAGGCGCGCAATCGTTTCAGCGTCATCCTGGCCCTGATTCCGGTGGTGATGGTCGTCCTCTATGTGATGCCGGAGGAGTGGTTCGTGCGCATGCAGACCATGAAGAGCTATGACGAGGATGCTTCGGCGCAGGGCCGCTTCTATGCTTGGGGAAATGCGATCGAACTGGCCAACATGAGCCTGCTCGGTGGTGGATACCGTGCCATCGCCGGATATGGCGGCACGGACTCGCATAGCAACTGGTTCGGCGTACTCGGCGAACACGGTTGGATCGGCCTGTCGATGTTTGTGTTGCTCCACGTGTTTGCCTGGCTTTCGGCGAGCCGGGTGATCCGGCTCGCGAAGACGCACAAAGACCTGACCTGGGCCAGCGACCTTGCAGCGATGATCCAGGTGAGCCTCGTGGGCTACATGTCGGCCGGTTCCTTTCTCGGGTTGCAGTACTTCGATCTGTTCTACCATCTCGTGGTCATCGTGGTCGTCACCGACCGGATCGTCGAACGGGAACTGGAGTCCCGCGCCAGGACTCCTGTGTCCGCGCCGCCTCCTGCGGCGGTACCCGATCGAACGCGGTCCGGCTTGCGTGCCGGACCTGTGGCTGTTGGCCCCGGTGTGCGCTGAGCCCATGGGGCCTCGCGATAATCCGCCGGCTCCGGGTGCGCCTGGGCCTAATCCCTAATCACAGGAAGCCGAACATGTGGCGGAAAGACATCCTCTGCGTAACTCCCGCTCCGGCGATCGGGCTGGCCGCGCTGGCTTGGCTGATGAGCCTCGCCTATGGTTTCCAGTACATGGTCATGGGTGATCGTGCCGCGCATCTGAGTTACTTCCGTGTGGCGACCGTTCCATTTGCGATCGTGGTCGTTCTGCTCACGACATACGCGTTGTCGCGCGTACGGTTCTGCGCGCCGCAACGCTGGCCGGCGTGGCTCGGGTTCGCGATGATGAGCGTGTCGTGGGTGCTGTGCGCGTACTTCCACTCGGAGGTGCTCGGACGGGCGGGCGCCATCGGTGTTGCGTTGGGGGGGCCCGCGATCGCGGCTCTATGCCAGCGTCGCTGGGGCGAGGCGGGAGGCGTCGCCGCCTTCGTTGCGGCTGCCCTCGCGCTTTTCGTGTGGCTGTTCGCGCTCATCCCGCACGACGGCCGCGGCGATATGCTGCAGATCATCGATTTTGCCGCAACCGACCTGCTGCGCGGCGAGAGTCCGTTTCGCCCGTATTTCACGGTGTCCGGGATGGAGGTGCCGTTCGGCTACTGGCCGGGAGTCTGGCTGCCTTACGTCCCCTTGGTTGCGCTCGGCATGGACATGCGGGTGCTGAACCTGGGCCTCCTGCTGCTCATGGTCCTCCTGTTCTGGCGCACGGCCGGCGGCGGGCAGGTGGCTGCGCGTATCCTCGCGGTGGTGCTGTTTCCGTTCATCCTTTCCCCGCCACTGGTGCAGATGGTCGTTTCCGGCCACCTGTGGCTGTACTGGTTCCTGGTATGTGCGGCGGTGGTGCTGCTGGTGCGCGGGCGCCACCTCGCCGCGGCGGCCGTCTTCGGGCTGTGTCTCGCCACCCGGCCCACCGTGCTCTTCATCGCCGCGCCCCTGTTCGGTTGGGTTTGGGCCCGCGTGGGCTGGCGGATGGCACTTGCCGGCGGCGGCATCGCCCTTGCCGTGCTGGTCCTTTGCAAGTTGCCCTTCTACCTGATCTACGGGGAGGCTTTCGTGCGCAACAGCTATGGCGCGCTGGTCGGCTTCGGACAGGTGCTGACGCATTTCAGCCTCACCGGAATCCTGCAAGGCTTTGGCCTGGGTGGGGTGGGCAAGCTCGGGCAGGTGCTGGTGGCGCTTGCTGCCTTCGCCGTCGTCCTCCGCCATCGTGTGCTTGCGCCCGATCGCTTCGTGGTCCTTGTCGGGCTTTGCTACGTGTGGGAGGTGTTGTTCGCCTCGTATGCCACACGCTATCTCTACTTCCCGGGATTTTTCCTGATCGCGCTCGGCTTAGTGATGGCGGCCGCCGAGGCCCGCTCCGCCGCGCAGCCCTGATGAGGCGCGGCGGAGCGGGCCTGCTGTCTGCCGCGCCGCGGGACGCTCAGGTGTTCGCGCGCAGCCACAATTCGAGTTCGACGAGCACCCAGATCATCACGCCGTAGTAGCTCGCGTGGACGCTGGCGTGCCCATGGCGCAGCAGATCGAGGTATTGCGGGCGGACGATGCCGCGCCGCCCCAGACCGTTCAGCGCATCCTCGGCAAGCGCTTTGAGCGCGTCATGCTCGTTCAGCCAGAGCCCAAAGGGCAGGCCGAAGCCATGCTTGCTCTTGGTGATGATCTCGTCGGGCAGGAAGCCCCGCAGCGCGTCCTTGAACAGCACGCGCAGGCGGCCCTTGCGGACCTTCTGATCGGGCCGCAGCCGGCCCGAGAAGGCGACGAGGTCGTCGTCCAGGAACGGGAAGCGGACATCGATGCCGGCGGCCTCGCACATGCGGGTGACCTTGCGCAAGTCGTTGTCGGCAAGGGTGATCTTGTGGTCGAGATGCATCATCCGTTCGACCGGGTCGGGCGAAGCGCAGCGGAAATACACTTCACGCGCCAGTTCCGCCGGCCGTGCGGTGTCGACCTCGGCGAGGAACCCGCGTTCGAAGATCTCCTCCAGCGGGCTGCGGTTCAGGAAGTTGTAGCTCTCCAGCCGGTCGGGCAAGGGTACTCGGGCCTGCTGGATGTAACTGCGCGCTTTGCGCACCGGCATGATCGCCCCGCCCAGGGGGAACTTCATCACCGCAGGTTCGATCAGCGCGCGGGCGATTCCGGGCAGCCGACCGTAGTGCTCGAACACGCCCTGCTTGGCGTAGCGCTCATTGCCGCCGAAGAACTCGTCGCCACCATCTCCCGCCAGGACCACCTCGATGCCGTGCTCGCGTGCCATGCGCGCGCAGAAAAAGGTCGGCGCCGCCGACGCGTTGCCGAACGGCTCGTCGTAGAGCGTTGCGATGAGCGGCATGGCCTGCACGACATCGTCGGCGGTGACGTAGTACTCGTGTGAGCGGGTGCCGAAATGTCGTGAGGCGATGCGGGCGAATTCGAGCTCATCGAAGCCTTGGGCCTCGAAGCCGATGGAGAAGGTCTCCGCAGGCTGTTCGGTGATGCGGCCCAGCATGCCGCTGACGGTTGAACTGTCCGTCCCACCGGAGAGAAAGGCCCCGGTCGGCCGCTGCGGATCGATCTGACGCTCGACCGCCTGCCGCGTGAGGTCGAGAAAGCGCTGGCGCAGCGTGGCTTCATCGGCCGAGGAGGCGGTGTCGTACGACAGGTGCCAGTAGTGTCGCCTCCTCGTCTGGCCGCCCTCGACCACCAGGCATTGCGCGGGGAGCAACTTCTCGACCCCGGCGAAGACGGTATCGGGGCTCGGCACCATGTGGCAGTAGAGATACTCGTAGATCGCCTGGCGGCTGATTCCCGTCGACACCCGCGGATGGCGTGCGACCGCGCGTGCGCTGGTGGAGAACACGAGGGTGTTGCCCGTATGGGCGAAACAGAGGCGTTCGGTCCCCGTTCGGTCGACCGCGAGCAGCACGCGTGCGCGCTTGCTGTCGATCAGCACCAGGGCGAAATTCCCGCCGAGGGTCTCGAGGAACGTTTCACCCTTGGCGCGGTAGTCGGCGAGCACGGCCGCCGCGTAGCCCTCGGATCGCGCGCGTGCCTCCAGGTCTGCATCGTTCCAGCGCGGGCGCCCGAGCACGGCGGTGATGCACCCCGAGCCGAGGTCGGTCGCAGTGGAGCAATCGGTGCGGGAAGTCGCGATCGCGCCATGCTCGCTCCCCTGAACCGACATGTCGGCCGCAGTCAGGCCCTCGGCGGCCAACATGGCCGCCAGCGCCTCCTGCGATGCGACATGCTCGTCGAAGTTGATCCAGCCGCACAGTGTCCGTCGTGTCGTCATCGCCTTAGAATGCCGGGAGTCCTCGAATCTGCTCCATGTTAGCCCATGAATCTCCCCCACAGTGCCGCAACGATCACGCCCGCGTGCAGCCCGGCACGGGCGGCCTGCTGATGCGCCCGCGCTGATGACGTACATGCTCGTCGCGATCGCATTGTGGGCGAGCCTGTCCATCGTCCTGCTGGTCCGCAGTGTCGGTGTCTTGCGCGCGCTCTGGAGAGAGCCTACGCTGGCCACTCCCGTCCTGATCGTCGAAAGCGATGACTGGGGGCCCGGCCCGGAGGCCGATGCGCTGGTGCTCACCGAACTGGCAGGCGCGCTTGCGAACGTCCGGGATGCGGACGGACAGCCTGCCGTGATGACCCTCGGACTCGTTCTTGGCAAGCCTGACGGGCCCGCAATCCTCGCTTCTGCTTGCGTCGAATATCATCGCGACCTGCTCGATGATGCAGGTAATGCGCCGATCCTGGCCGCGATCCGCGCGGGTTGCGCGCAGCAGGTGTTCTCCTTGCAGCGCCATGGGCTCGAGCACTGCTGGCCGGATGCGCTCCTGGCGTGCGCGCGCGTCGATGCGTCCCTGCGGTCCTGGCTCGCCGACCCATCGGCGCGCAGCGAAGTCCTCCCTGCCGCGTTGCAGAGCCGGTGGACCGATGCCTCGCGCTTGCCCAGCAGGCCGCTGGCGCGCGCCGCGATCGAGGTGGCGGTGAGGGAGGAGGCCGCCCGATTCTCGGCGATCTTCGGGCGTGCTCCGGCCGTGGCGGTGCCCAACACCTTTGTATGGACTTCCGCCGTCGAGGAGGCCTGGGCTGCGAGCGGCGTTCGCTGCGTCGTGAGTTGCGGCGCTCGCCACGAGGAGCGTGCGGCGGACGGTAGCCTCGCGCCGCCGGTGTTGCGTACGCGTAATGGCGAGACCGGAGCGGGGGGCGTGCGTTATGTGGTGCGGGACGTCTACTTCGAGCCTGCACGGGGCCATCGTGCCGAGCAGGCGTGGGCGGGAATCGCGGCACAATTCGCGCTCGGCCGCCCGGCACTGCTGGAGACCCATCGCGATAATTTCACCGGGCCTGCGGCACAACGCCGCAGCGCGCTCGCCGAATTGATGCGCATGCTCGCCGGCGCGTGCGAGCGCCACCCCGATATGCGCTTCATGAGCACGGAGGCTCTCGTCGGCGTGTTCGACGATCCCGGGGGCGCGCTGCTCCTGCCCGTGGGGCGACGACGGGTGGCCGTCTTCCTGCGCCGCGTCCTCGCCGAGCCCGCGCTGTCGCGCCCGCTCAAGCTCTCCGGTCTGCGCTGGATCCTGCCCGTGTTCGGGCGAATGCTCGCTTCCGTGACGCCTTCCCGGGGAAAAGCACATTCAGACTGCTAGCATTCTGTCGTCGTCTGAAAGGGAATTGTCCATGCAGAACCGCTACCTCGTCCTTACCGAACTGTTCCTCCCCACCAAAGGGGGCACGGCGGTGTGGTTCGACGAGGTTTACAGGCGCCTCGGTGGCAAGGAGATTCACATCATCACCGCCGATGTGCCGGGCGCTGCGGAGCACGATTGCAACCATCCGAACTCGATCCATCGCCTTTCGCTCGCGCGCGTGTCTTGGCTACGGCCCGAGTCGCTGCTGATGTATCTCCGTTTCCTTGGGCGCGCGTTGCGTCTTGCGATCAGCTGCCCGGTCGACGTCGTGCACGCCGGACGCGCACTGCCCGAGGGGCTGGTGGCTTGGCTGGTCGCGCGCCTGACCCGGCGTCCGGTGGTGATCTATGCGCACGGCGAGGAGCTCACCGGCTGGGGGCGCGGCAACAAGTATCGGGCAATGCGCTTTGCCTTGCGTCGCGCCGATCGCGTGATCGCGAACAGCGAATTCACGCAACAAACTCTGGTTGGAATGGGGGTTGCGCAGCAGCGCATCGAACTCATCCATCCCGGGGTGGACGTCGACCGTTTCCGACCGGGACTGTCCCATGCGGACTTGCGCATGGGACTGGGAATCGCGGACGACGCGCTGCTTGTGCTCTCGGTCGGACGGCTGAGCCGGCGCAAGGGATTTGACAACGTCATCCGCAGTCTTCCGGTGCTGCGCGCTGCGGGGCTCGACGTGCATTATGCGATCATCGGCATCGGCGAGGACGATGCCTATCTGCACGGGCTCGCCGACGAACTCGGCGTCGCGGATCGCGTGCATCGGCTCGGCCATGTGCCGATGGAGGATCTGCCGCGCTGGTACAACGCGTGCGACTTGTTCGTGCTAGCGAACCGGCAGGTGGGCGGCGATACCGAGGGCTTCGGCATGGTCTTCATCGAGGCGGGTGCATGCGCAAAGGCGGTGGTGGCGGGTGCGGCCGGAGGCACGGCTTCCGCGGTCATCGATGGTGTGACCGGGCTGCGCGTGGATGCAGCAGACGTCGGGCCGGTAGCCGAAGTCTTGCGCAGGCTGCTCGCCGATCGGCTGACACGCGACGCGCTGGGTGCGGCCGGGCTCGCGCGCGCGCGCGGGGAACTGACCTGGGATGCCGTCGCGCGGCGAACGCGCACGTTGTGCCAGGGACTCGTGGAGCGAGGTGGGAAATGAAGCTGAAGCGCAGTCTTGCCGTGGGGTTCGCAGCCTGGCTGCTGGTTGTGGGTCACGTCGGGGCGCGGAGCGACTACACCCCGGCCGATGTGGCACAGATGCCGCCGCATTGCCTCGCCAAGCTCAAGCTTGATCCACGCTATCCCGAAGCGTCGTTCGCGCCACGGTTCGGCGAATACTGGATCCACCTGCATCACTACTGCCACGGCCTGAAATGGGCGAACCGGGCGCGGCAGAGCGTCGACCGACGTGTGCGCGCCGGCAATCTGGGCATGGCGAAGGACGAGTACCAATACGCAGCGCGCGCGGCCGGTGCGGGGTTCTGGATGCGGCCGCAGATTTACGTCGAACTGGCTCACGTCCATCTGGGCTTGGGCGAGCTCGGCGAGGCGGGCCGACTGTTCGGCGAAGGGATCGGCGCCAGCCCGAATTACGTGGCCGCCTACCTCGGCTTGATCGAAGTCCACCGCCGCAACGGCGCGAAGGCTTTCGCCCTGGAGGTCGCGAGCGCAGGGTTGCGCCACGTTCCGGAATCCCAGCCACTGCAGAAGGCCTACCTGGAGTTCGGCGGCAATAAGCCGTTTCCTGCACCCGTGCGGACGCAGGATTCGCAAGCGGCGGTACCCGAAGTCCCTGCCGAATCCCCGCCCGCGCCTCCGACCGTAAACCAGGGGGCGGTCGAGCCGGACGACGCGCCCGCCGCGCCGGTGCCAGCCGATGCGAGCGGAGTCAGCGAATCGACCGGACGCGCCTGCCGCTTCTGTCCTCCCGAAGCCATCGAGCAACGCTGGCGAGACTCATTCGGCCAACCCGCCACGAATCCCGAGGGGAATTGAACTTGTCCACCCGCCTTTCAGTCGTCGTGCCCGTCTATCGTTCGCAGGCGACCCTGCCCGAACTGCATCGCCGCCTGGTTGCGGCGCTCGAGCCGGTCGAGCCATCCTTCGAGATCCTTCTGGTCGAGGACTGTGGTGGTGATCATTCCTGGAACGTCATCCAGGCGATCGCCGCAGCGGACAGCCGTGTGCGCGGAATCCAGCTCAGCCGCAACTTCGGCCAGCATGCCGCGACCATCTGCGGCTTCTCCCAAGCGCGTGGAGAATGGATCGCGACCCTCGACGACGATCTCGAGCAGGCACCCGAGAACCTGCCCGAGCTTTACCGCAAGGCGCTCGAGGGCTTCGATCTGGTGTATGGCGTGTATCCGCAGCGCAGTCACAAGACCTGGCGCAATGCGACCTCGGCGATCGCGCGCTGGCTGTTCAACAAGGCCATCCCGTCGCTGAATTATGAATACACGAGCTTCCGCATGATCCGCGGCAACATCGCACGCGAACTCCAGCGCTTCGATTCACCATTCCCTTTCGTGGACGGCTACCTGTCCTGGCTGACGAACCGGTGCGCCTCGGTCGAGGTGCCGCACGGCGTGCGTGTGAGCGGTACGAGCAATTACACCTTCCGTAAGCTGCTGACGCATACGATCAACATCTTCGTGACCTTTTCGGACCTGCCCCTGCGCATGGCTTCGTGGCTTGGTCTGTTGAGCTTCCTGCTCGGTATGGGCTGGCTCGCCTTCATCGTCTTGCGCTTCTTGGTGGGCGGGATCTCGGTGTCCGGATTCGCTTCCATCATGGCTGGCATCCTGTTGTTCGGCGGCGTTCAATTGCTGGTGCTCGGCGTGTTCGGCGAGTACCTGGGGCGGATGAATTTCAAGAGCTCGAAGAAACCGCTGTTCCTGGTCGGGCGAACGACCGGTGAGCAGCACTGAGGGCGGTCGTATGCGCTTGCTGATTTATGGATCCAGGGATTTTGCTCGTACGGTGGCCGATCTGATCCGGCACTGCGGGTATGAGCCGGTCGGGATGGTCGATGACTTCCGCCGCGATGACGGCGTATTGGGCGGGCTGGATGAGGTAGCGTTAAGTCATCCCGCGGGCGACTACGGCATCGCGATTGCGATTGGCTACTCGGACATTCCAGCTCGCTGGCGGGCTTGGGAGCGGGTACGCGCAGCCGGTTACCGCGCCCCTGCGCTCGTGCATCCCCGCGCCTACGTGGCCGACACGGCACGACTCGGCGAGGGAGTCATGGTGATGGCTGGGGCGATCGTGGATACGCGTGCCGAACTGGACGATCTTGCCGTCATCTGGCCGGGGGCGTGCATAAATCATGATGCGCGGGTCGGCCGCAACAGTTTCATTTCGCCGAATGCGACCCTTTGCGGACACTCGCGGGTAGGTCATGACTCCTTCGTGGGCGCGGCAGCGGCCATCGCCGATCACGGCGAACTGCCTCCGGGCGGCTTCCTGAAGATGCTGGGACGCCATGCCGGAGGCCAGTCGTGAAGACCACCGTCGTCCTGCAATCGAACTATATTCCTTGGAAGGGTTATTTCGACCTGATCCACGACGCGGATGTCTTCGTCTTCTACGACGACCTGCAGTACACGAAGAACGACTGGCGTAACCGCAATCGGATCAAGGTGGCGCACGGCGCCGAGTGGATCACGATCCCGGCGGGCTCGGACTGCAACCGCCTGATCTGCGAGGTCGAACTGAAGGACGCGACCTGGCAGGACAAGCACTGGCGGACCCTGCAGCAGAATTACGGTGGTTGCCCGCATTTCGCGCGCTATCGTTCCTTTTTCGAGGAGTTCTATCGTGGCCGGCGATGGCCGATGCTCTCCGAACTGAACCATCACCTCATCCGTCATATCGCACGCGAGTTCCTCGGCATCGGCACCGACTTCGCCGATTCGCGCAGCTTCGCCCTCGGCGGGCAGAAGCAGGACCGCCTGCTCGAACTGCTTGGGCGGGTCGAGGCGCAGCGTTACGTGTCGGGGCCGGCCGCACGCAGCTACATCGAGCCTGGACGGTTCTCCGCTGCAGGCATCGAACTGGTGTGGAAGGACTACTCCGGCTACCCCGAGTATCCGCAGCGCTTTCCGCCCTTCGAGCACGGCGTGACGATCCTCGACCTGCTCTTCAACGTCGGGCCGGATGCGCCTTGGTACATCTGGGGGTGGCGTGATGGACCGCTCGCATCATGAAGGCGACGTTTGGGCAGCTGCTGCGCTACGGCACGGTAGGGGTGCTGTCGAACCTGGTGGGCTACCTGCTTTACCTTGCGATCACCTCCGCCGGGGTCGAACACAAGCTGACGATGAGCGTGCTCTACGTCGTGGGCGTGGTGCAGACCTTCTTCTTCAACCGCAGCTGGTCCTTCCGCCACGACGGTGCGCATGGACCCGCCATGCTGCGCTACTGCATCGCCTACGCGCTGGGCTACCTGTTCAATCTGTGGGCGCTTTGGCTGCTCGTCGACGTGCTTGGTCACCCGCACCAGCTCGTCCAGGCGGCGATGGTGTTCGCGGTGGCCGCGCTGCTCTTCGTCCTGCAGAAATTCTGGGTCTTCCGCAGCGACGACGCGGATGCAGGCCCGCGGGCGCGGGCGTGAGCGAGCGCGGGATGGCGGTGCGATGATCGAATGTCCTCAGTGTCGCTGCACCCTGGGCGGGGCTGGGCAGGCCTGCGCCGGCTGCGGCTTCGTCGCGCCGATGATCGACGGCTTTCGGGTGTGGGCGCCGGAGCTGGCCCGCAGCGCTTCGGGTGCGTTCTTCGATCCGGCGGGCTTCGATACGCTCGCGGCGCTCGAGGATGCCAACTTCTGGTTCCAGGCGCGCAACGAGCTCATCCTGTGGGCGCTCGAGCGCTATTTCGATGCTCCCCGGCGCTACGCCGAGATCGGCTGCGGCACCGGTTATGTGCTCGCGGCCGTCGAGCGCAAGCTGGCCGGGAGCGAGCTGCTCGGCAGCGAGCTCTTCGTGCAGGGGCTCTCTTTCGCCGCGCGTCGCTGCCGGCATGCCGAGCTCGTGCAGATGGACGCGCGCAGCATGCCCTACCGCGCGCATTTCGACGCGATGGGCATCTTCGACGTGCTCGAGCACATCGAGGAAGATCGCGAGGTCCTCGCGCAGATCGCGCGGGCGCTCGTGCCCGGCGGCGGACTCCTGATCACGGTGCCGCAGCATGCGTGGCTGTGGAGCGCGGTCGACGAGGCCGCCTGCCACGTGCGCCGCTACACTGCGGCGGAGATCGAGGGCAAGGTGCGCGCGGCCGGCTTCGAGATCCTGCGCAGCACCTCGTTCGTAAGCCTGCTGCTGCCGGCGATGTATGCCTCGCGCTGGCTGGCGCGCAAGCCAGCCGCTGCGGACGCCGGTGCCGGTGCGGAACTGAAGATCAACCCGGTGCTGAACCGCCTGTTCAGGCGTGTGATGGCGCTGGAATTCGCCATGATCAGGCGTGGCGCGGACTTTCCGCTGGGTGGGTCGCGCCTGATCGTCGCAAGGAGAGATGACCGATGATCCCGTTCAACAAACCCTACATGACCGGCAAGGAGCTGTGGAACATCGCCCAAGCGCATGGGCGCGGCCACCTCGCCGGCGACGGCAGCTTCACGAAGCAGTGCTCGCGCTGGCTCGAGGCTCGCACCGGTGCGAGCCGCGCGCTGCTGACACACTCCTGCACTGCGGCGCTCGAAATGGCGGCGATCCTCGCCGACCTGAAGCCGGGGGACGAGGTGATCATGCCGTCCTACACCTTCGTGTCGACTGCCAACGCCTTCGTGCTGCGCGGCGCGGTGCCGGTGTTCGTGGACGTACGCGCGGACACCCTCAACATCGACGAGACCAAGATCGAGGCCGCCATCACGCCGCGCACGCGCGCGATCGTGCCCGTGCATTACGCCGGCGTGGCCTGCGAGATGGATACGATCATGGAAATCGCGCGCAGGCATGATCTCCTCGTCATCGAAGACGCCGCACAGGCCGTGCTCGCCGGCTACAAGGGGCGCCCGCTCGGTTCGATCGGGCATATGGCGGCGCTATCCTTCCACGAGACCAAGAACATCATCGCGGGCGAGGGGGGCGCCCTGCTGGTGAATGATCCGCGCTTCGTCGAGCGCGCCGAGATCATTCGCGAGAAGGGCACCAACCGTTCGCAGTTCTTCCGCGGCCAGGTCGACAAATACACCTGGGTCGATGTGGGCTCGTCCTACCTGCCGGGCGAACTCATCGCCGCCTTCCTGTGGGCGCAGATGGAGGAGGCCGACGCGATCAACCGACGCCGGCTCGGGATCTGGAACACCTACCACCAGTGGTTCGGCGAGGCGGAGAAGGCGGGCAGGTTGCGCCGACCGGTCATCCCCGGGCATTGCGCGCACAACGCCCACATGTACTACTTGCTGCTGCCAGACCTCGCGCGACGCACGGCGTTCATCGAGCGCATGAAGCAGGCCGATGTCCAGTGCGTGTTCCACTACATCCCGCTGCACAGTGCACCGGCCGGGCGCGAGTTCGGACGCGCGCACGACGGGCTCGAGACTACCGCGGATCTCGCCGACCGTCTCGTCCGACTGCCCTTGTGGCTCGGCCTCGAGGACGTACAGGTCGACGTGATCCAGAAGGTCCTGGCCGCGCTCTGAGCGGCCACCGGCATTCAGCGGACGGTCGCGGCAGTGGTGCAGCGTGAGTCATCCTCCATGAGCGAGAACACCTTGAGTCAGTATGGTTTCGCAACCGGCGCAGCCCGGCGCAGCCCGCGGATCGCGGTCGTCATTCCGAGTTACCGGGTTCGCACCCACATCCTGGAGGTGCTCCGGCGGATCGGTCCCGAGGTGACGACGGTCTACGTCGTCGATGACAAGTGCCCCGATGCCAGCGGCGAGTACGTGCGCGAGCATTGCGCCGACCCGCGCGTCACGGTGGTCTTCAATGCGCACAATGAGGGAGTCGGTGGTGCCACGCTCGCCGGCTTCGCACGCGCCGCGGAGGACGGGGCCGACGTGATCGTCAAGATCGACGGCGATGGGCAGATGGATCCGGGGCTGCTGCCCCGCTTCGTCGCACCCATCCTCGCCGGACGCGCGGATTTCACCAAGGGCAACCGCTTCTACAATCCCGAGGACGTGATTGCGATGCCGCCCGTCCGCCTGCTCGGCAACGCCGCGCTGTCCTTCATGAGCAAGTTGTCGACGGGGTATTGGCATGTGTTCGATCCCACCAACGGCTACCTTGCGATCGATGCGCGCGTGTTCGCTCTGCTGCCTCGGCACAAGATCGCGCGACGCTACTTCTTCGAGACCGACCTGCTGTTCCGCCTCAACACGATCCGCGCGGTGGTGCAAGACATCCCGATGGCTGCGGTATACGGGGACGAGGTGAGCAACCTGCACATCCGGCGCGAGGTGGGGCGCTTTTTCGCAGGGCATTGCCGGAATTTCTTGAAGCGGCTGGTATACAACTACTTCGTGCGCGACTTCGGGCTCGCCTCGGTGCAAATGGTCGGCGGCCTGCTGGCCATCGCCGGAGGCGGCTTGTTCGGCGCGCTGAAGTGGTACGAGAATGCCGCCGCGGGGGTCCATACGCCGGCAGGCACGGTCATGATCGCTACGTTGCCGATCATCCTCGGTTTCCAGCTGCTGCTTTCGTTCCTCGGTTACGACATCGCGGCGGCGCCCTCGGATCCGCTGCAGGCGCGGATCTGAGAGGCTTAGGGAGCGACCATGATGCATGTCTCGCACCAGTTCTTCCGCTTCTGCATCGTCGGCACGATCGGCTTCGTGGTCGATGCCGGTGGCCTCTACCTCATCATGGCGGCGACCGGCGCGGGCCCCTTCCTTGCACGTTTCTTCAGCTTCGTGCTGGCGGCAACCGCGACCTGGATCCTCAATCGCAGCTATACGTTCCGCGCGTCGAGGCGCGAGCCGATCCTGCTCGAATGGATGCGCTACCTGAGCTACGCTTCCGTCGGGGGGGCGATCAACTACGGCGTCTACGTGCTGTGCCTGCTGGGTTTCGACTTCGCCCGGACCCATCCGGTCATCGGTGTGGCGGCAGGCTCGATCGCTGGCCTTGCGTTCAATTTCCTCGCCACACGCCACCTCGTGTTCCGCGTGAACGGGCGCAGGGAGCGTTGATCCCGTTGCCGATCGCCAGCCGTGGCAACCTTAGCCGATAGCGCTCGCGTGCAGGGGAGGTGGTCGATGCAGGACGTCGGATCGAAAAGCAGTCGGGCCGATGCACGCGTGAGTGCGCGAGAACGCTCGCAGGCGGAAGCGCCCAGGCCGCGATCCATCCCCGGCTGGAGGGTGGGCGTGCTTCTGGTGTTCCTCGCGGGGCTTGGGCTGGCCCTGATCAAGCCGTCGCTTTCCGAGGTGCACTGGGATGCGCCGATCATGCTCTATGCGAGTAAGCGCGTCCTGGATACGGACTTCCACGCGAACTTCGCGCGGAATGCCGCCGAGGTTGCACGCCAAGTGACGCAGGCCGACTGGGATCGATCGGTATCGTATTTTCCCGAGCCGTTCTGGGTATTCACCAAGCTTGGCCACCTGAGCCTGCTTGCAGGCTTCGTCGCCCTCGGCGAGACGCCGGAGGAGGGCCTGCGTATCGCACATCTCGGTTTCGGTGCCCTGCTCGCCGCGAGTGTGGCGATGGCGCTGCTGCTCGCCCGCAACCTCGCCCTGCTGCGGGGATGGTCGGGGGATCCGCGTTCGCTGGCGGCGGGGCTGATGGTCGCCGGCCTGTCCTGTGTGCTTTCCGGCGTGTTTTCATACATGAGCGGGAACCTCGTCAGCGAGGTGCCGGCCCTCTTCTTCGTCTGCGCCGCGCTCTTGGCCTTGAGTGCCGCGATGCGTGGCGGATCGCTCGCGCTGGCGGCGCTCTCCGGGCTGCTGCTGTTCGCCGCATACGGTTGCCGGCCGGACTTCGCCTGGGTGGCGATCTGCTTCGCCCTGGCCCTCGTTGGGGCGGCGCGACCGCCGCTGCGTTGTGCCGGGATCTGCGTCCCGATCCTGGTCGGGGCTGGGGTTGCGGTGCTCGGTCTGGCTGTCCATGCGTGGATCTACCGGCCGCTGGCCGACCCGCGCCTTTATCTCGCGTTTGCCGACCTGTTGCGCAGCTATGCGCCCAATCCGCCCGGGCATTTCTTGCGCCTTGTCGTGATTGCCGGCGGGCTGTCATGGGTCGGCGTGCTGCTCGCACTGTTCCAGCGGCCATGGGCGCGTGGAGTCGGGTTCGGTCTCGTCTGGCTGGGCCTCACCGGCCTGCCCTGGCTTTTCCAAGCCGTTCTCGGCAGTGCCGCACAGTCGCGCATGTTCGTGATGGCTTGGCCCCCCCTGTTGCTGCTCGCTTCGCTCGGCTGGGCCGCCACGTTCGAGCGTGCGCGGCGGCTGCGGCGCGTGCGGGGCATGATCGGGCCGATCGCGGTGGCTGGCTTGTGCGCATTGGTCAGTGTGCCGGCGAGCTATGCTGGCCTCCGCCAACTCCCGGGGGCGTGGAGGCTCCAGTATCTGCGAGCGTGGCTGGTACCCGATCCGGTCGAGCGCCGCAGCTATCCGCTGCAAACGCTCGCAAGCATGCGCGACGCCATCCATACCGCGGCCGTGCCGGCTCTGGTGATCGTCGATCCGCGCTGGCAAAGGCGTGGAAATCTCGACATCCTCCGCTTCCTCGGACCCGAGCACGGGCCGCGAGGGGTCGATCTCACCTTCGTTCCTTGGCCCCACGCGCGCTGGGCAGACCCGCGCTCCCCTACCCGGGCGGGGGAGCCGGTCGTCTATCGGAGCAGCATGACGGCGGCGGAGCGGCAGGCCTGGGCGAGCGGTCGGCTGCGCGTGTTGCTGTTGTCGGAAGACGAGGATCCGGGCTGGGCGAGTTCGATCCTCGGCGAGGCGCTCGCCGGTCGCGTGGTGAGGGGGGACGGTCTCGTGCTCGCCGAACGAACTCCGCTCCCGCGGCCGTGAGTTGTCGTGGGGCGCATGCTCATGGCAGGTGGGCGTCGATGAAGGGACGGGCGATCGCCTCGAAGCGTTCATGGGGGACGCCGAAGCGCCGTTCATAGAACAGTTTCCCCGCATGCGGGCGCTGGCGCGCACGGGCCGGAGTTGCCGGCTGCAGGTTGAGGGCGGGGCTGAGGGCGGCCTTCAGCAGCGCAGGCAGCAGCAGGCCGGCCCAGGTCCGCCATTGCGATCGGTAGTGGCGCGCCTGCAACCAGTTCGCCACCGCTTCGGCGCGCGATAGCGGGATGCGCATGCCCGCGCCGTTTTCTGGAATCGCCGAGTGCGGCATGAATAGCGGCCCTGGAAGCCCACGGCCGTGATAGAGCGGAAACTGCAGTACCTGGTCGGGAGCTCCGAGGCGCGCGCCCAGCGCGAGCGCCAGCAGATGCACCGCATCGTGGTCGTGGTGGCCGCCCTCCCAGGCCGGGCAGTAGATGCGCTGCGGAGGTGTGGCAGTCAGACCGGCGACGGTGGCGCAAAGCGCATCGAAGGCTGCGGGCAGGTTCAGGTACAGGGTGCCGTCGTCGATGCCGCAAGCCTGACCAAGAAAGCGCACGTCCTCCCCGCGGCATCCGGCGGCGCGCAGGACGGCAAGGCTCTCGGCGTTGCGCACGTGGGCGAGCCATGCCGGGCCGCCGCGGCCCGGCATGGCGCCACTGGTGAGGAACACACAGACCGCGCGCACGTTCGCGCTCACTTCGCGGCGCAACACGGGCAGGATGCCGAGTTCGTCGTCCTGATGCGCGAACAGGTGGAGGCTCACCGCAGGTTGCTCGATCACCGCTCGGCTCCGCGTTCAGGTGCTTCGCCGGTCTCGCTGCGTGCAAGGCGGTAGAGCGCGAAACGGTGGCCTTGTACTGCGAAGTGCTGCGCCTCACCCCGGGCGTCCAGCCAGCCGGCGAGCGCGGAACGGTCGGCCCCGCGGTCGTCGAGTGGGCCGAGGAGGAAGTGTGTGCCGGCTCCGGCGGCGAGCATGTCCGCGGCGCGTGCGCTGTCGGTGATGCCGGCCTCGATGCCGCGGCGCGCGTAGTAGGGCAGGATGCGGGAATATGGGTTGGCGATGCTGGAGGCGACGGTGCCGAGATTGGTGAGCACGCGCTCGCCCGGTGCGGTCAGCGCGCCCAGCTTGCGGCCGAGTTCCCGGATGAAATCGGGGTTCTCGCGCAGATGTTCGGGCAGCACGCGGATCTGCTCGCTGCTCAGGGCGCGCACGTTGTATAGCATGCCGATCGCTGTCGGGATGAGCACGGCGAGCAGCAGGGCGGCTCCGATGTCATTGCGCTGTGCGGCGCTCGGCGCCCGAAACGCGCGGGGCAGCGCATCCACGGCCACGGCACCGAGGAGCGCCAGCGGCGCGGCGAGAAGCTGCAGCCACCACAGGTGGAAATAGAGGCTGCGCCAGAACACCAGCAGGGTCAGCAGGACCGCGAATCCGAGCACGCATACCTGCACGCGTGCGGTGCGCTGCTCGCGCAGCGCGAGCAGCCCGAGTGCGGCGAGCAGGAGGGCGATCAGGCCGAAACCTCGATCGAGGTTGCCGACGAGCCGGAACAGGTACTCGCCGAGGGTGAAATCGATGCGCGCTTCCTTGATGTTGGCGACGACTCCGCTGTCGGCTGCGAAGAGCCCGGCGTAGGCCAGGCCTTGGTGGGCGAGATCGAGGACCGAGGCCGGGTCCACCCGCCAGATGCTGTACAGGAAGGCACCGAGCACGGTGGCGGGGACGAACAGAAGAGTGGCGACCAGCACCTTGTCGGCAGGCCTGCGGCGATGCCCGGCGAGTTCCAACAGCACCAGCGCGAGCGGAAGCAGATAGGCCGCCCAGTCGCTGAGCCCGCCGAGTGCGACTGCGCCCAGCAGGGCAGCGAGACGACCGCTGGACGGGCGGTCTCGATAGTGTGTGTAGAGCCACAGGCCGAGGACGATCAGGCACAAGGTCAGGGCTTCATAGCCCGGTTTGCGGCCGAAAAGGATCGTCGAGGGATAGGCGAGGAACAACAAGACGCAAAGCAGCCCGCCCCGATGGTCCAGCGAGCGTCGTGCGAGCCGGTAGAGTAGAGCGGCGGTGAGCAGGGAGGCGAGGATCGATACCAGGCGAACGCTGAATTCGCCATCGCCGAAGAGGGCAATGCTGGCGGCTGTGAGCAGCGGCACCAGCGGAGGGTGATGCAGGTAATACACGCCGACGGGCTCGCTGATCGCCTCGTAGGTGACGAGCTGGCCGAACTGCAGCTTGAGGATGCCGAACTGCAGGTAGTTGCGTGCCATCGAGCCGAACAGCGCGCCGTCCGAGTCACCGTAGCCGTTCCAGGGCGCGGCGATGCCGCGGACCAGTAGCAGGACGGCGAGCACGATGCCGGCCATGAGGATGAGATCGGGCCAGCCCGGACGGCCGGTGCGGAGCAGGTATCCGCTGGGTGAATGGTCGGGAGGATTCATTTCGGTTGCAAGGGAGGGTGGGCTGGAATCACGGGTGTTCGTGCGCGACAGCGGCGGCTGTTGGCCGTGCGGGGAGCGGTCTCTCCTCCATCCAGGCGTGCAGTTCTGCGAGCAGGTGAGCGAGTTCGCCCCGATGGGTGCCGGAGATGTCGTGCCGGCAGTCCGGATCGTCGATGACGTCGTAGAGGGCGAGCCTTGCACCTTGCTCCAGCGGCTGGAAGACCAGCTTGAATCGACCGTCGCGCACCATGCGGTCCTTGGCGGCGAGCGTGATCTCCCAGTAGGCCGCCTTGATCGCCAGGGTGCCGGTCGCATCGTTGTCGACGTCGAGCAGTTCGAGCAGGTCCGGGTAGGTGAGGTGTCCTTCGGGCATGCCCGGGACGGTCGTGATCCAGATGCCCGTCTCGTTGAACGCCTTGAGGTCGAGGATCCGCCCAGGTTCGCGCATGGCGTCCGCGAGCGATACCCCGTCGCACCGGACGGACGGCGCCTTCAACAGGTCGAGCACAGTGGGCATGACGTCCACCGTGCGGACCACGTCGCTGATCACCCGCCCGCTGGCGACGCCCGCGCCGGAGAGCACCAGCGGTACGCGCGCGCTGAAGTCGCCCAGGGCGGAGTTGCCCTGCCCCCAGGTCCCATGCTCGAAGAACTCCATTCCATGGTCGCTGTAGAGAACGATCAGCGTGTCGTCGAGCAGGCGATTTGCCTCGAGATGCTTCACCAGCTTGCCTACCTCGTCGTCGAACTGGGCAACGCAGCCGTCGTAAAGGGCAAGGATCTGGTCGAGGTCGAACTCCTCGCGCGGTTCCCCCTGGCGACGGATGATCTCGAAGGGTTCGGTGAGGCGTGCCATGGCGAACTTGGATTCGCCCGCATAGGTGGGGTTGGCGTGACGGACGTAGTAGGGATACTCCGAAGCGAACGGCGGATGCGTGGTCGAGTAGAAGAGGTTGAGGGAGAACGGCTCCCCGGTCTGCGCGAGGCGCGAGATCATCCGTCTTCCGCGCACACCGAGCTGTGTCGTCTGGGGTACGCCGCCGAGGTAATAGACCTCGGGTAACAGACGCCGTCCGGCGTTGTTGTGGAGGAACAGGGAGAGGAACAGGCGGATGTCCTTGGGCCCCTGGCGGATCAGGTACTTGAGGTTCCACTGGTCTTCGGGGAGGTCGAGGATGTCGTAGCCGAAGTCGAACTTGCCCAGGTCCGCTCCGCACCAGTCGGAGACGGCCGCGTTGCGGTAGCCGAGCTGGCGCAGCACTTTGGGCAGGGTCTGGCAGCGCAGCCGGGTGTCCGCGTCGGCGACGAAGTTGTCACGCACGCCGTGCTTGTGCGGCCATGTGCCGGTCAGCATCGAGATCAGGCTTGGAGCGGTGCGCGCGCACGGGACGTAGCAGCTGGTGAAACGCGTGCCGGATGCGGCCAGGCGATCGATGTTGGGCGTCAGCGAGACACCGTCGCGCTGCGCGCCGATCCGGTCGGCGCGCAGCGTGTCCGAGCCGATCATGATCAGGTTGGGCCGTGTGTTGCGGGTGGCGGACCGAGGCGGAGCCTCGCGCTCGCGGATTGCGAGCACGATCGTCGCCAGGTGGCCGATCGACGCGAGAACCAGCGCTCCCGCTTCGACGCCCGCGCCCTGGCGCAGCCGGATCAGGGCGAGGGCGACGACGGTGAATGCGCCCGCTGCGAGCAGGGCCCGGGCGAGCAGGTTCAGCCCGCGAGGGGAAAGCGCCCTCCACAGCCGATGCACCCGCACCGTTCGGTACGACCACGACGCAATGATCAGGCCGGGGTTGATCGAGAGCGCCCGGCAGGCGGCATATACGGTGGCCAGCACTAGTGTGATGCCCGCACCCGCGACCGCCGTCCAGGCGGGCAGGTCCAGCTCCAGCGTATCGGTTGCGGCGATCCACACCATGCCGCCGGGAAACCCCCAGAAGGCTGCGACCAGGAAGGTTGCGAAAGCCAGCCTCGCCAAGGCGTAGATGACGTAGCCTCGGTAACGCCCGACGATCTCGTCGTGGAGCCGGGGGCCGGTGCGTGAGAAGTCGCGCACCGACTTCGCCAGAAGTGCGGCGGTGAACACTGTCGCCACCATAGCCGCTGCCGCCGCGGCGGTTCCGAGCCAGTGGTGGCCGATCATGCCGGCGGTGGCGAAGGAGATGACGGCGAGCAGCGCGAGTCCCCACGACAGCAGATCGTCGGGCAGTGCAGGCAGTCGCGCACGTTGGCGTCGCCGCCGCACCTGGTCGTGGATCCCCGAGGCCTCGCCGAGTGCCGATGCCAGGCGTACCAGGTAGAAGCGGCGTGCCTGCGCATGCCACGAGAAGACCAGGCGCGCGCCGTAGGTGGCGATCTTGCGCCACATGTAGCGTGGCACCGATTCGTGCTCCGAGCGCACCCTCGTCACCGAGCGTGAACGCTGGTAGCCCTTGCGTGCGATGTAGCCAAGGGTCAGGCGTTCGGTATCGACGTAGTGGAACTGCACCATGCGCGGCGCGTAGTGCAGGCGCGCACCCGCACGCAGGGCGCGCAGGATCCAGTCGGCGTCTTCGGAGCCGCCCAGATCGTGGCCGGTGGGGCCGAGCTCGGTCGAGAACGGCCCGGTGTCGGTAATGACGGTCAGCCGCACCGCCAGGTTCCCACCGCCCGGGATCGGTCCGTCGACGTCGATTGTGAAGTCCTCGTCGCCCTGGTCGTAGCGTGGAACCGGCAATGGATAGATGCGATACGGACCCTCGTCGTGCACCCATGCCGGTTCGCTGCCGTCCCAGTCGGGGAGGATGCGGCCGCACAGCATGCCGGCCTCGGGCCAGCGCTCGGCGGCGAGTGTGACCTCCGCGAGGTAGTCTGCATCGACCCTATGGTCGTCGTCGATGAAGGCGACGAGCGCGTCCTCGAGCAGCGGCAAGGCGCGATTGAGTGCGTTGGACTTTCCTGGAACCGGCTCGGCGATCCATTCGAGCGCGAGCCCACCCGGCCTTTCCGCACGTTCGGCGAGGAAGTCGTGGGTACCGTCGGTGCAGGCGTTGGCAACGACGAACAGGCGGACCGACCATCCTTCGGGACTGCGGGCGGCGTCCAAGGACTCGAGGACGCGGCTGAGCAGCTCGACGCGGTTGTGGGTGCACACCAGCACAGTGAGAGTGCGCGGGTTGGTGCAGGGGCGGCTCATGCTGGAGAGTCTCTCGTCGGGAGGATGTGCCTTACCTGCACAAAGGCGGCTTTTGCGTTCATGCCCCCAGCCCGGCCAGGATGCCCCGCCAGAGCGGGCCGTCGAGGAGCGACGAACGTGGCAGCAGGCGGCCGAGGATCCGTTTGCCGGCAAGGCGCTGCTGGAGGGCGACCCGGCGGTCGTTTGCCGGGAGTGCCTGCGCGAGCTGCGACAGCGTGCTCACCCGGGTGCGGGGATGGGCGAGCGCCCGCGCGAGCATCTGCTCGAAGCGCGGAAGGTCGAGTGGTGCACCTGCGCTGCCCGATTCGGCAAAATCGTAGTGGTGGAGGACGAAGACGAGGATGGGGCTGGCCGCTTCGAAGCGCAGCGCTTCGCTGAAGGCGGTGTCGAACTCCTTCACCTGCGCGGTGCGCGGCAGCAGTCGCAGGGCACCGTGATCGGCCGCGGGGAGCTGCCATCCTGCGGACAAATAATCGAAGCCGAGATCCAGCAGGCTGCCTGCGGTGGCCGCATCGTAGCTGTTCCATGGGGGGACGAAGCCGCAAATCCGCCCCCCGAAAATCGACTCGAGGTGCTTCTTGCCTTCGCCGATGAGCGCCTGCTGTTCCGCGCGCGTGCGCCCGCAGAACTCGGTGGGTGCGGCGGGCTCGGGATGGCGCCGAATGTGCACATGACCGTGCTGGGCAATTTCGACGAGGCCGGCGCGGTGCGCCTCCAAAAGCGGCTGGGCGCGCACAGCCGAGAGTGCCCGCCGCTCGCCGTCGACGATCCGGAACGGAATCACCGCGAAGGTGGCCGGAACGCTGTGCCGCTGCAGGGCTTCCAGGATGCCCGCCTCGACGCCTTGATGGCTGGTCTCGGACGGGTCGTCGAGGCGGAATGCGAGGCGGATCACATCAGGCTCCCGTCGGGCTGTCGACGACGGTGATCCGACCGGCGAGCGGGTCTGGACGGGCGAGGAAGGCCGCCAGACGCTCCCGGTCGATGGGCACGGGCCGGATGCCCTCGTGCGCGAGCCAGCGTCGCCCGTGCTCGCGTCCGTACCACTGCGCCCAGCTCATCAGCTGCCGGATGTCGGCGTCGACCGCCGCCGCGAGCGAGCCCCCGAGGAGCGCGCCGGCATTGAGCGCGAGCAGCTTGCCGACGCGGCCGAGCGCTTCGCGCACTGCCCACCAGGTGCGGCGCGGCTCGAAAGGACCCGGTGCACCGAGCGCATACAGAGCGGGGTATTTCATGCGCATCAGGTTCCAGCCGATGCCCATGCGGAAGCGCTGGTGCAGCAGTGCGCGCAGCGAGGGTTCGCCCGGTTCATGCATCAGCGCAGCGCGATTGAAAACCAGCCCGTAATCCGAAAGCACCAGCATCCGATAGCAGATCTCGACGTCGCCGGCCTTGACGAAGCTCTCCTCGAAACCCCCGATGTGATCGAAGACTTCGCGCCGGAAGGAGGCGTTGGCACCATCGGCGAAGGGCATGAAGGGCAGATGGGTGCGTTGCAGTGCGAGCAGGGGCGACATGTAGTCGCTGCGCTCCTGGAAATCGATGACCGCGTTTCGATCGGTGCGCAGTAGCTTGATCTCGCCGCCGACGCAGCCCGCACCCGGGTGGGCGGCGAAGGTGTCGACGATGCAGCGGATCCACCCGGGCACGGCCCGGCAAGACAGGTCGGTGGTCAGGATGAAGTCGCCGCGGGCTGCGCTGATGCCGGTATTGAGCGCCTTCGTACGTCCGCGCTCGGCTCGCAGCAGGGCCACGAATCCGGCAGCACGGGCGCGTTCGAGCGTGCCGTCGGAGGAACCGTTGTCCACCACGATGACCTCGAAGCGGTCGGCGGGGTAGGTCTGCGCGCGCATGGCGGCTGCAAAGCCGTCGACGTCCTCGGCGCAGTTCAGTGCGGGCACGACGATGCTGACGAAAGGCGTCTCGGAGGCGGGTAGGGTTTCAGCCATGGATGCGGGCATAAATGCGTTGAGCGTAATAGCGCGCGAGATTGGCGCGTGTGACGCGGTTTGCACCGAAGGCGATCTTGCGGCGAAATTGCGTCAGGTCGTCGTTGCCCGAGACCTCGATCCGGCGCAGGGCGAACATCTCGTCGCTGCCTCGCGCGAAACCTGGCTCCGTTCCGCAGGCTGCGACAAAGCCCGCGGACGCGACTGCGGCCTGCTCGCGCGCCCGATGCGTGCCGTAGGGATAGGCGAACAGGTCCACCCCGGTGCCGGTCGCTGCACGCAGGAGGGCGCGTGCGTCTGCGGTCTCGGCTTGCAGGCTGGCTTCGTCGCAATCGGTGAGCGGGGTGTGGGTAAGCCCGTGACAGCCGATCGTGATGTCCGTATCGCAGAGCGTGCGCAGTTCAGACGCGTCCATCAGGCGGCGTTCCGGCCAGCCCTTGGCCCGAGTCCACGCGGCGGCCTCGCCCAGCCTGCCGGCGACGGCGAAGACGGTGGCCGGAATGTGATGCTCGCGGAGCACCGGGAGTGCGTGGCGAGCGAAGCAGTCGAGGCCGTCGTCGAAGGAGACCGCGACAGCGTCTCCGGTCAAGGGCGGACCGTCGCCGCGCAGTGTGGCGACAAGCTCGCCCAGCCCCACCGCACGAAGCCCGGACGATGCCAGCCACGCCATCTGGGCGCGGAAGGCTGCCGGCGGCACGCAATAGCCGGCCTCCGCGCGGGTGTGTGGGGTGTCCATGGCGTGGTACATCAGGATCAGCGCACGACTCATGCGGTCCACCGGCTCACGTCGGCGACGTAGATCTGGCGGCTGCCGTCATGCACCGAGTCGATGCATATCTGGCGGCCGTCGCGGCTCCAGCGTGGATGGAGGTCGCAGCGGATCTCGCCCCACCAGCGCGATTTGGGCGACCAGGTGCGGGCGATGTCGATGCGCCGCCCGTCCGGCCAGCTCACCAGCATCAGCGTGCGCATGTCGTGTGCATCGGGGTAGGTGTCGTTCAGCACCCAGCGCCGGTCGGGGGAGAAGCTGTCGTGGCCGTCTTCGGTGAGCACGCCATCGCCGTAAGTTGTGTAGCTGCCGTTTCGCACGTCGACCAGCAGGAAACGTTCGTCGCCCTCGCGGCGCCGCGCCCATACCAGGATGTGGTCCTCGTCCATCCAGTCGTAGTGGGAGATGCGTCCAGTATCGAGTGCGCAAAACAACTCGCCGCCGTCCGGGCGGCAGGTGTACAGGCGTACGCCCCAGCCCTTATCGCCCTCGCGCCAGAGGTGAAAGAAGGCGATGCGACTGCCCCGGGGGCTGGGCTGTACGTGGTTCAGCCAGTGAAACTGGCCTGCCATCGCCGGTTTCGGATCGAGCCCGGCGAGCTGGCGAAGCGAAACGATAAGCTCGCTACGTCCGGACTCGAGTTCGATAAGGTGCAGCCCGTCTTCGGCTGGGGCAGGCTCGTGCTCGTAAGGATCGGCAATACCGGCGTAACCGTAACCCGGTCGGTGACGGGCGAGGCGGGCGAAGTTCAGGCTCCAGCCGAGGCGGCCGTCGGGTGACAGGGCGTAGAGTGGCTGCGGGTAGCGCCGCAGCTCGCGACCGGTGATGTCGCGCACGATGCCCACGGCGGCACCGGCTTCGCGGTCGTTGTGCACGAGGGTGCGCTCGGGATCGGCCGGGTGCCAGGCCAGCATCGCGCCCTGCTGCCAGTTCCACGTCAGGCTCCGGGCCAAGGGTTTGAAGCGCCGCTCTTGCGGATGGACCACGCCGATCCGACAGGCGTCGTCCGGGCCTGGCGGGCGGTCGTTGAAGTCGGCCTCGTGGGCGAGCAGTAGCGTCTCCGATGCGTTCCACGGCGACTTCTCGTAGTAGCCGAAGAAGTGATGCTTCGGCCCTGCGGTGATTGCCACGAGCGGATCTCGCGCACGACCGAAATGCAGCCAGCGGTAGATTGCGGGCTGCCGGGCGCGCAGTTGCGTCTCGACTGCCTGTTCCAATCCGTGCCGCAGCCGCCACGGCAGGGCAGTGTTGGTAAGGATGAATCTTTTATAGATGCTCACGGTCGCACAGTCAGATGCGTTAAATAGAGATTGAGCTGCAGTACGCGCAACAGGCCACGCAACGTGCCGACGCGGTCCTGCCGCTGACGACTCAGTCGCCATGCTCCAGGGATTGCCGCCCACCACTCGGCGCGTAGACGGGGCAGCTTTTCCCCGGCGAAGAGTCGCCTGGCCGTCTCGCCCAGCGTGGGGCGATCGAAAACCTCCCCGAGGCGTTCATCGAGCCCATGATCGAGATGATGCAAGAAGAAATCGTGCAGCGCAGGGGATTCCCGAACACTTCGCACGAAGTCCGCTTCATCCCAGGGCACACTTGTTCTGGCTGCGTAGGGGAGCGCATCAAGGTCGGCAAAGTGAGACTGCATGAGCATCCGCGCCAGGCGTTTTTCGCAGCGCAGATGAGCCGGAACCGTCGCCAGAAAATCGATGAGATCCTCGTCGAGAAAGGGGCGAGCTTGTTCTGCGACTGCGAGTCGCCGTGCTGAAAAACCGTTTAACAGATTGCCCATTCGCTCGCGGTAATAGAGGTGATCCTTCAGGTCGTCCGGGCTTGTTTCGGAGCAGGCTTTGACGAGCGTCTCCCGGTGCTTCGCGATATGCGTTTCGATCCGTCTGCGCGCGTGCGATTGCAGCCAATCGCTAATCCGGGGAGATGCGTCGATGTTCCACCAACCGACCGCATCCACCGCCTCATCCGCGCTGTGGGCCTGCGCCTTCCATCCGAACGATTCGTCTCCGATGAACATGCTCGCATGGCGGTTCGCGATGTACTCCCACCGATCGGATGGGGCATCGATGATCTGAACGCGGCAGTCGGCGGCGAGGGCTTCCTGAACGGCTGTGCGCTGGAAATCTGCGATCGAAATCGGGTAACTCGAAAATGCGTTACCCGTCAGGCTTGCGATTCGATGTGCGATTGTGTGATCGTCTCCTTGAGAGCCCTCTACGTGGTAAGTGAAACACGGCAGTCGGGTGCCTGCGGCATTGGCATAGGCGAGCATCAGGCGCGAATCGAGCCCGCCGCTGAGCAACAAGGCGGGCTCGCGTAGTCGCCCGAGTAGTCTGCGTGTGGCGCGCGCCAGATGCTTGTCGAAGGCCTCGAGGAGCGCCGGTACGGAGTTGTCCGATGGATTTCCGTAACGCGGCCGCCAGTATTCCGACGACTTCATGGCGTCGCGATCGATGGTGACGACCGTGGCTAAGGGAAGTTTGAGTACGCCCTCGAAAAGTGTATCGCTGCCGTAAAAGCAGCCTCGGACCAAGAATTCCCCGATTGCACCGACGTGAAGTTGGACTGGGTCGTGTCTGGCCCGTATCAGGTCCTGGACACGTGGACCAGCCAGCAGCCCGTGAGGCTGTTCTCCGCGAACGAAGACGGGCCGGGAGCCCTGACGATCGTTGAACAGGAGTGCCTGCTCCCGGGTGTGGTCCAGAATGAGTCCTGTAAACGACCCACGGAGCTGACTGATGAAGGCGATGCCGAAGGCCTGGTAGCGTTCCGCGACGATCTCGGCGTCGTTGCGGTCCTTCGTTCTCCATTGGCACTTGGTAGTGCCGCAGTCCACGTCGCTCAAATACCCGTCGATCAGGACGGTGAGCGCCGGTCCGGCATAGACGCTGCGCTCAGTTGCCACATGGGCTGGAGTCATGCACGCCGACAGCCAATCGCCAAGTCGGTAGGTCCTCGCAGAACTGCTGTCGTCGCTGCAAGTCTCGCCGTACTCTGCAGGGGTACCTGCCGGATCCGAACTCCGATCCAGGAAACGCCCTGTGGTTAGTAGGATCCCCGGCGTACCTCCTGGCACACTTAAAGGTCCAATTCTGCTCATTTTCGCCCGATCCTATCGTCTGGACGACCGTCAATCGTCGCAATCAGCATTGAATAAAGCGTTTCCGGGAGCAGTGCCGGCAGCAGGTACTTCAAATCCGCCGGCTTCCAGCCTCCATTGCGCAGCGCCCGTCGGAAGACGTGCCAAGCCGTGGTCAGGTCGCGCCGCCAGTAGGCCTGCAGGCCGCGCTGCAGGTAGGCGCCGTCGGTGAGCTCGCGGAGCTGGTCCGCGCCCAGGTGCGCGACCTGCTTGGGGTGGGTGGCAATAAACTTTTTCTTGACCCTCCAGCTGTTCTCGGCTTGGACCCACTGCCTGGAAGTGATCTGGCCACCCACCTTGTGGCGGTAGAAGGCCATCGCTTCGGGGACGAGCACGATGCGGCCGGCCACGCCGATGCGCAACCACAGGTCGTAGTCCATGCAACTGCTCCAGTCGGTGTCGAAGCCGCCGGCGGTGCGAAGCGCCGTGCCGCGGGTCAACGCAGCGTGGATCGGCCAAGGCGCGGCGGCGCGCAGGAACATCGCAGCCTTGTCCCCGGCCTCGTAGTCGGGCGGCACGTAGGGCGCGTTGCTGCGGTCGGTGGCGCCGACGTTCTGCCAGCCGCAATAGGCGAGGGTGGCGTTGCTCGAGACCAGAGCGGCGTGCAGTTTCTCGAGGCAGTCGGGCGTCCACCAGTCGTCGGCGTCGAGAAAGGCGACGAACTCGCCGCGTACATGCTCCAGGCCGAGGTTTCGTGCGACGTAGGGGCCTCGGTTCGCCTGCCGGAACAGCCGGATCCGCCCGGGGTGCTCGTCGCGCAGACGCTCGGCGATTTCGATGCTGGCGTCGGTCGAGCCGTCATCGATGATCAGCAACTCGACGTCTGGGAAGGTCTGACCCATGACGCTGCGGACCGCCTCCTCGAGGTAGGGCGCGGCGTTGTAGCAGGGCATGATCACGGAGATCAGGGGAGACATGGTGCGGTTTACGTCCTTCACGGTGTTGGCCGGCAAATAATTGCGGGCGGAGTCAGTTCAATTCGTCGCGGATGGCTTCCAGCCATTGTCGGCCCCATTTCAGGTCGGGCTCGACATGGTTGCCTTCCGCCCACTCGTTCCAGGCCTTCAGGAAGATCAGGCGGCGCTCCGGCGATCTCTCCCGCATGCGCTCGACCGCTTGGCGCAGCAGTTGGCGGAACAATGCTGGCTTGGCGTTGGCGAACACCAGGCCGTCCAGTCCGGCACGTGGCGTATTGTCCCAATTCGGAAGCACGATCGGGTAATCCTCCCACTCCGGCGTGTTCGCGCGTAGCAGGATGGGCATGATCTCCTCATAGTCCCAGATCGTCAGCTTGTGCTTGTTGCCTGTGAGCGCAAGCTTGAGCTTGGTGGACAGATAGCGCCTCGGAATGCGTCCATCGCGCATCGGCAGCGCCTGCATTGTCGATGCGTCCAGTCCCCGGCTGCGTGGATCCCATTGTTCGTCGCGATGCGAGACGCCGATCAGGTGCAGCCCGGGCAGACCGGCCTGCTGCGCGCGATGGCGCCAGAGGCGGGCTACCCCGGTCAGGTCGGGGATGTCGTCGGGCTTGTAGAGAACGAAGATCGGCTTGCCGTCCATGCGCAGGTAACGCGGGTCGCGGAAGGCCTGCAGCAGCCAGTCGAAATGTGCGGCATGATCTTCGAGTCCTGGATAGACCTGCGTGATCAACTCTCGCTGTGCGCCCTGCCAGGCGGCGGAGTTCCAGCTGTGGTTGGCCCAGCACAGGCAGAAAGGAAAGTCGGGCTCGCCGCTCGCGATGATGTCGTTGACCGGGCGCTCGAGGATGCGCCTGCCGCCAAACCAGTAGTGGTAGTAGCAGAAGCCCTCGATCCCGTATGCGCGCGCCAGGTTCGCCTGTGCCGTGCGTGCCTCGGGCAGGCGCAGGTCGTAGAAGCCGAGATCGGCCGGGATATGCGGTTGGTAATGGAGCCTCTTGCAAAAGTCGCGCTTCGCGAGGGATTTTTTGCAGCGGGAGGCAAAGGTGGAGGGGGCGGGCGGCCATTTCTGGCATGATGAAGCTCTCACACAAACACCACAACGCCCGC